>ENA-ORXR01002309-ORXR01002309.1-marine-metagenome-genome-assembly--contig:-NODE-2309-length-18384-cov-12.855192_pt1 | contig 18384 bp, 23 predicted proteins | sample MGYA00237866_ERZ511479 | MGnify/ENA metagenome assembly ERZ511479 | reverse complement strand
CCCCCCGCTCTCCCCGTCAATGCCAAGGAGCTCATCGTCGCGGACCGCGACGGCGTCACCCCCGTCTCCACCACTACCACCACCCCCGCTTCCACCAGCGCCACCGCCATCACCCCCATCACCCGCGTCGCCCATATCGACTTGGGCCTCCGCCGCGCGGGCAAGCCAGTTCTCACAGATGCACGCCATGCGCTCGCAGTGCTTGGCGACGGTCGAGTGGAAGACCTTGACCATTGGACGGTGGTTGGTCTCGGTGCCCGCCGCACCGCGCATCATCACCCGCAGGTTGATCATCGCCGCGAGGGTCCTCATCTCCACTATAAAGTGGTCCTGTCGCAGATGGGTGAGTTGCGTCTTGAACGCCTTGTTGAGCGAGTGCCTGCTCTCGGCGCACGCCAAGCGGTGCTTGCGACACAGTGACGGGTACTTGTTAGCGTCAAAGACGAACGAGCATTTGTGCTGGTCCCCGACGTTGTGCAGGCTGTCAGAAAAGCAGTGACACCTGGAGGTGTTGAGCAGCCATGGGAGCCGGCGCTGCGCGTTACGGGCTAGCTGACAAGCCGTGTCAAAAAACACGACGTGGGGCAAAAGTGGGAAGCGTTGAACAAAGGTGGCCATCGCGTGCGCGAGGCTTTCGGCCTGGTCCAGGAAGTCAAATCCTACAAGCAGGCCGCACGGGCAAAGGAAGTTCTCAACGCCAGGCATGAACACATCCGACGTGATGTAGGCGTGCCGGCAGTCGTCAGCCCCCAGCACGCGGTCGAGCTCCCGCTCCAGCGCGTTGGGGCCGGCCGCCGCCTTGGCCTCCCGGTCGGCGTTGACCTTGTCCGTCTTCGCGTCGGTGATGTAGGGCCGCACGGCGTCCAAGTCCGGGAAGAAGTGGCCAGTTCGCGTCTCGAGCGCTTGTGCGACCGCCCTTTTGACGGAAAAGCGGCTGGCGCTGAGCAGCGGCGACGGCATCACGGCGGAGGGCTGCACGGCCGCCCACGCGTTGTATTGCTCTACTGACGCATCCTTCCAGTCGGCCTCAAAGGTCAGGGAGACGGGGGACGCCAAGGAGCGCCGCTTGGTCTCTCACAGCGTGTCGACGCCCTCAGTGAAGAGAAGCAGCTCGCCAATGGCGCGCAGCAGCAGCGGGTCCGCGTCGTCGGCCTTGCCCATCAGCCGCAAAAATGGCCACACGATCGCCACGGACTCAACGGCGCCGGCCGCTGACAAACCACTCGCTGGTGGAGGATGAAACGATCAGCTGCTGCGCCAAGTCCCTGACGGCGGGCCTGTCGAGACCTGCAAACGCCCCGACGACCGGCTCCGCTAAAAACGTGTGGAACAATTGCCGCACGATGCACCACCGCTCCCGCGTGGTGGCGGCGTCGTCCGAGCCCTCGACAGCCGCGTCCACTACACGGCACTCGAATATGACGGTGCCGCGGCGCGCCGCGACTGCCGCGCGCAGCTGCTCAACCGAGGCAACTCCATTGACCCCGGGCGGCTGCTCGTCCACGTCTGCGTAGCTACCGCCGTTGCCACCCCCCTCCGCTCGGACGCTCGGCCGACGCACCACGGCGGAAATCTGTAAGAAAGAGAAAAAAAGGGCACCGCACGCCCAACGGACGGTGGCCGGGTGGGAGGTGACGTGGCCTGCGACCTGTTCCTCAGGGTTGAGCAGCCCTGCCATACTCAACGACGAGAGCGCCTTGTACTCCTCCTTGGTCAGACGCACGGGCTCGTCAAAGGTGGCAGCCTTGCTGCGCTTTCTCACAGCGGAGCGCGCGGCCGCCGAGCTCAGTCTGCAGCCGATGTCGACGTCCATCCTCGTGGTGCTCAAGTCTGTGGTCACCTTGATCAATGGCTCGGACTGGTGCATCATCACGGAGACAACCTGCCTGTCCTGGACGACCACCTTGTACGGCCGCAACGGTGACGAGTAACACCGCCCGCAGCGGAACAGGGGGGCCGGCACGATTAGGGTGCGCGAGTAGCGGTGGCTGATCGCCTAGATGGTTTGACGGGAGAGGCTGTTCCTCCCGGCCGGCAGCGCCTTGGTCACCTCTAACAGGAAGCACAGCACTCTTGCTGCAGACGACAGAGTGCTGTGACCGGAAAACACCATCTGGGCCACGACTTTGACAAGAGTGCGTGTGAAAACCGTCTGCGTCGTGGACGCGAACAGCCCGTGCTGCGCGCCGTCAAAGAAGACGACCGTCCCGCACACGCACTCCCACTGGTGCATGCTCACAGGGAAGCGACCGCGGAGGGTGCGTAGATTGCCGCCTGAGTACTTGGCGGACGTCGCCTGGTAGCCCTCCCCGCACTTAAAGCACGTCTCCTCGTACAGTACGCCATCCAGCAGAGGGATGCCACCGTCAGTGGATTGATTGGCGATGCGGTCGTACCTCCCACACGCGTCAATCTCCCTTTGACATGGCAGCATGCTGCCGGCCCCCCGCCAGCGGGACTCATCCGAAAAGCGCGCGTCCGCCTCGGATTGGGCGGCGACTCGGGTCCCTTCCTCCAATGGCCGCCGCCGCTTGCGGCCTAACAGCTGCGACAGCAGCATGTCCGCGTCGTGGAAGATCGCAGGGGCGCCAGCGCCGCCCGCGAGCTCGGAGGCGAGCCGGGCCTCCTCGCAGCAATCGTTGACGGCCTTTGCATGCTTGCACTGCCAGTGGTCCTTGCAACTAAGACTTTTGCACGCCGCGCGCATTACCCGTCCCCTCTTGGCCGACTTCTTGCCGACGCGGGGACGCACGGACACTGCACTCCACGAGCCGCTGCACAACACGGAAAGGATGCCCCACTTCTTCTGCGTCTTCGTGGCGTAGAACACCTGCTTCTCGGACGTGGCCGGCGTTGAGGAGTTGTCCAGTACGGGGTACCTCTGGAGGAGGGCGTCCAGGGTCGGCTCGATGAACCTCGGGACCAGGGACACGAAGGCCGTAACAAGAGCGCGGGCGTGCAAGAAATTTGCTGGCTTGCACATCCACTCCCGCATCTCCAGCGACTCAGCGCCACTGCGGCCGTCGCAGGAGCACAGGCAGATACGGCGGCCGGTTGAACGCGTCAGCGACGTCACCACCGCGTGCTCCCCCTCGCCAACGACCACCGCAGCACCGCAGCCATCCGCCGACAGGCGATAAATGAGGGATAGGGCGGCCCCAGTCCGCTCCCCACCGCTGAGCACCACCACAAGCTCGACCGTCATAAGGTCGGCGTACCGGTTGTTCGCCGCCAAGGCGCCCGGCCTGTTGTCGGGCTCGTCCATTAGGGCGGAGCGCCGGTCGGCCGCTCCGGAGCCGACAGCTGGGCCGTCACCGCCGCCTCCGCCGCCACCGCCGCCATCGTCGTCTCCGCCGCCACCGCCGCCACCGCCGCTCCCGCTGACGCCGCCGCCACCCCCAGCACCTACGCCCCCCGCGCTCTCACCCTCGCCTGTGCCGCCGCCTGCGTCGCCGGTGTTGTCTTTGAAGAGGTTGACGGCGCCCGCCTCGGATGACAGTTCCGACGACGCGTTCTTGACGCGCGGTTGACGGCGGGCACGAGAGGGACGTGGGCGGGAGGTCGTGGGACGCGCACTCTTCCGGCGCGGCGGCCGAGCTTGGTCGCTCTCCGCGGGAGCAGGCTGCCGGAGCGCGCTAGCAAACCGTTCCCCAACAGCGTCGTAGAGAGCACTTGGCAGCTGGAGGGGGTGACCGGCGCCGCAGTGCCGCGCCACCAGGTCCATGGCCCCTTCATGTGGGTCCTCGTCCGTCGACATGGCGGCCCTTGTACGGGTGGCAGCTGAGCCGTAGGAAGGGGGCGGGGGATAGTGTGGGTGGGTAGAAAGGGCGTCTGCTGCTAGGAGGACACAGGAGGCGGTGTGGTGGCGTGCGGCCGCTCATCGACACAGTAAAGGCCGAAGACGCGGGTGGCAGCTGGAGGAGCGGGTCGTGCTGATAGCGGTGGGGCAGTAGGCAGACAACAGAGCTCAGCCCAGCAGCGAGACACAAGATATCTACTGTCATCGCCTGCCTTCGCTGTACTATCTGGCCTTAACTTACATGGTGCCTGGCCGGTGGAAAGAGCTAGCACCACCAGGCATTCTCTCGGCTGTACTTATGCATGGGGCAGCTGATAGAGGTAGCTCGTGACCTAGTCCACGGGCCCATAGGACTGCACCGACAGGTTCGAGGCGGTCCTGCTCTCCTCAGTGCAGATGAATGGTACGAAAGTACAAGAGAGGTCATGGAGATCACTGCGTGTAAAGAGGGGGGTAAAGTATGCGAGGAGGAGCTACAGACACGTTGAAGAGATTATCGCTGCTACACCTCTGCCTCTTTCCAGCGCTTCACTCAACTGGAACTGCGTATCCAAGACAGACCACATCAGCTTTCGGTACATCTGTGACCCAGACTCATGCAGAACTACAGTCGTTGATATCCGTCGAGGTGCATGCACCGGGGTTGTCTTGCGTCACCATCACAGTGGATAGCCAGTACCAGTGGGATTCAAGAGACGACGGTCGGGATGCTGGCAACTTGACTGAGGTTGCTCGATGGATGTGCCACTTATCCCGCGTGGTGGCATGCTCACGCCGACCACACCCGATTGCAGTATGGCGGTCTGGAAGGGAGAGTATTTCGGGAGCCGTGGGTGTCTGAAATAATCCCACCATTGCAGAGACCACCACTAGTCTCAGGCACTGCTTCCATCTACCCACTGGGTAGCCTCCGCCCGGATATCCCTCTCCCTCACCGCCTCGATTCCGCCAGCTGGTCCATCGCTCTCCATACTCCGACTGATTGCTGTGATGATGTTCCGTTCATAAACCACCCGGCCCCCATTCATGTGAGCGTATAGTTGCCGTTCTGTTGGCCCCAGCGTTGTTCAAAACCCGCTCCTCTGCCTCATGAAGGCGCTCACTTGGTACCCAATTCGTCATCCCAGCCGCCCCTGCACCAGTCTGGGGGTGCCAGCGACTTTGCGAGGGATCCAACATGACCGTCATTTCGCTCTTCTACTCAGGGGCACAGCTGGATCCCGTATACCTGGGGCACTAACCACCACCAACAGACCCCGGGCTGCCTCCCTGCCAGGCGTGGGTTCGGCCGCTCCAAAGCGGCAAGTGCCTCCTGTTGCCGGCGTGAAAGCATTCGATATAATGGCAGGTGCGAGTGGTCATGTATCTTAAGTGCTGCTGTATTCCGTGCTCAACGTTGCAGGCCGATAGAGGCTCTTGGGCAGGCTTTGTGCAGCATCTATGCTGGAGTGACACGGCCGTCGGGAGAAGATGGGATGGACAGTGCCATCCGTACTCTCAACGCTCTCGTACTTAAATCCGTTCAGATCGATCTACTCTCCGGGTCAGATCTGATGGAAGATTCCGACGAACAGCCAATCACAGGGTTCCCCTTGCACACGGCCGGTGAACGGCTATCAGCGTGTTGTATGGCCATCTCTATGGGCACGAACTCGAGTCCTTGTGCTGTCCAATAGCGATAGTCCACTAGCGCCTGACTGTCTTGTGAGGGTGGCCTCCTGTCACCTGTTGCACGCGTCTGCCGCTGCCACTTGGCCTCCTGGACATACAGCTACGCGGCTTCTACGCTACCTTTTTCTTGCCAAGTTGTGGCGCCTACGAAACAGATCAGCGTAGGGCATGTCGCGTCAGCCGTCTTAGTAGGGGAGGGACCTCCTCCTCCTTTTTGATGCCCGAATGTGTGCTTCTCACTGCCACCAGGGAGCAGCTGTTTCCACCGCGACCGTTCCTGCACCCTCCCGGCCAATGTTTCTCATACTGCTATAACAGGCCGCCTCCAGTGACAAAGTTGCCCGGCCGCCTTGGCTATTCCAGAGTGCAACTTGCCTGCTTGCGGTGAGACCATATGCCCTGTCTCTGGACTGGTTGTCAGCGCAATGCGGTAACAGTGGATGGGCTGCCGCGTGGTCGCACCGCGCTTCCGGCCTGGCAATCAGATCATTCTTTCAGCTCTGCTCTCCAGTGATAAAGACAAAAATGAATGAAAGAAAGATGTGTTCCCTTCGTCTCCGAACGCATGTCGTCTCTGGCAGAAAAGAGGTACATCCCACTAGTCACACTCGCCATCATCCCCCACCTTCATGACCGCCGTCTTCTCCAACAAAATAAAGTTTTCGTGCAGCTCACACATCGGTCGCTTCTCGCACGTCGCCGGCAGCTCCTTTGGGAAGCGGCGCTCATGGGGGTAGATGTGCCCGTGGACAATCAAAACGTCAACATACACGGCCACCATGTCTGACGGCACTGGATGCCCATGCAGCATTGTGCGCTCGAAGATTGTCTCCGCCTCCGCGACGGGAACGCCCGCCGGGCTGACCAACAGGCACGAGCCCGAGGTCGTGCAGAGCATGCTGCTACTCGTGTTGCCAGCGACGCCCACGCTGTCAGCACCGCCATTCGCCGTAGGGGGTGTGGCGCGGCGCGCCGTCGGCACGTGGACTCGGCGGCGCTTGGCTTCGGCCGCCTCAGCGCCCTCACCAGCTGGCGGCGCAGAGGGGACCGCCACAGAAAAGGCGGCGGCCTGCGCCGCAGCCGCGCGGGCTGTGCGGCGCACCTCAGCTACCGACGGTTGATGGCCGCTCGCAGCGCGCGACGCTGGCGACGGGCGGCCTGCGGGCTTGGCAGGCGGCTTCACACCGCCGACGAGGCTGCCGAGTACTTGGAGGGGTTTTTTTGTTGACGCTGGAACAGCGTCAGGAAAAGGGCTGACGGAGAGCACGCCGCTTGCCGCCGGTGCGGGCGCAATGGGAAGGACGCGGGGCGCCGAAGTACTAGGGATAGCGGCTGCCGCTCGAGCAGCAGCTCCTGCGGCCTTAGCCGCCGCCAGCCGTGCGGCAACCTCAGTCGCCGCCACTGCCGACGACAGGTGCTCCGCCTTTTGCGCCAAGTAGACGCAGTTGGCCAGCGTCCGCTGCGTCAGGGGTACCTTATTGTGCAGCAGCATGATGCCGGCCACCAGCTTGTCGATTTGCACCGACACGGATGGCAGCGCCTCGAGCGTGATGATCGTTTCGCCGTCGGCGTCCTGGGCGCGGCTCCTCTTAGTGGTGAGCTTGAGTCTCTCGGGCACAATGCCTTGCAGGGACCAAATGGCGTCCGGCTCGAAAATGACGCTTGGGTCCGCCGACACCTGGTACGGCCACCACGGCAGTAGGCAGAGCTGGATGACCTTCAAGCTACACTTGTGCTCAGCCGCCACGACGCTGATCATGGATTTGAACGCGTCGCGCACGCGCTGCGCCTTGCGGCCCTTGAGCGCCAGCAGCTTGGTCAAGTGGCGGATGACCACCTTAGATGGTTTGATGACTGCGGGCGCCTCTTGGGACTCTATGAGTGCGAGGGGGGGCGGCGCGCCGACACCCGGCTGCACGCTCACAGGCCCGTTGTCGGCCTCAATGTTGTGGCCACCCTCGATGGGAACCAAGTGGTCGTCGAAGTCCGTGTCGCCGTACTCAGTCTCGACGCCCCCCACAGGAGTCACGCCTCCAACAGGGGGAACGTCGCGAACAGCGGGCGCGTTACCAACTTGGGGCACATCACCAACAGCGGGCACGCCACCAACAGGGGGCACAGCCCCCACGGGGAGCACCTCCGGGGAGCCGCTCGGCCGCGTCCTGGTGGCTGTGCCCAGGGAGCGCATCAGCGAGTCGACGCATGGAGGACCGAAGACCTCGTCCAGCTCCTCGTCGGTGAAGGTGTACGAGGCGTTGCTTGGAGAGGCGCGAGAAGAGCTTGCGCCCGCGGTGCCGCTTGGCGTCGCCAACAAGGAAGAAGAAGGAGAACTTGCCAGCGCTGGCGCCGCCGGCGCGACCGAGCCGGCGCGTGGGGAAAGTTGCACACTAGGGTCGACAACAGAGCCGGCCGGAGGGGGCACAACGTGAGCGTCGCCGACGGGCACGCCGTCGTCTATGGAAGCAGCCGGGGGGCAGTCCATCGCCGCACCCGCCTTCACCAGCCCCTCCAGCGAGCGCCGCGTGTGCTGCAGCTGCCCCTCGAGACGGAGACTCTCGGGGTTGCCCGCCATGCCGGAGAAGTGGAGGAGCATCCGCTTGATGTCACCGACGTTGTTTCCCACCGACACGAAGACGCTCATGCGAATATTGGAGCCGCCTTTCTCGATGATGCGTGCCGCGCCGATCACCGTCCCCGCCGCCTGGGAGACGCGAGTAGGCACCCGCGCCACCCCAGCCACAGCCGCCATGAATCCGTCCAGACGCAGGACCTCGCCGTCGGCGATTCGTACGGCGACGGGAGTCGCGCCGGCGCTGGCGCGGCTGCGCGTCGTCGCTCCCCTCGATGACACAGCAGGGGAGGTAGTAATGGGAGACGGGGGGGTCACGGCGGCCACAAAGGCACTAGCCGTCATGACATGTGGACCCCGTGATTGAAGCGTATCTGCACAATGAATTGGAGGTTGGTGCCGTGATGCAACGACGACGCCCCATTGGACGGCGGCCAATGTCGATCATCGACATTCGGACCCTCGTTTACTTCATGTGTATAGCACCTGCTATACAATTGAGCGGCGGTCGACCGGAGTCAGCCTCGATCGCAACCTGGATGGCTGGGATCGGTCTCGATCTCATGTGATGATCGCAGTCGATCTTCCAGACGATCGACATTCATGGAGTCTGAAAGAATTGTCAATTTTGTTGACAAATGATTGCTGGTGTCAATGTGAACCCCGAGAAGCTTCCAGCACCGCCGCCCCAGGCTCGCCTCAAGGGCCCAGATCTCCTGCAGCGCCCTGGTAGCTCACAGCCCAGGTCCTGTCCCGGTCACAACGGTCGTCCCCGCGGTCTTCACCGTCACCCCCGTCGACACACTCACTGTACAGCGACGATAGCACCCCGCCCCCACCGCCTCGCACAAAGGAACCCACCAGATCCTCCGGCGCGGCAGCGTCATCGGTCATACGGGCTCATTTGGCCGCCGCTCCAGGCCATATGCGACTGTCGGCAATGCACGTCCCCTGCCAATGGCACCTTGCCTGCGCCACGACCAATCAGAGAGCGACAATCCACAATTCCGGGCCCCACTGGCGGGGCAATACGGGCTTAGGGGTCCTCTTTTCACCGGCCGCTGTTGATAAATTTTAGCCCCTTTATGTGGAATTTGGAGGATCCAGCAACGGCCTCCACGGCACTCTGGCGGGGGGTTCTCAATCGTGACAGCCGCCAAACGATTGGATGATCTTTCGCTGTTGGCTCATACCGCACCAATGAAAATCGTTCAAGAGATGGGACAGGGAAAAGAACATCGGTCCAGCCCACACCTGCAAGGACCCCGCGTTAGTCCCCACATCGGACCGAATTCGAGGGTGCCAGCTCACGCACGCGCGCGCACGGTGGCTCCCCCTCCACGCGACCTCGACGCCTGCGCCCACCCGACCGCGGAGCGGCGTCTGCATTCGCGGAGCGGCATCCGCCTCCCCACGCTCGACCCACTACCGCGGCGCCAACACCAACGGCGGCCCCTACCCGGCAAAATTGACATGTGTTACGCCCCTCGAATGTATTGCCCTGACGGGCCAACCCTCCGCACCATCCGCCCTCGTTGCACTTCCCCTCCCTTTCCACCCCCACGGTATCCCCTTCGTCTCCCCATTGTCTCCCATCCTTCTTCTCGCGCTTTCCCTGTTTCCGCGTGCCTCTTCGAGGACAACCATTGAGAAGGACGCCAACGGCCAACCGCTCCGGCGCCTCCTGATGTGCGGCTTTATACAAAGCTTTCCAGCTATTGAGGACAACGACGAGGACGCGTACTTTCCGCTGGGAGACTCGTCGCAAGATATGCTCGAGCAGGCCGGGAGCGCCTACAACGACTACATTTCCAACCAAGACGCGGGTGACGCCTCGGTTGGCGCAACCCCCGGAGCGACGCACGAAGACGGCTACGACGCGAGAGGCGGTTGGCGGCCCGACAGCGCAGAAGGTACCAGTCGGACTGCGCTGCAACCTGCACGCGCCAAGAGCCCGGGAGTCGAACCGACATCGTTTGCGCTCTCCAAAGCGCCGCCAACAAGTCGCCGCCGCCGAACCAAGGCGGCCGCAACGACTGCCGCGACGACAACCCGCCCAAGAAATCCGCGTGAGCCCACCAAGATGGAGCGACCGTACTCCATGCAGGCGCTCGTCACGATCTTCGTCTCTGAGCTCCGCGTGGACGTCGACCTCGACGCGCGCATGGGCGCCGACGACGCGCTCGAGGGTGGTTGCGTCCACGGAGCCAACGTCATTGGCTTTGTCGAGGCTTTCGACCCAATATGCTTCTGGATGGCGCTGCTCAAGCGCAAGGTGGCCGCCTTGTGCTCCTGTGGCGGCTTCATGGGCAGCGACTCGGCGGCCACGGTGGAACACGCGCTCGAGCACGCTGCGATCTAGTGGAAGCGCAAGAAGAACTCTAATGTTCGCCACGCAGCGGCGCTGCTGGCGGTTTACCGCTTGATGTCGGCTGCGTTGGGCACCCAAACGCCAGAGGCGTTGGTCAGAGTGATGCCGGCCTTGCGCGGTCCGGACTTCGTAGACGACGACAAGCGCGAAGAGACGGTCGTCCACCTTGTGGGAAAGGTGGGCAGGTGGATGAACATAGCGCTGTACGCCATCTCCTACGAAGAAATCTGGTCGCCGACAATCGTCCGTCCGGGTGGGAACCCGTACGAGCTGGCAACGTGCTGCCTCCCATCTAGACAAACCCAGCCTAGGGGGTGCCCGCACGCCAATGCAGTCAACACGTTCAACCGAGTCGAGGCGTCGGTGGCTTCGGAGGCGTCGGCGGCTGCTCAAGAGGCGTTTCGATTCGGGCCCAACGGTGTGCTGAACGCGATGGGCGCCCCGGCGCCCGCAGAGCCAGTGGCCGCCGCTCCCGCCGCCCCAGTGATGCCCTCACCGCCTCCGCGCCGCCATTGTACCCGGGAGATGGTGCGCATGGGCTATAAGTCGTTGAAGCCGGCTCTCAAGCCATAGGTATATGACAAGAACAAAGGCAAGCGTGTCCAATGGGCACTGGAGCGGCATTCATGGGTGGAGGAGAGGTCATTTGTCTTCTCTACCGACGAGAGCCCTTTCGATGTCCGCCGCCCCACCCGTGTTCGCTTTTGGCGCGTGGAGGGCGCGCGCTACTCCCCTACCTGCCTGAGGCCCTCCTTTAAGAGCGGGCGCCAGTCGGTGATGGTGTGGGGCGGCGTCTCAGCGCGCAGTCGCCCCCCGCTGTACCGCGTAAAGGGCTCGATGCAGTCCGACCAGTACGAGGAGGTTCTCGGAGACCTCCTGGTCTACCACCACGGTGTGGCCGAATTTGGATCTCCTGGTGGTGCCTGGCTGCAGGAGGACCTGGCTGCCTGCCACGCCTCGAAGCGGTCGAAGGCAGTCAAGGCAGACCTGAACTTGAACTTCCTCCCGTGGATGGGTCAGATCCCGGACCTGTGTCCCATAGACAACGCGTGGGGGGAGCTGTGCAGGCGACTGCGGGAGCGTGCGGTGGCACCCACGAACAAGGAAGACCTGAAACAGGCGCTTTGTGAGGAGCGGGAGGCCATGCCGGCCGACCTCTTCACCGCCCTCGCGGAGTCCATTCCGCGTCGGGTGGAGGCGGTCATTGAGGCCAAGGGTTGCGGCATCAAGTGCTGGTCCGTCTGGGGGGGGGGGGGGGGGGGGGGGGGGGGAAAGGGGGGGGGGGGGGGGGGGGGGGGGGGGGGGGGGAGGGGGGGGGGGGGGGGGGGGGAGCCACGCGGGGGGGGGAGAGAAACAGACGGGCCGACGCGCCCAAGGCGTAGCCGCTGCCCGCAGTATCGCTGGATAGAGAACTATTGGATTCTTGACAAGCTGATTTTGGGACTTGAAATGCGAAATGGGAAAACGATATTTGAAGGGGACTGTACAACCCGGGCCCGCCACGTTCGAGCCGGTACCACTGCACCATGTCGGCGCGACCCACGTCGGCGCCGAATCCGATCGAGTCGCGGAACACCGTGAACGCGGGCGACAGTAGGGGTTTGGTGAGGTCGTCGGCGGTCATCTCCGCACTGCGGAGAAAATAGAAAGCTACGTCCCCGCGCGTCTCAGATCGAACTTGGACGACACTGCCGACTTGACAGCCGTAACACCCACCAGGATCTGTCCCGCAAAAAAAGGCTCGTCAGCATAGACTAGGAAGAGGGCGCGTCCGCGCACAGGGTGGTTCCGCTTGTAGACGCAGGGGTGCACGGGTGACCGAGAAGCGCCCATCTCTTTGAGCTCGTTGTCCAGCTTCATGCCCCAAAGACGTCCCGCCTGCTTCGTCCAGTACTGGTCCAGGTTCTGCCGGTACATCGCCCCCAGGTCCCAGTCCTCGAAACCATCTGGCAGCTTGATTTACATCTGCTTGTCCATATTTGCGTCGCGGAAAGCTGTCTTAAATTCGACATGGTGAATCTCCCAGTCATTGGCGGCCGCTTTCGCATAACGCGGCGCCCGCCGCGCCACTGGCCGGTTCATTCGCCAGCCGGGCACCTACTGTGGGGGATGACATGGCGTGACCCGGATTGGACAGGTGGCCCTGTCCTTCCTGGTTGATTGTTGATTGATTGTGGGTCGCTTGCAATTGAGATTCAATTGCTTGAAATATCTGTTTTACAGTAGGGGGGTCCACTGGTATGGATCCCCAGATCTCTCCCGTGGGGAGACTACTGTGTGGGATTCGGGGCCATGTGGGCCCGCTTGTTCATACAGCTCAAGGGGACAGCGGGGCGCTCGTAGCCCGGCTTCCCCACAAACATATAACTGAGTTCTCACAACCTTCCTCCCTCTTCGAGCCTTCGGGTGTTTTCCTAGGTGACCGTGTCACCGGGAGAGAGTAGAGCAAGGGTGTTCGGGAAGGTTTCCTCAGCTGGGCAGGTGTCCCGATCTGTTTCTGTGGGCTGGGGTGACACGGCGTTGTTTGCGACAATGAGGCAATTGGAACGCTGCAGGACTTGACTTGAAAGAACTCCCCAGGACTGCGGCACGCTTTCGCGAAATGAAGGAACCCACAGGTGTTTTGGAACTGGGACGGGAAAAATCGGGCTGGCTACCGAATTCTCTGTGAAGCAGCCTCTTGTGTTGGTCGTGCCGCTGACCCGAAGTGTTCCGCTTCCACTTCATTAGACTCTTGGAGGTAGCGCTCGCCAGCTGCAACTTGCAATCGGAGCTGTTACCGAGGTCAGCGGACCTGTGGTGGGGCAGAAAATCTCTCACCAGTTGGCCTTTACAGGTTTCTTCAATATTGGCCTTGAAACAGTGCCGTACCATGGAGGAAATTTCATTGAACGGCGCTGCCATAATATCTCTGCAACGAACGCCCAGGTTTTGCGGCCCTTGGTCCATTGGTGTGCGCCGGCCGGATAGCAGCCTATGAGCGTGGCTGGGAGGTCTGGTGGAGGATATTTCCGAAGCTAAATCCAGCGGCAACTATCCCCACCGAAGAGCAGCTTCGGTGTAAGTACGATGCGCCGACGTTTATTAGACTCATCCAGGGTTCTTTTCCTTGGGTGAGCAGTTCGCACGAGCTTCGCATGCTCTTCGCCCACTCGTGAGAGTTTACGGGCAGGTGGGGCAGTACGGAACTCCATCGTGAGCAGGCCATTGAGTCGTGGCATGAGTTTTTTATCCAGCGCGCGCTCCAAGAAACAAATTCGCAGACGTAGGGCGAGGCCCAGCCGTCCGCTGCGGCCTGAGGACCGGCTTCTGCGGAATAATAAGTCTTGGAAGCGGTACTGCCTCGCGACGCTGAAAAAGCGGCTGCATGACAAGGCCAAATAGGCCACGAACCAGTTTTCTGTTTCCAATCGAGTGATAGAGACGTACTCAGAGAAGTAGTAGATGGGCTTTGCGCGCTGATGTACCCCTTCAAGGATTCTGATGGGCCCGTTCCACGACCTAGGCTTAGTGGATGTCGGGACAACAGCTTGAGACCAAGCCAGTTCCGGAAACATCTTTCACGCTATAATAAAGATGCAGGACTTGTCGCACGTTGATTGGTCCATGGCCTGGGAAACCAACAGTGTTTACAAATGAAATCGGGTATTGGAGGCATTTCAGTCATTTGTGTAGGTTAAATGAGCATGAGTGAGGCTGGAAAGACCCATAGCGCTGACCTCTTGAGCTCATGAACTCGTCAGCGGTACCTTGTGCGTCGAGTGCGGAGCACTTGCTAGAAAGAGAGGCGCTTTTCCACAGATCCAAGGCACCTAACTTAAATCGAGGAACCCTTGCAGTTCCGCGCGTACAGGGCGCTCTGAACAGGGGTAGGCCCGTTTCATTTTCACAATTCCATGTGAGGCAAATTCCCTTCTTTGTGGAAAGCCTGTTGCAGTGTTGCACGCCTGGGCGATATCACCGGTGCGCCTCGAATCGCCACCCCATCCCACAACGTGGACCCCGCCCATTCTACCCCGCTCCTGGAAATCGCGGCCGACCATGCGTCGCCATGTCTCCTCTACACCCATCTCTTCGTTCTCTCCCACGCCCGTTGATTGCCCCTCGCCCCGCCACCCATCCACGTCGTGCCCTTCCCCAGTTACGCCGTTCCTGGAGTTGTTCGCTCTATCAGGGCGCGTGCCGACGGCGGCCCCTTCAACCTCGCACCGCCACCCAATCACGTCGTGCCCCGCTCTGATTGCGCCCTGCCTGTGGCTGTCAGCTCTACTAGGGCGCGTGCCGGCTGCGGCTCCCCGCTCACTTCTTTTTTTTGTCTCCCGCAGTGCGGTGTGCCTTCTGGTGTTGTACTAGACTGTTGCGTCGCGATCGTGTCGCTAAGCGACAAGACCTTTCATGGCATGTTGTGCATGGGGCCACGTCATCCTCACCCGCGACTGAGAAAGACCCGCTGATGCAAACGACCAAGCTGTAGCATCAAGGAGAAGCGTTTGTATGCAGCGCGTGCGGGCGGCGGGCTGTACGGGGACAGCACGGCGTTGGTTGTGGGGCAGGACTGTGGGGCGCATGGCCTAGGGGGGGATGGCGGGCGGGGATGGCGGTGGAGAATATTGGGGGGGGGCGAGGCAATGAACGTGCGTGGCTCGAAGAAGACCATTTTCATAACCTTGCGTGTACCAACACAGGCGGAGGGATGACGCACAGGAAGGTGGTTGCCGCACGGTGGAGACGTCCTTTGTGTGGGGGGGCTGGCGCGAGGTGGCAATGTCGCTTGGGTGGGAGTGCTGGCGCAAGGCGGTGATGCCCGCGGAAACGCCGGCGCGAGAGTGTGATTCTCGGAAGAAAGAGGCCAGCGCGAGTCAGACGACAGTCTTTCCCCAGAAAATCCCGCAGTCCCAGAAGCTAACATGTGCAGCCAACACTTCACACTCAAACAAAGTGGCCGACTTTCAACCGGAACCTGGTGACAATCTGCTCATTTTCGTGAGGACTTCCAGAACAGAAGTGGACCACCAAGCTTCATGAGCTGCCAGAGGCTGTCTCAGGATGTACTCGCGAGATATGATCAGAAGTTTTACGCCGCAGCTCACGTACCAACGATCATTCATGCCGTTATTATTGACGTGGCGTTGGCTTCAGCTGTTAGGATCCACAAGAGTGCGTTTGGGACAACGACTTTGAGCACTGTTGCGATGGGTTGGAAACATTGCCACACATGTGCCGATGTCAGTCATCTGTCATTGGCTGACCCGCAGCACAGCAGAAGCTTCAGTGCTACAGGCCAATGAGCGTTCGGGAACCGACATCTTTGGGAACAGTTGCCATCAACAGTTCTCCACATGATACCCTCTCAGAAGAGTCTGTGGGCCAGGGCGTCCGCTCGCTCGGAAAGACGGACCACGAGACCACCTTTGTTGGCCGGCTGGCGCACTCTCGTCTGCAGTTTTTCTGACCATTCCGCCGATCGAAGGGCAGCGTGCTCGCACCTGCCTGGCATGCGCAAACGCTCTGTGCGTGGTCTGCCCGCAGCTGATCAATTCCGCCAGGGCTCGCTTGGATCAGACCTTGCACGGCCTGTGTGTCGCATCAATCACGAGGGCTATGTAGACACTGGTTGCAGGGCCAATAAGCAAGACCTGTCCATTTCGAGCAGTTATGTCTAATTCGAGTCGGTTAGCACACATCAGCATTGCGGCACACACAAATCCGATGCGACTGACACTACTGCAGTGTTGCGTCGCACTAATTGCTGCAGGCGAAGATGATCAACATCTGTGACAGATCATTTCTAAAGTGCAATATATCGCGGACGAATTTGATTCATCGTCGCGCATCTACTAGTATGTGTGGCCCGCATTCGTTCACAAGACAGCAAGAGTCTATCCAGTGCCGCGACCTCCTTTGAAGCGCCACCACCCGGTGAGGGGGCGTGCACCACCAGCCATCTGGGTGCAGTGGAGCGTGCGCCAGCCTCCCTCTCCACGACCGTCGTCCCTGTTATGCGCATCGATGGCTGATCTTCCTTCGCCCTCCCCGCGCGAAACCATGACCGTACCTGTGTGTTTATCGGTCTTCTGAGAGAGGCGCCCTCTCTTTATGTGACTCGTATTCGCATCGTCGGCTACATGTCCATCCGAGGATGTGGGCAGTGATAACGTTGTGTCTGGCGTGTATTGGATGATGTTTCTTACGTATTTTTGGAGATCCATGGCTACAGTGGTGCAAAAACGCGCCTCCTTGCGTTGTTCCTGGTCATTGTTTCTGCATGCCATTGCGGCGCGTGCATCCCCCCTACGCCGACGTGTCTCCCTCTGCTCTATCATCCTTACCATCATTCAGCTTCTGTCTTCTGGCCCTGTATCTGGTTGTAACATCGCCGCGGGCCGTCCTGTCGCGTGATTCTTTTTCACTGGTCACGTAGTGTGCGCACGTAAATTGGTGTGTCACGGACTGTTCAGGTCGCGTTTTCGTTTAGGTTCCCCTCGGTCTGGCTCGGCCCCTCCTGCGCTGTGCTCTCTGTGTTCTTTTTTTGTGGCGCTGTACACACTGCTTGGTCTCTCAGGGGAAACCATATCGAAGAAGAAGTCAAGTCCTGGCAGATGCCGCCGCGGTCTTCTTCTTGTGCGTGCCTCTTTCAAAACTGTGCATGCGGGGACAGTTCTTTTCTCGGGCCTCCCTCTCCGCCTTTTCTGTTGTACTCTCTTCCTCCCATCATAAACTCTATTTTCATCATACTCCGGCGCGCTGCTCAACTCTTGCTCACAGTCACTGATGTGAGTCAATTCACGGTTGTCCTCATGGCCGCGTCGGTGATGAGCGCGTTCATGTAGGGTTCCTCATTGAGTGGGACAGACCATGTTACTCGTCGATGCATCGACTTGGTCGCCGGTGTGTCTTCGTCGTACCACCTGGGTCAACGACCCTAACCAGCTAAACACCAAGCTTAATCGCCCTAATAGACCACATTCGCATGAAGTCTGGATAACCAAGATGGGGGCCACCATTAGTAAATGTGTCTGTGCAAATCGTAGTAAGTCATAAATGCGTGACGATGTAAAGGTACAAATACAGGACGGAACAACCCGCTCAGATCTCTAAGTCCCAGCCCTCAGAAATAATTTCGGTGGGCTCGCTGCCGCCTGCATCTCCCAAACATCGACTGCTGCCACTGCACCATCTCGGGCAGGCAGTTTGAGTGCATCCATGCGCCAAGGACGCGCCAGCGGATTGGCATCTGCTATCACGCTGGCTTGTCGACGTGTTCAGGTTGCTTTCCAGTCTGATTTTCCGGCTTACCACAACCATACAGTGTGCCGGCACGGCTGAGGGCGGTAGGTTTATGTGTCATGTCTGCGGGCTGTCACATGAGCATGCGGACAGCATGGCCGTCTTTCTTTTCCAGCTCCTTTGTTTCGGACGGATCAACAGCAGCAGCAGCTCAGAGGCGGGAGATTCGTGGACGTAAACACGGCGGGATGTCTTATTCGCACTGATCACCGCTGACGCACCGTCTACGTGCGCGCCGGCTGCGCGCGCGCATGCCGCGTCGGCGCGCCCTGGTTCCCTCGCACACAAGGGAGAGGCCTGTTGGCCTTAATCACACGGCGCGGTGGCCATCGCGGCCTCCGCGGCCTGCCTGTGCCCCACCCGCCCGTGGTGGTGGCCGACGCAACAGCAGAGTTCGCTATAACGGTTGGGCCTGGCGGGGACGCCCCCGCCGCCTGCGGCGGGCGGCGGCGGAGACGGCGACGCGTCCCCGCCCGAGGGTTTCCACGCTCCGCCCGGCCCGGCGGCGTCGCCGCCCGCTGCGGTGCGACCGGCGGCGGCGCCGGAATCCACTCGGGCGGGGCCTGCGGAACGAATTGGGCCAAGTCACCCTGAGTGGTATCTCTTTTTTGAGTCTTTGCTTCCCCCCCGCCCCCCCCCCCCCCCCCCCCCCCCCCCCCCCCCCCCCCCCCCCCCCCCCCCCCCCCC
>ENA-ORXR01002308-ORXR01002308.1-marine-metagenome-genome-assembly--contig:-NODE-2308-length-18386-cov-102.552133_pt1 | contig 18386 bp, 17 predicted proteins | sample MGYA00237866_ERZ511479 | MGnify/ENA metagenome assembly ERZ511479 | reverse complement strand
CGTCAAATTTAGCCAAACATATAAAAAAAATAACTTCTTCATTTGGGGTAGATTATTTTCTTCCTCTTCCCTTACCTAATTATCTAATATCCCAATCGCTCAATTAAAATTCACATAAAGGTAGTCAAAGTTTTTGCCAAGTCATGTTTTACGACATTTTGTCATAAAACTGGATACAAAGCATGCAATATCGACATGACGCTTTGGCGGTACAATGTAGTATGGTGCTTCCAGCCCGTGCCGCATTAGTTCAACTCGATATACGCAAGGTACGGGCTAGAATCGCCATGCTACGGTTCTACTTGATTATTATTAAAAAATATCGTAACTCGCAGCCATGATTCAAATGCTGATAGATTATCCTTTGTTATTATTGTTTACGGTCGCTTCTTTGGGCTACCTGCTTGGAAGTGTCAAAGTACGTGGAAGTTCGCTTGGTGTGGCAGCGGTGTTGTTTATGGGCTTGGCTTTCGGGGCGATGGATGCGCGGCTGCAAATTCCGCAAATTATTTTCTTGTTGGGCTTGTCGATTTACGTGTATTCGATTGGTTTGAGTTCTGGTCCGTCCTTTTTCGCTTCTTATAAAAAAAACGGTGTGCGCGATTTCATTTTTACGACTTCAATGCTGACATTTTCGGGTTTGGTGGCAGTGGGTTTGTGGTTGTTATTTGGTTTTTCTGCTGCGACAATTACCGGAGTTTATGCAGGTAGTACTACGAATACCCCCGCATTGGCAGGTGTCTTGGATTATATCAATAATGCTTTCCCGAATAACAGTGAAAACATTATGAATCAAGCGGTTATTGGTTATTCGTTTTCTTATCCGATGGGTGTGTTGGGCGGTATGATTGGTATAGTTTTGATGGAGAAATTTTTGAAAATTGATTACGCAGCAGAAAATAAAATCCTTAAAAAAGATTACCCTTTGGGTGGTAGTTTGAGCAGTACAACGGTAGAGGTGACAAATGAAGCGATTTGTAATATTCAGCTACGCGATTTGCAAAAAACCTATGATTGGAATGTCAATTTTGGGCGGATATATCAGGATGGGGAGATGAGTTTGGCGAGTTGGGATATACGTTTTCAAATCGGTGATACGATTATGTTGGTCGGTGAAAAAGAGGGCTTGGATGAAGCGATTGAGGTAATTGGTGAAGCGGTGGATTCTCCCATCGCTCACGATAGACAGTATTTCGATGTGGCGCGGATTTTCGTATCCAACCCTATCTTGGTGGGGCGGTCTTTGGCTTCGTTGAATATTACTGAAAAATATAATGCACTCGTGACACGCATCCGTAGGGGCGACATGGATTTTTTGGCAAAAGGAGATACTGTTTTGGAACTCGGTGATAGGATTCGTTTCATTGCTCGACGCGAGGATTTGGCGGAATTGTCGCGGTATTTTGGAGATTCGTATCGCGAATCCAGTGAGGTCAATTTATTTTCTTTTGGTCTTGGAATCGGCTTGGGTTTGATACTCGGTAGCGTTGAGTTTTCTTTTGGAGATTCGCTCAATTTCAAACTGGGTTATGCTGGCGGTCCATTGATTGTGGGCTTGATTTTGGGAACGTTGCAGCGTACAGGACCTATCGTATGGTCGCTGCCGTATAGTGCAAATGTCACGCTCCAACAGCTTGGTTTGATGCTACTCTTGGCGGTCATTGGTGTAAGTTCGGGACATGCACTCGTCGAGAATCTTTCGATAGAAAGCCTTTGGATTGTCCTTGCAAGTGGGGTGATTAGTTTGTTGACAGCTTTTGCGATACTTTTTGTCGGTTATAAGGTGGTCAAAATGCCCTTTAGTCTCCTGCTGGGCATTGTTTCTAACCAACCCGCTATCCTCGATTTTGCGAGTTCGCGTACCAAAAACCGCATTCCTATTTTTGGTTTTGTGATGATGTTTCCGATTGCTTTGATTTTCAAAATCGTTATCGCGCAGGTCTTATTTTTGTTGTTGAATGGAGCATGAAATAAGTTTAAGTTCAAGTTGTCAAGCGCAAGTTAAACTTCTATAATTTATTCGCTTTCAGTTAATTGTGACTTTTAAAACTTCGTACAGACGATTTTAATCGCCATGTTTTTCATGATTGTTTTGCAACATGGCGATTGAAGTCGCCTGTGCGTTTTTTGCGTGAGGGATAGGAGGTGTTATCTGAACGAAATGTAGCGATAGCGGAATGGAGAGAGTCCCGGATAGCCCGACCCCCGACTGATAAGTATCAGGAATTAAATAAATGTACATTCTTCGCGTCGTTATTTTTTCTTTAGACGAACCAAATTTGACGCGAATACTCACTGTATTTAAGGAAAATTTGATGAAGTATAAAGGAAAAAGAACAAGTCGAGAGTATACATTTATTTTGTTCCTCATACTAAGGAGGGGGCACGCCCAAATTAATTTGTACGCCACTGGATTTGTCAATGAATCAACTTAATCAAGCATTCATCGGAACTTCCATCAATAAGATGCGTGCTTTGCTGTCTGCCTTAATAAAAATGGCATTGGTATCCCATACGCCGAAGCCGTCGCGGGGTTGCAAATCTTGCCCTTCAATCGTCACTTCGCCATCCAATACGAAGGCATAGATGCCGTTTTGCTTATCTTTTAGTTCGTATATCGTCTCGAATCCCTGCTCCAGATTGCCCATGTGAAACCATGCGTTTTGATGAATCCAAACGCCGGCATCGTCGGGACTTGGGGAGATAATTTGAGAAAGTTGGTTGTTCAAATCCGCATTTTTGAGCGTGATTTGGTCGTAGCGTGGCGCAACGTTTTTTTTATTCGGAAAGACCCAAATCTGTAAGAATTTTACTTCTGCATCGTGGTTTTTGTTAAATTCGCTGTGGCGGATGCCCGTACCTGCACTCATCACCTGCACATCGCCCTGGCGGATGGTGGCAACGTTCCCCATGCTATCCTTATGTTCCAAATCGCCTTCGAGTGGAATGGAAATAATCTCCATATTGTCGTGTGAATGGGTATTGAAGCCGCGTCCGGGCGCGACCACATCGTCATTTAAGACACGTAGTACGCCGAAATTCATCCGCTCTGGATTGTGGTAGTTTGCGAAGCTAAATGAATGGTTGGAATTGAGCCAACCGTGATTAGCGTTACCTCTTGAAGAGCCTCTGTGTAATACCGTTTTCATTGTTTTCACTTCTTTATTTGGTAAATGATTGAATCCGACCTGTTCCATCAGTTCATCGTAGGTCGATTTGTCGGCTTCATCATTCGCATGAAGCATATTGCTACCTGCTGCAACTCCCGCCGCACCGAGCAATGATTTTTTGATAAAATTTTTTCTATCCATCGAAATATAAGTTTAAGATTAGACTTTATTTAGGAATATTTTGTATGCATGGAATTTTGTATTTTTTCGATAATCGAGCCTCATTTTGAGCTGCATACCCTACGGTACGGAGCGAAAAATAGGAGAAGAGTATCGGAAAAAGACAATGTTAGCTGCATACAAAATATTTCTAAATAAAGTCTATTAAGTACATTGTCAATTAAATTTCTTTGTGTTTTTTTGAAATGTAAAATGTAAAATAATAAATGTAAAATGTAAAAGTGTCGATAGTATGCAAGTGTAATATTGTTTTTTTAATATTTTTAATAATTTAAAAATCAATAAAGTACAAAGGAAATACGTCTGATTCACGTTATACAACTTTTACATTTTAAATTTGATATTTTATATTAGGGAAGAGGAAGAAAATAATCTACCCCAAATGAAGAAGTTATTTTTTTTATATGTTTGGCTAAATTTGACGCGCATAGCTGGGCTACGTAAGGAAAACTTAGTGAAACATATAAGAAAAAGAACAATTCAGACGGGTAGATTATTTTTTTCGTCTTCCCTTATTTTAAATTTGTAAAGAAATTTATTTTACGGTGTACTAAGTACATTGTCAATTAAATTTCTTTGTGTTTTTGAATCTTCCAATGTGGTTTTAACCCATTGATTTTCAGCGAAATACAATGGGTTAAAACCACATTGGAAGATAAAGGAACTTAATAAACAATGTACTAAGTTCAAGTCGAAGTTTAAAACTATGCGTGTCGTGCGTAGAGGAAATTCATGAATTTCCTCTACGCACATTCTTATTTTTTCAGCTAAAAAAAATTACAAGTTTAAACTTATAGTTATTAAACAAAAAAAATGTGATTTGGATGCGAGAGAGTGAAGAAAAATACATTTTCGAGTTTAAGGAATGACTCCAAAAGAGGCAGAGAAGCCGACATTGCCTGACAGGATGAAGCATATTCCGCCGTTTTGATATGCTTTTCCTATGTCGAATCCTCTGCCTTTTTCGGAACGTAACGAGAGCTTACATATATTTTCCGTCTTCCGGCAGCGATTCGGAATCATACAAATCGGATGCAGATAAGGATTTTAGGATGCAGAGAATCGACGTTTTGCCTTTTATCAAAATGGCGGGTTTGGTCGTGCCGTCGGCGAAAGTGTGGTCGATGTATTTGTATTGCCAGCGGAATTTTTCGGGTGCAATGCCCAAGTCTGCGACCTGTTCGAGTAGTTCGATTTGGTTTTCGAGAAAGGCTTCTTTGGCTTCGTTGGTGTCCAGTGTTGGGCGGTCTGTTTTGGTGGGAAAAGTGACGACCCAATTGACCGGAATGTTGAAAAAATAATGGTAGCTATCGCCTGCATAACGCGGTTGTGTGTGCTTGAGTGCCTCGTAAAAATAGACGGGTGCATCGGGATATTTCTCCTCCAATTCTTTGGTAATTCGGATGTCGTGCGGACGATAACCCGTCTTGAAAGCCGTGTGCCAGTATTCGTTCAAATGACGCTCTACGCCCGTTTGTGTGGTCATGTATTGGATGAATTTTTCGGTCGTCCGTACTCGCGGACTGCCTTCCGACTCGCCACCAAATGCTGTACTAATGGCATCCAACAAATCTTCGTTTTTGCCTAATGCACAGGCGTGTATTTGCAACTCGGTACGCTCGTCGGCGATGTCGCTTGGCAATGGCGGGAAGTGTCCCTCGTCAATGGCGGCATAAATACTTTCGGAGGTCGCACGCACGCCTTCGGGCAATACGCTGACACCCATTCCCGTCCATTCGCTGGAGTGTACAACGAGGTTGATGATGCCCCATTTGCCTTGTGCATGTTCGGTGAGGTAGTCGCGGACTTCTTTGAGCGAACGCAGGTGCGTGATGAGCCATTCGGTGCGGGCTTCGGGGTGGTTGCGATAGTAGTTTTCGGCTTGGGTGTAGTAGGGGTTATCCGGGTCAGTATCTTCGCCCATGATAAAGGTGATGTGTTGGCGAGTTGACGAGTTGTTGAGTTGAGGTGTTGACGGGTTGACGAGTTGTTGAGTTGAGGTGTTGATGTCCTTATGTACTGACGTGCTGACGAGTACGGGCGTAGGGGGAGAGACAGCTTCGCGTTCGGCTGCAATTTTACCGATAAATATAGCTGAACTAATGGTCAGCAATACGATGAATACTAAAGTGATATTTTTCATAATGCAATCTTAATTTTGAATTTTGAATGAATGAATTCTGAATGTTCAATTCATCATTATCACATGTTTTCAAAATAATCTCTGTGATTTTGATTGCAAGTTATGAGGACTGCGGGTGGTTTGGATTGGGTTTTTAGTATTCGTCGGGTTTGGGTGAGTATTCGTTGGGCAGAGAGGTAATATGTAGTTATTTATCTTGAATTAAACTCGCAATCGCCCGTTCCGCTTCCTCAAATTCAAAGCCCTTTAACACCCGTCGCATCTTCCCTTCAATCTCCTGATTACATAAATTTCCCAAACTCCCCTCATGCGTATGTGCGATATTTTTATTTGGTGTAAATGACTTATTATCAATGGCTTCGCCAATAATTTTATACGCATCCCGAAACGGAACGCCCTCCAATACCAAGCGATTCACTTCCTCTACACTGTACAAATAATGATACTTTTCACCTTCTAAAATATTTTCTTTAATGATAATGTGTTGCAAGGCAAAATCGCTGATTTGCAGACAAGATTTGAGGTTTTCAATGGCGGGAAAAAGTGTTTCTTTGGTCAATTGAAAATCGCGGTGATAACCCGAAATGAGGTTGGTCGTAAGTAGAGAAATTTCGTTTGGCAAGGCTTGAATTTGATTACAACGCGCCCGCACCAACTCAAATACGTCAGGGTTTTTCTTATGCGGCATAATACTCGAACCCGTTGTCAACTCGTCTGGAAAAGCGATAAAGCCGAAATTTTGATTGATGTATAAGCAAATATCGGTTGCAAATTTGCCTAATGTTGCTGCCAAACCTGCCATCGCGTAGCTCAAAAAACGCTCCGTTTTGCCACGCCCCAATTGTGCATGAACGACATTATAATTCAAGTCCTCAAAACCCAATAATTCCGTCGTCATCCGTCGATTTAAGGGAAACGAACTCCCAAAACCAGCCGCCGAACCCAGTGGATTTTGGTTGTTGATTTTATACACCGATTGCAATAATAATAGGTCATCCACAAGGCTCTCCGCATACGCTCCAAACCATAGCCCAAAAGACGATACCATCGCAATTTGCGTATGCGTATAGCCGGGCATCAGTATGTTTTTATGCTGTTCACTTAATCGAATTAATGTATTAAAAATTTGCTGAACTAAAGTCGTTAATTCTTTGATTTCCTGACGAATAAATAAACGTAAATCAACTAATACTTGGTCGTTACGAGAGCGTCCGCTATGCACCTTTTTGCCAATGTCGCCGAGCTCTCGGGTCAACATCATTTCCACTTGCGAATGTACGTCTTCTATGCCTTCTTCAATCACAAAATCACCCGCTTCGGCAGTCTTATAAATACGTTTCAATGCCGCTTCTAAGACCGTCAATTCATCCGCTGTCAGCAAGCCGATACGCGCCAACATTTTAATATGCGCCAACGAACCCTGAATGTCGTATTTCGCCAACCAAAGGTCTAATTCACGGTCTTTTCCGACGGTAAAATCTTCGATTTGCTGCGCTATTTTAGCGTCTTTTTGCCATAATTTCATAGTTTGTTTTTTTACCACAAAGGGCACTAAGGACACGAAAACATTATTAACGAGAAAGAAAACTAAGGATTGTAAAAATTTTATTATCAATACCTTATGAAGTTTTTAGTCCTCTTAGTTTTCTCCTGCGTTAGTTTGGTTTTCGTGTCCTTAGTGCACTTCGTGGTTCAATTAATTTTCAAATTTTCCAATAATTTAATATAAATTTCAATCCCTTCGGCTATCTCCGCTACTTCCACAAACTCATCCGCCGTATGCGAGCGAGCCGATTTGCCACAACCAATTTTCAGTGTCGGAAAACCCTGTATTAAGGCTTGGTCAGAGAGTGTCGGCGAGCCAAAATACGACAATCCGAGCGATAAACCTCGCTGCACCACCGGATGCGTCAACGCAATACCCGACGAACTCAAGCGAAACGACCGCGCCTTCAAATCTGACACCGTATTTTGCTGCAAAATATCAAAAATTGCCTCATTCGTATAAAGCTCGTTCGTTCGCACATCAACTACGAAATGACAGCTATCCGGCACGACGTTGTGCTGCGTTCCGGCTTGTATTTGTGTGACACTCATTTTTGTATTACCCAATAAATTTGACACCTTTTCCGGTACATAATTTTTTATCCTATCAATGTCTTTTAAGGCAACATAAAGTGCATTTACGCCTTCCTCTCTTGCGGCGTGTCCCGACTTGCCTTTAGCGTAGCCGTCCACGACCATCAAGCCTTTTTCGGCGATTGCCATCCGCATTTGTGTGGGTTCGCCGATGATGCCTAAGTCTATTTTTCCGAGTTCGGACAACACGCTTGCGATACCGTTTTTCCCTGAAATTTCCTCCTCTGCCGTTGCTGCTAAAACCAAGTTGAACGGCAAGTTTTTTTGTTCGTAAAAATGTAAAAATACCGCTATCAAAGCTACTAACGAAGCCCCTGCGTCATTGCTTCCGAGTCCATACAATTTGCCGTTTTCTATGTCCGCTTTGAAAGGGTCGCGTGTGTAGCCTTTTGCTGGCTTTACGGTGTCGTGGTGGGAGTTGAGTAAGATGGTCGGTAGAGCGTTATTTCGATATTTGGAGTACACCCAAACGTTATTATTTTTTCTTTTTGTGGAAATGTTTTTTTTATTAAAAAACGCCTCAATAATATCTGCCGTTTTATTTTCTTCTTTTGAAAATGAAGGCGTAACTATCAGGTTTTTAAGTAGTTGTAATGAATCGTCAAATAATAATGTATTTTTCATTTCGTCCTTTTCTAATATTAAATTTCCAACAAAGTTCCTTGAAAATAATTAGGGTTTAATGCTTTTGTACTACAAATAAAAACCTCGTGTACGCCACCTGTGAGCGCGTCATACGCATTGTCAATTTTAGGAATCATTCCCTCATAAATTTGTCCCGTAGATGTATAGTTTTCGTAGTCTTTTTTTGATAAAAAATCAACAACAGAATTATCATCATTTACATCCAATAAAACTCCATCTTTTTCAAAACAAAATCGCAAAGTTACCTCATAATTTTCCGACAAAGCCACCGCCAAAGCCGATGCGATAGTGTCTGCATTTGTATTGAATAATTGCCCTTCATTGTCATGCGTAATCGAACAAAAAACGGGCGTAAATCCAATATTTAATAAAGCATGAATTTCGTCTGCATTTATCTCGTCAATATCTCCGGCAAAACCGTAATCGACATCTTTTACCATACGTTTGTGTGACTTAATACTATTGAAATCTGCGCCCGTCAGTCCGATAGATTTACAATTTTTAGCTTGCAATTTTGTGACAAGGTTTGTATTGATTAAGCCCGAATAAACCATCGTCACAACTTCCATAGTACGTGCATCGGTTACCCGTCTGCCCTTGACCATTTTGGGTGCTATGCCCATCATTTCGAGAACTTCGCTTGCCTTGCGTCCACCTCCGTGTACGAGGATTTTTTTGCCTTTAATTTCCGAAAAATTGTTTAGCACTTCGTCTAAAATTTCTTCATTATTGGTGATATTTCCGCCTATTTTTATGACGGTCAAGTGTGGATGATTCATAGCTAACTTGTACCGACGACTTTAGCCGTCGCATGACTGGTAAATTTATTTATAAATTAGACTTTATTTATTCTCATTTAATTAAAAATTAAAATAAAACACACTTGACGGCTAAAGTCGTCAGTACAGCATATTCTGCAAAACCGCCTGTGCTGCATAAGTCCGATTATTCGCCTGTTGAATGACTAAAGATTGCTCACTATCAATCACCGCATCTGCCACAACCACATTCCGACGAACAGGCAGACAGTGCATAAAATACGCCTCATTTGTGACCGCCATTTTGTCGGGTGTAATCATCCAATTTTGTTTTTGTGCAAATATTTTTCCGTAATAATTATAAGACGACCAGTTTTTGGTATAAATAAAATCTGCGCCTTCAAATGCTTTTTTTTGCTCATATTCAATCAACACATTTTTAGTAAATTGTGTTGATAATTCGTAGCCTTCAGGATGCGTAATCGTCAAGTCTGTATCCACTGCAATCATCCATTCTACAAAGGAATTGGCAACGGCTTGAGGCAATGCTTTGGGGTGCGGTGCCCACGACAAAACGACCTTCGGACGCTCAGTTTTTTGATGTTCCCGAATCGTAATGAGGTCGGTCAGCGATTGCAAAGGATGCCGGGTAGCCGACTCCAAACTCACAATCGGCACAGTCGAATATTGTATAAATTGACTTAAAATATGTTCATTGTAATCGCGGTCGCGGTCGGTCAGCGTCGGAAAAGTACGGATGCCGATGACATCGCAATATTGACTGATGACGGCTGCGCCTTCGCGGATATGTTCGGAAGTCGCGCCGTTCATCACTGCGCCATCTTCAAATTCGAGTTTCCAACCGTGCTTGTCCATGTCCATCGTCATCACCGACATACCGAGATTGAGGGCGGCTTTGTGCGTACTCAGGCGCGTGCGTAAGCTCGGATTGAAAAAGAGTAAACCCATCGTCTTACCTTTTCCTAAATCGTTCATTTCGAGTAGATTAGCTTTTGAAGTGAGCGCGTCTTGCACCAGTTTTTCTATATTGGGAACGTCATTTACACTGGTAAAATTTTTCATTTTTATGATAACTATTTTTCGTACTATACCGTAGCGTAATGCCTCCGGCTTGCGTATCCGTAGAACGGTGCTTCCAGCCCGTTCCGCATCAGTTCGAGTAGTACGAGTAGTACGCGGTCCAAGCCAGAGGCGTTACGCTACGGTCGCATGTTTAAATTTTTCAATAAAATAATCCACCTCATCTTTCGTAATATTTAAAGGTGGTAGTAAGCGAATCGTATTTGGGTCGGAAGAAGAACCCGTAAATATCTTGTCACGATACAGGAGTTTTTCACGTAGCGGCTTTATTGGTTCACCCATATCAATGCCAATCATCAAACCTCTACCGCGGACTTCTTTTATTTGCGGAATCGCTTTTAATTGTTCGATAAAATATGCACCAAGTTCAGCTGAATGTTCGATGAGATTTTCATTTTTTATAATATCTAACACGGCGATTCCCGCTACCGATGCCAAGTGATTTCCACCAAATGTTGAGCCTAAAATCCCGTATTGCGCTTCGTGTTTCTCATGAATAAGCACACCACCAATCGGGAAGCCATTGCCCATACCTTTTGCCATTGAAATTGTATCCGGCTGAATATTAGCATGTTGGAAGCCAAAAAAATGACCGCTTCGCCCGTAACCCGATTGTACTTCATCCAAAATCAGTACTGCGCCGTGCTTTGTACACAATTTTTCGACTTGCTCCAAAAACGCTTTTTCGGGTATATGAATACCGCCAATTCCTTGAATCCCCTCAATGATGACCGCGCAGACATCGCCTTGTGCAAGGCTTGCCGCTACGGTTTCGATATTATGCCATTCGTGAATTTCGGCAGGAAAAGTCGTGTTAATTGGTGCTTTGATTTTATTGCTATCAGTCACATTGACGGCGGCGGAGGTGCGCCCGTGAAAGCCTTTCTTGAAGGAAATGATCTTTGTTTTTCCCGTCACAAATGAAGCTAATTTTAAAGCATTTTCATTTGCTTCTGCACCCGAATTGCAGAGAAATAAACGGTAATCTTGGCAGCCGGAAAGTTCGGTAAGTTTGTGGGCGAGTTCGACTTGGAGGCTGTTTTGTACGGAGTTGGAATAGAAGCCGATGCGTTGGAGTTGTTCGCTGATTTTCGCTACGTAATGCGGGTGACTATGCCCTACCGAAATGACGGCATGACCACCATAAAAATCTAAGTAGCGTGTGCCTTCAGCGTCATAAACATAGCAACCTTCGGCTTTGACCGGCTCTATATCGAAGAGCGGATATACACCGAAGAGGCGGTTGACTACAGATGGTGATAAGACAGTATTGTTCATATTTTTGATTGTACAGGCGACTTCAGTCGCCATGTGACAGTGCGACTGAAGTCGCCTGTACGGTTTTAAAACGCAAGGGCTTTTAGGTGTAATCCGGTGGTTTCTTCCAAGCCAAACATCAAGTTCATATTTTGCACGGCTTGACCGGACGCGCCTTTGATTAAATTGTCTATCATGCTGACAATGAGTAATTTATTGTCGTGTTTTTCTACATACAAAATACATTTATTCGTATTGACGACTTGCTTGAGGTGTGGGTTTTTATCAGAAATAATGACAAATGGTTCGTCTTGGTAATACGCTTCGTATAATTGCTTTGCCGCTTCGATAGTCAGTTCCGAATTTAGGTAAGCACTTGCATAGATGCCTCTTGGAAAATCGCCGCGTACAGGTAGGAAATTTACTGCCTTATCGAAACTGGGTTGCAATTGCCGCAGACTTTGTTTTACTTCATCTAAATGTTGATGATTGAAGGCTTTATAAATTGAAATATTATTGTTTCGCCAGCTAAAATGTGTTGTATCGCGCGGCTGCTGACCTGCACCTGTAGAGCCTGTGATGGCGTGTAGGTGTACCTCCTCGTTGAGTTGTTGTGCCTTTGCAAGTGGCAATAATGCCAACTGAATTGCTGTAGCAAAACAGCCGCAATTTGCAATGTGCTTGGCAGTACGAATGTCCGATTTATTCAGTTCGGGCAGACCATATACGTAGTCGTGTGTGCTATCCTTTAATCGGAAATCATGGCTCAAATCAATCACTTTTGTATGTGGTGCGAGGGTGGTTTTTTCCAAGAATTTTTTGGATTTACCGTGTCCCATACAAATAAAAATCACGTCTTCATCTGTCGGATATTTTTCGGAAAAAATAATGTCCGTTTCGCCCAATAAATCGCGGTGTACGTCGCTGACGTGATTACCTGCATTGCTACGGCTACTCACAGATGTCAACTGTACATTTGGATGGTGGAGCAAGATGCGAAGTAGTTCTCCGCCTGTGTAGCCTGCGCCGCCGACTATGCCTGTTTTTATTTTTTTCATTACTTTATTTTGTGTGTTATTGGGCTTGGGGAATAGTCGGCAGACGAAGGCTTTGTCTAACATTGTATGTAAGGTCAAAATTTTCGATTTCTACTAATGGATTCGTCTGACGACACGAGCTTTTATTTTAAAATCATTTTATGTAAAAAGAAAATTAACGCAACACGCATTAAGAAATTCACTCATTCAAAATTCACTCATTCACTCATTTTCATTGTCGCATTGCATCATTTAAGCATTGTATCATTCACCAAGCGATGTATTTTACTCTGCTGTCCGATTAGTTTGATGAAGCCTTTTGCTTCTTCGGCAGTCCAGCCTTTATTCATTTCGCCGTAGTCGCCGTAGTCAGGATTTTTGAGGTCATGTTTGGATTCAATGCCTTTTAATTCAAAGCGATATGGATGTAATTTTACATCAACTCGTCCGGTGACATTTGTTTGTGTGTCGGTGAGGAAAGTTTCGATATTTCGCATGACGGGGTCGAGGTATTGCCCTTCGTGGAGTAGCATGCCGTACCAGTTGGCGAGTTGTTCTTTCCAATATTGTTGCCATTTGGTGAGGGTGTGTTTTTCGAGTAAATGGTGGGCTTTGATGATGAGTATGGGAGCTGCCGCCTCAAATCCGACGCGTCCTTTTATGCCAATTATCGTGTCGCCTACGTGTGTGTCGCGCCCGATGGCAAAGGGTCCGGCGAGGTCTTGCAGGGCACGAATGGCATCTACGGGATGTGGAAAGGCTTGGTAGTCAATGCCCGCCAATTCGCCGCGTAAAAAATGTAGGGAATGGGTTTCGGGTTGAGTCTTCGTGAGCGGCGTTGGGTAGGCACTTTCTGGCAAGGCTTGGTCGGAAGTGAGGGTTTCGGCACCGCCGACGCTTGTTCCCCAGATGCCTTTGTTGATGGAGTATTGGGCTTTTTCCCAGTTCATTTCTATGCCGTGTTTTTGGAGGTATTCGATTTCGGCCTGGCGCGAGAGTTGGAGGTCGCGGATGGGGGTGATGACTTCGAGGTTTTGACCCAAAATTTGTATGATTAAATCAAAACGTACTTGGTCGTTGCCTGCGCCCGTGCTGCCGTGTGCTACGTATTTTGCACCAACTTCATTGGCGTATTCTACGACTGCCAATGCTTGTACAATTCGCTCGGCACTGACGGATAGTGGATAGGTGTTGTTTCGCAATACATTTCCATAAACCAAATATTTAATACACCTGATGTAGTAGTCTTTGACCGCATCTATTCGCGTGAATTTTGTTGCGCCCAGTGTATAGGCTTTGGCTTCGGCGGCTTTGGCTTCTTCGACTGTGAAGCCGCCTGTATCGACCATGACGGCGTGTACTTCGAGTCCTTTATCGACTGTTAAGTGTTTGATACAGAAGGAAGTATCTAATCCGCCGCTGTATGCCAGCACTACGGTGGACGGTGGATGGTGGACGGTGGACGGCGATTCTTGTTCTGTTGCCGATGGTATTGTTGTTGTTTTCATAATTTTATATGTTGCTTGTCGAATTGATTTTATTATTATTAGACTTTATTTTATGGTTCTACTGAAATAAGCGTATTTTTTTATTATTTTAAAATAAATTAAATTTATAAATTATTATTATTTAATAAAAAACAAATTATAAAATTATTTTAATTAATTGAAAAACGTCCATATTTCAGTGCGACCTTTTATGCTAATTTGAAATTATTTTTTATTAAAAAAATAAAAATATACTTATGTTTTTAATGGGAAAATTTGTCTTGCATTTGAGTTAAAACACGGCTGATATTTTTACAAATGGCAGACGAGTTTTAACTCAAATGCAAACCTAATGTGACGATTTGCAAAATCGTTTTACGTTGTTGGTTGGATGATTTTATCGGTCAAATTAAACGCCATTTCGCTTTCTTCTTTTGAGGGCGCAAGCATGCCTGTACAGAGGCACATTTTGCGTTGAGTGCGTTGGAGGATGTCGTAATTTGGGCAGGTGGCGCAGCCTTTCCAAAAGGCTTCGTCTTGTGTCAAATCCTTGAAAGTGACGGGTTTGTACCCCAGATCTGAGTTGATTTTGAGGACGGCTGCGCTGGTGGTGATGCCGAATATTTTGGAGGTCGGGTACTTGTCGCGAGAGAGGTCGAAGATGGATTTTTTGATGCGTTTGGCAAGCCCCTGACCGCGAAATTTTGGGGAGACTATCAAACCGGAATTGGCGACATACCTGCCGTGTTCCCATGTTTCGATGTAGCTGAATCCGACAATCTCTTCGTCATGAAGCGCGATGACGGCTTTGCTTTGCGCGAGTTTTTCGGCTATGTATTCGGGCTTGCGCTTGGCAATGCCTGTGCCGCGTTTTTCAGCAGCGGCTTTGATGAGTCCGCAAATCGCATCGGCGTATTTGACGTGACTTTTATTCGCTGTTATTATTTGAATATTCATACGACGGTAAACGGTGGACGATAAAAGATGAACGACGGTACTACGCACGAATCACTTGCTATCGAAGAGTTTACAAATAAAATAAAATAAGAATAGGGCAAAACGCCCCGAAACGGGAAGAAAATTATAGTGTACGCACAAGGCGACGACGGCGAACCACAACAGCACTGTTACATCGAGGTGATGTAGTAGAAATTGAAGGATAATATGTGTTGTACGATGTGTTCATTTTTATAGTTGCACAACAAATGTATTATATATTTTTGAAAGTTGCAATGAAAATCAATAAAATTTGTATTTTTTTTATTTTTAAAATGATAAAATAAAATGTCAGGCACTTTAAAAATGCCTGACATTCAAGAAAGAATTTGGAAAATACATTATTTACTTCACCGCAATTTCTCCACTATACATTTCATCATCATAAAAAAACGCGATAGATATAAGGACTGACAACGAGTCGTTTATCTTGCGAAAATGGGAGTGTTATTGACAATCTTCAATCTCAATACTAAGGCTTGCGCCGGGCTGTACTGTGAAGTCATTACCAAGCATGATACACTCCCCTGCTTTAAATGCAACGTCGGTACCGGATGCCACTTGACCGACTGAAGTAATGGTCTGTTGAGCCTGATAAAGACTGTTTGGTATCGGTATATCGTCAACGGCAAGAGCCGTAGGACAGCTGCTCACGCAGGTACCCGCACCTGTATTGCAGAAGTCTTCCCAAGTGGCATCGAAGTTGTTGCCGCTGGAGATGCTGCCGTTGTTATTAAAGTTTGGATTTAATCCGGTGCAGAGGCTAGTTAGATTTTCATCATAACAACCACTCATTTGGTTGTCGGATAGCCCTAAAGTTATTAAATTCAGACTGCCCAATTCGGGTGGTATGGGTCCGGTCAATTGATTAAAGTTCAAAGACAAAAAAGTCAAATTAACCAGATTGCCTATTTCGGGTGGCAGGGGTCCGCTCAAATTGTTGAACTCCAGATACAGCCCATTCACACACCCGCTTCCATCCAGCGTTACTCCATTCCAATTGCCAACATTTGTACCTGCGGGCATGGTAGGATTGGCTGCAAATTGAGTGGCATTGAGCCAGCCGTTATTGTTGTTCCAATTATCACCGTCGGTACTCAAATACAAGGCACGTAAGGCGATATAATCATCTTCCTGACAAGTATTTTCTATACAAAAAACATTCAATGGAATAATACAAATGAAAAGTAAGCTAAGTATTACGTTAATTTTCATATACAATCAATTAAAAATAAAATGGGTTCTTTGACAATTTTTACAAAAATTGTCAAAGAACCATAAAAAAATGTTGTGAGAGGTCAATTTAAGGTTAAAAATCGAAATGGTATGTATTTTTACGTATTTTTCATTAAATAAAAATGCCGAATATATAAAGTGATTTTGTAAATCGTCACGCCCACACAGAGAACGATTTGCAAAATCGTTTTACGTTATTCCAGCACAATTTTCCCACTATACACCTCCTCCTCATAAAAAATACGATAGATATACACGCCGTCATTCAAATGACTGACTACGAGTCGCTTATCCTGCGGGAAGGCTTGGCGGCTGATTTGTTTTCCCATTATATCATATAAAATAATGTCGTCTGCTGCCGCGATATTGGGTACGTCGAATATGATGACTTCCTTTGCGGGGATGGGATAGACGGTGATACCTTCCGGCTTGTCATACCGTAAACTGACGATATTGGAATATTCAAATTGACCGTTAAAATCTACTTGTTTGAGTCGGTAGTAGGATGTACCTGAAAGTGGGTTGGTATCTCTGTACGTGTAGCTGTGTGGACTTGTGGTCGTGCCTTGTCCGGCTTGCCAGCCGATTTTTTCCCAGTTGATGCCGTCTTTGCTGCGTTGTATCTCGAAGCCGGAATTGTTGGTTTCGGTAGCGGTGCGCCATGTGAGTATAGCGGTTCGGTTTTGGAGACGGACTTGTAGTGGACTCACCATTTCTACTGGTAATGCAATACAGTTTTGTAAAATCTCTGTATCACTGTTGCACCCCATAGCATTATTATTAATTTCAGATGTACCTCCATTTTCAAGATAATTGCAAATACTCTGAACACTGCAAATATCTAACTCATTATTATTCATCATCTCTACATTTGAAATCGTGATGTGGTTGATATTATCTATACCTACTAAACTGCCCAAAGCGTAGTTGCTCTCAAGAAATATTCTATCTACGTTTTGCAGTTCATCCAATCCCTGAAAGGATTCAAGTGATGAATTAATTGAATTTTGAAAAGGATAAACATTTTGTTCGCCAATGGCAAGACTACCACCTATCGTATGCAAACTCTCAAACCCTTCAAAGTTTACAATACTGTCATTGTCAATAATATTTAACGATACCGCTATGACCTCAAGACCACTCAAACCATTGAAACTTGCGAAGCGACTCTCATCAACCAGTCCTTGAGAATCGTAACACTCACAGTAGTAGTTACAGGTGTCGTCATCTTGTGGAAAACTTGCTACTGTTTTAAGAAAACCGGTGAAAATACTACCTCCAATAAATTTCAGATTTTCCAAGCCTTGAAAATCTTTTAGTTTGGGGTTATTTGCTCTGAAGAAACTTCCTTTTATAGAATCTAAAGCGGTCAGCCCTTCAAATGATTGAAGATTGAGATTTCCAATTACAAACAGTCCTTCGTCTATCGTCTCTAGATTATTTAGTCCTTCAAAATTTGTTAATCCGGGACATCCTGTAAGTATGTGGGAAACAAAACAATTGGGGTGTTCACTCACGGTACTATACTGTCCTCCTACCAAAAGTCCCCCTCCAATGTGAGTCAAACTTTCCAGTCCTGTGAAGCTGTTTAATGATGTACAGCTACGAATGATAAAATTTCCTCCTATCTGAGTTATATTTTCCAAACCGCTAAAATTTTCTACATCGCTGTTTTCAATACGAAGGTATCCATTTACGGTATTCAATTGGTTTAAAGGGCTTAAATCATTGACATTGTGTACAGTCAAGTTTCCCGAAATTTCCGTACAATTAGGATAATTAACGGCAAAATCATCCACCTCCTGTTGTGTAGTTAAGACAATATCTCCTTGCGGGCATTGTGAGTACATAGTTCCGTATAAAAATAAAACGGTCAATAGTAAAATCGCTTTTTTCATGATATATGGTTTTTGTTATTAAAAATGAATTACAACCACAAGGTGCAGGTATCTCAGCGATAATCATAGGAACGGTTTGGGTGTTTTTTACAAATCAAAACTTTTACCATGCAAAAAGCCCTTTGAAACAGCATGTTACACTGAATAAAAGGGCTTGTATTTCGTAAAACGATTTTGTAAATCGTCACGCCCACACAGGGAACGATTTGCAAAATCGTTTTACGTTATTCCACCACAATTTTCCCACTATACACCTCATTCTCATAAAAAATACGATAGATATACACGCCGTCATTCAGATGGCTAACCGTGAGTTTTTTATCTTGCGGAAAGGCTTGG
>ENA-ORXR01002307-ORXR01002307.1-marine-metagenome-genome-assembly--contig:-NODE-2307-length-18390-cov-5.932179_pt1 | contig 18390 bp, 16 predicted proteins | sample MGYA00237866_ERZ511479 | MGnify/ENA metagenome assembly ERZ511479 | reverse complement strand
TGATTAAAGGCTCCGCCGTTGAGGCCGACGAGTTGTTCGGTCGAAAGGTTGGTTAATAGCAGCGATCCCGCCACCACGATTCAGGGTAGGCTTCTTCCAGCGAGAAAATAGCCGGTCGCAGAGCCGTGGTCATCCTTTCGGGTTTTCAGCCAAGAGAAAAAGGCGACGGCTAGGGTGAAGAACAGGAAGGACCTAAGCCAAGCTTCGGGTCTCCGGGCTGGCCGGGATTCTTCCGGCTTCTAGTCATCTACAGATGAAAAGGTTCTAAAAATTTCAGAACAGGCGTTGTCCACCTACAACCGTAGCATCGAGCACGAGATTGTGAAGTGCAATTAGTTAGGCTTGAGAGCCGAAGAGCTCTAGCCGCACACTGAGTAAACAGAGAACTCAGGAGAGAAGGGTTGACTCTGGTCAGCCCCTTTCTCATGAGCTGGCTCCACAAGTTGATCTCTCATTTTTTCCAGCATTTTACCGAAAAATTTGAGTTCCTTCCTACTCGGCAATAGGACTCCCGTTGGGGGAGAAAGAAACAGGCCTTTTCGGGTATCAAATAGAGATTCCTGCGCATCCATGAATTGGAATACGAACAGATGATTCGAGCGTTCACTAGGAATAGATATTCCGGTTACGAGCTGTCCTAGCGGACCCGGTAACCGTAACCGAGTCGGTGATTCAGTACCCATCATTTAATAAAACATAGCATCTTCTCAAGGATTTCGAGTTAAAAATAAGGATTTCTTAACAAAAATAAGGCTAATCCACCCTTGATCTAAGGATAGCTTTACCTATAATATTTTTTCTAAGGAAGCTATGAAGTTGTATCGGGGAATTTTTACTTCTAAACTCAGCCAAGCTGAGGTCTTAGAGCGAAAATTCGTTAGACTGCCGAGCGATTCAACGAAATGGGTTGAATTAATGCTTTCAAAAATTTTAGGCAGTGATTCTCCACACTTGGATGGCGAGCTACCGACTTCGTTTACCGATAAAAGGGAGGTTGGGTTACGGCATGTGGGGTGTTGTGGTTGGCTTTTGGCTGTAGACGTAAATTACGAAGACTTAGTCTATCCGGTTGGCCTACTCGAGAGGTCTATGAACTGTGACTCAGATAGGGAAAGTGAGTTCGCCGAAGCTCTTGAGATTTCTCAAAGCGATCACGAGGTGTTTTTGAAGCCCACAGCTGGTCTTGGCTCAATCGAAATTCAGCCCATTGGCTCAATCATAAGAAGTTAGCGCAGCAATGAGTTCTGAAATTACAGTGGCAAGTACGGAGGTTCTGCACAAGCTCATATCTCTCAGCGAAGCGGAACAGCACTGGGCTGTTAAGCAATATTTTTCCAAGCTCGATGACAGTGGGACAGAATCGTTAGCAAAACTTCTTCAAAATCTTCAGGATATCGGAATCGCTGTAGGTATCGAGGCTCAAATTCCAGTCTACGCCCAAGCCAAAGAATGCCTTCTTGAAAGCACTCAACTTGCAGCGGTTGAGAAGGTTCTTTTGGCAGTCGTAATCATTTCGACACTTTACGAAGTCGAGACCTTTCATAGTAGGCAAGTGACTGAAACTCTTCGAGATGCGTCAAACAGCGTAGGTAATGTCACCGCAGCTCTCAATGGATTGATAGCTCGTGGAGATGTGGGTATTCAGCCTGATGATAGTGGAGGCCACAAGAGGTATCACATCACAGATGATGGCCACAAGAGAGCGCTGTCCCTGATTGGCGATGTTAAGCAGGTTCAGCACCTGCCTGAGAGGAGCAGTACCTCTAGCTAGTGGCTTCTGCTTTTGGAATACATCCTGCTTGTCTAACTTCGCAATTTATCGTCGCTTAGCTAGGACAGCCCCAAGATCTAAGATCAACAAGCTGCCATTGCGAAAAGAGCTTTCTCGGATTTCCTAACAATAGCGGACTTGAACCGTTCCTCCCACAGCGTTCCACGCCTCTCTACCTTTCGATTTTAACTGGCTAATTCGCTGGTTCAACGACTTCATGAACTCATCTAATTTTCCTCGCCGATCCAAAGATTGATTCCGAATGACTTCCTTCTTTTCGTAAAAAACCTGCCGGTCATAAGTAAGGACGAAGCTCCCTTTGCGGTGATCAAGATCGAAGAGGGCGGTCGCAGAGCTCCAGCTCGGCCACACCTTCCACCAAGCAGACACTAGCTCGTCGAATGGTCGATTCCTAGCAACAGGCGTCTCGACCAACCCAATAGAATTCGGAAGCGAAACCATCGCGGAAGGCCCGCTGCGGCCGCTGGGCAAGCCCAAGGCCAAACGACAAAGGATTGTATCAATTCTCTCCACGCCGCGCCGCGCTGACCTGCATCACGAAACATCAGCGCCGACTGAAAGTGCTGCACCGCGCTAACCTGGCTCCAGAACAGCAGATTTGTTGAAGGGATTGTTCCATCCTGACGAGCCTTTTTTAACGTTCGTCTCATCGATGCAGTCTGCCGACGGCCATCAGAACTCATGTTCTCAGGATGGATCCGCTTCTTTGCCAACACGCTCTCTAGCATCCAAATCCGGCGGTTTTGAGCCAGCCTGATCCACAGATCTCGATCCTCCGATCCTTGCTCGGCGGTGCCGAATGACATGTCGAACATACCCTTCTCGACGATGACTTCTCGGCGAACCAACACGATCGGGCTGAACCGATTCCGCATGACCAAATCTCGATACGACACCTCCCAACCAGCACTATTTTCGATCGATGCTTCGTCCATCGTGTTCGGGGAATCTGAGAGTGAATTCCCATCAGGATCGATCACCGAGTAGTGACATGCTATCAGTGCAAAGTCCGGCGGTTGCGCCGCGAGGGCTGCGCACATGGTTTCGACAGCCTGTGGCTCAAGTAAATCATCGGCATCGAGAAATACCAGTAGCTCGCCCCGAGCCTCTTTGATTCCTCGATTTCGGGCCGTGGCCAGCCCTCCATTCTGCTTAGTGATCTGTCGAACACGATCACCGAAACCAGCAATGACCTGTGCCGTCCCATCTGTTGACCCATCATTAACTACCACCACTTCAATGGCCGAATACGTCTGCGCCAAGGCAGATTCGATCGTCTCACCAACGTATTGCTCGAAGTTGTATGCGGGAATCACCACCGAAACGAGTTTCGGGGTCTGGTCGTCTGCTCTGAATTCTCGATCTCCCATCAGCTGGTCCGAGCAGCACGTTGGCCTAATCGTGCCGGATTGCACCCCCGAAAGACAATTACCCAAAACCCGATTCTCACTGTCGCAGTAATTCGTTGAGACGGTGATCGGGTCACCAGTCATCGCCCAGCTGTGAGCATGCTCAGTCTTGCAACGCCCCGCACTGGATGAGAAACTCCGTCTAGCTTTGGCTGCTTGGTTTCGGATGCTCATCCACGCCTCGCGCCGCGCTACTGAGTCAAAGCTCCCTCAGGTGGAATAACACTTGTAAGGGCACAGCCACTTCACCGACATTTTAGAAACGATGAGACATTCCTTAACCACCAGAATCTCGGCCTTCGCAATCATCATTGCCACTCTCGCCTGTGTCGCGTTTTCATCGAGCGCATCTGCCGACTGGCAAAGCGACCTTGATCCTTTGCTTAAAAAATATGTCAAACCGACCGGTGTTGACTACAAGTCTTGGAAGGCCAGCAAAACGGATATGGCGACTCTGGATTCAATCGTCTCGTCAATCGGTAGCGATCCCCTACCCGCCGCAAAATCAGATGCCCGCCTAGCTCACCTGATCAATTCCTACAATGCCCTGATCATCAACCGAATCTTGGACGACTACCCAACCAAAGGGGTCGGTTCGAACGGGGTCGCACGGAAACTGTTCTTCGGCGGTAATAAGCTCAAGGTGGCTGGCGACAAAACCAGCTTTAACGACTTGGAGAACGACCTGATCAGAAAGAACTTTGACGAGCCGAGAATCCACTTCGCTATCAACTGCGCGAGCACAAGTTGCCCACCGCTAAAAGCATCATCCTATCGTGCTGCAACCCTAGATAAAGATCTTGAGGCGATGACTCGAGCCTTCCTGACGAAAAACGATCATGGAATCAAAATCGAGGACGGAAAGCCTCACGTATCCGAGATTTTTAAGTGGTTTAAAGAAGACTTCGACAAGGCTGGTGGCGTCGCAAAATTCATCGGAAAGTATCGCGACCTCAAAGGAGCCAGCATTGAGTTCCAAGACTACGACTGGTCACTCAACGAGGCGAAGCGCTAGCTCCTGGCGGTGGGAGCCCAGATCGACGTCTGAGATCTAAAACACTCCATTGCGAAGGTCATTGAACGCACCACCGAGGTTGCGGAGCACGGACGAAGCGACCACTGACTCCAGAGATTCCCCATCGATCAGCGCACGCTCGGCGGCCCGTCCACACAACCAAGCTGCTAAGCGGCCCGCGTCGTAAACTGGCACTTCAGTCGCCAAAAATGCCGCGGCGACTCCAGTTAAAACATCGCCCATTCCTGCCGTCGCCATTCCAGGATGACCGGTGGTATTGAATGAGGTCGGCAGGCCATCCGCAGCGACTAACGTCCGTGCGCCTTTTAGTAAAATGGCGGTATCGGAGCTTCCTTTGACATAATTTCGGGCCAGATCGATCCGCCGAATCTCAGCGCCAAGGCCCGGAGTAAGTCGGCGCATCTCACCCGGATGAGGAGTCAGCAACCTCGGCCCTTTCATTTCGGGTAGAGCTCCCGGAGACTCCGCTGCGATGGCATTGAGAGCATCGGCATCGAGTACTGCAGGCAGTGGAGTTTGTCGGCAGAGTGACACAACTGCTTCCTGATTCTGAGTGCCCAACCCCGGACCGATTGCTAGGGCGTCCAACCTGTGTTCCGCAACTTCGGACAAGTCGTTGATCGGTTGCACCATGATCTCGGCTGGCAAGCTAGGAGCAACGATCGACAGATCTTCGGCACGGACAAACAAGGTCACCAAGCCAGCTCCTCCTCGAAGAGCAGCTTCAGCACAGAGCCGAGCGGCACCAAACATTCCGGTCGAACCAGCAACTACCCCGACGCGTCCCGCTTGGCCTTTGTGAAAATCGAAACTCCGACTCGGTAGCAACGGCAGCAACTCGGCTGGCGTTGCCAGAGTCTCATCGGGTTGAGTCGACCTCCATGGAATCCGTGGCACCGGAATGACACCAAGTCGCCCGACATGGTTGGTCGCCGCGTCGGCCACCAAGCCGATCTTTCCTGCTGCGACTGTGAAGGTCTGATCCGCGCAGACCGATCCATCCGCAACCGCTCCCGTATCACAGTCGACTCCAGAGGGAATGTCGATCGCGACGACGCGGGCCTGATGACTAGCTCGAAGATCGAGTATCTCGGCCGAAGCCTTGGCCACCCAATCCCGCAACGGGCCACTCGCCCCGATTCCAAGCAATCCGTCGATCAAAAGTAGCGGCCCTGGAAGTCCGATGAAGTCTTCGCTCGAAATCGCATCAACGGCAGCCGCCCCCAACTGATCGAGCTTCTTCTGGGGAAGTTCGCCAAGTGGATCCCGTGGAGAGCGTCGCAACCAGATCCGCCATCCCAACCGATTCAGAATCCTACCGACCACCAGCGCATCACCGGCGTTGTTGCCCTTGCCAAGATACAGTATTAGCTGACCTGGAACCGGATAGAACTGAACGATCGCAGCCGCAATCCCTCCGCCTGCTTCATCCATAAGCGACTCTGCCGAATGTCCGGCAGCGAAGGCCTTCTCCTCCGCTGAACGCATCTCTGAACGGGTAACAAACACTCGGGACGCTAGCAGCACCGGCTCAAAAACGCGAACACGGATCTAGTCATCGCTAGGCTCGTCTGGCATCAAATCCCAGAGGCCAACGCGTTCTTTGCCGCGATCTTGCCACCGCAGTTCCATGGAAATAGCGCCCGGTTTCTTAGACGCCTTCTCGCGCCTCTTGCGGTTCTTCGGGGACGCGTCTGATGGAGTTTGGATCTCAGGCAATCGAATCCTTGCCGATCCAGTTTTCTTTTGAGGCCAGATCACATGCTCGGCCGACTCTGCAGACCCGTGTGATTTTTTGGACGTTTTGGCCTTAATAAAAACATTCCCCCCAACATCGCCTCGCAACAGTCGCAGATGAAACGGCTGATCAAGTCCGGACGAACCTTCGCTGCCGACACCATCGGATTGATCGATTCTCATCCACATCACTTCGATCTCTGCAGCCTGGGGCCCATTCGGTAATTTCCTGAAGGCGAACAACCAATGCGGAGCCCGACGGATCTGCCAACTCTCACCAACAGCTCGAATCAATACGCTGCCGACGAAGATGAACGGTGACAGAAAGACCAGTAACCCCAATCCAATCAACCAACGTCCCGAGACAAACATTCCAATCATCAAGAAGACAAACACCGAAACAATACCGTTCCAGAACACCGCAATTGCCAGACTCCCTAGCCCCCTCAACAGCCCCGCACTGCGCGGTGCTACTAGCTTTTGCAGCCGCTTCGTCAGATCACTCGACCACTCCGATTCCGGCCCCTCGATGACCTCGGCCAATGCGCCCAAACCACAAGACCGAGCCTGTTGCGCCATCTCTTCGGGAACGATCTGTTTGTATTTGTTTACCTTGCCGCCAAACAGCAACCAGCCCCATCCGCAAACACCTACTAAAATGAATGGAACGCTAAACGGAATCCCGATCAACGAACCCACATAGAGCTTCTGAGTCAGTAACGCCTGCTCAGGATCATCCGGATTCACCCAAACCGTTACCGGTTCTTCGACGTCCGTCCCGCGGGCGAACTCGACTCCCCTGTCGTTACCCACACCACCCACGGTCGACGCCGCCCAGCGATCCGATTCGAACGTGTTTCCTTCGAACCGATAACTGTATCTGAGGTCAACCGTCGCGTCGCCTTCGCTATCACGATCGAACTCGATCGCAACGATTCGCCCAGGAGTTTCCACCCACGAACGAGCACTGATCCAAGTCCCGAAATCCCGCAAAGTCATGCCAAGGATCACGCAACCTCCAATCAAAAACGGTGTCGTAAATAATAACCCAAACAAGCGGCCACCAAAGGCCAATGCTCCGTTCTTTTTCGGCTCACGATGGGAGTCAGCAAACAGAAAAAAGGCAAGGCGACGAATCATGGTGAGAGAAACTTTTTCGGTGAGTTCGATTCTTTCCGAAGAACAATTCCGGGATCCACTTCGTCCTTTCTAGGCCGGCCAATGGCGGCAACGTGGCGATCGACCGACTTTCCAGGATAGTCGAGTGGCCGAGAGTTCGGATTGGATTCCGTCGCTAAAATTCGACCACCTAATCCGCGCAGCAATTCGAGCGCTAGAAGATGCTCTCGATCGAAATACGAAGTGATGATCAGCAAGCCGTCGTCGGCGATGCTATTCAACGCGAACTCATAAATCCGTCGCCATACAGGGCCATCGAACCACAGATTCTGATGCCGAATGAAAACCACATCGAACCGATTGGGCACTTGGCCATAGCCCAGAAGGTGGGTGGCATCGTCAGCGACAAATTCAGCACTTGATCGACGCCCATCAGACGAACGAATCCGAGGAACACCATGGGCCTCGAACAATTTCTCTGTCGCCTCGTAGCGCCTCTTCGCGCTGCCGATTTCACGTTCCCGAAGATCCATTGCGAATTGCCGGACTGGGCGATGTCCTCGACCAAAAAACGCACTCAGCACAGTTCCCTCTTCGCAGCGCCCACATGCGAGATTGAGCAAGTCCAAATCGCTCTCTGAGTCCGCTGACGGGCCACCACGATTTCCTTCCGCGCATTGGCCTGAAGGGTCTCGACCCGAGCGCGTGACCACAACTCCAAGCATATCCCAAAGCCGTGACATATCTTCAGCAAAATGCTGTCCCTGCTGCCTCGAAAGATCCGCGCGAAGCGCCTGAAGCGTCTCTGGACTGAGCTGGGCCGCGACCTGACCACCAGCGAAATGATTGATCAATCCAGTGAGCAGAATCTCGGCATCATTCGGTTTGTTCCCTTCCATCATCCTGATCGACTACTTGTCCCGAAACAGCATGACCCAATAGACGCCTGAGCGACCGATTCCCGCACGGCGAGTCGCCGACGAAGAGTAGAAGGGAATTCCAAAGGAAAGCGTCAGCGGATGATCGCCAGCTCTTCTCCCATCGGCATTACCAAGGAATCGAAAGCCAGAATGAAAGATCAGCTTCGGATCATTTCTTGGCGCAGTCAGATTGTTCTCTTTTAAGTCCTGAACCGACTCCGCTGAAAGTGCTTTCAGCTCCTCGGCATTGTTCGCGGCAAACTCGCTGAGGTCGCGATCGCGAGCCAGTGGGGCTCGGCCCATCGCGATTCGCATCGCATTGATTCTGCGCAGAGCAACGACCACTTGGATGTCTTCCTCTCCCGCTCGATTGGCCCGCATGATTGTCGTCGCCGTCGGTGATCCGGATGCTGTGGCGACCGCCCGCCCGAGAACTAAGTCAGTCTCGATAGCTAAACTCGGGGAACCACCACTGACTGGCGCCCCTGGGTTTAATTTCTGGTTCGTCCAATCGCTCAGAAGGATCAATCGCTCCACGCGTTCGGCTTCTTCAGCGAGTTTGGGAGACGCCTCAAATACTTGGTCTTCACTACACATCCGGACTTGGCCCAGCTGCTCCGTCAGAGCCTGAGCGGTCGCGAGAAATTGATCGGCATCGAGATCTGCAGAATTCCCTGCCAGCTCGGCAAATTTCTTGGCGGACTTCGCTGAAGCGGCCCAAGCCGGAGTCTTCATCCGCTCCTTAATCACTGCCACTCCGCCCCTCTCCAACCCGCTTGGAAAACGCTGACTTCGTGCAGTAACCGACGCATCGAGCGCCTTTCCGAAAGCCTCGAGCGTCGCTTCTGGCAACGACTCTGCTCGCTGGAAAAGAGCGCGAGTTGCAGCATCAGATTCGAGCGCGGGCTCGACTTCAGAATAAAGCGCTCGGGCTGCAGAGAAGTCTTGAGCGATCGCGGTCAGACAACCAACTACGAAGACCAACGCGGCGATCCAACAAAGCCGGTGCCGCCGTGCCCTGTTCCAATCGCCAATCGCCATTTCTTTGTCCCGGTTCCTCGCCTACCGCTCTACCGATTCCCGCTCCGCCATCAGCGCCGTCATCTGAGAATAAACATCGTCTGTGCGCATCAAACTCTCGCCAACTAAGATACCATCGGCACCAGTGCGGCTGACTCGCATCGCATCTTCCGGCCCGCGAATACCGCTTTCGCTAATCAGAATAACGTCATCTGGGACTTCCTCTGCGAGCGCTTCCGTGGTCGCAAGATCGACCTCCATGGTCTTCAGGTTGCGGTTGTTGATTCCAATGATTCTGGCATCCGTTTCGAGCGCCCGATCGAGTTCCGCACGGTCATGGACTTCGGTAAGCACTTCCAATTGAAGAGCCTGCGCTTCATCGAGCAGTTCGATCAATTCATCCTGCTCTAGACCGGCAACAATCAGCAGAATCGCATCAGCACCAGCCACCGAAGCCTCGGCAATCTGGGCCTTATGAACGATGAAGTCTTTCCGCAATACAGGGATGTCGATCATTTGAGTGATCGCGTTGAGATAGCTAAGCTTACCCTGAAAATACTTCTCGTCGGTCAGGCAACTGATCGCAGCCGCACCGGCATTCTGATAAGTCTGTGCGATGGCAACCGGGTCGAACTCGCCTTCGGCAATCAATCCTGCTGAAGGCGATGCACGCTTCACTTCGGCAATGATCCCCAAGTGTTCAGCATCTCTGGTCAGCGCCGCTTCGAGCGATCGAAACTCATTTCGGGACAATGCCGCAGCACGAAGTTTGTCGGCGAGAGGAACGATCGGTGCGATCTCCTTGCGCTTGTGAGCGATGATCTCTTGGAGCTTGTTCAAGTGAAATCCTGTTGGGTGAGGAAAGAGAATAAAGAGCCCGGCCTCAGGTGCTACTATTTTCCGAGCAAGCGGCGGACACCGTCTTCGCTGAATGCATCATCGGTGGAACTAATGACACGAGCCCGCTCGCTCGATGCACTCCAATCGCGAACCGTGGAATTCGGCTCGGTGGCATAGGTTCGCGACTGATCTTTCGAACGCCGGAACCAAGAGCCACTCGTCTTCCTCCCCGTTTCAGAGGCTTGACGGTCGGCACTGCGAAATCCGGTCGGCAGTTTTACGCTAGAGCCACTCACGTTCGCCCGCTGACCGGAATACGAAGACTGGCTCCTGTTTTTCGCGCTTTGGTTCTGATGCCGGCTTGTCCGATCTGCTCCAGCGAAGAGCGGGCGGTCGATGGACTTGTTACCGCCATTGAACTTCTTCTTCGAATAGGCCTCCGCATTACCAAATCCGCGGTTAGTCAGATGCTTGATCTCACCCGCGACTTCGCGATCAAACGAACTGCGCTTCGAGTGATCGTTAAGATCGACTCCGATCGTGTTGTTATAAAGCCGACTTTGCGACTTCGTGTCTTTCCGAGTGACCGTTCGCTCGGCCTGACAGCCCACACCCAACAGCGCGCAAACAAGACAAAGCATCAGGGTGGATCGAGAGATAAACGAAACAGGTAGTGAAATGGATGGAGGATCGATCAAGGCGACAGGATACGGCAACCCGCCACCAGCGGCAAGCCGACGTTCTCTTAGGAATCAAATTCGGATTCGGATCAAAAACACACCCACTTCAGATTCCTCAGGCCTGCAAACCTTCCTCCAAAATTGTCGATATCTTCTCTCAAAATCGAGATAATACACAAAATTGTCTAGAAATTAGACTTTAGATGTTGCCAGATCCCCCTCGATGTATTATTTTCAGAAACACAGTAGTCATAAGGTCGTTTTTGCGGCCAAGAGGAACTTTAGTACGGCAGTGCTTATAGATTTGGCATTTAGCCTCCAGAACCAAGCTCTGCTTCTTTACGGCCCCCGCACGTAGCGGGGGCCATCTTCGTTCTAGGACTATTGTAACGAGCTCCTCGGCCACCCATCGACTTCAAGAAGACGTGGCATGAACCGTCCCCGGTCATAGCCCGTAAACAGCGACGACCGAGACGGTCGTGCCACTTCAGCGTTCATCATCCCCGACTAGGTTGACCGCGCTCTATTCCTCTCGAACGCCGTTCTTGATCTCGTTCTCGCGGCACCAACCTTTGATTTCGAGATCATTGAAGATCTTGCCCATGGTGCGGCGAAGCAGTCCTTTGAGATTGGCGTTCTCGACGTCTTGAAGACTCCGGACAGCGGTCTCTTTGTAGGTTTCTAGTAACAAAAGGCATTTATCGAGCGCACCACTGCGGTCGATGATGTCGCGGACAGTATCGACGGTCGGAGCTTCCTCTAAATCGTCATTCCAAAGATCCGTGAGAAGTTGGCGGTCGTCTTTCTTGGCCAGTTCACGGCCCTTTGACAGAACCACCGACGGGCGAATCCGCTCAAGTTTGTTGTCGCCAGAATCTTCGCCCAAATCATCGATGTCGTCCTTGATCTGATACGCAATGCCGAGCGCTTCTGAGTAGGCATCCAAGGCCTCGCGATTCTGCTGAAGTTGACCGGCAAAGCTAGCTCCCAAATTCAACGCAACGGCAAAGGCTGGGGCGGTCTTCTGACGGAAAATCTCGATGACCTGAGCGGTCTTTAGTTGCTGCGGCTGGCGAGCCCAAGCCAACTCAGCGCCTTGTCCCCGACACAATTCCCGCTGTCCTTCTGAGGCGATCAGGAGCATTTCAACCTTCTGTTCAGGGCTCAGCGATTCGCATTCACCGATCAGGCGATAGCCCTCACCGATCAGTAGATCGCCAGCATTCAACGCCACTGCGACACCGTGCTCCGTGTGCAGACACTCCTGACCGTAGCGCTCGTGATCTTCATCCTCGATATCATCGTGGATCAGGGACGCCTTGTGGAAACACTCGACAGCGAGGGCGACTTTCCGGAGGTCATCGGGCATCGGTTCGCCGCGGTCTTCGCGGAGAGCCTGATAGGCAGCCACGCTCAAAAACGGACGCCAGCGTTTGCCATCGCGAGCCAACCAATCGCGGGCGACCTCTTCAGCGTGGCCACTGATCGCGCCCATCACCGAATCGATCTGATCGCGGTCAAACCAGCCTCGGACTTCGTCATGAAGCGCGTTGAGATTCAGTCGGCGGGTCTTGTCGTCAGAAGTCAGGTGGATGTATTCCCAGACCCAATCATTGTCGACGGTCGTGTTGATGCAATCATCCTGAAGTAGCGGTACAGCGATCGATGGAATCGCGGCTGCTTCGACATAGGGAAAGGTTCGCTCGAGAACCGGCAGACAGGAAATACCGACAATCGCTTCGATCTTACCAGTCTGAATCAGCGACATCACCACCGCCGAACCCTCAGCCACGAGAACCGCATAGCCCAAGCGCTCAGCTTCGTTCTGAAAATCTTGGATCGTGCAGAGGCCGCATTGTTTGCAGAGCAAGCCGAACTCGTCGAACGGAGCTGGACACTTATCCTCAACCCGCAGGCATTTGGGCATCAGCAGCAGACGCCGCTCAAACGGGATGGAAGCCATCGTTTCTCGCCACATCTCGTTACTCAGACAGACTGCGGTGTAATGCAGGTAAATTTCCGAGAAACCCGTTTCGGCTAAAATCTTTCGCGCATGAGTCTCCAGTTCGTCGAGTGGCATCGGCGGAACTGGATTCTCCCGCTCAACGTATTCGCGGATGAACGCGAGCAGCGCATCGCGCTCGACCTTGGTCTGCGGGATATTCTTTCTAGGCGCTCGAATCCGAGCCGTGGTCAGTGGCACCGATTTCGGGATCTTAACCGTCTGGATCACGGCAGGGTCGTCAGTGCGGGTAGGTGCGGGCATCCGGTGTAGAATAGTTGAAAATCAGGGTCGATCTCCTCCAGAATAGAGCGTGGCTAGAAGCTCCGTTCTATCAAAAACGTCTCTCCAATTTCAATGGAACCGGTTTTTCGGGAAAAAGTTCCAACAAGTGAGAGCGAATGTTCATGAAATGGAGAAAACGACATCCTTTAAAGCCTTCTCATCAATCGCTACTCCAGAGCAACATCGGAACCAACTGGGCTCACCTACGACGACCGCCGGGGAAAATTGCGGACATATCTTTTGGCTGCGCTGAAGCATCATCTTCTCGATGCACGAAAGGCTGCGAAGCGAGAAAAACGCGGAGGGAACGTCGAGAATCTATCACTCGATGACGGGATCGCTGAAATTCCCGGGGTGCTGGAATCACGTTTGATCGCGAATGGGCGAAGGCAACGCTCGCCGCTGCAACCAGGCTTCCCGAGGAAACGACACCGAATTTAGAATAATCATAATAAAAATTTAAGGAACAAGGCAAAATCGCATTTTTTACTTTGATTATATTTTCAAAAATTCACGACTCTCTTCGCGAACAGAAAATAGCCAATATAACAAGTCATTCGACCGATCCCCACCATCAGTATCGAAATGCCTCCGAGGTGGCGCGGCGGATGCGGAGATCCTTGTCTACAGGCCTCCACATTCGTCGACTCCGTAGCAAATCAGCTTCCGCTAACCAACTTTCGGAGGGCTGGGTAGTCGACCTTTGCATTGTGGCGCCGGTCGACTGGAATGGCGGGGACGGCTCGCCATTCATCGATCGATGCCCAATCGAGATCTGTCTTGAGCTGGTTTTCGGCTTCCTCAGATAGACTGCCCTCAAACACCAGCAGCCGACGGCTTCTCCCAGACTCTGACTCGACCTCGATCAGAGCAGTTCTCCCAATCCCTGACGAATGAACATCGAGCGCCGCTTCGACAGCAAAGGGGTAAAGATCCCCGATCCTCGCAGTGCAACGTCCGAGTAACCAGAGTCGGCCGTATTGATCGATTCTTCCGGCGTCGCCGGTTCGGTGCCAGATCTCGCCATCCGGGCCGGTGAATTTCGTTTCGGAATCGTCTTCTGAGTCGAGGTAGCCCTTGAGAACATGATCACCGGTGACCACGATTTCACCGACATGGTCGACGCCCAGTGGAGCGAACTCAGACTCTGCGCCCCAACGATCAGGAAGGATCTTCAAGCCGATCTCCATGACCGGAACACCCGCTAAAAGACCACCGCCGCGCTGTGTGATGGCAAGCTCTTCGGGGCCGTATTCGGAAGCGGGGAGTTCGGCAATCGGCTCCGCTTCGCTGCTGCCATAGACCGCCATGACATCGGCGGTAGGAGCGGCTTGAGTGAGACGACCTAGGAGGCTTGGCAAAACCGGAGCTCCGCCGGTATCGATCCGGCGCATTTCGCCCAAGCAACTCGGATCGCCGTCCAAGAGACGTTCCATGAGCGCAGGGGAAGCTGCGACACGGCTGGTTTTTTCGAAGCGAATCTGGGCTCCTACGGCGGTGGCATCGCAATCTCCAGGCCGAGCCAGATCGGTGTTGGCAAGAACCGTAGTCATTCCTGAAGCCAAATTTGCCAAGACGAAAACTGGCAGGGTGCAGAGATCGGTTTCCGGTTCACGATGATCCATAGCCCGAGCTAAAGCCCGATGCTGATCGAGCAAAAATCGATGACTGCGCACAATACCCTTCGGGCGTCCTGTGCTGCCGCTGGTGAAGGTAATCAGAGCCGGATGGTCGGCACTGATCCTAGCACCATCCGGAATTGTGAGCCCCGAACTGCCGCCGCCGAACTTTGCCAAACTCGGCCAAAAATGCTTCTGGATTCGCCGAATCCCGGGCACCAGCACCCTGAGAAAATGCGCTTTGGGCGAACCGAAAAATCCACGGATCGGCAGGCGCTCACAGCATTGACCCAAAAACGATCGGCCCGCTGAAGGATCGGGGAATACGGCAATACATCCGCCCCGGAGCGCACCCAGAAGAACCACGTAAAGATCGATTCCGATTGGGTGGGCGAACAACAAATGGTCACCCACCTGCAAGCCCCTAGACGCCAACCGAGCCTGGACGGCAGCCGCCTGATGATCGAGTTCAGCGAAACTCAATTCCCTTCGCGACGCTCCAGCACCCTCGATCAATGCCAGCCGCTCAGGATGGCGAGCAGCTCGTTCGGTAAGGACATCGACCAAATTCATGCGACGGAAGCTGCACCCGAACGAGCCGTTGCGAAACCTTTCGATGTCTCCGATGGTTCTATCCCCATGAATAGTCGGCTCTGCTTCATCCCCACGCTTCTTCTGGCGACGATTTTCTCCTCTGCCGTCATTGCCCAAGAAAAGCCAGAAGCTCCTGCCCCGAGCGCCGCTCCCCCAGCATCAACCAGTGATCGAGATCGGGCCCGCGCACTCTTTCCAGTGATCAAGGCATCCCTTGCAGCTGATGACGACAAATGGGAAAAGCCGTTTGAAGAATTCCTTACACTGAATACCGAAGTTCAAGGCGTCCTGGCTGGGTGGTTACTGACTCGGCATCGGGATCAAATGAGACTCGTCCGAATCGAAGAGGGCGGCTTAAAGACCGGAGGTGGACTCTCGACGGAAGACAAAGCTCAGCAGAAAAAAGACCGAGCCGCGATGGAAGAAACTCGGACTCAGGCTGAGCCGGCCATGAAAGAGACCCTCAAGACCTCCGGATGGACGACTCTTGAGCGATTGATTAAACTGGCAAAGAAAGGCGGAGGAACAGCCTCTCCAGAAGCGATTGCCAAACTGGAAGTCCCACTGCGCCAAGCCGAACTCGCCGGCACGCTTCTCAATCGTATGGCTGATGCCCGAGGCAAAGATCATCCTGCCGATCTGGATGACATCAGGAAAATCGAGAAAGCCATTTCCGAACAAAAAGAAGCCGTCACCAGCGCCGGGCCCATCGTGAAAGTTCTCGCAGAAAACGCCGCGATGTCAAAAATCCCGGCAGAAATCCGAGCCGGTGTTCTTGAGCTCAATATCTGGCGAATTGCTCAAGGCTACCCACCACTCGTGATCGACCCCAAACTCTGTGAGGCGTCAGTCGACCACGCCAAAGACATGGAAAAATTAGGATTCTTTGCTCACGAAAGTCCCGTTGAAGGTAAAAAGCAGCCGTGGGATCGCGCGAAAAATTTTGGCACGAAAGCCAGCGGCGAGAACATCGCCATCAACGATTCCGTCGCCAAAGCAAACAAGGCTTGGTTCTACAGCCCAGGCCACCACGTGAACATGTTCAGGCCTAAATTCACGGTGATTGGCTTGGGAGCAAGCGGACGACACTACGTCCAAATGTTCCGGTAGTTCCAAAAACTCGCCTACCCTGCGACGAGTCGGCCTTCTAAATCCGAGGGCAGACCGAACTTCGGAAGATCGGCCAAAATCCTTTCCCGCTCTTTGGGTGGAGGCCCTGCGATCAGACTGTTCAGCTGAGTCGCCACCGTCGAATCGGCGAAGGCCTTGATCTCTGGATACGTTGCCTCCAAGAATGCGCGCACTTCAGACCGAGCACCGATGCGGTATTTATGATGATAGTGCTCAGCCAAAGTGAACTGTTCGATCGGAATGATCTCCGTCAGAATCGTTTCTGGGTCGATCGCTCGTGCGGCTGCGTGACTACTCAGTGAATCTTTCGCCTGCTTCTCTTGATCCGCCGACCGAGGAAAAATCGCATGGATGTACTGGCGACTGGGCGATTGCATCTGACAGGGATGTCCACGCCAGAATCGTTTGAGAAGATCATCGTAGCTCAGCACCGCTGGATCGTAGTCGATCGAAATCCCTTCTGTGTGATCTCCGATGGCTCGATAAGTCGGGTTAGGCAGATCGCCGCCACAATAGCCAACTCTGGTTCTAAGAACTCCTTCAATGCTTCCGAACTCGGAATCAGGCCCCCAAAATCATCCCAACCCAAAAGTCGCAGTCTCAAAAGCGACTTGGGATAGTTGCTTATCAAACGGCAGCCGATCGGCGTCCGAGGCTCCATTTTCTGTAGGTAAGACCATATGACCGTGCCATAAGGTGGTCTAGCTATCCTAGAAGATCAACTAGACGTGACCCCACGCCTCAGTCTCGCGGAATCAATTAAAACCGCCCTCGGGAGCGTTTCGAAGGGCCTGTGGCTTCTGGCAAATGACTACTAAGAGAATCGAAAGATTTTCCACCTAACATAAGTAAAGTTTTTTATCTTTACAACAGTTAGCGTTCTAACCAATCATAATGGAGCTTGCATACCAACATGCTATGAAATTTAGGGGAATAATCGGAAAACTGTCGGGAGGATGCCTTTTAGCGACCTCTGTATCTATTGCTTCAATGAGTGATCTGGAGGCTGTCACTGTAGTCCTCCCGGTAACCGTTTCCATGGAGACAACCGCATCCTATTCCGGTCCGCAGGGGACAGCGACGGATCCGAACTCGGGAACGAGTGGTTCTGTGAATTCGTTCGTGAACTCATTTGGGAGTGGGACTATAGGCAATGCGCAAGACGTGAATTTGTCAGCCGATGCCTTCCAAAATGATAGTGGTGCATCATCGGTATCGACCAGCATCGGGCAAGGGTTAATCGGAGTAGGGCCTGGCATTGACAACTTAGCGTTTGAAGATAGCGAGCCACCTGTAACGGCAAATGCAGTCGGTACGATGCCCAGTGCTAGCCACATCGCTCAATCTTCGGCGAAGATTACTTACACAGCGACGAACAATACAGCTTCTCCCGTAGTCGGAGACTTTGACTATTTAGTTAGCGCGGCGACACTCGGGTTCAGTGACCAATCGGGCTTCATTATCGCTGCCGCATTCGATGAGAGCCAGGATCTCCCGATCCCGACTGGGCTCGATACCGATGGTGATGCTGCAGCGGGCTACCTCTACACCCTAAGCGTGAACGGTGTGGAAGCCTTTTCAGTGGGAGCCGAGATCACTGGCAATCTCAATGACGATTTTACCGTCACCGCCCCAAGCCTAAATGGGAATCTAGGGACAACAGCGGCAACGCCAGCCAGTCAATCAACGTTTTCCGGTGGCTACACTGCTTTCTTCGGTTCGATTTCTGACACATTGGGTCTCCAGACTCTAGCTCCAGGGCAGTCGGTATCTGTCTCGGTTTTGTTGGAGTCCTATTCGGCAGCGCAAAACCCCCTAGCAGCGAACGGCTTCGACCCAAGTCAAAGCGTCCGGTCTAACTTCGGCGACCCGAACAATTTTAATTTCTCACTTACCTTTAACACCGTCCCCGAGCCAAGCCGCGCCGTCTTGCTGCTGGGTGCAGGTATGGTGATGGTTGGACGAAGAAGACGGGCCACTTGCTAAGCAGCTGCTCTTTCTGAGAAAGCAGTTGTCTCTATCGCCGGTGTCAACCAAGCGCTGCATCGGCATGCGGTAGGAGCGTTGCTTGCACGCGATCCTCATGCGCACCGGTAGGAGCGTTGCTTGCACGCGATCCTCATGCGCACCGGTAGGAGCGTTGCTTGCACGCGATCCTCATGCGCACCGGTAGGAGCGTTGCTTGCACGCGATCCTCATGCGCACC
>ENA-ORXR01002306-ORXR01002306.1-marine-metagenome-genome-assembly--contig:-NODE-2306-length-18398-cov-9.225970_pt1 | contig 18398 bp, 17 predicted proteins | sample MGYA00237866_ERZ511479 | MGnify/ENA metagenome assembly ERZ511479 | reverse complement strand
TTGGTGGCCTCCCGCCGCGGCCGCCGAAACAGCGCCGCCACACTCCCCACGTGCGGCGGCAGCGCCGCCGTCGCCTCCACCAACGCGTAGGTGGTGACGAGCAGCCGAAACGGGAGCGTCGACGCGAGCACCTCGGTCAGCAGCAGCACCCCCCCCGCGCGTTGGAGGACAATGGCGAGCCCGACGGGCGGCGCCGCCGCCGTAATCACCACACACGCCACCGCCGCGGCGGCGACGCGGGCGGCGTGGCGCGCCCAAAATTGGTACGCGACGTGCTTGGACCGCGTGCGCGCGTACGAGGCGCGGCGGAGCACCGCCGCCGTCGCCCGCGCCTCGACGGCGAGGACGGCGACGAGGGCGGCTTCCAGGGCGAGCACCCCCGCCGCCGCCGCGGCGGCGGCGGGGTCGTCGCCCAGCGCCGCCGACGCGGGGCGGGCGGTGAGGAAGCGGAGGAGGTAGGCGACGGACGCAACGGGGAAGACGCTAAACGTGACGGCGTTGGCGGGGAGGGCGAAAAAGGCGCCGACGCGGGCGGCCACGTGGGTGACGAGCAGGGCGGTGCGGGGGAGGTAAAAGCGGCGGCGCCCCCGCGTGCCCGACAGTTTGCGAAAGGACGCGACGGACGTGGCGCCGTACCAGAGGATGAAGGCCGCAAAGGACAAGCCCGACAGCGCCAACACAACCCCAATGAGCTGCCCCGCCAAGTCGGTCGTGTCGTCCACCTCCACCTCCCGCCCCGCGGCAATGGCGCGGTAGAGGCCAAACCCCTCCAGCTCCGTCACGGGCACCGCGTGCGCGACGGCGGCCCAGAGGAGGACGAGCGTCCAAAATTGCTCGTCGGCGCGCCGCCCCGGCGGCACCGCCCACACGTGCGCCGAGAGGGCGACGGCGGCGGCGACGAGGGCGGCGCAGCAGCCCGCCGCGACGGCCACGTGGACGGCGAGCAGCGCCGGCGGCAGCAGCGCCACAACCGTGTCGCCGGCGCCGGGGAAGAGCGGCCCCCCGCCGTCGGGGTCGGCGTAGGTGCTCAGGGGGAGGGGCACGGTGTAGGCGTGTTCGACGGCCGCCAAGGCGGCGGCGTAGAGGATGGCCCCGCCGTACGCCGCGCCCGACGCGTGGAGGAGGCGGCTGAGCGCCGCCGCGCTGAGCGTCTCGACGAGCGTCCGGGGGGGGGCCCCGTCGCCCCCGCGGAGGCACGTCGGGTCCTCCCGCCGCGCGTCTGCGTCTTCGTCCGCCGACGACCACGCGTCGTCGCTGTCATAGGGCGGGTCGACGGCGGGCGCGGCGGCGGCGGCGGCGGCGGCAGCAATGCCGCCGTCGCTGGCGCTGCTGCTGCTGCTGCTGCCGCCCCTGCCGGCGGCGCGCGAGGCCGCCCGGCCGCCGCCGCCGCCGCCGCCGCCGCCGCCACGCGCGTGCACAAAGGTGTGGGTGAGGGTGCCCCCCGCCGCACCCGCACCCGCACCCGCCGCCGCCGCGGCGGCGGCGGGGGCACCGCCCGCGTCCCCGTCGGGACCGCGGCGGCGCCACGGGCGCCACGGGCGGGCGGCCGACGCCATGCGGCGCAACCGCCGACGCGGGGGGCGGCCCGCCCCCCCACCGGCGCGCTCGGTCGGGGCGCCGGGGCCGGGGAGGAGGCGGCGGGGGCGCGCGCGACGGGGGCGCCGCCACCACGGACCTCGTCGGCGGCGCGGTGCGCTCGGCGGCGGCGGCGGGGCGCCGCGGCGCGCCGCGGGCCGGCCGTCGGGGGGAGGGGGGCGCTGGCGCGCCGCCGGCGGGCGGCGGCGGCGCGCGCCGCGCGCGCGCGGCAGCGGCGGCGGGCCGGCGCAGGGCGGCCGGCGCCGGGCCCGGCGGCGCGCCGCGCGCGAACCGCCGCTGGGGGTGCGGGCGGGGCGGCCCGCGGGCGGCGCCCCTCGCGGGGCCGCGACGCCCCGCGCGGGGCCGGCGTCGCCGTCCCGCTCGGCGGGGGGGCGCGCCCCGCCAAGACGGGTGACCGCGGTGTAGCGCCGGGCGGTCATGGTGGATCACCACGACCGACGCGTGGCCGGTGAACCGGTCGACCGACGGCGCGGACTGCTGGCGAGTCGCCATCGCAATTTTCAACCAACTCGAATGATCAAGTATAATACGGAGATTGGGGAGATTGTACTTGCCCGTCTAGAGAGACCCCAGCGCCGCGGCGCCGTCAGTGGCTGTGACTCGACCGGTCTCGAGTCAATGGCAGCCTCTCGCCGCCGCCGCCGACGCACCCGCGTGGCCCCCCCCGGCGGCGCCGCGGCGCGGCCGCGAGACGACGCACCTTCGCGGCGGGGGGCGGCCCGGCGGCGGTCCCGCCGCCGCCGCGTCACGCAGACGACCGTCGCTGCACGGGACGGCCGTAACAAATCGAGAATCTGTTGGGGCCGCTGTGTCCGAACAACAGAGCAACAAGCGCGATTCTGTTCTATTAATGTTCGGGTGCTGAGCTCTGGATCACGAGTCAACGACGAAACACTGCAGATGAGCCGCGGCCATCCCTCTGATTAGCCACCGGCAGCGGAAACGGCTTAGTGTGACGCAATGCTGTCCGTCCGGACCAGACGCATGTATTGTGTATGCAGCCCGACTTGTTGAAAATGGACAACGAAAGATTTTGTCGGGCTGGACGCGGAGGGGCCCCCGGCCTGCGGTACGGTCGGTTGCTACAAGAATGGTATTTCTGTTTTGCCCGTGGTCTACAGCTACAGAAACAACAGAACAATCGACGCGCCGACCCAAAGCACGGCAGACAGGGATGCCAGCCGTAGCCGAATCAATCCCACGCCAAAGGAAAGCAGGTCCAAAAAAGAAAGAGACCACCATGCAGGAGGAATAACAAAAGCAAGCGCATGACGAGGCCGATACGACAGCGGCGCAGTCTGCACCATAACGTATGACATCGGTAGCACAAGCAACAATCGCGAGACAAGCAATCAATCACACAAGACAAGCAACGAAAGGAGCATTGCACTCCTGGCCAGTGCGAGAGGACGGGGTCGGTAAAGCCATCCAAACGCCCGGTCGGCAGGAAGCGCGGGCTACCCGGCACAGCTTAACGACGAGCAGCGTGGTACGCCCGCCACTGCGCGGCGTACTCATCAGCAACGGGACGAATCTCGCCATCATCCTCCTCGTCCCAGTCGTCCTCCTGGTGACGCTGGGCCTCCCGCGCAGCTTGCGACCCCGGCAGGACCGGGATTCCAGGCGGCAGCGCCGCAAGGCGCACGGCATGAGGGGGCGTGGGCAGGACAGGGCCACTAGGCGCCTCGGAGTGGGCCGGTGGAGGAGTGTGAGCGGCAAGCACCGGCTGCACAGAGAGAACCGGCGCAGCGGCCGTCCCAGAAGGCGCAGGGACAACGACAGCACCAGGGCCAGCAGCGGGAAGTGCATCATGGCGGTTGGCGTCGCGGCCTTCCAGCAGCTGCAGCCCGTCGTGGACGTCGGCATCCTTGGGAAGGACGTCATGAAGAAGCAAGAGCTCTCGCTCGAACAGGGAGTGATGCCCCTGGTTCATTATCCCCACCCCCATGGTGACGGGCGGCAGCTAGGCGCGGTTCCGAAGATAGGAGCGCACCTGTGCATGCAAGATGATGGTACCAACAAGCGCGCCGAAAGTGCAAGAGCAAGACGGTCAATAGGTGCACATACGGGGACTGATCACGCGCCGCTAAGAAACATGCCGTGCATACCAAAAACGAATTGGGGATGACTCGCAAGGTTCAGGGAACAGCCAAGGCGTGCGGCGTGCGCGACAAACTTACTCGGAACGAGACATTAGCAAAGTGTCCGTACAGGCACCGGATGACGCGGGTCGCCTTGTTAGGACCCGACCAAGCCACCATCGCCTCCGTGCCCTCAATCTCCTCGATCATCTTGGTCAGTGCCTCGAGGATGGCCAACCGACCGTGTGCATCCTTGATGAAGGCGTCGTCACGCAACAGCTCCACGCACTCGTCTGCAGAGAGCTTCAAAACGCGACGGGTAGCTGACGACGAGGGAGAGCTCCACGTACCCATGCCATTGAGGGTGTGCAGGTGCTTCACGAAAGAAGCTACAGCGACGGAGGTGAGCGAGGTGTTGAGGTGGCTCACCACGCGCTTCACATAGTTGTACGCCACGACGAGGGCCATACCTTTGGCCGGCTTACGGACTGGCAGCATCATCTTTTGTTGTAGCTTCTGGGCAGCTTCCTCCTCCGACACCTTCTTGACCTCGGCGGCCGCACGAAGCAGCCGTGTGTTGACGATTGCCGTCGTCGGGAACACGGTCGCCGACGACGAGGCGGTGCGGACCTCCTCCACCAGCGCCATATGCAGCAGAACCTGTGCGGGAGTTCACCAAACGAGCAGAACCATCAGGATCCTCTGTGTGTGTTAGACGCGGTCACCAAACGGCTCGACAGGACACGGTCGCACGCCCACAACTCTGCGCCAGGAAACATACACAAACAGACCGTGGCTGAGAAAAGCAACACAACAAAGACATTCATGAACAACATGAGGAGCAGAGAAGTGAGCGAGCATACCTTGACTTCAGTGATGATGCGGACGGACTGGTGGCCGTCGTCACCAGTACCACCGGCCGCGCCCCGCTGGTCCGTGGTTAGACGATCACCCGACGAGGTCAATGACTCCTCCACCTCCCCCAGCCGCTCGCACAGGGCCCCGCTACCGGCCTCGGAACCGTCTGCGGCCGCAGCAAGACCGTCCATGTGCCGGAGCGCCGACGCCGCCAGCGACTTGACCACAACCAGCTCCGCACGGAAGCGTGGCATCTCCCGTCGCACCGAGGAGAGGCCGTTTCGCAAATCACAGAGGATCTCGTCCTTGTCAGCAGCTTGTGGTTCATCTTCTTGTGACTGGGTAGAAGCTGCAGCTGCGGCGGCGGCGGTCATGGTACCAGCAGCCACGCGTGTGCCACGCGTACGGCGCGATACACCAGGGCGGCGTGAATCCCTGGATGGGCGGGAGGGGCGCGGCGAGGCCGCCGGTGAGGCAGGAGGGGTGAAGTACGATGCGACGAGGGCGTCGTCGTTCATATCACTGCTGCTGCCGTCGTCGTCAGGCTAACTCGCCACGGGGGGCGCTTGCACTCGCCCGCGCGCGGGGTGACGAGCCGGCGGTGGTGGCATCGATGCGCTTGAGCGATGTGGAAGTACACCAACGGCAGCGCCCACAGGAACAGCGCCTTGGCGTACGACCGGTGCCACCGGAGGACGACCAGGCGCGGTCCGCGAGTAGTGTGCAGCGAGCACGGCTTGAGCACCTGGCACCCAACAGGCCGCCGGGAAAACGTTTGGGTTGCGCGTGCGGGCTGCAAGCCGCTCAGCAAGAGCGTTGCTAGCGGCCGCCCTGTCCGTGGACGGCCCCGCGACCGAAGAGCCAGCACCCCCGGAATCCCCAGCCGGAGCCGAGCGCTTGAGAGAACTGAACCCAGCCGGCGAAATCACCGGCGCGGTCGCACTGTTCGCCGGGCCCGACGAGGCACCCGCACCGCTCACAGAAGAAGCACCGGCGTCCGCACCAACACTGAGCAGCGACGACGGAACGTGCGCGGCAGCACCTTCCATGTGGTAGCTGCGAGAACCCCCCGGCACCGACACGGCACGACGCTTCGCCGTTGGACCAAACGCCGCTGTACTCCCCGCCACATTGCCAGCGTCCTCCTCCATATCGTTGTCGTGGACGGAATCGACGCCGTCACCGTCAGAATCTTGTACCGACGAGCGCGTTGGGGGGTCAGCCTGCATGCTCGCCACTTGCATGACGGCTGCCTTGCGTACAAACTTCCGCCGAGGACGACGAGGCAGGCTGCGCTAGTGTTCTGTGGAGAACGGGGACCGCTGGGGCGGAGGCACCGCCATCGTTCATGGAAGAGAAAGCGCCAATGAACCGGCAGACGCGGGGCCACCCTCCCGCCGGAAAGAAGCAACCTGCGGTTCAGGCCCGGGCGTGGCGGGCGGCACGGCTTGTCCGCCGTCCTCGCGGCACGCTGATGGCACCGTCTCATTTGCCGGCGACGGTGGCCAGGCAATTCCCAGCCTCTCGTCGCGGTCAGCCACGATAGCCGCCGTCACCACATCTCGAGCCCGAGAGGCGTCATCCATTCGAGTCTTGACCTCCGCCAAGACAGCCGCCGCCGCCTCACGACGAGTCATGCGCCCGTCGGCACGCATCGCCCCACCAGCAGGCGCCGACCCACCAGCAGGCCGCGCACCACCGACGTGCGCCACCCCGCCAACGCGCGCCGCCTCGCCAACAGGCAGCGCACCACCGACGTGCGCCACCCCGCCAACGCGCGCCGCCTCGCCAACAGGAAGCGCACCGCCGACGTGCACCACCCCGCCAACGCGCACCGCCCCGCCAACGCGCGCCGCCCCGCCAACGGGCAGCGCACCACCGACGTGCGCCACCCCGCCAACAGACAGCGAACCGCCGACGTGCGCCACCCCGTCAACGCGCGCCGCCCCGCCAACGGGCAGCGCACCACCGACGTGCGCCGCACCGTCGACGGGCAGCGCACGGCCGACGAGCGACGCCCCGTCGACGAGTGACGCCGCACCAGCATGCGCAGCCCCGCCGACAGCCGAAAAGTCGCCAGTGTGCGGTGCCCGGCGTGCAGACGACGCGTCACCAACTCGCGGCGCCTCACCAACGCGCGGTGCTTCGCCAAACGGCAACGCGCCACCAACAGGCGGAGCCCGGACGACCGCCTCCACCACGCCGACGCACTCCGGCCCGCTGACGTGCGGCATCCCGCCAACACGCGCCGCTTTGCCAAAACGCGCTGCCTCTCCGACGCGCCACACCCGGCCAAACGAAGACGTCCCACCAGCAGGCGGAGCCCCACCGACCACCGCTGCTACGCCAGCGCGCGGTTACCCCCAAGCAGGCGGCGCCCCGCCCACGAGCGACACCCCGCCAGCAGGCGCTACCGCGCCGACGCGCGCCAACCCGCCAAGGGCAGACGCCCCGTCAACGCCTGCCACTCCGCCGATGCACAACGCCTCGGCGACGCGCGCTGCCCCGACGACGGTCGCCACAGAAGACGTCGCCCCGCCGCCTGCTGCCACCGCGCCCTCCGGCACTGCGACCGACGCCGCGGGAGCGACAGCCTGCGCCTCCTCGTGCAGGACCTCCATCTTTTGCTCATACAGGGCCACCCCGAGGGCGCCCTTAAACTTGAGCAACGGCTGCGGTAAGCCGAGGCCGGAGGCACCGCCGGAAGCAGCGGGAACCACCAGATAACAAGTCGGCGAGCGCTTGTCGACACAGTTCGCGCCGGCGCGGCTGATGGCGTCAGCCGCGCCGTTGTTCTTGTGCGAAAGCACGACGTCGACGACCTGAACTGCGTCCACGTCGACGACCTCCACCGCGTCTACGTCGACGACCTCCACCGCGTCCACGTCGATGACCTCGTTCTCCGCCACTTTCTCGATCAGGGAGACGTTACTCGCGCCCGAGTTGTCACTGCCACGAGCCGCCATCACGACCGCCAGCGACAGCGAGGGTCCGAGAAGACGACGGGGGGGGGAGGAACACACGACTAGGTCGCGTGCCAGGAGAAAGTGAGTACGGGACGAGTGTTGGGGAGGGTGACGATGAACAGTGGTCGGGGAGGGGGGGAACAAAACCGGGACGTGGCCCAAACCGCGACGACGCGGCTATGTGTGTTGGCCGAGCCGAGTGGAGAACCACCCGATGGGCCCAGCGGAGGCGATAGACGCGAGGACCCCGTCAACGGAGGACGCCCGGCGTGTAGCGGTGGGGGCCGTGGCAAGGCGAGGCCTCTCCAGTCGCAAGTACCGATGACCCAGGTGGGTGGCCGCGCGCCCCCACCAATCACACTCATCGGCGAGCGCAGGCCACCAACGTACACCCACCCAAAGCACCGTGGGCGGTGCGGGTGCAAGCCCATGTCCCCGCCATAGGTGGCCGACGTGTGCCTCCTGTGCGCGGGGCTCACGCCGTAGCTGCGGCGTACAGCACCGGTGGCAAAGGATGTGTCGGCCACCCAAAGGCGGTCCCGCCACCGTAGATCCCCAACGGGACGAGGCGGCATCCACGCATGCGCGGCACAGATCGGGGGAGGGTGGAGCAGGTCCTGGCAGACGCCGGTGTCCAGGGGGGATGGCACCGCAACGGCACGGAGAGTGCCACGGTCACGGGGAACGCGTCCGGGTCGAAGGGAGGGAGGGTGGGGTGGGGAGGTGCAGACAGACACAGAGTGCCCTTGCATCAACTGAGGCTGGTACGAGAGGGGGGCGCGGCGTCCTTGGCAGCATCGGTGGGGGCTGGGCGGGTAGGCACCCGGAAGGGAAAGGGAGGCCGTGTAGCTCACGGGGAGCGGTCGGAGTGGGTCGTGCGCAGTGGGTGGTGGCGAAGGCGGCGCGCCCACTTGGGTGGGTCGCACGACGTGGAAGGCCTTCGACCGCCACGGTCGGAATAGCAGCCCAGAAAATCGTGTCCTAAACCTGTTTTTCCAAGTGCAATTTGAACACCGCAAGCCAGGGTGGGCGACACCACTTTGTCTCATCCTGGCAGGCTACGTGGCTTACATATTAGCGATATGCACCAATGAAGTGTCGTATGGCCAGATTTTCTGAAACCGAAGTCACATTCGACATTCGCTGTACTGGTGCCACAAGAGCTGGACCCAATTTCGCCGCTAGAATTGTCAAGTGTGGTCGGTGCCTGCTCGGGCAACTCTCATTGCCCGAGAACCTGGTGTCATTCGGAATCGAGTCTCGTCCAACCTGCACGCGGACGAGAAGCGGCTGAAGGTAAAGTTTGCCTGTTCGCCGTCCCCACCGAGCTCCGGGTCATTGACAGCGGGGCCGTCGAAGCACATTGTACGTCCAAGTTCTGAGCCTGCATTTCGGTGTGACGGCCTGCAGGAGATGGGGAGGCTCGATTGCGTTTGGAGTACGGATTGGGTCGACGTGTGTTGTGGCCCGTCTTAACGGCCGCCGCACTTTGCGCGGCAGTGTATCGGCACTAGAGACCGACCCCCGCGTTTTTGTCGGTCAGCTACTAGGGACTGACCCTCTTTGCTGCATCCATGTGTCGGGGCTTCATTGAGCAATGGTCGTCTCCCCCCCCCGACACCCCCTCCATATCGCCCCTCCGTCCACCATGCATCGTGCTGCAACACACATGTCACCCAGACTCGGCAATCTACGACGTACGTACGCACACCCTACGTCTGCTTAGAGCCATTTGTACGAGCCTGCACACTTAGACATAACTGGTGTATCTCTGTACCCGCTTGCGACTGGGGACAGCGAAGAACTTGTGTGTACCCGGATGGCAGACTTTGCACAGTTTCACTTTACTGACAGGGCGCTTCTCTCTACTTCCGCTGTGCTCCATGCAAGCACTCATGGCTTTCTTGATGCAATGACTGGCCTCCCAACAGAACATGGACGGGAGTACGGAAAACGACGATGCTGTCGCCCGGTGGAGTTGCTGGTTTTTCCCTCGGGTGTTTGCCACCAAACCGGCGCGCAACCACCACATGAGCGCCCGGCACCCACATTGCAACCGGCTCGTGCCCCCGCAAGGGTTTGTCGAGCTTCACCGCCAGTCCTCGGCCGCCGAGCACAGTGGCGCAGCGGTATCCGGGGGTTCGTCGGTCGCCAGCAATGTTGTTGGCGTCGGCACCGGTGCCGCGCCGGTGACGTCGCCCACGCCGGGCAACCCACCGGGTCCTGCTGGCTGGGCCGAAGACGGGCACGCTTCTCCGGAGAATCCTGCTCTCGGTGGCCTGGGTGTCGTTCGTGTGCCGGTGGACGGGTACACGCGCGGGACACTGCCGGTGCGCAGGCCGCGCACCGTGTTCCAAACGTCCACCGCCGCACGCATTCGCGCGTACTACGAGGCGATGCCCGAGGCGAGCAGGAGCAGGCGCCTTGTGCCCCCGTCTGTTGGGGAGCGCCCATCCCGGTTCAACACGCCGCTTCTACGCCAAGCCATCAAGTTTACACTAAGCGCAGGGGGAGCTGGGCTGTCGGAAGCAGACCAGCGCTGGTACGTGTCGGTGCTGTTGTTGGCGGAGCGGGGGGGGGTGGCATGCCCCCCGCGGGACGAGCGTCGCGACGATGGGCGTCTGCGGAAACGCAATCGGGATGCTGCTTTGGTCGGAAGCGCACGTCGGCCGTCAACAAGCGGTGGGGGCGACGACGCGGTCTCGGCGGACGAGGGAGGAGAAGCCTCGGAGCACGAGGTGGGCGAGATCGCCCGCACCTTCCCCACCAAGAGTGCGTTTGTTGCCGCTGTGCGCGAAGAGCAGCGGCGTGTCTTGTCCAAGCTTTGCTGGGACGAGACCCCATTGGTGGTGGAAGGGGTGTGCTACATGTTCTACTCCCGGGACCTGCTCATCGTCGCGTTGGACCTGCTGCGGAATGCGAGACACGCGCAAGTCTGGGGTGAGGAGCTTGGCGTGGGACCCGATGGGACGTGGCTCCGTTCCGAGATGATGGACAGTGACCTTTTTCTGTCGGAAGAGGTCGTCGTGCGTCGTCGAAATGGGTCACACTCCTTTGTGCTAGCCGTCCAGCTCTTCATCGACGAAGCCGTGGTATCCTGTTCCGGTGCACATTTCATGTACCCTATTCGGGCCCGCGTGCTCAACGTTCGTGACCGGTCGGTGCAGTGGGTCACCGTCGGCTACGTGCCCCATGTCGGAAAGCCGGTCGCCCGCACGGCGGCTGCTCGCCGCCGCGCAAGTGACAGGCGCAACGGCGTCCTGCAGCGGTGCTTGGCCGTTCTTCTGCGGCGGTTTGTGGGTTCAAGCCAAGACGGCGTCGCCGTCCAGTTCCCGGGGCAGCGTGCGTTGACCGCTGTTCCGCGCCTCGTGGGTCTCGTCACTGACCAGCTCACCGAGCGCTCCCTTGTCTGCCTTATGGGCAACGCGTGCGAGTTTTTCTGCTCATACTGCATGGTGCGCCGCGACGTGGCGGGCGGGCCAATTGGCGTCTGTGCAGCGGCCCGCAACGTGACGGCCGTTCTGGACGCCCAATTGCAAGGAGCAATCGCGCGCGACGCTGACCCGCGCCCGTCCCTTCGCAACCAGTTGCGGGCGGCGCACAGTGCACTTGCACTTGTACCCGCCGTCGGCGCAGTGTGGGGCATCGCGACCGACAACAAGCGGCTGTACGACATCATTTCCTTTGACTCCTACACGTGTGGAAGCTCGGTGTCGTGCGGGCGGTGGCACAACGCTTCCCCTCCTTCTTGAGTATCGCATGTGCGGGCCAGGATGCCCGTCTCGGTCCGGTGCCAATGTCATTAGAGGCCCTCAATCCGCGGGCCTGGGACATGGGGCATCTTTGCGTGCCGTCCCCGACACCTCCCGGGTACGTGCTCGCACTCTCTTCGCTCTCTTTGGTTGGACTCTGATTTTCCTCGTGCACTCTTTCGCCTTAACAGCGACACAGTGGGAGCACCCGAGCTGGTACAATGAGGGCGGGCGCGGGGAGTGGTTGTGACGACCGTGTCTCTGTGGCGGCGTCCATGACCGTACCCGCGATTTGTGCTGCCGGTGGCTTGTGGCTACCCACTCGGTTGTGTGAAAGACTTGGGCGAGTCCATCACTACACAAGAAACTGACACTCTCTCGTGCCACTCAAGCATCTCGCTCCTCCGCATCATCTGCTCTGTTCCATCTATGTACAGCTTTTTTGTGCCACCCGACGAGAAGCAGTTGCAAATGACGGGCAGGCAATGGCGATACGGGCTCGTTTTGATGCCACACATGATTGCAGGGGTTTGTGGGCCCGCAGAGCAGCGCCCCGCGCGGCACGCGGATGCCGCACCCACGCAGGTGGCGGCCGCCCAACACCAATCGAACGGTGACGCCGACGAGCGCGATGACGGCCACGGACCGGATGGTGCCGCGCTTGAGCCGGCCGACGAGGTACTACCAGACCCAATTGTACCAGACGTGACCACCTCCACCAGGTACCGGCAGGTGTATGGCAGCATCCCGTTGCACCGCGCGGTGTTGGACGTCTTCTGCCGGATGGCTGTGCTCGGGGGGCGGTTGATGGGCAACAACGCGGCTGATACAATAAGAATGACGGAGCAGCAGATGCGCGACCTCGCCGACGAGGCGTGCGACCTCGTCATCAACCGTGTGGACCTCCTGTTCGGGCCGATGCACACATCCAAGGCCCATCGACTGGCCAACCACCTTCTCGTGGCCCTCCTACGCAACTGGAACTTGTGGGAGGGGTACACCAGCGAGAATGAGAGCCTCCACGGTCCCTGCAAGAGAATGTACTCGCGCACCAACAAGCGCGGGCCCACAATCGTGCTGCAGATGATGCGGGCCAGCGAGACCCAAAACGAGGTGCTACGCGAGCTCAAAGACCTGGAGGACGAGATGGGGGAAGACGATGGCGGTTTGTTCGACCTACTCGACGGGAATGTCGACGAAGGCGACGTGCCGACAGAGTCGGTCCATCTGCTGCCAAGGTCCGACCGGGGCCAGCGGCTCACGGTCTCCGACGTGCAGGCGCTACCGGGTATGGGGGCGCTCGGCGAGCTGCTCGACAAGAACCCCGACTGCTCCGTCGTGGTGACCTCGTCCTTCTCGTTCCACTGCACCTTTCAGTGGGGTGCTCCGTTGGTAGTCCAGACGGCGTGCGCGAGCGACAGCTACCTCGGCAAGCCGCGGTACGACTACATCTGGTACACAGACATGCACGGCCAACGGGCACTGGGCTGGGTACGCCTCGTCGTGCGGATGCTGGGCGGAGCGCAGGACGACTTTGCCGTCGTGGGGCGCCTCGAGCCAGTTGCACCCATAGCGCAGTGCGCTTTGTCGCGGTCGGGCTGTAGGCGAATGGCGTGGCGCTTTGACAACCCTGCTGATGACTGGCCATCGCTTCACTCTGTGCCCCTGTGCCAAGTGCTACGTATTGAGCATGTCGTGCCGGACTTTGAAGACTTGTGTGATCGTCACGGGCTCCGCGCCGTGCCATCTAACACGCCTGATACAGCTGCCGAGCGTCATGCGCAGCGCTTCTTCACAAACAGCTTCTACCCGTTCACGTCGCGCGTTCTCAACCCTAGCAGCTGATACACGCCCGACGGTGGCGGGGGAGGGCGATGGCGGCGGGGGACGGCGACGGCGTCGGGGGAGGGTGCTGGCCGGCGGGCGACGGTAGCGCTGGTCGGTGTTGGCGGCGCCTGCGGGAATTGGTGGCGGGGGAGGGCGGCGGTGGCGCCGGCCGGCATTGGCAGCGGGCGAGGGCTGCGGTGGCGCCGGTCGGTGTTGGTTGTGCCGGCGGGCGGCGGTGGCGCCGGTGGGAGGTGGTGGCGCCGGTACGTGTTGGCGGCGGCGGTGGGATTTGACGGCGCCGGCGGGCGGCGGTGGCGCCGGTGGGAGGTGGTGGCGCCAGTGCGTGTTGGCAGCGGCGGTGGGAGTTGGCTGCGGGGGAGGGCGGCGGTGGCGCCGGTCGGTGTTGGTGGCGGGGGAAGGCGGCGGTGGCGCCGGCGGGAGTTGGCGGCGGGGGAGGGCGGCGGTGGTGCCGGCACCAATGTCAGCAAGGGGGGTGTGAACGCTGCTGGTAGGGAGGTGAGCGTACGCGAGCATCTATCGGCTGGCAGCTTCAGCGTGTTGAGCGAATTTGTGTCAATGGGGGGTGGCACCAGCGCCGGTGTGGCGGTGGCGGTGCTGGGGGTGGCGGTGACACTGCTACCGCCGCCACGACCGCCGCCTCTGTGGCGGCGCTGGACAACCTACATACCAACTTCGCGTGTGTCTCTTCAGTCCCACCGCCCGCGGCACAGGAAAAATGAAACAGCTGTACCATGGCGACGACGAAGCTGCTTTTCTTTTTCTGCAGTAGCACCACCAAGCACTGCGATGAAGACGAAGACGGCGCCGTACCTCGGCGCGGTCGAAAGACGCAGTGTCCTGTTCTCTTTTCGCATGTTGGTACGCGCTCTCTCGAAAGTCTCGAACTACTCCAACGTCAATGGCGCCGACGGGTGGGGTCGCCTCTTCAGGCAGTGCCGCTGGGCGATTTCAAGTCTCGCCAGGTTCTACTAAGGATCCTAATATATGACAAACAGCCTACTACCCGTCTTAACACGAATGCGCCACTCGAGATCCACACGAGGTCGCCGAATCTGCATGGACCCTTCTCGAGAGTGGCCAACAGAGACGCCGAATGGAATCGCGGTTTATCGGGGGTTTGTCGCCCCAACCGACGTCTGAACAGATGGGCGCTTGTTGTCGTGTTGCCAAACAAGCAATTTCATTCGGCGTTCTGCTGAGCTTCCCGTGCAGCGACGACGGCGTGACGCAACCGGCGGCGGGGCCGACGCGGGCGCCCCGGGCGTGCGGTGCCCCCCAGGCCGCTCGTCGCTGCTGCGTGCGAGGGGAACAGATTGCCAATCCGTCCGGTCTACTGTGCCTGAACAAGGCCTTGAGACCGGCGAATCTGTTCCATTACCGTCCAGGCGCTGAGCTCTCGATCTCGAGCTTGCACCAGAACCGTGCAGATCTCTATATGGTCTCGATATGGATGCGGTACGAGCCCGGTGTATTAGCAGGCAGGGAAAAAAGCGGCTTAACCTGACGCCACGCAGTCCAGGCACACCGACCGTGCATTTGCTCACGGTCGGACTGAAATGGGGGTGGGCCAAGAAATTGATTTCAGTTGATCGTAGTACAACAGAACGGCTCTTCTATCGGCTGTAGTGTCGTCACAATCACAACTGCCACAATGGTGAACACACTACCTCAAATCACAAAGGACAGGGTCACCAATAAAGCCAGATACCACGCCAAGAGGTAGCACCATTGACCAAGAAGACCAAACAAAGAAAACGAGAAACAAATCCGACAAAGAAACAATGACCAGCTCGACCTGCACTGCTACTGCCACATGCGGCAACTCTCACAGGGTCCAGCACCCACCAGAAAAGCAAGTCAAGAAAGAAAAACAGGCAATCCTGGCCAGAGCGAGAAGACAAGGTCCACGGAGGAGTCGTCAAAACGCCTGGGCGGCAGGATGAAGTGGTCCATCCATATCAGAAAACAGCCGCGCGGTGCGCGCGCCACTGAGCAGCGTACTCGTCCGATACGGGGCGGATCTCATCATCCTCCTCGTCGTCCCAGTCGTCGACCCGCGCAGCAGCAGCCTCTCGGGCGGCTTGCGACCCAGGAAGCACGGGAACGCCCACTGGCAGCGGCGCCAGTCGCATCGGATGAGGCGGTGAAGGCAGGACGGGACCAACAGGACCAATGATACACGGAGTACCAGAGGCAGCGACCATGGGTACACCAGCAGCAGTGGTAGTAGCAGGAGCAGTAGTAGCAGGAACCCCGCTTGTAGAGGGATCAGGATCCGGGCCACCAAGAAGAAAATGTCGGTTGGGATTGCCTCCATCTAGCAGCTGCAGGCCGTCGTGCACTTCCATGTCTTTAGGGAGCACATCGTGCAAGAAGAGCAGCTCACGCTCATACAACGTTCGGTGTCCCTGGTTGAGGACACCGGTGCCGGCGGCGACGGGCGGCAGCCCAGCCCGACTGCGCAAGAAGGCACGGATCTGTCGGAGGTTTTCCAGTACCAGAACAGGCAGGAGACAATAACACGCAACAAGAATGGAAGACAATGTCAGTACCTGTAGCGCAATTGACAGGACAGTCGCACTCGCACCAACTCCTGACGACCAAGAACGTGCAGAGAAACGTGGCCTCCAAGGCCCGTTCTGCCAGTAAAGAGAGAAGCTGCGGACGTACCCGGAAGCAGACGTTGGCAGCGTGCCCGTAAATGCAGCGAATGATCCGCCCCGCGTTGTTAGGACCCGACCAGGTCACTATCATCGCCGTCCCGGCGACCTCGTCAATGACGCTGGCCAGCGCGTCGACCACTGCCAAACGTCCGTTGGCGCCCTTCACGAAGGAGTCGTCTCGCAGAAGCTCGAGGCACTCCTCACCGGATAGCTTGAGAACCCCACGTGTGTCACGCGCGCCCATGCCCGTGAGCGCGTGAATGCGTTTGACGAAGGTGGCAACCGAGGAAGACGTCAAGGAACTGTTCAGGTGCCCGACCACCCGCTTGATGTATTGATATGCCACAACGAGCGCCAATCCCTTTGCGGGCTTGCGCACCGGCGACATCATTTTCTGCTGCAGCTTATCCGCCGCCTCGTCCTCTGAAATCTGCATCACGCTTGCCGCTGAGCGCAGAAGCCGGTCGTTCGTAACCGTCGTCGTCGGGCACACCAGCGCAGATGACGAGGCGGTGCGGATCTCTTCCATAAGGCCTTCCAGGAAGCGCTCCTGTCACATGGAAACACGGTACAAGCAAGCAGCACAAACACGGACAACCAATTGAGAAAGAAGAACCAAGCAACGCATTGAGGAATTGTCAGTGTCGGTCGATACAGAGAAGCAGCAGCTTGGCTCGGAACGCGGGGATACAAGGCAAGAGCCAGTCGCGGTATGAGAGACACTCCACATGAACTTGGCAGAGATGTTTGGTCAGGAAGCACAGCCGATAGTAAGACACACCGGGTCGCGCACGCACCTTAATCTCATCCACGAGGCCCAGCGTGCTTGTGACTCGGCCACCGTCTGCCTTGTCTCCACCCCCGTTTTTCGGGAGGCGCTCATCGAGCCCTCGCAGCATCATCTCAAGCTTCGACAGGCGCTCGATAACGACACCGCTCTCGGACTGTGTTCCGTCCGCGGCAGCTGCAATACCATCCATGCGCCTCAGAGACGACGCCGCCTGCGACTTCACCACAACGAGCTCCGTGCGCAGGCGAACCGTTTCGCGCCGCACAGACGAGAACCCAGTGCGCAGCGCGACTCGTAGGTCGCGCAGCGTCAGAGAATCCTGCTCGACATTGTCCGCGGCACCCGCAGCGGCTCCAACGGTGGCCGGCGCCGCAGTTGTGCGTGGGGCACGCGATGTGGTGGTGCGGCGATGATTCCCGGGCACCGACCGACACAGTCGGGGCGACACCATCGGCGAAAACCGGGGAGACGCTGGCGGCGTGATGTACGCGGCCACTGACGCGTCGTCGTCCATCTCCTCGCTACTCTCGTCGTCCGTCACGAGCGGTGATGGCGGTTGTGCGAACGCCGGAGGAGGGGGTGGCGGCGGGACAAGGGCGGGCGGGTACACGACCGACGGGGAGCGAGCCGCTCCAACTACCGCCGCAGAACCCCGATTGGCAGCACGCGGGGGAATCGGAGGAAGTCCACCAGACGAAAACTGAGTGCCATATAGAACCGCGGGGGCACCGGGAATCCAAAACGCAGCTGCCGGGAAGATCTGCGGTTTGCGGCTGCGCTCCGCGAGCTGATGCGCCAGCACATCGGCAGCCGATGCCACCGGCGCCACGACCGGAGACGGCCCAGGCGCCTGACCGTTACCTTGTTCGCGCTCACTCGTCTCGTTTGGCGCGGTAGAGCTCGAAGACGCCACGGGGGCCGACACGGAGCCGGCCCCAGCAGCCGGCCCTTTGCCGTCCAGCTTGGAAACGCCATCAGCAGCTGTCACATCACGCGGGGTGGCAGGCGCGACACAGGCCGCCCCAGGTGCAGGCGCTCGGGCTGGGCCCGCCACGCATGATGCGCCAGCCCCAATGACAGCGTCCGTACCGACATTGTCGACCTCATCGTCACCACCGGCGTACCCGTCGGAATGTTCACCACCACCGTCACTGAAGGTAGCCTCCGCGTCGCTCCAGCCACCAGGCGGCGTGGGTGGACCTGCGTACATGCGCGGCGTGGGGGCCCTCATTACAGCAGCCTTCCGCACAAAGACCGGACGGGCGGAGCGCGACCGGCGGGCATTTCTCTTGGATCGCGACAGAGACGGGTGCCCCGGGGGCAGCACGAAGCGACGCGACCCTGCCACCACCCCCGTCAAAGAAGCGCGCCGGGAAGACTGTGCGTGACCCGCCATCACCCCTGAAACGGGGCCAACCGACGACGCTCCACCAGTCTTGACCACACTGGTAGCCGCTGCCGCGTCGCGAGAAGTGCGTGCCAAATCGTTGACCGATGAAGCTGCGCCACCGAGCGCGTCTTCCGCCATCACCTCCAATTTCTGCTCGTACAGCGCGGTACCGACTGCACCGTCAAACTTGAGATGCGGGTCCAGTCGCCCACTCGAGGGGTCGCCACCGGACGAGCGCGTGGGGGTCACCCATGAAGCGGGATCGTCGACATCAATCGGCTCCTCGTAGCGGGCAACCTTTGCAGGACCTTTGCCCTTGGTCGACGGCTCCGGTGTCACGGGCGGTAGGTTGTCGACGTCGATGAAATCTTCTTCTGCAGCACGCTTCGTTGAAGACCGTGCTGCCGGCCCCTTTCCGCGGTTCATGGACACCGGGGGCGGGGGGGGCGCCATC
>ENA-ORXR01002304-ORXR01002304.1-marine-metagenome-genome-assembly--contig:-NODE-2304-length-18406-cov-18.837743_pt1 | contig 18406 bp, 10 predicted proteins | sample MGYA00237866_ERZ511479 | MGnify/ENA metagenome assembly ERZ511479 | reverse complement strand
CCATATCAACTGACAGCCATTTTGTATTTGTGTGCAGTATTTGGTGATAAGCCACCAACCCATTTTTGAATTTAAAACGCCCAATAAACCCTTGTGTTCTGTCGGAATTATCCACATTGAATTATTACAATAAAAACCTTTCTTATCATAAACAAAACATGGTTTGACTTGTAATACTTGATACATCAGTTTTGGTTTACTAAAAACATCATAATAATCACAAGCCCGTAATTCCCACCAAAAATCTCCTTTATCTGTTCTTTTTTGTCCTTTTTCTTTAAAGGGTGCTAACCATTTGGCAATCGAAGGATAAGTTTTTTGAAGCCATTGCCATGCTTCAACTTCACCGCAATCTCCTATTTCACTTCTTGTAAATCCTTTTTCAAATAGGAGAAGATAACTTTTGGCTTTGGGGTTTATGTAAGGTTGAACATCTCTGCCTTGTAAGAAAGGATGAATAAACTTCGAAGCATTTATATCTTCGTCAATGATTACATTTTTAGTTTCTTCTGAAATTAAAAACGCAGCAGACAAACCGGTTAATATTCCACGATAAGAAGTAACCTTATCTTTTAATTTACTAAAATTATCATCTAACCTTCTGAGTAAATTGCTCTCCTTTTGTGAAGAAATTACCCACGTATCCTCACTGAAAGACTTGGTTTCAAATATTTCTGTACTGAGTTCTACGTTTGTTTGGAAATCGGAGGCGGTGGCAGATTTTAAGGCAGCTATTTTAAACTTTTCATTGGGTTCAGCATTTTTTGCGGTAAAAATAATGGGATATGTAGTCGCGCCTTGAAATATTTGAATGTCTCCAAAGTCAATTAATTGATGTATTTGTTTGGTTAAAAAATAAGCCCTCAATTTTTTACCATAACCTGCTTGTAGCCATTTATTGGGCATAATATAGGCAATCAGTCCATCGTGTTTCAAAATATCAAACCCTTTTTCTACAAACAAGACATACAAATCACCTCTTTTGTCAAAGGTTTGATAGTCAATCGATTCGAGTTGTTCAGAGACTTTCTTAATCGCTTCCAATTTCACATAAGGCGGATTTCCAATCACCACATCAAAACCACCACCGTATTCGAGTGTGAATGCGACATCTTGGTCAACGACAAATTCGTTGATGATATTTTGAAGGGTTTCGGAAGCGGGGAGTTGATGCTTTTGGCGGTTGTTTTGGATATAAAGTATGGCATTATCAAGGTGGGTATCACCGTAAATATATCCGGGTTTTTTGGATAGTGTGGCGAGTTGCCATACGTCGAGATTTGCCCGAAAGAACTTTTGTGACCACAGTGATTGTCCAATGGGTTTAAACCCATTGGATTGGAAGAGGAATGAGCTTTTTCCTTTGATGGTCTTGGCAATATCCGTGAGTTCTTCGTGTTCGCAGACGATGAGAAGATGCACATGGTCTTTACAAATATTGTAGGCAATGCATTGATATTCTTTTTCGCGGATAATCTCGCCGATAATTTGAGTGAGGGCGATTTCTTGCTCAAGATTTAAATTGAAAGGTTCACCCTTTTCAATCCCATATTTTATCATTCGTTGCGAAGTGCGGCTATTATGCGTAGTCAGTACGACATGAAAGGCTTGTTTGTCCTTCGAACGGAATATTTTCGGAAACTCTCGTTGCCAGTTAAATGCCTTATCTCCCGCAACTTCGGGGTCGTCAATGAGGGAGTTGCCACACTTGATATTATTATTGAGACTGGTGAGTTTTCTACCTTTTTGTGCAGTGCGTAGCCACAGGGAGAGCTTGGCGATTTCGACGGATTCTTGGTTGATGTCCACGCCGAATAGGTTGTTTTCGAGTATTGTATTTTCGACCTCACTCAGCACCATTGCACCACCGAGTAGTTTGGCTTTCAGTTCGTCGATATACCCGTGTTCGTTGATGAGAAATTCGAGGGCTTGATTGAGAAAAGCGCCACTACCGCAGGCGGGGTCGCATACCGTGAGTGCCAGTAGCCATGTCCTATAATCGTCGAGTTTTTGAACTAAAGCCTTCAAAGTAGCCTTTTTTCTACCTTTTCGGTCTTTTTCGTATTCGGTTTCGTCAATGCCGAGTTCGATTTTTTTTGCTTCGCAGAGTTTGCCGACGGTATTATCGACGATATATTTGGTGATGTATTTTGGGGTGTAAAAAACGCCGTCTTTTTTTCGTTTACTTTTGCTCTTTTCGGTGAAGATGCCTTCTAATTCGGCTTGAATTTCTTCAATTTCATTGAGTGAATGTTCAAAAATATGTCCGAGAATATTGACGCTGACCTCACTTTCAAAATCGTAATTACTCAATTTTTGCGTGTGTGTGTAGAGCAGCGTGTCGTCTATTTTGATGTTATCCAGAATGTCGTCGGGGGCAAACAATCCGCCGTTATAGGCAAAAATATCGTGCTTTTTACCTTTGTAACCTGTATTCATGTAGCCGAAATACTTCTTGAATCTACTGTACAATGGCACGTATTCATCCAGTTCGTCGCGCAATGTTGTCCATTGCTTAATGATTTCTCTGATAGAGTTGGGCGGTAATAATAATCGGTCTTCTGCAAAAAAGATAAAGAGAAAACGGTCAAGTAGTTTTTGAGTCTTCTTGAATAAAGTGAGTTTGTCGTATTCAGGATTATTTTTTTGGATGCTGACAAAAAGTTCATTTCGGAATAAGGAGTAATCTTTGTAGAGTTTTTTTGTGACTTCTTCCTCTTTCGTAAGGGATTCGTCTTTGATTTTTTTGGGCGTATTCTTCAACAAATACTCACTTGACAGGCACAGCCACAGCACCTCAAATCGCTCCTTTGTAAGCTGGAATAGGTTGAAATCCTCAAAATCAACGGCATTATCAATGTAAAATCGGAGCTTTTCAAAATTCGAGGTAATGACATACACACAACCGGGTTGATTGTTTTTATATCCAAAGGCTTGTTGTTCTATCTTGGCTAAATCTGTTGTTTTTGTTCCTTTTAATTCGATGACTGCATGAACTTTCAATGAGCCTTCCAATGGGTTTAAACCCATTGGACTGATTATCGCCCCATCAGCTTTTTTTGCACCTTTTACGTTTTTCAATTCGGTGGTCAAATTGAAATTCGGTTGTGGATTTTTGGTATAGCCCAATACATTAACAAACAAATCAATCAGAAATTCGCCTTGATATTGTTCTTCTTTTGAACTTCTGATATTCTCCTGAATGGCAGGACTATGAAAATGTGTCGTAAATTTTTCCCAAGCCGCATCGACTTTATTCTTATCAAGTCTTTTCAGGTGCTTTTGGAGAACTGAATTTTGGTATAAACTCATTTGTCGTTTTTTGATTTGTGTTTATTTTTTGTGAAAATACATCACACACTCAAAATATCCAAATAAGCAGTAATTTCTCATTTGAGAAAATGGAAAATACGAATACAAAAAAGTACAAATCAAAACATCCTCCAATAGGTTTTAACCCATTGTTTTGACCTCCGCAATGGGTTAAAACCCTTTGGAGGTATTTTGATTTTTCTGGCGCATCTTTATCTCACCAAAGTAGCATACCCCTTATACTCAAACGGCTCCCCACGCCCATCCGTCAGCGTGACCAGATACACATACACACCGCCGGGAGAGGGCTGCCCATTATTATTTTTACGCCCGTTCCATGCTTCGTTGGGGTCATTAGTTTGGAAGATTTGCTCACCCCAACGGTTGAATATTGTCATTTCAAAATCCTGTAAAGTCCAAGTGATACCTTTGCCTTTGAAGCCATCATTTTTATCATCATAATTCGGCGTGAAGGCATTGGGTAGGAAGTACGTATATTCCGGCGAAACATCTATAATTTGCGAAATACTGTCTGTACAACCACTTGCTTGTGAGACATATAGCGTTACATTATAGTAGCCTGTATCGGGGTAAGTATAAATCGGATTTGGCTGATTTGAGCTGTCTCCATTACCAAAATCCCACAACCATTCCGTGTCGTTTTCTGATGTTTCCGTAAAGCTCACTTCGGGATTTAGATTGGTTGGATTATCGGGATTATAGGTAAAATCAGCCACAGGCGGTGCGGTGACTTGGATGTAATTTGGTAGCGTCACATTCGTCACACAACCCGTCGGGGCAGTCACCGTCAAGCTAACGGTGTAAGTGCCTGTATCGTAATTCACGACAGGTTCGAGTTCGGTACTTGTCGTACCATTTCCCAAATCCCATAATATCTCATAACTTGGGTCGAGTGGCATCGTATTATTGAAAAAAGTCACGACATGCGGCGAACATCCAAAATCATCATCTGCCTCAAAATCAATTTGTGCAGACGGAAACCAGTCAATATCTTGCGAAGCCGTATCCGTACAACCATTCGCATCCGTGATGGTTAATGTAATGGTAAATACATCTGCCACAGGTGGATACACATGTTCAGGGTTTTGTTCTGTAGAAACTTCGCTATCGCCAAAATCCCAATTCCATTCGACGATAGGCGCACCCGTCGCGATGGAAATATCATTAAAACTCACCGCTGCATCTTCACATGAATAATCAAATTGAAAATCTGCAATCGGTATCGTATCTACCTGAATATAAGCCGGATATAGCGTTTCAATCACACAGCCGAAAGGCGAAGTCAGCGTTAAGGTCACATCATAAATACCTGTATTTTGATAGGTATAAATCGGGTCAAGTCCTACTGCTGTACCACCGTCGCCAAAGTTCCAATCAAGCGTCCAGCCTGCGATAGAATCCGCTTCATTCTGAAACTCTACGGTATGCGGTTGACAGCCCTGCGGCTCACTCACATCAAAGGCAACGCCGGGAATATATTCCCAGTTAATGGAGTTGATAATCGTACTGCTACAACCATTTTCAGCCACTACGGTCAAACTCACATCATAGGTGTCAGAAACGACATATTCATGCGTCGGATTTTGTTCGGTAGAAGTATTGCCATCACCAAAATCCCATGACCATGAGATGATGTTGCCACCATTCGGAGGCGTCATATCCACGAAGTCAACCAGACCATCAAGGCAAGTGCCATCATTCGGCAGAAAGCTGACCGCAGGCACAGAATCCACTCGTATCAATGCCGGATAAAACTCCGTTTCCTGACATCCAATCGGTGAAGTAACGACCAAACTCACATCATACGTACCCGCATATAGATAGGTGTGTACGGGTTCTTGGTCTGTACCTGTATTGCCATCACCAAAATCCCAATCGGTGGCATAACCCGCCAATGGAAATGTATTATTTTCAAAAGAAACCGTCAATTCCTGACAACCTTCGTCTTGGTCTAAATCCACTTCGATAAATGGCGTCGGAAACCAGTCTATGACCTGCGTTGCGCTGATTTCACAACCATTATCATCCAATACCGTCAAGCTCACATCATAGCTGCCGGGGTCATCGAAAGCATGTGAGGGATTCTGTTCCGTAGAGGCATTTCCATCACCAAAATCCCAATTCCAATTCGTGAGTGTGCCGTCACCCGCTATGGTTTGGTCGAAGTATTGTGCGGGTTCGTAAGCACAGGAATCGAAAGCGAAATTGAAAGAAGTCGCAGGTCCGGCTTGTACAAAAACGGCGTCTGTGAAAGTCTCTGTGACTTGACATCCCGTAGGCGAACCAATCGTTACCGTGACATCGTACATATCGGGTGTGGTGTAGGTATGTGTGGGGTTTTCTTCTGTAGAAATATTACCATCACCAAAGTTCCATTCGATGGTATATTGGTCGGTAAATGGGGTCGTATTATTCGTAAAATCAAGGGTAAATGGCGTACATCCTGCATCGGGAATATCCACTTGAATATCCAGCGAAGGGAAGTATTCGAGTGTCTGAAGTAATTGATTTTCACAAGCATTTACATCAGTAATTGTCAAAATAACATTATAAACTCCGGGGTCGGCATATTCGTGTACAGGGTTTTGGTCGGTAGAAGTATTTCCATCGCCAAAATCCCAAGTCCAACTGTTGAGTGCGCCATCGCCTATGATGGTTTCGTCCGTAAATTGTACGGGACCAAGTACACACAAATCTGAATAATCAAATGCCATCGTAGGACCAACTTGCACAAAAACTGCATCCACGAAAGTCTCCTGACTCACACAGCCATTCGGCGAAGTCATCAGCAAAGAAACGGTGTACGTGCCGGGTGTCGTGTAGGTGTGCATAGGACTGAGACTGCCGGAAGTATTTCCATCACCAAAATCCCATTCAAAGGTAAATGTGGGCGTAATAGGAATCGAATTATTTTGAAAAGTCACCGTATGTGGCGTACATCCTTCATCATCAAAAACAATATCAATTACCGGAGATGGGAAGTACGAAATATCTTGCGTAAGGGAGTTGACACAGCCATTGGCATCTGTAATATCCAGCGTAACGGTGTAAGTGCCGGGGTCGGTATATTCGTGAACAGGGCTATTATCAGAGGAAGTATTTCCATCACCAAAATCCCATGCTGTTATCGTAATTGCACCATCACCTTGTGTGGTGGTATTGGTAAATGTAATGGGTCCGAGTTCGCAAGGGTCAGAGAAATCAAAGGCAGTAATAGGACCTTCTTGTACAAAAATAGCGTCCGTATAAATTTCTTCTGTAACGCATCCACTCGGCGAAGTCATCGTAAGCGTAACGGTGTATGTGCCGGGCGTATCGTAGAGGTGGGTAGGAGAGGTTTGGACAGAAGTATTGCCATCCCCAAAATCCCATTCAACGGTATAGCCGATATTTAGCGGTTGAGAATTATTGGTAAAAACTGCCGTGTATGGTGTACAGCCTTCGGGGGCAAAACTTACATCGGTAACAGGCGCGGGAAAGTAGTCAATCGTTTCTGAAAAATTATCTGCACAACCAAATTCATCCGTAACATCCAACGTAACTGTATATGTACCAGTAGTTGAATAATTATGCGTAGGACTTTGCTGATTAGAAGTATTTCCATCCCCAAAATTCCATGAAATATTGGTAATCGAACCACTACCTTGCGTGATATTTCCCGCGAAATCAATTGGACCGAATTCACATAAATCAGAAAAAGAAAAATCGACTACGGGCGCAGCCCGTACAGTGATTAGGTTGTTATAAATTTCCTCACTCGTACACGCAGCACCGGGCGGTGAAATACCAATTGAAACAGTATAAGTACCCGGCGTATCATAGGTATGTGTGGGGGCAAAATCTGTAGAAGAATTGCCATCACCAAAATCCCAATTGACGGTATAGTCGGCAGTAAATGGCGCAGAAGTATTTGTAAATGAAACGGTTAGCGGCTCGCAACCTTCGGTCACACTCGGCGAAGTATTGATGACAGATGGCGGAAAATAGTTGACCGTCTGCTCTAATGTCGTCGTACAACCTTCTGAATCACTCACCACCAAAGTCACATCGTAACTGCCCGGCGTAGCGTACTCGTGTGTCGGGCTTAATTCGGAAGAAGTGCTGCCATCGCCGAAGTTCCAAGTTGTATTTGTGATGGGTGCGCCGCTTGCAGTTGTGGTATTGGTAAATGAAATCGGACCAACGATACAAGGGTCTGAAAAATCAAAACCAATTAGTGGACCGGATTGTATTTCTATACTTGAAAAAGTCTCTGTATCCGTACAACCTGTCGGCGAAGTAATCGTCAGTGTAACATCATACGAACCTTGTGTATCAAAGACGTTTGTAGGTGAAGTTTCTGTTGAAGTATTTCCATCACCAAAATCCCATTCGATATCATAATCGCCGGTAAGTGGCTGCGAATTATTGGTAAATGTTACGGAGTGACCACCGCAACCAATCGGGTCGCTCACATCAAATGCAAGGTTGGGAGTAGGGAAATAGGCGATGTCTTGTGAGATTTGGTCAGTACAGCCATTGACATCCTCTACATTGAGTGTGATGGTGTAATTTCCGGGGGCGTATTCGTGCGAAGGATTTTGCTCATCGGAAGAATTTCCATCGCCAAAATCCCAGTCATACATCACGCCGCCTGCTTCGGCGATAGTTTGGTCGGTAAACTGAATCGGATCCAGCGAACAAGGATCAAAACTCACCTCAAAATCCGCCGTAATGTCGGGATTTATGACCACGATAATCTCTGCCGTATCGGTACAAGTCGGATTTCCGGGATTCACGACGAGCGTACCATTATACGTGCCTACACCGGGAAAAGTATGCGAGGGGTTGATTGCCGTAGAAGTAAATTCGTCACCACTTCCTAAGTCAATATTCCATAAATAGCTATCAATCAAGTCATTGGGATAGCTAAGGTTTTCAAAATCAATCGTAGGGTCAGCACATTCGCTGACAATATATTCATCAATATCAATCACAATTTCGGAGGCGATGGCTGCTACGAGTGTTTGTTCGCAGTTCACCACATTAAATTGAAAATCGCGTTTGGTAAGACTCAAAAGCGTCTGTACGCCATTAATTGTACGGTACTCTTCCACACAAATCCCGACCACAAACTGCCCCAATTGGGTTGGCACACCCGAAATCAAACCTGTTATTGGGTCAATCGTAACGATAGGGTTGCCACCAAGCGGTTGTGCTGCAGTAAAAGGAGGTGCAAAAATCACTTGACTATAAGGCGGCGGTGTAGCATCGGGGGTTGGCATATAGGTCGAACCACCCAAAAACGGCGCGCAAAAACTATATACCAATTGGTCGCCCTCAGCGTCTATGGCGGAGTTGTCAAAATCAATATCTTGTCCTGCACAAATTACGATAGGCGGAAAATCATTAAAAGTGGGACTATTATTACAGGTTTGTTGCGCTTCATCTGAGATATAAATCGTATATGTCGCACCCGACGCTTCGGGGTTGAAAATATTGGTAATTGAGTTATTTCGACAACAGCGTTGATACGAAATATGGTAACCGTTTGAATTGTACGGCAAGGTAAAAACTCGTTGATAAACACCTTCTTCCACACAGATATTACTCGGCGGTGTCAAGCAAGGATTACTAATGGTAGGAGGAATATTATCATCGGAATCCAAGCCCACATTTTGCACCGGACCGAAAGGCGTATTGCCGCTTGGTCCGGTAAAAATTCTGAGTTTCGCCGGATTATCAAGCCCTGCTTGTCCTGCAAAACAATCACGATACACTCGCATCGTAATGCGGTATTGGTTGTTGCCGAGACATTCATACGACAAGTCACCGCCTACAATATGTGTAGCCTTTATTTCCGTAGAAAAACAAGTTATCAAAAAAGCAGTTGCGAGTATTGTATAGGTATTTATGAACTTCATAGCGCGATAAAGATTATCCCGATAAATTATCGAGAGAGTTGAAGTTTAAGTTTTTCTTTGTGTTTAGCGTTGATTATAAGTGTTTTGTGAATTTGATTTAAACTTAAATTTATTCTCAAACTTCAACTTAATAAGACACAATATGATGATTATTGCCCTGTATTCACAAAAGTTAATATTAGTGGATGTAATATTGGGATAAACGATTATGGTGATGTGAATTCAGGATTTATCAGATTTCAAAGACTTCACTATTAGTTGTTCTTTTTCGAGTGCTAAAATTAATTGTTTGGGCAATGGGTATGTTTTTGGAGTAGATGTTAGTTGTGATTTATTTAAGTCAATTCGTGATTTCATTTCTGCATTTGCAATACTATCGGGTAATGAAATATTTGATAGTAAGGCTTCATAAACCGCATTTCTATTTGCTTCTTTTCCACCTACATGATAAAAATGCTCTTTTGTAGCGATAAAGCAATCTTTCCAGACATCAAATACATAATCGTTTACTCTGTATTTGTTACTCAGCCAAGTCGAGAGTATAAAATTTGCACCCGAGTCGGTTAATCCATTTTTTAAAATGACTTCTTCTTCTGCTGACCAAAAATCAAAATAATCAACATGTCTACCAATGTAAGGTGGATCAGAGTACACTAAATCTGTATGTTGAATTTCTTGCAAAGTCTGTTTAAAGTCTTGATTTCTAAATTCATAATCACCGCTTTCAATGATTTGGCTTATATTTTCTACCTGATTCGTAATTTTTGTGACAAGAGCTTGTGCAAAGCGGTTTGGTTTTTTACAAAAAGGCACATTAAAGCCGCCCTTTTTGTTGAATCGCATCATTCCATTGAAACATGAACGACTTAAAAACAGAAAATCCAGAGGGTTGCCACTTTCGTTAAATCTTTTTCTCAATTCATAATAATACTGTCCCTCTGATTTTAATAATTTTTCTCCTTCTATGATCAGATGATTTTTTACCGAACTGCTTGTTATTTGTTTGTTTTTTAATGCATTATAAAAATTAATTAAATGTGGATTGCTATCGCATAAAAGGGCTTTTTGAGGTCTTACATTAAATGCAACAACTCCTGTTCCCATAAAAGGTTCTACCCATCGGGTAAATTCAATTTCTTTCACATTTGAAGAAATCCATCCGACGAGTTTGGTCTTAATCCCTTGTGATTTTATAGGTGGTACAAATACTTTCATACTTTGGGTTTTCTTTTAGCTCCTTTTGCTACAACTTTATCAGTTAAGTCTAAACGTCCTTTGAATTCAAGAAAAAGCCATATACTATTTACCTTCACCGTTTTCCCATCCTTAATCATGGTTGCGGTTCCATAGTTCATCCAATATTCATCAAACCAATCTTCTCCCAGTTTACTAAACACGCCATTTCCTGCTTTCAAATCTTCAATATCTTTTATCGAACCAATATTTGCAGTGTTTCCCGACCCTTGACTATCGCTTGCAATTTTCCATCTGCTTGTTCTGCAAATCTTAATATTTCAGGGAAAATATGAATTTCGAGAATCTTTGATACTATTTTCGTATCAGATGAAATTGTGTAAATGTTTTTGTAAATGTCAATAAATCCCTTTATCGTCTATTCTCCGGTTTCAGTCGAGACATATTCTTTAAGCGCATCTATAAAGTCATTTAAAGTAACCTCAAAATACCGAATGTACTTATTCTTATTGGTCATTTATGCTGTTTTTTACAAAAGTACAAATTACTTTGGATGGTGACGAATAAGTACCGTGTAACAAAAGTTTCTTTACTTTTCTTGAAATGTAAAATATAAAATAATAAATGTAAAATATAAAAGTGCCTGTAGTACGCGAGCAAAATATTTTCACTATTTTTATTTTTAATAATTTAAAAATCAATAAAATACAAAGGAAATACATCTGATTCACGTCCTACAACTTTTACATTTTAAATTTGATATTTTACATTTTATATTATTTTAAATTTGTAAAGAAACTTATTTTACAATGTAATAAGGCAATTGGAAATAATAAAATGGCGAATTTATTGTTCCCAATTGCCTAAATCAGAGACAGATATAGATTGCTTCACTTGATTTTATAAAACGTCAATCCGCCGGCATATACCCAACCTTCTTTTCCGGTTCGGGTGCGAATATAGACCCACGGCTCATTTTTTATTGTGTTATTGATGTTGATTTTCTGTCGAAAAGAAGTCCGTAGCCCGTAAAATGCAACGGCTTCTGTTCGTGGCAGACGTGCGACGACTATGCTGTCCAAATGTGGTGCAATACGCATATTCAGACTGTCTGCTGTCACATATAAAGTAGTATATTTTTCGTTGTTGGTCGTATTTCGTTTGCGTTTTTTTTCGGTGCGTGTTTTTTTGTTTCGGGGTGTTTGGTCAGCACCACATTGCTTAAATGACCACAATACGAAGACAATGCCCAATATAAAAAAGGCAATCAATTCTAATCGTAAAGGGCTATTCTCGCTCATGTATTAATGCTTAAATGCTTGAATGATGAAATGCTTAAATATATTTAATGAGTGAATTTTGAATGAGCGAATGAGTGAATATTTAATGCGATAATGATACAATGCGTCAATGCGATAATATTTTCTTCATTGACGCATTGTATCATTATCGCATTGTCGCATTGCCATTCACTCATTCACTCATTCACTCATTCACTCATTCACTCATTCACTCATTACTAATACCTTTCCGGCTGCACGACTATCCAAATAGATGAAATAAACGCCTTGCGACCAACTTTCAGTATTGACGTTGTGTATTGCGTTATTCATTTGACCGGAATAAATGCGCTGACCTGTCGCATTGAAGATTTCGACATGCTCTGCTTCGATATCTCCTGTGATGTCAATTTGAATCATACCGGAGGCAGGGTTGGGGAAAATATTTACTTCATCAAACAAAGAGACTTCCTCATGGTCAAGAATGACCGTCTCACATTGATTTGGAATCGGATTCAACTCAATGAAATTCTGCGGCGTAAGGTCACGCCCGTCAAATGCCGGATAGCCGGGAGAATAACGGTGCATTCTAAATTGCAAATTTTGATTGATGTCCAACTCTGTGCCTTGTGTTACGGGCGAACCTGCCATCAATGGATTTTTGTATTCCCACACAATCCTTTCATCCGGTGTAATCTCAAAAGTATAACCAAAACGTCCTACCGCAATGAGCGTATTGCCATTCATCAAACGCTGTACGCTTGACAAGCCCGTAGAGTGCATTTCCTGCGGTACAGGGCGGGTGTAAGTCCAGTCGAAATCATTGGGTAGCCATTTTCCGCCGTCCATGCCATACTCCCAACTATAAGCGTCGATGAAAATTTCAAGCGAATTAACAGAAGAGAAGTCTTCTCCTACGCGATTATTGAAAACCATGATTTTGCCATAGTCAGGGTGTCCCGGGGTCAACTCAATATCTGCCCAGTGTACATCGTGCTGGTAAAATAATTTCTGGTCAGTAGCGTCACCTGCACGGTAGGCAGCAGGATTTCCCCAACGAAACATCAAGTCACCACCTCTGCCACTCAAGCCGCCTATATGTCCTGCTGCTTGTGCGGTTGTAGTTGTTTGGTCAATAATCCAAATCTCATTAAAGGTGGGTACTGAAATCACCAACTGGCGCAAAGTGTGGTTATAATCCAAACCATTGGCGTGCATCCAATCCGCAGGACCGCCGTAGTGATTGATGTCCACCAATTCGGGATGCGCTGCCGGGTCGCCAAAATTATCCTTCGTATCATCAAAATCCTGAATCAAGTGATCCCACACACTCCACGACCATACGATTTCTGCACCTCCATTGCCGTCAGGCTCTAATTCGATAATGCGGTCGGGCCACAGCTCGCCGTCGTCCAACTGCGCGGGGTCGCGACCTGCTTGTATCGCTTCGTCCGACGTTTTCTTTTCCCATGCAATCGCAAATACATTTCCATTCGGATTCAAAGCAATGTCGTGATGCAGCCTATTCAATGAATCGTTCAGCGTGTACTCCCACACGATATTATTATCCCAGTCGCGACATTCGATTTTCTCACCACCACCACCTGCGTGTATGTAAGGATTGGACGCGCCGCCATTACCTTTACAGACGTAGAGATAGCCGTTTTCTGCCAGATAAACACCATTACCGGGTCTGTAATTGGCATCTTCCCAAACGTGTACGATTTCACCACAATTATTCAATAAATACGCGTTTCCTTGATTATGAGGAAAATGTAGGTTGTAACCGTCAAATGCCAACGTATCATCATAACTCAACAAACCAACGGTTGTGATTTGGGCTTGGGCAAGACACATGCCGCCCATTAAAATTAAGATAGAGTAAAGTAGTTTTTGTTTCATAATTCTTGGATAATTAAAATGAAAATGAAAATTGAAATGAAAATTAACTTGACAATCTTATGTTTGAATTTGGGCTAAAACTCGTCTGCCATTTGCAAAATCTAACGATATCCCACATCTTTTTCGGTGGCGCAAGTTGGCTGACATTTTGCAAATGGCAGACAACAGCATTTTTGTATTTTATTGATAATTAGAGGCTTTATACTTTATTAAAATTTTAAATAAAAAATAAAACAAATAATTCCGTTTGCTAAACTTTTTAAGTTTCGTAAACGTGGGCGAAGAACAAAGTTTTGTAATCAACTAAAAGTCAGTACGTTGCTTCTCCGATAGCTATCGGAGTACGAAACTTGAAAAGTTTAGCAAACGGGGTATTTAAAGATGTGGGGTATCGTTAGATTTGCAAAATGTCAGCCGTGTTTTAGTTCAAATTCGGGGTAGATTACCCATTTCAGAATAAAGTCTAAAGGCATTTTTTCATTTTGATTTTCATTTATATTTTTACAAATTTTTCAGTTACAAATAGATTGTTTTTATCATAATAAATTTTAATAAAATAAATTCCTTTTTGATAATGATTGACATTCATTTGAAAGAGTGCATCGCGCCCGTGCCACTCGTCTAATGCGCGACCTGCTGCATCGAATACAAGGACACGAATTTTTTCTCCACTGCTATTTTCTACATTCAAATGCGAATTTACGGGATTCGGATGAATTTTAATTTTATCACTTAAAACATTAACACTTTCTGCAGTTGTTAGCAATTCATAAATTTTACATTCATAATCAATCGGATTGAGTTCTATGGGTGTATCGGCGGTCAGGTCTCTTCCTTCAAATGCTTCATAATCAGTCGAGTAGCGATAAGCACGAAAGACACCGTTCTGCCCATTCATCGTAGTGCCTTGCGAAAGCGGACCGCCAAAACTGACTGGCGCGAGATATTCCCAAAGTAGCTCACCAGCTTGATTGACCTCAAATAAATGCCCTTTACTACCTTCACAAATGAGTGTATTACCATTAAGCAGCCGTTGTGCGCCGGAGATATTGGGCGAGTAAAAGTCTGTTGGCATAGGAGCTTCGTAGGTCCAAGTCAATTCTGTCGGACCAAAAGCTTCTCCGCCCGCTATCGTATAATTTCCGTCAGCATCCACTGTTGGTGTGATGACATCAACGGATGAATGTACATTGAAACTCAAACCTTTACCATTATTAAAAATCATAATGTCGCCTGCGCCCGGATAGCCCTTCGGTATCCAATGAGTATTATGTTGTGCATAAAAGACACGGTCGTCAGATGTTCCCCTATCGTAAGTCTGCGGATTGCCCCAACGGTAGAGAATATCACCGCCTTTGCCCGAATTGCCGCCTGTGTGTCCTGCGGCTTCTTCGGTGGTCGTGCTATGGTCAATGACCCAAAATTCGCTGTGATTTCGGACACTCACGATGATTTGGTCGAGTTCAGGGTTATAATTTACGCCATTGATATGCAGCCAGTCGGGGTTAGGAGAGGTGTAGTAATTGAGGTTAATTAATTCGGGATGGTCGGCTACTACACCATAGTTAGGTTTTGTTGAATCATGGTCTTGGATAATATGGTCAATGGCGTGCCATTCCCACACCGTCTCCGCGCTATCTATACCGATGGGTTTGATTTCCACAATTTTGTCGGGCCAAAACGCTAAACCAACCAAGGAAGGGTCGCGCCCCGCATCAATGGCATCCTGCGCCGTTTTGTATTCCCATGCGACGATGAGGATATTGCCATTGGGCATATACTCCACATCGTGGTGCTGATGATGCACCGAATCCTGCGAATAGATCAGTTGCCATTCCAGATTATTGTCCCAATCTCGTATCTCGACACCGCCACCGCTTCCGCCACCCAAGAAAAACGAACTATTGGTGCGTATGGTACGGAGCAAATTGCCATCGGGTAGGAGGTAGGCAGAGAGTCCGGGATTATAATTGCTCTGCCATTCATTGACCAAATAACCGCAATTATCAATGAGGTAGGTGTGGCTGTAATTTATGGGCGCAAATAAGGTGTACCCATTAAAAGCAAGGCTATCATTTTTGAATAAGCCGTTGGTTTGTTGGGCGTATAATTGAGCTGTGAGCGCAAAGAATAAGCTAAGGATTAGGTATTTTTTTATCATAATTTGAGTTGCGGGTTACGGGTTGCGAGTTGCGGGTTGCGAGTTATCCAAAAAGAAACAACCCGTAACTCGAAACCCGCATCACATTTTTATAATTTTTTCAGTAAATAATAAATCATTTTTTTCGGAATAAATTTGAATAAAATAAACGCCTTTTTGATAATGATTAAAATTCATTTGAAAGGCAGCATCACGTTCGCGCCGCTCTTCTAATGTACGACCTGCAACATCGAATACCGCGATACGAATTTCGGCATTATCTTCATTGACTATATTAAAATGTGAAGTTACGGGATTTGGGAAAATATTGAAGCGCGAACGGACTGTAATTTCGTCGATGGACACCAAAATTTGGCAATCGGAGTCAGTAGGATTAAGTTCAATGGGGTCGCCGGGCGTGAGGTCACGTCCTATAAATGCTTCGTAATCAGGAGTGTAGCGGTATGTGCGGAAAACGGTGTTTTGTCCATTGGGTATATCGCCCTGGCTCACCGGACCACCAAAGACGATTGGTGAAATATAAGTCCAAAGCGTATTTCCTGCCATATCTACTTCAAAAAAACGCCCGCGCGCACCTTCGCAGATGAGCGTATTGCCATTGGGCAGCCGCTGTGCGCCGGAAATAAAACTGGAGTAAAAAGACTGCTGCGGGCTGGCTTCATACGTCCAATAAAGCTCTGACGGACCATAGGTTTCATCGGGCAATAGCGTATAATTTCCGTCCGGTTCTATCGGCAATTCGATGACATCAATAGAAGAGTAACTTCCGCCGGGCCTGCCTTGCCCGTTGTTGAAAATCATGATTTTTCCGGCATCGGGCAGCCCTTCGGGTATCCAGTGAACATCGTGGGCGCGGTAGAGGGTTTGGTCACTTGCTGTACCACGCTGATAGGCTTGCGGATTGCCCCAACGGTAGAGGATGTCGCCGCCTTTTCCGGCGTTGCCGCCTGTGTGTCCGGCTGCTTCTTCGGTGGTCGTGCTATGGTCAATCACCCAAAATTCGCTCAAGTGGCGCGAGCTGATGATGATTTGGTCTAATTCAGGGTTGTAATCCACCGAATTGGTGTGTATCCAATCCGAATTTCCGGCAGGACCGCCACCGCCACCGCCTTGCGTAAAGTTGATGTCCAATAATTCGGGATGGTCGGCAATGACACCGTAGTTGGCTTTGGTTGAGTCATAATCCTGTATCATGTGGTCCCACAAATGCCATTCCCATATAATTTCCGCTTCTTCTGTGCCAATGGGTTGTATTTCAATGATTTGTGTTACCCAAAGTGCTTCGTTTACCGTAGTTGGGTCGCGTCCCATATCAATGGCTTCTGCTTCCGAATGGAGTTCCCATGCGGTGAGTAAAATATTGCCATTGGGCAGGTATTCGAGGTCGTGATGTTGGTGATATTGGTCAGTATTGTAGTTGTAAGACCAGATTAATTCGCCTTCCCAATTGTGGATCTCAATTCTGCCGCCGATACCACCGCCAAAGAATGTTCCGCTTGCTAATCGACAGGCTCTCAATAAGTTACCGTTTTCGAGCAGGTAAGCTACTTCGCCGGGGCGATAGTTGCTTTCCCATGAATTAACTACATTTCCGCAATTATCAATCAAGTAAGTCTCCATCGAGGCTGCCGGTGCAAATAGCGTATAACCATTGAAGGCGAGACTGTCGTTTTGGATAATTCCAACCGTGTTTTGGGCATATGTGAGACACGGGAGCAGAGATAAGAGACATGTGAATATGAAGTTACGAGTAGTGAGTAACGAGTAGCGAGTTATTTTGTGCCTCATGTCTCTTGTCTCACATCTCTTGTATAAAGTATATTTTTTCATAGTCGTATTATAACGTACATTAAAGAAGGTTTGTTAATTTTGTATCTAAATAATTGATATATTTTTTTAATTAAAAAATATTATCGAAGTCATTGAGTTGTAAAATACACATTAAATAGTGTTTTGTTGTTGAAACAAGTATTACTGTATTAACGTATTTATATTAGGGAAGACAAAGAAAATAATCTATCCCCCTTCCTTTGATAGAACAATTTATTCGCAAAATGGAGAATAAAACTAATCGTTTGTTCATTAAGCAAGACGAATATTCACCTCAATTTATAAAACTTGCTCATTTATATCGACTTTTTAAAGGTAAACGACAGTTTGTCTTAGAAATGTTAGATATTTTTATGGAACAATTACCCAATGCGCTACTTAAAATGGAACAGCACATTGAGGTAAAAAATAAGAAAGGGATTAATTACGAGGCACATAATATCAAATCCACGATTAAGACAATAGGGTTAAAAGAATTAGCAAAGATGGCTTTGTCTCTTGAATATTGCGAAGCTGATTCTTGGGAGGAAATTGAGGCAAATTATAGGACCTTCAAAAGCGAAGCACTCATCGAGGTAAAAGCCTTGAATGAAGAGCGTGATTTGTTGTTGAAAAGTTTGGAATAATTTTCAAATCGACATTCTAATCAATTTCAAAGTATCATTATTCTGTGCAATGACGAGATATTCAATTCCTTGAATTTCAATGCCTTGTATATCTTTTACCTGACTCACATGCGGAAAATTTTGCAGCGGTTTTATAGTTAACTTTCGGTCTTTATCCGAAGAAAGCAATAGCGCACG
>ENA-ORXR01002302-ORXR01002302.1-marine-metagenome-genome-assembly--contig:-NODE-2302-length-18414-cov-9.985821_pt1 | contig 18414 bp, 13 predicted proteins | sample MGYA00237866_ERZ511479 | MGnify/ENA metagenome assembly ERZ511479 | reverse complement strand
ACTACTTCATAATATTCTTCTATATCTTTTTTCTTAAAACGTACATGTATATCATACATGTCATTGTGTCGTTTTGAGGGCTTGATATAGACTTTATTGATTTCTACCTCATCAGCCATTTTCACCCTTTCCTTTGTCAGGCTCAAAGACTTTGCACGCAATACTGAAGCTCTTGCAGTAATCCGCCTGATTAAATCTTGATCATATTCCAGATTATCCCCAAAGTTCAATCCATCATTTTCATAATTTCTCTGAAAAAAGCCCCACTTGATATTGAAAGCATTGGTGTTAAACACCTTATAATAAGCTTCCATCTCCTCAATCCTCGGCGCATACATATCCAGTGCTTCTAAATCATAATTTTGCAAATAGTTGAACATCTCTTTACCCTGTTCGATTAATCGCTGTTCTATTTCCTTTGGAATAGTACCGTCATTGGTGCGTTTTGTTATTTTGTATGGAGTATATTGTGTGTTTGGCTGGGTGTTGGTGAGAATTTCTTTGACTCTTTTTTGAGTTGGAGTCAACTCGACATTATTGATTTCTTCTAAGTTTGCAACGACTTCTTCTTCGCTTTCATTAGTAGGGCGACAAGAAATCACAAAGACAAGTGCTAATAGGTAAGCAACACTTGTGTAGAAAAATTTCATATTGAATAATGTGTAAGCTTTTTTCATTTAAAAAATAAGAATCTCCACTAAAAAAGGAGACATTCCATCGCAAAGATACAAGATGTATTGAATAAATTTTATTAAAAAAACATATTTTAATATCACAGATGCAGACAATACTACACTTGAATAACAATTATGTTTTGTCAGATGGGAAATTTTTAAAAATGGGACTGATATAGATTAGGTGTTAGACATATCAGCAGATTATTCATGTAATGCATTAACCGATAAAATCGCAACTAAAAATCTGTTGGTAAGATGAATTGCAACTAATTTTTCCATTAACACTACTCATTATTCTATTATACCACAAACTTAACAAATAGTTAATAAACACAAAAATAAAATGACAAAAAAATTTCGCTCATCCCCAATATCAAGGTGAAAAGTAACACAGGCTTCCAGCCTGCACCGCGTTAGTTGTGAAGGAAATCTACCGAAAGTGCAGGCTGGAAGCCTGTGCTGCTTTGAATCAAAAAGAAATTTCACCCCCATTTGGGGATGAGCGAAAAATTATAAAACTTGTTGTGACAATAGTAAAATAAGTATGAATCGGTGATTTTTACTGTAAAATGTACATGAAAGCCCTATCTTTGGAGTCAAATTTTAAAAATAAAAAACGCAATAAAAATGGCAGAAAATACGCCTATTATACTTGTTACTAATGATGACGGCATCACTGCACCGGGCATACGCGCATTGATACAAGCAGTCAAAGATTTTGGTAAAATTGTCGTCGTAGCACCCGATAAGCCACAATCCGCTCAAGGTCATGCACTGACCCTCAACGAGCCTTTGCGCTTGCGAAAAGTCGATATATTCGGTGAGATAGAAGCTTATGAATGTAGCGGTACGCCCGTCGATTGTGTCAAACTCGCAAAAGATGTTGTGCTTGAAAATCGCGCTGCCGACATTTGCGTTTCGGGTATCAATCATGGCTCCAATGCCTCTATCAATATCATTTATTCAGGCACAGTGTCGGCAGCGATGGAGGCTTCTTTGGAAGGGATTAATTCGATTGGTTTTTCACTCTTAGATTTTGCCCGTGATGCCGATTTTGAACCTGCCAAAAAATATGTTCGTCACTTAGTACGTTATGTTCTTGAAAATGGTTTGCAGCAGACTAAACTCCTGAATGTCAACATCCCCAAACTTCCGACAGACGAAATAAAAGGCATCAAAATCTGCCGACAAGCTGACGCTAAATGGGTCGAAAAATTTGCCCGTGCCAAAGACCCCCACGGACGCGATTACTACTGGTTGACCGGAGAATTTACCAACCCCGACAAAGGCGAGGATACAGATATTTGGGCATTAGAAAATGGCTACGTCTCCATTGTTCCTTCGCAACACGACCTCACGGCTTATGGAGCGATTGAAGTGTTGAAAGGTGTTGAAGTGTTGAATTTTGCCAAAGGCAAAACTTTATAAACTCTATAAACCCTTATTCTACTGAACAACGACTTTTTGTAATTTGTATTTGGTTAATTGTCAAGCAAATATATCATTCAATTTTAAGTGTAAAATTAGAACGCGGACTATCTCCCCCTCCAAAGCAGGGGGGATTGGTTCTGAATGGCAAAATGTTTTCATGAAAATATTATTTTGTTTTGAGTAAAAATAAGTCCCAAAGGGACGGCATATAATAACAATGGGTGTCAGCCCATTGCTTCAAATAAACCGACTTCGCAAGCCCTGAAAGGGCGGTCTAGCGCGGGATTCCGCCCTTTCAGGGCTGACGAAGTTCCTTGATTTTTATCTTGGGGCTTACACCCCAAGTTAGTAAAGTTCACCCCTTCGGGGCTTGAAGCAAAATAATATTTGTACGGGATTCAGAACCAATCACCCCTGCCTCCAAAGGGGGAGATATATCGTGCTTTCGTTTTGAATTTTACCATAAAAAATTAATAATCAATAAAATACAGTTTAAATAAAATCGTTGTTCAGTAGAATAATAAACCCTATAAACTCTAAACACTACTTATGTTTCAAAAAGATTCTATATTAATTGGTATTCTAATAGGATTTGCCATACCATTTGTGGCTTATGCCATTTTGTTGATTATCAATGATTTTATATATGGTCTTGACTTTTTAACTAATGCACGTGGCGAAAATATGAAATTTTCATTCAGCGAAAAACTACTCGCTACAATAGCTATTTGTACCAATATCATCCCATTTCAGTATTTCAGAAATCGCTATATGGACTATGCTATGCGTGGGGTAATGTTTCCGACCTTGGGCTATGTTTTCTATTGGATTTATACGCATTATGACCAATTGGGTTTTTAATAAAAAAAAATAAAAACCCAAGAAAAGTGTCTTGCTGAACTCGTTTCAGTATCTCCCGAACGATGAAAACCAATTTTAAACGAGAACTACTACCTATAAATCACGCCTTGTTACTACAATAGATGATTCCTTTTCTCCCCGTATTTTCATAAAAAACATTTATAATGTTACTTATTTTCTTTCACAAAGCATTAGCTGGATAAAATTTAGCTAAATTTGCATTTAGAAATTTGAACTTTTATACACACACTAATCATCATTTTCATTTTAATGTGACAAATTCATTATTATAATGAGTGAATTCTAAATGAGCGAGTGAGCGAATACTATCAACATTATTCATTCATTCAAAATTCACTCATTCATTCATTTTTTACTAAATGTAAATGAGCGAAAAATTGTACCGTACTATGTCTAACGCATTTCACACCCCACCAGTAGCTATGAATGAACCTGTACTCAGTTATGCACCGGATAGTTTCGAACGTGCCGAACTGAAGTCAGTACTCAAGCAGCTCAAAAAAGAAAAAGTAAAAATCCCGATGCACATCAACGGTCAGTCGGTAGAGACGGATGACTTGGTGGCAATACATCCGCCACACGAAATCAAATATACTTTGGGGCATTACTGCAAAGGCGGTACGAAGCATGTCAAGCAAGCCATTGATGCAGCTTTGGCGGCACAGTCGGCTTGGGAATTGATGCCCTGGGAAGAACGCGCTGCGGTTTTTTTACGCGCTGCCGACCTGCTGACAGGACCGTATCGCGCACGCATGAATGCGGCGACGATGTTAGGACAATCCAAGAACGCTTATCAAGCCGAAATTGACGCGGTTTGCGAAATGGCGGACTTCTTCCGTTTCAATGTCGAATACATGACACAGATATACGCTCAACAGCCCGAAAGCGTTGACGGCATCTGGAATCGACTGGAATACAGACCTTTAGAAGGTTTTGTTTTTGCAGTTTCGCCTTTTAATTTTACTTCTATCGCAGCCAATTTGTGTGTTGCTCCGGCGATGTTGGGGAATGTCGTGGTTTGGAAACCTGCCGAGACACAGATTTATTCGGCAATGGTGATTATGGAAATTCTCGTAGAAGCAGGACTTCCGGCGGGAGTCATCAATCTGATATTTACGGATGGTCCGGTAGCTGGTGATATTGTATTTAATCATCCTGATTTTGCGGGTTTGCATTTCACGGGAAGTACCAAGACATTCCAATATATGTGGAAAACAATTGGTGATAATATTGCCAATTACAAATCCTATCCGCGTATAGTAGGGGAGACGGGCGGTAAAGATTTTGTTATCGCGCACCCTTCGGCAGATGCCGCGCAAGTAGCTACCGCATTGGTACGAGGAGCTTACGAATATCAAGGTCAAAAATGCTCGGCAGCCTCGCGTGCATACATTCCCGCGAGTCTCTGGAAGGATGTTAAAAAACAGATGTTGGCAGATTTGAAGTCAATAAAAATGGGTTCGCCCGAAGATTTCACCAACTTCGTCAATGCAGTTATCGACGAACGAGCTTTTGACAAAATCACGTCTTACATTGCGAAAGCAAAAACAGATAAAGGCGCGAAAATCATTGCCGGAGGCAATTATGATAAAAATAAAGGATACTTTATCGAACCCACGCTCATCGAAGTCAACGACCCGAAATACCGGACGATGTGTGAGGAGATTTTCGGACCGGTATTGACTGTTTATGTCTATGAAGATGATAAATTTGACGAAACACTCGATATTCTTGATGAGACTTCGCCTTACGCGCTTACGGGAGCTTTGTTTGCCAAAGACCGCGAGGTGATCAATGCCGTTGGCGTGAAACTTCGCAATGCCGCAGGTAATTATTACGTAAATGATAAACCAACGGGCGCAGTAGTCGGACAGCAACCTTTTGGAGGTGGCAGAGCTTCGGGTACAAATGACAAGGCAGGTTCGGTACTGAATCTCTATCGTTGGTTGTCACCACGTACCATCAAAGAAAATTTCAACCCGCCGAGCGATTATCGCTATTCATTTATGGAAGAGAAATAGGACGACAGACGGACGCTGCGCTTACGGCGAACGACAGACGACGAACGGGGGCGTAAAATTAAGAGCGATAAGGAATTTTCAAAATTCCTTATCGCTTTTTTTATAAAAACAATGCCGTCTGCCGTCAAGCGAAGCGTCCGTCTGCCGTCTGCCGTCAAGCGAAGCGTCCGTCTGTCGTTCGTCTTCAAGCGCAGCGTCCGTCTATCGTTTATCGTCATTTCAATTCAGCTATTTTTTCTAATAACCATTTTTTATCGCTTGTTCGGGTATAGGCATTGAGTCGATTTTCGACGACTTCTATGGAGCGTTTGCCGACTTGATGTTTGATACGATATAGGCTGATAAGAGTTTTTGTGAAGTTGGTATATGCCTCTTTATTGAGTGATGAAATGACTTTGTTTTGCTTGATATATGCGATGAAGGATTTAAAAATTTGTTCGGTGCGTTCGCTATAATCTTCGTCGAGGTCGTAGTAGGCTTTCATCATTAAAGATTTGCCGTCAAGCGTGTAATTGATGTCAATATCTTCTACCCGAATAAAATAATTGACTGCTTTTTTGAAATCGTTTTGATAAAAATGAATAGCTCCCATAGCAAAGGAGTACACACTGTCTCGAAAACGCGGTGAAATTAGGTTTTTACTTTCTTCTATGAATTTTTCTGTCCAATCGAAATATTGTAATTTAACGCCTACACTAATGATGTTTTTCATCTTATCCACCGGAATATACTCGCCTTCTACCAATAGTTTTTTTTCAAACATAGTCTGGTAAAGCCTCAAAAGCTCTTCGAGATATTCTGTTTGTCCGGCGATGACACGACGAGTGCAAAAATTGGTCGCAAGAATGTAGAGGTCGTTCTGTGCATTGGCAGCAATATTGTCGGAATATTTCAGAAGCAGGGCTTTGAGTTGTTCAAAATAATGTGTATCTTCATCTTTGACCATTTTTACAGCAGTCATATAGGTCTGTACTAGAGGCGAACTGCTAAACTGTGGTAAAGTAGCTATCGAAAATAAATCATCTAAAAAATCAAGGTCGTAATTGGTTTTATAGGTATCACGCATCGTAATCATTTCAAAGACCAACTGAAACTGCCGGGTAAGATAATATAGTGTCAAATTATCGCTAACTACTTGTAGGTTATCTCTTTTTTGAATATTATTTTTTTGTAAGAAATTCCAACGCGAATAATCATACTCTAACAAAAATTGGTCGTGATAAGTAGCAGGACTAATTCTCGTGGAGGTATCTGTTACGGGATATACTTGTGACAAATGCAATCTAAATAACTCCGTCGCATTTCTATTTAAAAAACTTTGGAGTAACAGATGATTGCTATAAGCTTCATGGCGTTCCTTTTCTTTCCATTCCATAAAACGGAAAATTAGCTTAGTTAATTTGCTCAATAAAATGTTGAGTGTACATGATTCGTTGGTGTTGAGTATGTTATCCGGCACGGGTTTGTCAGGGAAGGCTCTGGTATATGCCATCCTACGTGTCAAAGGACGACGTGCCGCACGATCGAAGTGGTTTTTAATCCATTGATATAGCCGAATAAGCGATTTTTCTTTATTGAAAAAAGGACTTTGCACAAAATTATCAAATTCTCGCAGCTCTTTTTTGTCAAAAAAAGATAATATTAAATAGCATTTAGAGTCATTCATAGTGTTGTAAAATAATGTTTTACAAAAATATTTTTTTATAAATTATTATAATTAGGTGCGATAAATATAGTGAAAAGTATCAAATTATCTTTATACATTTGTAATATGGAAACCGACCACCAGTAAAATAAACCATAAAATTCACTATAAAAATCTGATTATGAAAGGCTTAGTAAGCATTGCCGTGTTATTGCTTGTTGCTTCTTCTGTATTTTCGCAATCTGTCATTGGGAATGTTTACAGTATATACCAAAGCCCCGGTAGCAATTATACCATACACACCAATTACCTTAGCAATCCCAACAATACCTATACTTGGTACAAAGACGGTATTCAAATCACCAACAACACAAGTAGCCTATCACTGACCAACCTCCAAACGACCGATTCCGGCGAATATACTTGTCAAATCAACGCAGGTTCACCAAATTGGATAGAGACTGCTCCGATTACACTTATCATTGCCCCTCAATATAGCAACTGTCGTTTGAGAGACTCCCTCGCTCTTGTACAAATCGGACAAATCGCACCTACGCGCCACCTCTGGAGTGTCGCACAAAATATGGACAAATGGAAAGGTGTTACTTTATCCGATGCAGGTTGCGTAATTGGTTTGAGTGTTACTGATGATGGTATAAATCATATCTCTCCGGTCATTGGTATGTTATCTGATGTTGAAAATATTAATCTATCAAAAAATATTATTACGGGTACTATTCCTGCCGCTATCGGCAGTCTTAGCAAGCTCAAATATCTTGATTTGAGTGATAATAATATAAATGGATCACTTCCTTATGAATTGACAACACTTTCTAATTTGGAAGGACTCTTTTTATCACAAAACAATCTGGACGAAATACCATCTGAAATCGGTAATCTATCCTCGCTTATTTATTTAAATGTCCAATACAATGAACTCACAAGTTTGCCAACCGAAATTGGCAATCTAACACAGCTTAAAACACTTGATATTTCTTATAACCCGCTCACCGTCTTACCTTCTGGTATTAGTCAACTCACAAATTTAGAAAAAATATACGCCCAAAAATGTCAATTGACAACTATTCCGCCGGAATTTGCTAACCTCACAAAATTGACGCAATTAGAGTTGGCGGAAAACCAATTAGAGAGCCTTCCGTCGGGATTGGCAAGCAGCCTAATCAACTTAAATGAAGTGAGTTTTAGACTTAATTATTTGACTTTTGAGGACTTAGTTCCTTTTGCAGCTTATGATTTTGGTTATCAAAACCTCATTGGAATACCAGATACTACCCAGGTCACATTAGGCAGCGATTTCACAATAGCTCTTGATTTTGATGCCAATGTACCGGACAATACTTACATCTGGTCGCTTGACGGTATTAGTATAGATACAACCACTGAAAACAGTCTGCAAATTACTGATTTTCAAACCTCTAATGCAGGAGCATATACCTGTCGGGTACACAATGCGGGCGTACCAAATTTTGCCTTGAGTACAGCCTCTGTAAGCCTTGTCGCTGAAGGAGACACTATTCAGGAAGTTATTTATCCCGGCGATGCCAATGCCGACGGAATCGTCAACAGTACAGATATACTTGTCTGGGCACTTGCCCACGACAATGCGGGTGTGACACGTCCCAGTGCTACGGCACATTGGATAGCCCAAACAGCTCCCGACTGGGACAGTCAGGTAGCCGGTATCAATGGCAAACACCAAGATGCAGACGGTAACGGTCTGATTGGTGAGGAAGATTTAGATATTATTGAGATTAATTATAGAAAAAATACCGGTACTCATCAGCAATCTTATAATTTGCTCAATGAGCTAAAGTTAAGTCCTAATATCAACGCTGCCCAAAATTTTGCATCTTCTTCGGAATATGAAATTGAATTGGATTTAAGCAGTAATATACAAGGTACAACAAGTCTGCACGGCTTGGCATTCACAGTTGATTTCAGTATGCTCCAACATGCGGAAGACTATAATGCACAAGTTGATGAATCCGGTTCATGGATAGCTCCTTCTAAGGTTATTTCCTTTAAAGATGCCTCGTTAAGACGAAGTGATTTTGCCATCACTCGCACTGATTTGAACAATAAAATTGGTATTGGGAATATTGGTACATTACAAGTTATTACTACAAATTTGCCGACTATTCAGACACCGTCCTTCGGTATTATTATCCGCGACATTCGTGCTATACAGAGTGATGGTACAATATTTCATGCTGATGATGTATTTGTTGGTTCATTTGGTAGTAGCAATCCCGAAGCTTTTATTGCCCCATTAGAATTTGAAGCCTTAGCGTACTCCGCTACTTGCGATACACCTTCTTCTGCTACTGTCAATATTACCAATGGCAATCCACCTTATCAGTACGAATGGAACAATGGTGACACGAATGCCACCGCCGAAAACCTATTGCCGGGACATTATGAAGTCACAGTCACAGATGCTTTCGGGCAGCAAATTAATGGTTTTGTTATTGTTCCGAACGGAACACCCTTGCCTGAGATTGATTTGCAAACTACCCCTGATGGTCAAATCGAAATCACAGGAATTAACCCCGAAGTACAATACCTCTGGAACGGACAAGAAAATAGCGCAATCACAGCCCTTACTCCGGGAGAACACACTTTAGAACTCAGTAACCCTATGGGATGTTCTAAGGCTATATCCGTCTGGGTGGCTGATATTTCGACCAATGTTATTTTGGAAGGAGCCTACGACAAAGGTAGTCTGCTAATGAATAATAATCTCCAGCAACTCGGACTTGTTCCACTCACAGACCCCTACACCGGAAGGATGACCACGACGGAAACAGTACTCCAAAACACAGGACACGCGGCCATTGTGGACTGGGTTTTATTGGAGTTACATGCCAAAAACCCGGTAAAAAAAGTCGTGTCATCCTATCCGGCATTGTTGCGTCGTGACGGAGAGATTGTCGCCAATGACGGTATTTCGCCCATACGCATCGCCGTACCCGAAGAAACAGATTATTATATCATCATCAAACATCGTAACCACCTGCCGGTCAAGTCCACCAATACCGTGACATTCACTCAACCGGCTGTCACTAAGGACTTCGAAGCAGGTAATAACTCCCGACAAAAACAACTCAGCAACGGCAGCCACGCTATGTATGCTGCCGACATCACAGGTGAACACACCATTGACGGCGAAGATAAAATTATCTGGTCAGCACTTAATGGTACTTTTTATCAATACCACCCTGCGGATACCAATCTGGACGGAGACATCAACGGACTCGATAAGCTGTTTTGGTCGATTAACAATGGGGTGTTCACCGATATTGAATAAAGAAAAACTAAATACCCTATAATGACATATAAAATCATCCGGTTCTTCTGTTCTTTTATTTTTTTAACAGTAGCAAATAGTGTGTGGATATACTTTACCGGATGATTTTTTTAATGAGAGGGAAGTTGTGTCAAAAGTGAAGCAACGAGCAACCTTTTTATTAAAATTTGTATAAAAAAAAAGCCACTCAATATGAGTGGCTTTTTTATTTGTGGTACCTCCCAGATTTGAACTGGGGACACACGGATTTTCAGTCCGTTGCTCTACCAACTGAGCTAAGGTACCAACCTTCGCTTTTGGAAGCGACTGCAAAGATAAAGGCTTTTTCAGTATATCCAAAAAATAGTTTGCAAATTTCTTCACGAAAGTATTATTTCTCTAAAAAAATTCTTTCATAAGCCTCTTTTTAGCTGACTTAGAATCGTCTCGTCCGTAATTTTATCATCTTCAGCAAGAAGAAATGCCTTACTCAATACCAAAGACAAGCCCCTATCTCCTTCAAATGGCAAGAACAATTTATCGCCCTTCGCATCCTTCTTACGGTCAGGAACGATACAGAGATATTGGTCATTGGGTTCCATGAGGATGTTGGTACTGCCGATGTGGATTTTGTACTCGCGAATCTTTCCTTTTAATCGTAGAAAGCGTCCGTCAATGTGGGCTGTATCTTTGATTTTTAGGCGTGGTAATAAGCGTGTGAGGGCTTCTTTGCGCGTCTTTGCGACTTCGGTGAGGTCGCCGAATGAGTAGGATTCCCAGTATTCGCGATATTGCGGTAAGCCGCCGTTGTCTTGCCAATTCGGGTCATTGCCGACGCTCGCTACACCTACAAATAAATCGACATCCCGCATGATTTCTGAAAAGACAATTTTTGGAATATCAACCATGTCCAAAGTTACGCCAGCACTTGTTAAAAACTTTATTTGATCGGTCACGACATATTTCAATAAAGAGAAATCCCAATCGTCCTCTTCTTCCTCGTCATAAAGGCTGTTTATCCAATATTCGGCAGTCAATTGGTGTTCCGGCAGATTGATATGAGCAATCTCGCAATCGACTTCGCCGAAGTTATTGAGCATTCGATATTTCCATGCACGGGTACGAGTAAGTGCGCTAAATTGACCTTGTTTCAGAATGTGTGCCGCCATGCGATTGCTATATACGCGGGTATTGATTTCGGCATCGGTGAGAAGGTATATTTCGCGGTAAGCTTGTTTGATAGGTTGCTGTACATCAAGGACTTCGAGTCGTTTTCGCCAAGCCACTACTTCTTCGGTATCGCTGTATATTGGATGCCAAAGCCGGACATTTATCTCGTCATTCGGGCGGAATTCAGTGCCATCTGCCCTTTGCCAAATATCATTTACACGAATAGCAGACGTTTCATTTTTTTCATTTTCAATGAATGTCCAAATTAATTTTTCACATAAAAAATGTAATAAACCGTGTTCGATATATTGTTTTTTTAAAAATGCGTAATCGAATTGTGTTTTATGCAAATAAAAACGCTCAATACGATTGCGTTGGGCGGTGAGTTCGGTTTTGATGGTCTTAAACTCTTCTTTGGTTTCGGCTAATTTTTTGGCTAAATCGGGGTCTTTTTTGACGAAGGCAGGAACGGATTTTTGTACTTTGCCATCCGGCTTAATCCAGCGTGTGGCACTGCGTCCGATGCCTAATAATTCAAATTCGAGGGCATAGTCATTAAATGCTACGATTTTGCGTCCTTCTGATAAACCGTAGTTGGAAGGTGTGTCGGTGGTTTTTCGTTTTCGTTTTCTTCTTTTTGTTGCCAATTTAGTGATTGGTAAATGGTGATTAGTGATTGGTTGTCAAGGTGTTCCTGGCATAGGATTGACGAGTTTAATACCGCTTATTCGATTAAAATCTTTTTCATTTCGAGTCAATAATGTCCAGTCGTAAGTGAGGGCGGTTGCTGCAATAATGGCATCGGGGAGTGGTATTTTGTGTTCTCGGCGTATTTGTATAGTTGTATCAACGACTTCATCGGTCAAATCAATAACGTTTGCTTCGTTGATAAAACTCTCAAGTTGCCTTTCCTCGCTAGCAGATGCCTTCCAACCAAGTAATTCAATTTTGGTAATAATCGAAAGGTTGTATGAGAGCAATGCTGCTGCCTGTAAATCAGGATGGTCTTCCGGCTTCAAGGTATTATTGAGAATGTAGATAGCAATATTAGTGTCTATAAGATAGGTCTGTCCCATTCTTTTCGGCTTTCTTTTAAATATTCTTCAAATTTTTCTGTGTCTAAATCGGGAATACTACCCCAAAATTTAGATAAAGGCGGCTTGTCTTTAGATTGATTTGGATTGGAAACCACAGAAATATCCAACCTTTTCAGCAAAGGCAGCAAGACTTCCAAATCCTGCGGTTTATTTAATTCTAATGTTATTTGCATAATTTAATTTTTGACAAAAATACGTTTTTTATTGGAAAAAAGCATCACCCACCCACAAGCGGCGTCAACTGCACAAAACTCACCGAAGTATCCGCCCCGACCAAAATTTCCTGTTCTAAAGTTTCAGCTTGTTGGTCGTCGATGAGTATGAAGTAACCGTTTTTCTGAAAGGCATCTAAGGCAACATAGACTTGCTTTTCGGGGTCTATTTTGCGTGGGGCATTGAGCTTGTAACCATTCAGAGTACGCTCTGCATCAGAGGGTTGTACGAGTCCTTTGAAATATTCGGGGAGTTTTTGGTTGTACGCCTCTACTTCGGCATATACACGAGCTTCGATGATTTCTTTTACCGTCGTCAATTCATTTTCTACCGCAATCATTATCTCGTTGAGGATTTTTCCGGTGGCAGATTCGTCTTTGATTAATATATTTTGCATTGTGTTTTCAATTTGCCGTTAAGATAATAAATTTGTGTCTTTCGATGAAACAATTTGATGTATAAAACGAAAACTATAACAGGCATTTTCTTATCATCACTCAAACAAAAAGAGCGTGTAAAGGATTTACGCGTCTTTTGGGGGAGAAAAATCTTGACCTTTTATGCTTATAAGTAAAGAGAAATAAATAACTCAGACCAAGTTACTGTATTTTTTTCCGTTATGCTTCATCATTTTCTCGTTGCGTAGCCCAGCTATGCGCCTCAAAAATAATTTTGCCTAACAAAAAAATATTTCGCATCTTGGTCTAATTTATTTATTTCTCTTTACTTATTTAAATTTAGTCTTTAAAAATCGTAAATTTGTGAACAACACGTCAGTAATGACTTCAATATACAGTTTTAAAATAGATGGAATAGCGGGAGAGCAGATTGATTTTGCAGATTTCAAAGGCAAATATATCCTATTGGTCAATGTGGCTTCGCAGTGCGGATATACACCACAATATGCCCAATTACAGGAACTTTATACAACATTTAAGGACATACTCATTATTATCGGTTGCCCTGCCAATAATTTTGGCAAGCAAGAACCGGGTACAAATGATGAAATCAAGACATTTTGTTCCTTAAATTACGGTGTCACTTTCCCAATCACTACAAAAATCTCCGTCAAAGGAGACAATATACACCCCCTTTACCAATGGTTGACTCAAAAGTCGAAAAACGGTAAAATGGACACAGAGGTACAATGGAATTTCCAAAAATATCTCATCAATACAGAGGGCGAATTGACCGATATGTTTGTATCGGCTATTGATCCATGTAGTGAGGAAATTATAAATGCCATAACAAGGTGATTCGTGAATTGGTAAATAGTGATTCTTTTTTTATTTTGCTTCGCAAAATTTTCCTATCTATTTTTAAACTCAAATAAAATGTTATTCCTGCCGTGAATGTGATGATTTCATTCATTCAAAATTCATTCACTCATTCATGCGTTTCGCACAAATTATAGGGCAAAAAACAGTCAAACAACAACTCATCCAAGCTGTACACTCGGAACGGATACCTCATGCGGCTATCTTTCTCGGTCCGCGCGGATGTGGAAGTTTGCCTTTGGCGATAGCCTTTGCCCAGTTTGTGAATTGTGAAAATCCTACCGAAAATGATGCTTGTGGCACATGCCGAAATTGTACACGTATTGACAAAGGCATCCACCCTGACGTACATTACAGCTACCCGACAGTCGGCTCAAAAGTCATCAGTACACACTTTCTAAAAGAATGGCGTGAGGCACTCACTGCGAATCCTTATATGGATGTCAATCAGTGGTTGCAAGCGCTCAATGCTGAAAACAAACAAGGCAACATCACGCGCGACGAGTGCGTTGATATTGTCAAAAAAATGAGCTTTAAAAACTACGAAGCTCCCTACAAGGTTCTCATTATATGGTTACCAGAATATCTCGCCAAAGAAGGCAACCGACTTCTCAAATTGATAGAAGAACCACCGCCTAAAACGCTATTTATACTCGTTGCCGAGAATCAGGAATTGATGCTCAATACGATTCTTTCGCGCTGTCAGATTACGAAAATCAACAAACTTCGCGACGAAGACATTATCGGAGGATTGACTGCCAAAAATATTCCTGAAGAAGAAGCTCGACGTATTGCCTTCCTTTCCGATGGAAACTATAACGAAGCCCTCAAACAAATCAAACATGAAACCAATGACCACGCGACTTTATTTCTAAAATGGTTTCGTGTAGGTTACAAAGGTAATGGCTTGGAAATGGTCAATTGGGTGGATACATTTTCCAAATTGGGGCGTGAAAATCAAAAACAACTTTTAAATTACGCGCTCTATTTTATGCGTGAATTTATGGTCATAAAAATGACCCAGAATGCCCAAGTACGACTTCAAGGAGACGAACTAAAAACCGCACAAAACATGACAAAGGTCATCGAATTTGACCAAATAGAAAAAATAACTAAACTGCTGAATGATAGCTACTATTACATCGAAAGAAACGCCAATCCAAAGGCACTCTTTTTGGATGCGTCCATTCAGCTACACAAAATTTTGAGAAATAAAATTCCAAATAATAACTAAATAAATTTCAAGTGTCAAATTCTAAATACGAACATATAGCTCGTCGGAATTTGTTATTTGGAGTTTGGAATTTATTATTTGTTTTTTAATAAAAAACAGACATGGGATGTTCAAGTTGTGGCACCTCTCCGGGAGGTTGTAAAAATAACGGTCATTGCGCCTCTGGCGGATGCAACCGACTCAATACGTATGATTGGCTATCGAATGTCGATATGCCCGATACTTATGACTTTAATATCATCGAAGTCAGTTTCAAAAACGGCGCGCGCAAAGGATTTTACTACAATCCACCTTACATGCGTGTGATGACGGGTGATATGGTCGTGGTCGAAGCCAAAAGTGGTGGATTTGATATGGGACGGGTCTCGCTTTGTGGCGAATTAGTCAAGGCACAAATGAGAAAAAAGCGTGTGCGTGAAGACAATTTTTTCCAGAGTTTACTTCGTCGTGCCAATGAGCGCGACCTCGAAAAACTCCAAGAAGCTCGCGACACAGAGCGCGATACGATGATTAAAGCGCGAGTCGTTGCGCGTAATTTGAAGCTGAATATGAAAATCGGTGATGTCGAATATCAAGGCGACAAACGCAAGGTCACGATATATTATACCGCAGACGGACGTGTCGATTTTCGTGAGTTAATTCGGCATTATGCCAAAGAATTTAAAGTAAAAATCGAAATGCGTCAAATCGGTGCGCGACAGGAATCGGCGCGAATCGGAGGTATCGGTTCATGTGGGCGTGAGTTGTGTTGTTCGACTTGGTTGAGTGGCTTCCGTTCCGTCTCTACGGCGGCGGCGCGTTACCAAAATATCGCTATCAATCAATCCAAACTTTCCGGTCAGTGCGGTCGCTTAAAGTGCTGTCTCAATTACGAACTTGACACTTATCTGGATGCTCTAAAAGACTTTCCAAAACGCGCAGACCGTATCGAAACTGAAGTCGGTGTAGCCCATTTGGTCAAAACCAATATTTTTAAAGGCTTGATGTACTACGCTTATCGTGACCAACCTTTTTCTAAGTTGCACCAGCTTGACAAAGAGCGTGTACACGAAATCCAAAAACTCAATAAGCAAGGCAAAAAACCCGCAGAATTAATTGACTATAATCGTATCGAGATTGATTTTCCTGACGAAGAAGAAACAGGTTTTGTTGATGTAACTGGACAAATTGAGTTACCGCCAGAAGAAAGAAAGAAAAGACGACGTGGAGGTAAAAAACGTAGTCCGCGTGGTGGTAATAATAAAAATAGGTCTCGTGGCAATGGCAGACCAGCCAAAAAAGAAAATTCAAAATCTGCTTCTAATAGCAATTCCTCTACTTCAAAACCCAAAAATAAACCCAGACCAAAGCCAAAAGCTGATGGACAAAAAGACAAAAAGGGAGGAACAAATAACAAAAATAAAAAGAGGCGATACAATAAGGACAAAAAAAAGAGACGGGATTAGATTTAAATGACGACTAATTTCGAATCATTTTATAATTAATAATAATATAAGTTGATTTTCTGCTATAAATTAGCGACCTTACATGACTTAATGTAAGTTTCACACTAAGTAGTCAGTCAAGCTAATACTGTCGGGTAATTTGGCGAAATTTATCCGATTACTTCGTTGAATAACCTTCGCCTCGTACTCGAATAAATTTCACTCAAATTCACTCAACATTATTAACTTGACTGACGACTAAGTAAATTTCCACACTATGAATGTAAGCAGAGAACAATACACGAAGATAGTAGCGACCGTAGGACCTGCTTGTAGCGAATATAGCCAGTTATTAGATTTAGTCAAAGCAGGGGTGGACGTATTTCGGCTCAACTTTTCTCATGGTACACACGAAGACCATTTAAAAGTACTCAGACACGTCACCTACATCAATGACAAATACAAAACCCACATCACCTTACTCGCTGATTTGCAAGGACCTAAGCTCCGTGTAGGCAAAATGAAAGATGGTGCAATTAAGATCGCGCCTGAAGATGAGTTGACATTTAGTACCGAAGAATGTATCGGCACCAAAGAAAAAATCTACATGAGCTATCCTCAATTTCCGCAGGATGTGAATGTAGGTGAAAAAGTATTGATAGACGACGGACAAATAGAACTGGAAGTTCTGGAAACCAACAATCGAGATACAGTAAAACTTAAAGTCCTTTATGGACATACCCTCTCATCCAATAAAGGAGTCAATCTACCCGATACCCAAATTTCTTTACCTTGTCTGACCAAAAAAGACCTTATAGACTTAGAATTTGTCCTTCAGCATCCTTTCAACTGGATAGCCCTTTCTTTTGTACGAAGTTATGAGGACATACTTGATCTTCGTCGCCACCTCAAAACCGCCAAACATCCCGCAAAAATCATTGCCAAAATAGAAAAACCCGAAGCCATCCACAACATCAATGCAATTATTGACGCGACAGACGGTGTCATGGTAGCAAGAGGCGATCTCGGCGTAGAAGTTCCTATGGAACGCCTACCCATGTTACAAAAAACGATCATTGAAAAATGTATGGCAAAAGGTCGTCCGGTCATCGTTGCCACGCAGATGATGGATAGCATGATTAGCAATCCCAGCCCAACCCGTGCCGAAATCATTGACGTAGCCAATGCCGTACTTGATGGTGCAGATGCTGTCATGTTAAGTGCCGAAACTTCTATCGGTGCACATCCCACAAAAGTTGTAGAGGCAATGACAAAAATTATCGACGAAGCAGAAAAAGATGATAGAATATACTTTCGTACTACGCCCCCCGATATTATCTCACCGACCTTTTTGTCTGATGCTTTGTGTTATAATTCTTGCCAATTGGCGCAAGAAGTCAATGCCCGTACCATTATCGGAATGACAAAATCCGGTTACACCGGTTTTATGGTATCGCGTTGCCGTCCGAAATGTCAGATATATATCTTTTCAAACAATACACACATCCTTGCTACACTGAATCTTGTGTGGGGTATTAAGGCATTTTATTATGATAAATTCACTTCAACGGACGATACCATCAAAGATGTACAAGAGATTTTGAAAAATGAAGGCTTGATACAACTCGGAGATATTGTCATCAATACCGGCAGTATGCCACTCAAATCGCGCTCCCGTACTAATATGTTGAAAATTACTAAGGTAGGATAAAAGTAAAATGAGTGAATTTTGAATTATAAATGAGTGAATCAAAAAAATTATTCACTCATTCGCACATCCAAAATTCACTCATTAAAAAGTGGTAGCCCGTAGGGGAATCGAACCCCTCTTACCAGGATGAAAACCTGGCGTCCTAGCCGATAGACGAACGGGCCAAGATAATGAGTGAGTTTTAAGTTTTGCATGAAGTCAAATTATTCACTCATTCGTACATTCAAAATTCACTCATTGAAAAAGTGTAGCCCGTAGGGGAATCGAACCCCTCTTACCAGGATGAAAACCTGGCGTCCTAGCCGATAGACGAACGGGCCTTTTT
>ENA-ORXR01002301-ORXR01002301.1-marine-metagenome-genome-assembly--contig:-NODE-2301-length-18415-cov-12.737049_pt1 | contig 18415 bp, 21 predicted proteins | sample MGYA00237866_ERZ511479 | MGnify/ENA metagenome assembly ERZ511479 | reverse complement strand
CGAGGATTGATGGACCGTATCGACATTATTCAAGGCACATTGGCCAAGGCTTACGGCATGGTCGGCGGCTATATCGCCGCAGATGAAGTCATCATCGATGCCGTGCGCTCTATGGCGTCCGGGTTCATCTTCACGACCTCCATCCCGCCCTCTACGGCGGCGGGAGCCTTGCGCTCTGTGAAGGTCCTCAAGCAGACGCCTGAAAAACGCGAGCAGCATCAAGAGCGGGCCAATACGCTGAAAGCGCGTCTGCGGGCAGGCGGCTATGATTTCATCGACGGCGAGACTCACATCATCCCGCTGATGGTGCGCGACCCGCATAAATGCCAAGCGATTTCGGACCGACTCATCGAGGATTACGGAATTTACGCTCAGCCGATCAACTACCCAACCGTCCCGCGCGGCACGGAACGCCTCAGATTTACGCCAAGCCCGTTCCACAGCGACCTGATGATGGAAGAGCTGATGAGCGCACTGGACGTGGTCTGGGCAGAGTTCGGATTGACCCGCGAGAAGGTGGCTTAGTGAAGCTCCATTGCACCGTGCCATTGCGCGGAAGACCATAGTTTTATACTGCGAAGCCATCAATTTTGGAGATTCCTATGACTGCACCGGCCAATGACCAAGGCATTGCTCATTTGAGCGATTATTTCTCGCAAAGCCTGAAGGATCGCGATCCTGAGCTGTTTGCGTCTATGCAGGATGAATTGCATCGTCAGCAGCACGAAATTGAGCTGATTGCCTCAGAGAACATCGTCTCCAAAGCGATCCTCGAAGCGCAAGGCTCCGTCCTGACGAATAAATACGCCGAAGGTTATCCGGGCAAACGCTATTATGGCGGGTGCGAGCATGTGGATGTTGCGGAGAATCTCGCGATTGAACGGGCGTGTCAGCTCTTTGGCGTCGGCTTTGCCAATGTGCAACCAAACTCCGGATCGCAAGCTAACCAAGGCGTCTTCCTCGCGCTCCTCCAGCCGGGTGATACAATTCTTGGCATGGATCTCGCCTCCGGTGGACATCTCACGCATGGCGCGCCGCCGAATATGTCGGGAAAATGGTTCAACGCTGTCACTTACGGCGTTCTTGAAGACACCCATCTAATTGACTATGATAATGTCGAAGCGCTGGCGAAAGAGCACAAGCCAAAGCTCATCATCTGCGGCGGATCGGCTTACCCAAGACAGATTGATTTCAAACGTTTCCGCGAAATTGCGGATATGGTTGGTGCCTATCTACTCGTCGATATGGCGCACATTGCGGGCCTCATTGCAGGCGGAACGCATCCTTCGCCGTTCCCGCACGCCCATGTCGCGACGACAACGACGCATAAGACGCTACGCGGTCCACGCGGCGGTATGATCCTCACGGATGATAAGAAGCTGGCGCGCAAGTTTAACTCGGCTATTTTCCCGGGACTGCAAGGCGGACCGCTTATGCATGTCATCGCGGGTAAAGCGGTGGCTTTCGGCGATGCTCTGAAACCAGAATTCAAGGCCTATTCCCAGCGCGTTATCGATAATTGCCAAGCCATGGCGGCGGCAATGGTTGAGGGTGGTTATGCCGTTGTCTCCGGCGGCACGGATACGCATCTGGCTCTAATTGATCTCTCGCCGAAAGGCGTGAAGGGCAACGCAGCCGAAGCCGCGCTCGGACGGGCTTATATCACCTGTAACAAGAACGGCATTCCGTTTGACAAAGAGAAATTCACTATCACCTCCGGCATCCGCGTCGGCTCACCCGCCGGCACAACGCGAGGTTTCGGCCCCGCTGAGTTCCGCGAAATCGGCCAGTTGATGGTGGAAGTCTTGGACGCGCTGGCAGCGAATCCCGAAGGTAATCCTGAGGTTGAGGCGAGTGTGAAAGACCGTGTTGTGGCGCTGACGTCACGTTTCCCGATTTATTCATAGCTATTCAATCGTCATTACCGCCCTTGTGGCGGTAATCCATGCCGATGCTGAGACGCCCTATGGATTACCGGGACAAACCCGGTAATGACGGAGAGGTGTTTGCCTTCCCCACCAAACCCCCTATATCCCCCTAATGCGTTGCCCGTTTTGTTCATCCGAAGACACACAAGTCAAAGACTCTCGCCAAGCCGAGGATAATTCGGCTGTGCGCCGTCGTCGCCAGTGCGGGAGCTGTGCCGGGCGCTTTACGACCTTTGAACGGGTTCAGTTGCGCGATTTAACGGTCCTAAAGAAATCAGGACGTCGTACGCCATTTGACCGCGATAAGCTTGCACGCTCGGTGATGATTGCCTTGCAGAAACGCCCTGTTGAACCTGAACGGATTGAGCAAATGATTTCCGGTGTTGTGCGTCAGCTCGAAGCGGGCGGAACGTCCGACATTGAATCAGACCGTATCGGAGAGTTGGTGATGGAGGGTTTATCAAATTTGGATAAGATCGCTTATGTCCGCTACGCCTCTGTTTATAAAGACTTTAAGGAAACCGGAGACTTCGACGCCTTTATTCAAGAAGAAATGTTATCCTCAGAAGAGGATGATTGATTTTGCTGCCCCCCACAAAACGGCCAAAGATTACGCTGAAACTTGCGACCTCGCTTGACGGTAAAATCGCACTGGCCAATGGGGACTCCAAATGGATCACGTCCGAAGCGTCTCGCGCGCATGGTCGTTACTTACGCGCTGAAAATGATGCGATTGCGGTGGGCGCGAATACGGCAGAGTTGGATGATCCGCACCTGACCTCTCGCGTTCCCGGGCGTAAAAACCCTATCCGCGTCGTGTTCGATTCCACGCTGAGGCTCTCGCCGAGTTCGCATTTGGTGACAACCGCGACCGAGACACCGACATGGGTTTTTACCCGCAAAGGGTCTGAGGAGAAAGCCGGGATTCTAAGAGCTGCGGGCGTGACTGTGCATACAGTCACGGATGAAAATGGTTTGCGCCTGGCCGAGTCGCTTGAGATTTTGGCGAAGGCGGGCGTGCGGTCCATCCTTATTGAGGGCGGCGGGACCTTGATCGCGAGTTTCATCAGGGCCGGATTTTATGACACCCTTTATTGGTACCGCGCGCCTGTCCTGCTCGGCGGTGACGGGCGAGATTGCATAGGCGCGTTAAGCCTGACAAAAATTGGGCATGCCATCCGCCTGCACCGTATGAAGACGTCAGAGGTCGGGCAGGATCTCCACGAAATTTACGTAAGAGCGGATTAATGTTCACAGGCATTATTACAGATATCGGCACGGTAAAATCTGTCACGCGCGGCACTCAAGGTGAGTGGGGCGATACCCGCATGGACGTGGAATGCGCCTATGACACAAGTACTATCGATATCGGCGCGTCTATCTCTCATGCTGGGGCTTGTATGACAGTGATTGAGAAGGGGGCAGGATGGTATGCGTTCGAAGTTTCTGACGAGAGCCTCGACAAGACCACCATGGGCAAATGGAAAGCGGGTACAAAGATTAATTTGGAACGGGCGCTGACCGGTGCGGATGAACTCGGGGGACATTTGGTGACAGGCCATGTTGATGGCGTCGGCACCCTGACCGCGCGAACCGAAATTGCAGGCTCGCTGAAACTGGATTTCACAGCGCCGGACCACATCGCATTCGGGATTGCGCCCAAAGGGTCCATCACCGTGGACGGTGTCTCCCTGACGGTAAATGAAGCGTCCGGTTCGACATTCTCGGTCAATATAATCCCGCATACGGCGCAAGCAACAACATTGGGTGGATTGCAGCCCGGCGACGAAGTAAATCTGGAAATGGACCTCATCGCCCGCTATGTCGCGCGCTATCTTGCTCATATGGGACAGAAAACTTGACCGAATTGAACACAGCTACTTTTGACGACGTCTACCAGCTCGCCACGCCGGAAGAGATTATCGACGATGCGCGCAATGGCCGGATGTATATTTTGGTCGATGCGGAAGACCGCGAGAACGAAGGGGACCTGATTATCCCCGCGCAATTTGCAACACCGGACGCCGTCAATTTCATGGCCAAGTATGGACGCGGCCTTATCTGTCTCGCGATTGAAGCGCAGAAGGCAGATACGTTAGGCCTTGAGCCGCAGAACAAAAATAACGGCTCGCGTTTCGAGACGGCCTTCACCCAATCCATTGAAGCCCGCGAAGGCGTCACTACTGGTATCAGCGCCGCCGACCGCGCCCTAACGATTCAGGTCGCGATTGACCCTGACAGCCGCGAAGACGACATCGTAACGCCCGGCCATATGTTCCCGTTAATCGCAAAAGATGGCGGCGTTCTGGTGCGCACGGGCCACACGGAAGCGTCTGTCGATATTTCCCGCATGGCAGGCCTCAACCCGTCCGCCGTTATCTGCGAGATTATGAATGATGACGGGACGATGGCTCGCTTGCCTGACCTGATAAAATTTGCGCAATTCCACGGGATGAAAATTGGCACGATTGAAGATCTCGTCGCGCACCGGATGAAGAAAGATCACTTCGTACGCCACATCGCGAGCAGTGACTTCCGCAGTCAGAATGGGGATAATTTCAAGATTCACGTTTATCGCAATTTTCTCGACGGCAAAGAACATGTCGCGCTCTCAAAAGGCGAGCCGGAAAAGGGTGTTCCGAGTTTAGTCCGCGTCCATAAAGTCGATTTTGCCGGGGATATCCTGTCCGAAGACAGCCCGCGCTCAGGCCTGATTTGGGATGCGATGAAACAGCTCGGCGCGCATGACGGACATGCTGTCCTTATCCTTATCCGCGAGGGATCAATTGACACGCTGCTCGAGCGGCTGGGGGCCCATAAATCTACGGTAAACCGCAAAGAACAAACCATCCGTGAATATGGTGTTGGCGCGCAAATGCTGGCCCATCAAGGCGTGCATAAGATGACCTTGATTACGAATGTTATGCCGAAAATTATTGGCTTGGACGCCTATGATCTAGAACTCGTCAATATTACGCCGCTGCAAAACACGCGGACTTAGGACCTGCATATGAAAATCCTTGTCATTGAGGCCCGTTATTACGAGTCTATTTCCGAAGATCTCCTGCAAGGGGCTTTGGCCAAATTACAAGCGGCCGGCGCGGAAGTTGTGAAGGTCAATGTGCCGGGCGCGCTCGAAATTCCTCACGTCATTTCATATGCGGAAAAAGCAGGCGCCGGCTATGACGGCTATGTCGCTTTGGGCTGTGTGATCCGGGGCGAGACAACGCATTATGATTATGTCTGCGAAGAATCTGCGCGGGCGCTGATGGACCTCGCCGTCGATCATCAACTCGCGATTGGCAACGGAATTATTACAGTCGAAAATGAAGCACAGGCGATTGCGCGCTCCAAGCCTGACCAGAAAGATAAAGGCGGATTTGCTGCCTCGGCCTGTTTGCGCATGATTCAATTACGCGACGATTTAAACAAGTCATGAGCGGCGCAAACCCAAAGCATCGCCGCGTCTCGCGTGTAAGCGCCGTCCAAGCCCTTTACCAAATGGACGTCTCGGGCACGCCGCATAAAACGGTTGTAAACGAGTTTCTCAATCACCGTTTCGGACATGCGGAAGAGCCGGGCATGGTGAGGGCGGACGAGCCTTATTTTGAAGATATTATGATCGGGGTTGTCTCGAACCAAACAGATATAGATGATGCGATCATTCAGCATTTGTCGGACAAATGGCCTTTGCGCCGATTGGACGCGACTTTGCGGGCGCTACTTCGATCTGCGACCTACGAAATACAGAAACGACCGGATGTGCCAGCCCTCGTCATCATCAACGAATATATGGCGATTGCGACTGATTTTTTCTCGGGCAAAGAACCCGGCATGGTCAATGGCGTTTTAGATAAAATAGCGAAACAAACCCGCTCCGCTGAATTTGGCCTGACGCCGTCACATGCGGTTGTGCCTAAAGCCGCTACGAAAGAGGCTGCGCCTGCAGATGCCCCGGCCACAGATGCTCCAGCCACAGATGCTCCGGCCACAGATAAAGATGGATGAGTTTGAACTCATCGCGAAATATTTTGCGCCTTTAGCAGGCCCTGAAGGTCTCGCGCTAAAAGACGATACGGCGCTTTATCAACCCAAACCGGGCTTCGATATTCTCATCACGACCGACAGTTTTGTTGAGGGCGTCCATTTTCCTAAAGGCATGTATGGAGCCGATGTAGCGGAGCGTCTGCTGCGCACGAATTTATCGGACATTGCCGCGAAAGGCGGGACCCCGCGCGGCTACCAATTATCGCTCTCCCTGCGCGCGGATAAAATGGAGCAATGGATTCCTGCCTTCGCGAAAGGGTTGGCGACTACGCAGGCCGAATTTGGATGTAAACTTTGGGGCGGAGACACGACAGCAATTGACGGGCCTGCGGTCTTTTCAATTACGCTCATTGGCGAAGTTCCTAAGGGCGCGATGGTGCAGCGAAGGGGCGCGGAAGAGGGCGATGATATTTGGGTCAGCGGCGTTCTGGGCGATGCGATGCTTGGGTGCCGACTTGCGACCTCAGTGCCAATCATTCCGCCGCCCAGCGGATCAGAATTATTTGAGTATGAGTCCGCCTATTGGCGGCCTGAACCCTGTTTCAATTATCAGAAAATCCTGACCAGATACGCGACGGCGGCTGCTGATGTGTCAGATGGTGTATTGGCTGATGCCGGGCATATTATGACGCGCAGCGGCGTTTCGGGCGCTTTGAATTTTGACGCGCTGCCTTCTTCTTTGGGCGCGGAAACTTGGGCTGAGGCGCAAGATGATCCCGTCGCGGCAAAACAGTCTCTCGTCAGTTTCGGCGATGATTACGGCGTCGTTTTCTCGGCCAGGGCACAAGACAGACAGGCGATTTTTGATTCTGCAAGACAAGCCAAACTCAAGCTCACCCTTATCGGGTCCGTTTTATCGGGAGAGGGCGTTGTCTGTTTAGATGTTGAAGGCAACGCAATGGCATGGCCCGAGACGGGTTATCGCCACAAGTAGACGAGAGTTTGAGTTACGGCTGCCCAGCACCGCCGCCGCCGCCCGTGGATCCATTTTGCCCGGTGAGGCGATCCGTTGGAAGGGCGCCGATTGTTCCGAAGATCTGCTCTATGACTGAGAGCTGGCGTCCACGCGTCGGGGTTTTGCGGTCCACGTAATTCACCGGCACGCCGTCTTCCAGGCCGTATTCAGCAACCTTGGTCACTTGCCCGTCGGGATTAAAATGGATGGCCGTAATGCTGCGATCTTCGATTTGCGGACGAAGATAGGCATACCGCTGACGAACTGAGTTGATGTAATACCAAACATCATCTTCGATATCTTCGTCAAAGGTGGATTTTACCGAGGGATTGCCGAGCCGAGACAAAACTGATGTCTTCGTATCCGTCTCAGGATTTACCGCTTGGGGCTTCTCGGCGGTGGGCACGTAACCATGTGTCCTGAGAACCGGGTTGCACGCCGTACACATGGCTGACGCCGTCAGAAGAATTATCAATTTTTTTGGCATGTTCATAACGTATCACGCGTAAAGACTTTTGTTGAGATGGACGTAACGCCCCGTCACAGTTAGGGCAAGACCAGAACTGCGTGAAGATTTGGTCAGAATTGCTCGAGAAAGAGGCTTTAAGAATGAAATTTTTGAAGAAGATGTTTGGCCGAGAGGATGCAGCCGTAACCGACGCGCGCCGGATCTATGCAGCTTTAATGGAGCAGTCGCGAAAACCCGGGTTCTATGGTGATGCCCGGTTTGCAGATGATTATGATGGCCGGATTGATGTTTTGACACTTCACATCTCCGCAATCCTGTCCAAGCTGAACAAGTTTGGCCAGAACGGCGAGAGACTGGCGCAGGCCTTGTTTGACGAGATGAAGGATGACTTTGAAATTGCACTTCGCGAGGAAGCTCTGTCGGATGCCAGCGTGAAAAAACAGATACAGCCTATGATTTCTCTATTTTATGATCGCGTAAAAAAATATGCGGAAGCCTTGCATGATGACGATGCCGAAGCGTCGCTTAAAGCTGCATTTTCAGAAACTATGGATGGTCATGATGAAGGGGATGCCGTGAAGTCATATGTCGTGAAGATTTCTACTTATCTTCTTGAATTTAATAAAAACTTGTCAGATTTAACCTTAGGGCAAATTGCTTTGACGGACTTTGCTTTTCCGCCCGTGCCTGTCTAAAACGTATTTATGATAATTCGTGATTCACATTGCGCTCGAAACGCTCTGCTCTTACAGGACTGCATATGTTAGACGGACTAGTCATATCAGTTGATGCGATGGGCGGCGATAATGCGCCTGATATCGTGATTAAAGGAATCGAGCATTTTCTCTCGCATGAAGGCGAAGGCCGCCGTGCGCGGTTCCTTTTGCATGGGGATGCCGAACAACTTGCGCCTTTTCTGGATGCTGCGCCGCGTACGCGCGAACGCTCAGAAGTTTTTCATACTGAACAGACTATATCGATGGATGACAAGCCGTCTCAAGCCCTACGCAAAGGCAAAGGATCCAGCATGTGGAATGCCATTGCCTCGGTAAAAGGCGGTCAGGCCGGAATTGCGGTTTCTGCGGGAAACACGGGCGCTTTGATGGCAATGTCAAAATTGCAGCTGCGCGCGAAACGAGGTGTGCAACGCCCCGCCATCGCCGCGAGTTGGCCCAATTTATCCGGCGACATGACGGTTGTGCTGGATGTCGGCGCGAACGTCGAAAGCGATGCGGCGCAGTTGACGGAATTTGCGGTTTTGGGCGAGGCTTACTTTAGAGCCATCTTCGGCAAGGAAAGCCCGGTCGTCGGTCTTCTCAATGTCGGCGTCGAGGAGGGTAAAGGCAATACAGTCATCAAGGCAGCCCATGAGCGACTGTCGCAATCCCAACTTGGATTGAACTATAAGGGTTTTGTAGAGGGCAATGACATTTCCGCCGGAACTGTTGACGTAGTCATTACCGACGGATTCACAGGGAATATCGCTCTCAAAACGGCAGAAGGTACAGCTAAGCTCATCAGTACATTTTTCTCTGCAGCGCTTAATGATAATTGGTGGTCGAAGTTTACGACGGCGCTAAATTTGATGGCGCTTCGAAAGCTCAAGAAGAAGATGGACCCGCGCAGAGCCAATGGCGGCGTTTTCCTTGGTTTGAATGGCATTGTGGTAAAAAGCCATGGCGGGACAGACGCCATTGGATATGCAAATGCGCTAAATATCGCGATGGGTCTTGCCGAAAGCGATTTTCAGGACGCCATTGATGCGCGGTTGGAAGCGCTGCACGACGAAGATGATAATATCGGATTTATCGCATGAGGGCCGTAATCAGAGGTATCGGGAGTTATCTCCCTGAGCGTGTGATGACTAACGCCGAGATGGCGAAGCTCGTCGAGACATCTGATGCATGGATCCAAGAGCGAACGGGTATCCAAGAGCGCCATATTGCGGCGGAAGGACAATTCACGTCAGATCTGGGGTATGAAGCGGCAGTTGCGGCGCTTGCCGATGCAGGAATGACGGCGGATGATATTGATCTTGTCATCGTCGCGACTTCCACGCCCGATCTGACTTTTCCGGCGACGGCTACGATCATTCAAGAAAAGCTTGGCATGAAACATGGCGCAGCTTTTGATATTCAGGCCGTATGCTCCGGTTTTATTTACGGCACTCATGTCGCAAATGCTCTCCTGAAATCCGGCGGGGCGAAACGGGCCATCTTGATTGGCGCGGAGACGTTTTCTCGGATATTGGATTGGACAGATCGCGGGACCTGCGTGTTGTTCGGCGACGGGGCCGGTGCTGTTGTAATAGAGGCCGTGGAGGATGCGGATACAGGCATTTTACATACCTTTGTGCGCTCGGACGGTCGGCATCGGGATATGCTATATGTCGACGGCGGACCGTCTCGCACGCAGACGGTTGGCCATTTACGAATGGTCGGCAATCAAGTTTTCAAACATGCCGTCACGGATATTGCCCAAGTTATGCGTGATTGCGCGGAGCAGTCCGGAGTGGCGATTGCGGAAATTGATTGGTTCGTCCCGCATCAAGCCAATCAGAGAATATTAAACGCCGTCGCGAAACGGTTGAAGCTCCGTCCCGAGCAAGTCATCTCAACGGTTGCGCTTCATGCGAATACCTCTGCTGCTTCAGTGCCGTTAGCAATGGATACCGCGGTAAAAGACGGACGCATCAAAAGAGGTGATCTTGTTATGCTGGAGGCATTCGGCGGCGGCTTCACATGGGGCGCGGCCCTCTTGCGATATTAAATTTGAGACTTTTCGGTAAAAAATTTGCACTAATCTATGTTTTTCCAAAGTCTTAGCTTGATTTCAGAGCTTTAGATTTGTTTAAGAGCATTATGGACGTCCTCAATGTCAACTCGCAAACGGTTACTCGCCAAGACTTAGCAGAAGCGGTCTATCGCGAAATCGGCCTGTCGCGCTCTGAGAGTTCAGCGCTCGTAGAATCCGTCATTGAGCGTGTCGCGGTGGCGCTTGAAAAAGGTAATCAGGTTAAATTGGCCGGGTTCGGCACTTTTTCCCTGCGCGATAAAAAAGAACGTATTGGACGTAACCCAAAAACGGGTGAAGAAGTTCCCATAACGCCCAGACGGGTCTTGGTGTTTAAGCCCTCCCAAGTCCTTCGCGAGCGTGTCGATTCGTCTTTATCTCCTAAATCGTGATATAGATGATTCGAAGCCGAATGAATCGGCAGTCGAATACTGCAGGCAAGCATGAGCCAAACAAAAACAACGCGGGCATTTAGAACGATTAGTGAAGCGGGTGAAGAGCTCGGTCTTCAGCCTCATGTGCTCCGGTTTTGGGAATCAAAGTTCTCACAAATTAAGCCTATAAAACGCGGAGGTGGACGCAGATTTTATCGTCCCGACGATATCGAATTTATCCGCGGTATAAAAAAGCTCCTTCATGACGAAAAACACTCCATCAAGGACGTCCAGAAACTCATTCAAAAAAAGGGCGCGGCGAGGGTTGTTGATCTCGGGAGGTCTTTAGAAAAGGCGGCGCGTGAAAAACCTGTGGCTGAAACAGACCTGCTTCCCAAGCGGATAAAGTCCGTTGATACAACGACGTCTCAACCCCGTATTCGCTTGCCGGTTCTCAGACCCAGAAAAGTTACGCCTGCGCCGGACCCGGCTCCGAAACCAACGCAGGCTCCGAAACCGGAGCAAACCGCGCCTGTTCAAGTCGACGCGCCTGCTACGCCTGTTGCTGCCGCGCCCGTTGCTGCCGAGCCGGTTACGGCTCCGCCAGCGGCTGCCGAGACGTCCCATGTTGACAAGCTTGCGCTGGAAGATGCCCTGAAAAGCCTGCAGTCGCTCAAGACGAAGCTCTCTGACTTTAGAGAGGCGGGAAAGGCGTAATTGGCGGACTTCCCGCGTAAACTCTGCTTGCGCGGCTCAGACTGATTTCCTATAGCCCGCCTTCGAGATGGACGGCGGAGTATGGCGCAGTCCGGTAGCGCACACGCCTGGGGGGCGTGGGGTCGCAGGTTCGAATCCTGCTACTCCGACCATCTCGTTTTTTCTGTAAATGAATAAATTGCCGCGTCGACTCTTGGGCTCGGCGCGCTATATCGCTACCATGTCTACCGCCCGTAATAAGTCTGTTGAATATTGGCTGCTCTTCATGATCGTTTTAGTTGCGGCGATGATTGTCGTTGGCGGCGCAACACGTCTCACCAATTCTGGCCTATCCATAACAGAATGGGCACCCATTCGCGGCGCGTTGCCGCCGCTTTCAACCGAAGCTTGGGTGGCTGAGTTCGAGAAATATAAGCTTATTCCCGAGTTCGAGGCTGAACACCCGGGTATGGATCTGGCGGGCTTCAAGTTCATATATTACTGGGAGTGGGGCCATCGTCAATTGGGACGTTTTATTGGGCTGGCCTACACAATGCCGTTTCTCTGGTTCTTAGCGCGAGGCAAGCTTGCTTTTGGTCACCGCTGGAAGTTTTTCAGCGTCGCTCTTCTCATTGGGCTTCAGGGCGCGATCGGCTGGTGGATGGTACACAGCGGATTGCAAGAGGGGATGGTGAGCGTAAGCCAATATCGCCTTGCGACGCATTTGGGCATGGCGTTTATTATTCTAGGTTTCCTATTTTGGATATTCCAAAGACAGCGTCGGCTATGGCAACCTGCCGTGTATCCTCATGGACGGGGGCGGACGAAAATTCTCGCGGGCCTCGTTTTTCTGCAGATCATTGGCGGCGCATTCATGGCCGGGACACATGCGGGACGCGCCTATAATGAGTGGCCGTTAATGGATGGTGATTTTATCCCTGAGGGCTATGCAATTCAAAAACCTGTTTGGCGAAATATCTTTGAGAATGCGGCCGCAATTCAGTTTAATCACAGAACATTGGCTTACATTTTGCTCGCGGTTGCGGTCTGGGTAGCATGGTCATTGCGGAATCATCGATCGGTTCGGGCCGCGATGATGGTATTTTCCGGAGTTTTGGTCTGGCAGACTATACTTGGCATTTGGACATTACTGGCTGCCGCGCCGTTGAATTTGTCTCTTGTCCATCAATTCTCGTCTATATTCGTTTTCTTAGCCGCTATGAGTGTGGTTTGGCGCTCTAGAAATGCGGTAAAATAATACCAATTTTATAAATCACTGTTTTGTATGGTTATTTTAACATAGGTGCGTAAAATATGATGTTGACCGTCTGTTTGACCTTGCGTAGGTAGCGCCATCGCAGAACAGACCGTTTTGGCCTGTTCCTATCTTCAAGGTTTATCATGAAAACGACAAAGTTTTTGAAAACCGCTGAGATTGAGAAGAAATGGATTCTCGTCGACGCGGAAGATGCTGTTGTTGGTCGTTTGGCATCTTTTGTTGCCATGCGCCTGCGCGGAAAGCATCGTCCTGACTACACACCGCATATGGATTGCGGTGACAATGTCATCATCATCAATGCGGACAAAGTCCACTTTACGGGCAAAAAGCGCTCCGATAAAATTTATTATCGCCACACAGGCTATGTTGGCGGGATCAAAGAAACGACGGCAGGGAAAATCCTCGACGGACGTTTCCCGGACCGCGTTATGCGCAAAGCCGTTCAGCGTATGCTGCCAAAGGAAAGCCCGTTGGCGCGTAAGCAACTCTCGAATCTTCGCGTCTACTCAGGTGCAGAGCACGAGCATACAGCTCAAAATCCGGAAGTTATCGATTTTAAATCGATGTCCGAAAAGAATGTGAAGCGGGGTTAAGAACATGGCTGATGAAACAAACACAGCACAGTCCCTCGCGGACCTCAAAAATGTTGTTGACGGAACAGTTGCAGTAGCTGGAGCTGAAAAAGCTGCAGTTGATCCGGCCACATTGCCTGACCCAAAAATTGACGACCTTGGCCGCTCATATGCGACCGGTAAGCGGAAAAACTCCATCGCGCGCGTTTGGATTAAGCCGGGCAGCGGCAAGATCATCGTAAATGGCCGTGATCAGGAAGTGTATTTCGCACGTCCGGTTCTGCGTCTTATCATCGCTCAGGCTTTCCAAGTTGCTGATCGTGTTGATTCCTACGACGTTATGGCAACGGTCAAAGGCGGCGGTCTGTCAGGCCAAGCGGGCGCTGTGCGTCACGGCATTACAAAGGCTCTGACTTATTATGAGCCAATTTTACGCGCTCCATTGAAAGCCGCAGGCTTTATCACGCGCGACTCGCGTGTTGTGGAACGTAAGAAATATGGCCGCGCCAAAGCGCGTAAGAGCTTCCAGTTCTCTAAGCGTTAAAAGATTACAGACCTTTTCGGTCTATGTGTTAAGGCGCTTCGGACCTCCGAGGCGCCTTTTTTATTGGATAGAAGACTATGAAACATGCAGCTGTACTTGGAGCCTCGGGATACACAGGTGCTGAGGCGGTGCGCCTTATACTGGCCCATCCCAAACTAAAACTGGCTGCCATGACCGCGCATAGCCGCGCGGGCGAGAACTATGCTGATGTCTTCCGAAACTTTGCAGGGCAGGCCCTTCCGCCGCTCACGAAATTAGATGCCGTGGATTGGGATCAAATTGACGTCGCATTCGCATGTCTGCCGCATGGCGCGAGTCAGGAAACTATTGCCGAGATCTACGACAAGGTTGAAACCATCATCGATCTGTCAGCAGATTTCCGGCTGTCTGACCCGGAACTCTACGCGAAGACATATGGCCGGCCCCATGAATTTGCTGAACTTTTGAAAAACCGGGTCTACGGATTGACGGAATACGCATCCAAGGCGCTCAAGGGTGCTAAACTGGTGGCGTGTCCGGGATGTTACCCGACCTGTTCTCTGGAAGCGCTTTTACCGGGACTTTCGAACAAGTTGATTTCACCTGACGGGATTATCATCGACGCAAAATCCGGGGTGACCGGAGCAGGGCGAAAGGCGACCTTGGCCTTTGCTTATTCCGAGACGACTGATGGGGCTCAGGCCTATGCAATTGGAACCCACCGCCATGCGCCGGAAATTGACCAAGCCATTTACGATTTCGCAGGCCTCGAAAGTACTGTGAGGTTTACGCCGCATTTGATTCCGATGAACAGAGGTATGATCGCGACATGCCATGTCAATCTGGCCCCCGGTGCCACGCTTGAGCAACTGCGCGCTTGTTATGAAAACAGCTATAATGATGCGCCTTTTGTCCATATCCTACCGGCGGGCCAAATCCCGCAGACACGCCATGTCCGGGGGAGCAATCATTGCCAGATTGGTATTTTTGCTGACCGCACGCCGGGCTCCGTCGTTATCATATCCGTGATTGATAATTTGACAAAAGGCAGCTCGGGACAGGCCATTCAGAACTATAATCTTACGCAAGGCTGGGACGAGACGCTCGGTTTAGGCGGCGTCGGCGTTTTCCCGTAACGCTGAATTATGAGCGATTATTAGGATGACCCGATAGCACTTTTAGCGCATAAGGAGGTCATGATGGCACGGCTTTATATAAATCGACTCGTTATGGTCTTTGCCGCAGCTCTGTGTTTGGCCTCCTGTCAAACTGTGAGCTTTCCAAAAATTGAAAACATCATGAAGTCTCCTGAATTCAGTGAAGATGCCGCGAATATCGGAGAGGATTATCCCGATATTAATGAGGCGCCCAGTGCGCCGACGGACATCAGATCTGATAAACAATGGGATGATGATGCTCGCGGTTTGCAGGCCCTGCGTGACGACTCCGGCCGTATTACGATGGAATCCGGGCCAAGTGACGCTGAAGCCACGCGACAATATGAACGCCTCAGGGCGAAAGCGCAGGCTTACAAAAAAGACGATCCGAGATCCGGTCCGGTTCCGCCGACCATACCAAACTACAAACCACGCCGTTAGCCCTTAGAAAACGCCGACAGGACGGGCCGTCATGCAAACAAATCCAGAAATTCCCACGGACGAGTTCTACCGGATTAAACGTCTGCCGCCTTATGTGTTCGCTGAGGTGAACAAGCTCAAGGCCCAACTGCGCGCGGATGGTCAAGATATCATAGATTTTGGATTTGGGAATCCGGACCTTCCGACGCCGCCGCATGTTATCGAAAAGCTCATCGAGACGGTTCAAAAACCACGAGTGACAGGATACTCAGCCTCTCGCGGAATCAAAGGCTTACGCCAAGCTTGTTCACGTTACTATGACCGCCGTTTTGGCGTTACCCTCGACCACGAAGATCAAGTCATTGCGACAATGGGCTCGAAGGAAGGCTTCGCCAATCTAGCGCAGGCGATCACGGCACCGGGCGATGTGATTTATGCTCCCGATCCCTCATACCCGCTTCATGCGTATGGCTTCGTCATTGCCGGGGCCGTCATCCAAGGCATTCCCGCCATTACGGCGGAAGAATATTTGGCGGGCGTGAAAGCTGCGCTCGCGAAAGCGGATAAGCCGCCAATGGCGCTCGTCGTTTGCTTTCCATCCAACCCGACCGGTATGACCGCTGACCGAACGTTCTATGAAGAAATCGTCGCTATTGCGAAAGAACATGAGATTATCCTCCTTTCTGATTTGGCTTATTCGGAAATTTATTTTGGCGACCCGCCGCCTTCCATTTTTGAATTTATTGATCCCGAAGAAATTATGGCGATCGAAACGGTTTCTTTGTCCAAGACCTATTCCATGGCCGGTTGGCGTATGGGTTTCGCCGTCGGCAATCGGCGTCTTATTGCGGCGCTGACACGGGTGAAATCCTATCTGGATTATGGCTCATTCACGCCGATCCAAGTGGCGGCCTGTGCGGCGCTTGACGGCCCGCAGGATTGCATCGACGACGCGCGCGAGATCTATCGCAAACGCCGCGACGTCTTGGTTGAAAGCTTTGGCCGCGTAGGTTGGGAAATCCCGTCGCCGGATGCGTCGATGTTTGCATGGGCGCCCCTGCCGCCGAGATTTGCGCATATGGGGTCAGTGGAATTTTCCAAGCTCTTGATGAAAGAGGCCAGTGTGGCCGTTTCTCCCGGCGTTGGTTTTGGCGAAAATGGGGAGGGCTATGTCCGCATGGCATTGGTTGAGAACGAGCAGCGCATTAGGCAGGCCGCACGCAACATGAAATCACTCTTTCAATCCGCTGACATAGAGGCGGCGGAGTAGATTTGCCCAAAGATGCGCCGCACATGCACCCAGACGAGCGACTCTGCCTCGGTGTCTCGCGCTCTGTTCGAGGGCGTAAGTGGACTTACCGGCACAATCCCGAAACTTTAGAATCCTACGCCGCGAAGACGGGTCTCCCGCATTTGAAGGCAGCTTTGCTGTCAGGCCGCAATGTTGCTGAGAACGAGGTTGAGCGGTTCTTGAATCCCACGCTTAAAAACAGTCTGCCAAATCCGTCCGACTTAACGGATAATGACAAAGCGGCGGGACTGATTTTGGACCATATTACCGCCGCGCATCGGATTACGCTTTTCTCCGATTATGATGTGGATGGCGGCACCTCTGCGGCCCAGCTGATTCGTTGGGGCAGGGCGATTGGCTATGAGTTTGGCCTATATGTTCCGGACCGCGTCAAAGAAGGATACGGCCCGTCCGAAGCGGCATTCGATCAGCTTAAGTCAGAATCAGTCGATATGGTTATCACATTGGATTGCGGCGCAGCGGCAAATGATGCGCTCAATCACGCGGATAAAATTGGGCTGCCCGTCATCGTTGTTGACCATCATCTCATGGATCATACGCCGCCGCCGGCGCTGGCCTTGGTAAACCCTAACCGACAAGACGACACATCTGGACAAGGGCATCTCGCGGCTGCCGGGGTGACCTTCATGCTCTTGGTCGCTTTGAATAGGGAAGCGCGTGCGCGCGGCCTGACGGCCAATATAGACCTTAAATCATTGCTGGGCCTTACGGCGCTCGGCACGATATGCGATGTGGTGCCTCTACGCGGTGTAAACCGGGCGATCGTCCGCCAAGGCCTCAAGGTGCTCTCATCTAATCGAAATATTGGTATTGAGGCGCTTGCGGATGCTGGGTCTATTGAGCCGCCTTATACGACTTATCACGCCGGGTTTGTCTTGGGTCCGCGTATTAATGCGGGCGGGCGGATTGGCCGCGCGGATATGGGGGCGGAGCTGTTATCGACGGAGAACGCGCAAACCGCCTATGCCCACGCAGCAGAGCTCGACCGAGTCAATCAACGGCGCCGCCAAATGCAGGATCGAATCTTGTCCGAGGCCCTAGAGCTCGCCCAATCCCAGCAGGACGCCCCAATAATAATCGTCGCCATGCCGGACTGGCATCCGGGTATCATAGGTATTGTGGCCGGCCGCCTGAAAGACCGCTTCGGAAAGCCTGCGATTGTCATTGGTGTTGACAATGATTCTGTGTCGCCTGTGGCAAAAGGGTCCGGAAGATCTATTTCAGGTGTTGATTTAGGCAGTGCTCTAGCGGCGGCTAAAGCCGAAGGCTTGCTCACGTCAGGGGGCGGGCACGCGATGGCGGGCGGGCTCTCCATGTCACCAGAGGGCATCGAAGCGTTACGTGTCTTCATGTGCGACAGGCTTTCAGAGGATGTTGAAGCAGCCCTGAAAAATGAGTCGACGAAGCTGGATTTCGTGCTCGCGTTATCTGCGGTCGATAAGGAATTGATGCAAGTCATTGATTCTGTTGGGCCTTATGGTGCAGGAAACCCGCAGCCGATATTCGGGTTTTCCGGCGTCAACGTCTCTTTTGCGAAACGCACGAAAGGCGACCATGTTCGTTTCACGTTGTCTGACCCAAATGGTAGCTCAATCAGCGGGATATGTTTTGGTGCCGGCGAGTCGGGACTTGATGAGGCCTTGCTCATGGCAGGTCCCCAGAGGTTTCATGCAATCGGGCGGCTGAAAGAGAATGTTTGGAACGGACGGACCACGATTGATTTCCATCTGCTCGATCTTGCTCCGGTTATGGACTGAAGTTTCGCACAAAAGGCACTTGCAAGCTGAGAAAACCGCCTATATATCGCGCTCCACACTGACTGATGCGGTCCCTTCGTCTATCGGTTAGGACGCCAGGTTTTCAACCTGGAAAGAGGGGTTCGATTCCCCT
>ENA-ORXR01002300-ORXR01002300.1-marine-metagenome-genome-assembly--contig:-NODE-2300-length-18424-cov-4.687796_pt1 | contig 18424 bp, 17 predicted proteins | sample MGYA00237866_ERZ511479 | MGnify/ENA metagenome assembly ERZ511479 | reverse complement strand
GTTAAAGTGGAGGGTGATTTTTCTAAACTGCTAATCGATGATGAAACGGTAAAATCCATCCGTACCAATATCGATCGCAAAGCGGCAACAAGCCATGTAAAGCATCTGAATTACGACAAAACCAACGACGAGTCCTTGTTGGAAGTACAGATTGAAACCGGGCGTAAGCACCAGATCAGAGTGCACTTAGCCAGCGTTGGATATCCTGTTGTTGGGGATCGTCTGCATGGCTCTGCTAAGTCTGACAAGGATTTGCAGCTCACCGCGATGGCTCTAAAATTCGAATGTCCCGTCACAGGTGAAGCAAAGTCGTTTGCATTAAATCCGACATTTGCGGTCTAATAGCATTTTACTAAGAACTTCAGGAAATACAATGAAACGTAAACTGATTTCATCGGGTTCAGAATTTGAGTCAAAAATTGGCTATTCCCGTGCGGTTGTCGATGGTGACTATGTGTTTGTTTCTGGCACGACTGGTTATAACTATGACGATATGTCTATCTCTGACAGTGCTGAAGAGCAAGCCGAGCAGTGCTTTAAAAACATCGCTGAGGCACTAGAAGAGGCTGGCAGCAGCTTAGATCGTGCGGTGCGCGTTCATTATATTTTTCCTGATAAAGCAGACTTTGAACCTTGCTGGCCGATATTTAGTAAATACCTCGGTAAGGCTAAGCCCGCTGCCACCATGTTTATGGCGGGTCTTTTGGATGAAAAGATGAAGCTTGAAATTGAGATAACAGCACGTGTAGGCGACACTGATTACTCTTATTGATGTCCTGATTTATATTCCCCTTATTACAACAGCTGAATAAGGGGTGGCTTTTGATAATGACTTTGCAGATAGGATGATTAAATAATAAAAAATCAGCCACATTAATAACCCGATCTCAACCATTAATCAGAATACAAATACCTCTTAAAGTCACTTCAGTTACGTTCGTCACTTCAGCTGGCTAGCATACACATGTACCTATCTAAGACATAAGTATCCATATTAGTAGATATGATTCTTAAAGTTTCAAAATAAAATTAATATAAAGAAAGAAAAGGCAACCATGAAAAAAATCACTATTATACTTTTAGTAGCGGCTAGCTGCTTGATTTTAAGCGCGTCCGCACAATCGAAGAATTTTGAAAGAGTTGATTTACATAACGGTATTCTCAAAAAAACTAACTTTGTCCCCAAGGCTGATTGGCCTAACACTAAACAAAGCGGAGGCACTGGTTTTGCCGAAGCTGCCGTACTAAGGGGCGGTAATGCAGGTAGTTCGCAGCTGTTACTTCGAAGCAGTCAAGGTTTTGGAGCTGGCCAGCTAATTACTTATGAGGGAAGAAATAGGCAGTACTACACTGCTGTCATAGCTCGTATGAATGGCAAGTCAATAAGATTAGCGGCACCATTAGAAGTCACTATTTCTGGCCCTCAGAAAATCAGGAACTTCTATGCTGATCCGGATCATCCAAACGAATACGGCTATAAAGCCATTGCAGATTCTGCCCTCAGAAATTTGCGCAACTTAAACAAGGGAAAGCACGTATTATTGGGTGATAGTTGGTTCGACCACTACCCTAGACATTTATCCAATAGACTCGCTAAGAGGCTTCCAAATGCGACAATTATCAATGTTGGCAAAGGGGGCAATACGACCCAAGACCTGCTGAATCGTTTTGATGCCGCCGTCACACGCAAAAAACCAGATACGGTTTGGATAATGGTCGGCACGAATGATTATAATCAGTATGTTAGCAAAGCAACTTATTCGAGAAATATGCAACAAATAATTCGAAGAATTAAAAGATTAGGCGCTAGGGCGATCGTTTTTAATGCCTCAGTGGGCAAGCCTGTCACTCATACTAAAGCAGGCAAGCAACACCCCAAGCCATTGAATACGAAGGAAGTACTTTCACGTGGTTACTATAGAGCCCTTGAGAGTATGCTCAGATACTAGCCGTAATCTAAGCACTTCGCAGCCTTACGCCTTGTAGGGCTGCTCACCATAATAGTATTGATAATAATTATAATGCTGCCCCTTCATCCTGGCAAAAAAGTGTCCATGCGCAGCGATTATTGACCAGACGAACCACACTTCTTTTACCTTATGAGAATGCAATGCCAATTGGGATACCGCGATCGTTAAAAACAACGTCAAGAGGAACAGCTTTGTTTCGATTGGACACTGTAAAATGTAATATAACAAGCTGCCAAACATTAGAAAATAGATACCTAATCCAATAACACCATGCTCAGTGATCAGCTGTATGTACGAGTTGTGTGCAGAATCAAAATTAATATGGTAACGATTCAAGCTATTTCCTAGCGAACCCGTGCCACCGCCTATTATCGGTTGTTCTTTCCATGATTCTAACGAATACTGCCAGATAATTTCACGTGAGTTCAGGTCACCTGTCTCTATCGCCTGGCCTATCGAGAATATCCTTTCAACAGATGCTTTGGGTGCCAGGCTGAGAAAGACTGTTACAAACGCAATGGAAGAAGCGATGTAGAAGAGCTTTAAATTAAATGATGCTTTGCGTTGAGTAAATACCAGATACATAAGCCCGACCATACCTGTTACCAAGCCTGTCCTGGTTCCTGTTAGAAATATTCCATAGAAAAGAACAGGAACACAGCCCAGGCAGGCCAGTTTTACGATAGGGTTTTTATACTCCCTGAATAGCCAAACTGCCATTGGGATGGCCAATGATAGGATGATCGCCATACTATCCGTTTCAATGTTCTCTATTGTGTAACGACCGAAGTATGGGCCTTCAATGCCTCTCAAGAAATTTGAGAAAATAATCCCAAATGCAACCACTGATCCTATGACATAGGCTAAATACGCACCTCTAAGCTTGTAAATGTCATTAATCATGTAAGTGTAGACAAGCGAGACCAACACTAACTGTGTAAAAGTATTAGCAGCTTTGATTGCCGCTTCCTCGGCGGGTGACCAGATCAGTGCAATCAAATGCCAGCAGCCAAGAATCAAAGCCATTAGATTAAAAAAGTTGAAATGTCGGTGAGTTCCTTGGGTAACCAGTAGCAATCCCGCAAACGCGAACAGTAATAGTCCAACAATTTTTGCAATGCCATCCCATAAGCCATTACCCCATGGCAATAAGAATACGAGTAACAATGTTAGCCACCAAGCAATCTTATGGACGACTCCCATGTCTGGCTTTATTGATGCGGATGGATTGATTGGATATGGAGGCAGCTGGGGGGCGGTCATCATTTTTTCACTCACTTAGATAAGTGACTAAAACAATATAGTAAAAGAAAAGATCCTCATCTTGTGGTTGTGATGAAGAGATTCATATTTCGGAGATACGGTAAACAAGCCAATACTGACTATTTTAGGCGTTAGGCTTATCGGGTTTTTACAGCAGTCTACGGCAATGGTATTAGGCAATGCTTTAACAATAGAGCCTAATTAAATCAAAGGCTTGGTGGGATTATTAGACTCTCACCTGCACCTAAACAACCATGTCAATAGACTCAAACCTTTGGAGAAGCACTTGAAATACCGTTCACTAGAGTCATTTCGAGGACTTGCAGCAATTTTAGTCGCATTGTTCCATGCTGCTTTTGTAATAGATGACAAGTACGAATTTATTGCTCGAAGCGCTATCTTCGTCGATTTTTTCTTTATTCTTTCTGGGTTTGTTATTGCCTTTGCATACAACGACAGAATAAAAGCAGGGTTTAGTTTTAGAGAGTTCTTTCTCCTACGGCTCGGACGTTTATATCCACTGCATCTCTTTATGTTGCTGGTATGGGTACCATACATTCTTACTAAGGCTGTTGCTTTCCATAAGCTTGGCTTGGAGATTAACGATCCCTTGCTACAAAACAATATTGCTTCGTTTTTAAGCAATCTATTGCTTATTAATTCGCTTGGCGTACATGATCACCTGAGTTGGAACTTCCCAGCCTGGAGTATCAGTGTCGAATTTTTTACTTACATGATATTTTTTGCTTTTATTTCATTCTTTAAGAAAGTAAATGATCTAGCGTTGTGCCTTTGCTTAAGTGTCCTATGCTATTCCATTCTCTATATTAATAATCCTGATACGCTACTAAAAACTTATGACTGGGGTTTATTTAGATGCCTCGGTGGCTTCTTCCTTGGCTCGGTAATTTATCGGATATCTCAAAAAATAACATTCAAGCCATCGATGCTCATTTCCACCTCTGCTGAGCTAATAGCAGTCAGCTTAATGATCGTATTCGTACTCAACTCGTTAACCGTTGGTTATCAGATGGCTGCATTCATTTCTTTTGCGCTGGTTATTTTGATCTTTTCGGTACAAGAAAATGGCCTACTCACTAAGATGCTGACAGTTAAGCCAATATTGTTTTTAGGCACTCTGTCATATTCAATCTATATGACTCACGCATTGATCTTTCCAATTTTTGCCATTATTGGGAAAAAATTATTCCAGTTGCCGAGTAAAACGGTAGTGAGTGAGCATGGCTCAGCTATATTGCTCTTAACGCCATATGCTAACCTGATCAATCTCGCGATACTGCTAATAGTGATTGGGGTCTCTTACTTAACTTATCGATATATCGAAGTTCCCTGGAGAGATAAGTTCAGAGCCTATGTAAAAAAACAGCCTACGCCACATTCTGAGCAGATCTCTAAGGCTATAAATTAACGAAGTTATTTAGTAAAAACAAAAAGTTACACTGTACCAGCAGTATATAGGTAGGGAGAGAAGCCATATATGGGGCTTAAATAAGCCCTACCACCCCAAATTGGTCTAGGGGAATAAGACTCTATCAGGAAGATATAAAGCGAGCGCCCCAGTGCCGAGATCTCAGCACCTGGGGCAAGTTGCTGCTGCCGCAGCCAGCCAATCACCTCAAATAAATCTCTTTGCTCAAGCGTCATTACAGACAATCCTGACGATTTCTGCTGGCCAAACGGTTCGCTTCAGTTTTCCAGTGCAGCAATTTGCTGATCACGCCTCAGGTGTTGTTCTCTGGCGGTATCCGTCAATGAACAAGTGCGTTGCTTCCAGCTTCATTGTGGAAGGATTCCACGATCTTGACGCACTTGCGAGAGCCTGATGTAGTGATTTTGACAAAGTGTCGAACCGCGCGCACTCAAGTGGAATCATTCAAGAACGGTTAGTGAATAGTCTGAAGGTATTATGATCTACGCTGCAATACCAAGCTGATAAAGCAATTGCTGCGTCAGTGTTACATCAGTTCTGGTTTCGCTGTGTAAAGGGGGATTTAGTGGGTGCAATCAAAGGGAATAAGGTGATTAGCCGAAGGGCTCTGTGCCTTATGCTGAACCCTGAGGGGGGTGTTAAAGCTGTGTGTGGTAAGTAATGGTTTGCCAGTGTTGTCTATAGCAAAAATTAAGAAATGAGCTGTGAGGTGATTCCGGAGATGGGATTGTGATTAGGTTGAAAAAGGTCGGGCAGTTATGAACTGCCCGACCATTTAGTTCAATTCAAATTCAGAAGCAAGCTGACTGCTAAGTCATTTGAATTTTGGAGGGTACAATAAGATATCTGCTAGCCTATTGCGTAACATTGATCGTAACTTTAGCGCTGCTTTTATAGCCAGTAGAGTCGGTCATGACGTACCAGAAGTTATCTTGACCAGTGTAATTAGCTTTTGGCTTATACCGCACCTTGCCATTCAGCTTCGATGTGGTGCCTCCCTTAGCGGTGTAGGCGTATAAGGTTTCTATTGCTGTACCACTATTTACAGAGTCATTAGCAAGAATATCAATCGTGATTGCCGTATTCTTCGCGGTTGTCACATTATCTGCTGTAGCGATTGGTCGAGTTATGGAGTTTCCACTGACTGTGATAACAATTGTTCCATAATTGGATCTACCTTGATTATCTTTAAAGGTATAAAAAACCTTATCAGTACCGTTAAAGCCAAGTTTAGGTTTGTAGACTATTCTGTTGTTTTGTAATTTAACACTACCTGATTTTTGCGAGTATGCGTTTGGTGTATTCAGTGTCAATCCAACACCCGTATCATTTGCTAGCGCATTAATGGTAATGCTGCCACTACCTCTAGTCGTGACATTATCCGTTGTAGCTGTTGGATATGCACCAGAGTTCGCAGCAGTAACAGTGATAATAATTACACCGTAATTAGATCGACCCTGTGCGTCTTTAAAGTTATACCAAATTTTGTCGGAACCGGTAAATCCTGCTTTAGGCTTATACAGAATCTTATTATTGACTAATTCCACGATGCCGCCTTTTTGCGACCACTTGGATGGCTGGTTTAGTACTAATCCGTTACCTATGTCGTTAGCAAGCGCATCGATAGTAAGATTATTACCCGCTACTGTAGTAACAATGTCATCTTTTCCTAAAGGTTTAGGGTTGTTGTTAGTCACAGTGTTTGAAATACGGATAATATGAGCTTCAGAAGGTACGCCTCTATTATTCAGCAGGTGCAATAAATAATAGCCGGGAGTCGCCAAGACTGGTTTGGCAGGCATTGTTACACTTACACCATTGTTGGTGTCCACGAAATCTAGCTCAAGAAAACGCTGTTCCATGTTAGAAGAGTGAGTTACCGCGCCCGTTTTGATTAAGGTTGCCCGGGTAATTGTAGTGCCTGCATTATGGCTTACCGCTACTTTGCTACCATAAGCTGCCTGCTTAGGTGCACTAGTGATCTTGGGGCGTGAGGCTAACTGACCAGAATTGTTGTATAGGTAGGGAGGAGAGAAGATTTCTCCATTGAGATTGGTTTGTGGTCCTGGTGAACCACCTCCGGCCACGAGGACACGACCATCTTTCAATAGCATAGCTGTTGAATGATACAAACGTGCCCGAGATCCGGCTTTCATTAGTGTCCATTTTTCCGTTGCAGGGTCCCAAATTTCAGGGCGAAATGATACTCCCTGAAGTTCATTGTCGACCGCAGAACCTCCGGCAATCATTACTTTACCGTTGGGTAGTACAACTGAGTCAACCCACACTCTGCCTGTTTGCTTAGGTCCGGGGACGGTACGCATTACAGGTGTCTCTTGATTGATGTTAATGATGGCGGCTGTATTAGTCGGGTTCTTTTTTCCTCCAACTTTTAAAATTTTACCGGGTTGATACATAACCGCAGTAGATCGAACCCCGTCACCACCCAAAACCAGTCCCAGGTTTTGCAGGCTACCGCCATTATTGGTATTTATATAGTACATCTCCCTGTTCTGATCATAACCAAAGACTTTCCCATTAGGAGCCACCCATTGGCGAGGATAGAATGCGATGCGTGCACCCCAATTATTGGTAACGCCAAACAGTGATGTCCACTTGTTGTTTGCAGGTGAATAAACCTCTGGTGTAGCTACGGTGCGACCTTGCATATCATGACCCGCAGTAATTAAAATATTACCGTTGGGCAGCGTAGTAGAGGTTGGATACCAACGCGCATAGCTCATATTAGCTGCTCGGCTTAAGCTATTGGATTGCGTATTGAAAATAGGGGCATCGTTAATACCAACATTCGGTTGGCCGTTAGGTCGATTATCACCGCCAGACATCAGGATATTACCAGTTTCTGGTAGCAAAATAGCCGCACTACAAAACGAATCAACACCAATTGAATTAGGTAAAGTGTTGTGGGAGCTTGCTCCAGTTCCTAGCTTAGGATCCCAGACATCAAAGAAAAATGATGCCCCTTGCAGGCCATTCTTATCCGTACCAAAATTCATGACCTTACCTTCTGGGGTCATGACTGTATGTATAGGCATTACTGGGAAATCTTTCACTCCAGTCCAACTTCCATCGTCCTGAGGTCCCGAATGGGCAGGCGTTATCGTCAACACCCAACAAGTGCTTACGCTTAAAAATACTCTATGAAATCCATTCATGGTTAATTATCTTCTTTATTTTGTTTAAAAAAATACACATAGCCAAAGCGGATGCAGAGCTAGTTCATGACTGATCTATGTGCGTTCCATAAGGAAAACATAAATAATTTAGTAGGAGACAGACGGAGACCTGCTAGCGGCATCGTTTGGGTGACGAATAGAGAGATCGCTGTAATCACAGCCTATGTTGAGTATAAGCCGGATTTAGAAGTAGAGATCTCATGATAGGGCTAACGCTATTTCTCTTTATGGAGATCTGAACTATCGAAGGCAGCTTAAAAACTACTCAGTTCGTCGAAAAGGTCACACCACTGGTGCTTTAACCTGCTGCACTGAAAGCGCTTGCGATGATATAAGTAATATTGATTATTGCTCATTATAAAAAATCCCCCCAATAATTTACCCCCTATAATCTAGAGAGATCATCCAATGTCAAAATCCCCTATCCCTGCGACATTCACTAAACTGGCAGTAGCAATAGCTTGCGCACTTCCGCTAGGCGTTAATGCGTCACCTATCAGTAATACTGTTAGTGATAACAGCATTACCATTGATGCCAATATCGATGATTGGTCTAATATCGCCTCGATTGGTTACGATGCTAAAACACTGGCTGATGTGAATGCAGAAGCTGATTTTCTAGAAGGCTGGATGGCGCACGACAGTAACAGTTTGTATCTTGCTTATCGAAATAACGGCGATATTAGCACCACGGCCTGGTGGTCCTGGCAGGTTTACATTGATACCGATGATTCTGAATCGACTGGTTTTAAAGGCATCGGGAGTGTTGGAGCAGAGTATTTGTTACAAGGTGGCAGCTTATACAAATATACGGGTTCGGGTACCGACTGGTCATGGCAATATGTGTCAGGAATTACCAGTAAAGTAAATGGCGCAATCGCTGAGTTCAAGATTCCACGTGATGCTCTGGGAAGTCCGAGTAAATTTCGCGCGGTTTTCAAAGCGCGAAATGGCGCTTTTACCGGAGATTATTCAGATTCTGGTATGGACACTTATCCTAAGTCGTTTACACCATTGAGTTTGCATGATGATCTCTTATTCAGACAAAGTGCAATTTATTCAGAATCAGGCGGTATATTGCCGATGAGTTTATCAAATAGCGTTGACGCTGGTGCTTCACTGCTCGAAATGACTGCTTCGCACCCATTGATTGACGGCCAGCTAATCACCTATCGCGCTACCAATAGGGAGTATTACACTGCTCATATTGATACCGTTAATGGTTCAACCATTACTCTAAAGGAGCCATTAAAGGCCGCTATTAACGCTGGTCAAAATGTTTGGAATTTCTATCAAGATGACGCTCACCCTCATCTGTATGGCTATCGTGCTATGGCTGACTTTGCTATCAGAGAAATCGGAATAAGGAATCTGAACACTGGGAGGCATGTTTTATTAGGAGACAGTTGGTTTGATAGTCCGTGGGTTGCTGAGCGTTTAGCTTTGCGCTTGGGAAATGCTACCATCATTAATAAGGGGATTGGTGGAAACAAGTCAGGCGATATGCTGAACCGCTTTGATTCGGATATCGCTAGCCAAAATCCTGATTTCGTTTGGGTTAATGCTGGGCTAAATGACGCCTATGGAAATGTGCCAGCGGCCACTTACCTGACTAACATGCAAGGGATCCTTGCCAAAATTAGCAGTATTGGCGCTCAAGCCAAGGTTTTTGACCCCGCAGTTGCACAGCTGTTTTATGGTAATGACGAGACAAGACAATTATCCCATAGCTATGCAAAAGCATTGTCAGCTATTGGGGGTGATGGATCGGTTGACTATGAGTTTGGAGCCGTTGTACCACCAGCTGAAACGGGTGTTGTCTCTAATTCGAAGTCAATCAGTATCGACGGTGACTTGTCCGATTGGGAAGAGTTACAGTCGTTTGGCGCAGATGGAAATGACATCAACGAAGCGGGTGCCAGGGCAGATATTCTGGAAGCTTGGATGGCTCACGATGATTCAGCTTTTTACATGGCCTACCGTAACGACGGGAACATTGATCAGAGTACTTGGTGGCCATGGCAGGCATACCTCGACACGGACAATGATGAAAGCACTGGTTTTAAAATCGGCAACGGCGTAGGGGCGAACTACGTTATTCAGGGAGACGGTTTGTACCGTTATATTGGCAGCGGTAGTGACTGGGCTTGGCAGTATGTTGCATCAGCCAACAAAAGTGTCAATGGGTCTGTCGCGGAATTAGCCTTCCCACGTTCTGCGATTGGCAATCCATCATCGCTGAGTGCAGTAATAAAAGCCCGAAATGGCATTTTCACTGGTAACTATGCTCAATCAGGGATTGACAGCCATCCTGATGTAGGAGATGGCCACTTCAACTATAAGTTTAGTGGGGACTCGGTAGACTCTACAGTCTTTTCCAATCCCCTTGGCGATTTGAGTATAAACCTTGATGGGAATCTGGCTGATTGGAGCGCCACGACCTCGTTTGGACGTGACCCGGATGATATTACAGATGCAACTACTCAAGCTGACTGGTTAGAAGCTTGGGCGGCACATGATAGTAATAATCTCTACTTCGCTTATGAAAATGATGGGGATATTAGTTCGGTTTCATGGCCATGGCAGATTTATATCGATACTGATAATGACCCAAGCACTGGTTATCAGGTAAGTAATAGCATGGGTGCAGAGTTCATATTGGAAGGATCAAGCTTACGTAGCTATGGCGGTTCAGGCTCTAACTGGTCATGGAGTGATATTGCTGTAGCAGACAGTTCTACTATTGGCTCAATATCTGAAATTGCGATTCCCAGAAGTGCTTTGGGTGAGCTTACAGGCTTCAGGGTCATGTTCAGAGCTAATAACCAGCCCTTTACTGACAGCTTCGATCCAAGTGGAGTAGACTATTTTCCAAATAATGCAGCGACCAGCGCCAAGGGTTATTTAAGTTATTCGATAGAGTAATTTGCGATAGTATTAGTGACGTTCTTAAGAGCTTTTTAAATACCCAGCTGCATCTGATGCAGCTGGATCAGAAGTCAAAGAAGATATTTCATGCCAATTACATTCCAATGCCAGAACAATAAAACTACTGACCCAAAACAAATAACACTTTGGCTTCAGGCAGGCTAAAAGAGTATTGTGGTCACTTCTGCATAATCAGCTATAATAATGTAAACCTTAGGGATTACAGGAATAATTAAATGAAATCGTTAGCAAGTTTACTGTTTTTGGTGCTGTTGACAGTCAACGTATACGCCCATGAACCGATAGAGCAGGACCATGTTAAAGTGGTGGGCGTCGGTGAAGTAGAAAAAGAACCTGATCAGGCAACACTAAACATCAGTATCGAAGCAAAAGAACCTGACTTAATCACTGCAAAAAAAGTTGCTGATGACAAATATCGCAAGGTTTTAGAGGTTATCAAAAAGGCAGGCATTGCTGATAAACACATTAAAGCCACGCGTATTAATGCTCAACCTGAGTATGAGTGGCGTAATAATGCGCGCATCTATAAAGGTGAGCGGGTTTCACGTTCTTTAGCCGTAACTATTGATGATTTGGATCTGGTCTCGCAGCTAATGCAGGATGTTATCGAAGGTGGCGTTTCGCGCATTGATGGCATGCAAACCGGTTTCAAAGACCCAAAAGCATTGCAAGAACTAGCGCTAGCAGCGGCGGCTGATGATGCTAAGCATAAAGCAGAGTTTCTGGCGAAACGACTTGGTAGAAACCTTGGCGATGCTTATTCAATTACCGAACATAATGTCAACGCCGCTCGCCCGGTTCATCGGGGAATGGCAATGAGTGCGGACATGGCTGTTTCCGCAAGAGCTGCGGCACCGCCTCCTCCGGATGAAATGTTTGGATCGCAAAAAGTTAGGGCTACCGTAAATGTGAGTTTTGGCTTGTTATAGGGCTATCAAGCGGTATCCACTGAGGTCGCTGTTGCACCTGCTTGATTTCAAGCTATTCTATATTTTGAGAATTTTCTTGCGGGAAACCGCTGCGGGGATTAAACAACCAAGAGGGAGCAGGTAGCAAAAGTGACTTGAGCCATCTGCTCCCAATTGATTAAGGAGGAGGAAATCATCTTACGGGGAGAATGATATCCAAAGCCACCTGAACGTACAATTGACAAAAATTCACCTCTCGGTATATAAAAACTAAACTACAGTAAAAAGGGTTAGCGTTAGTTTCCCAACATTCTTTAAAAATAATCCCACGATCCTCGCCTCAACCCGTATAATTCCCCAATTAATTTTCCTTTCAGGAGCTCTTATGAGACCTAGTGGTCGTGCTACCGACGAAATGCGTCCGGTTACTTTTACCCGCAATTTTACCTGCCATGCAGAGGGGTCTGTGTTGGTTGAGTTCGGCAATACAAAAGTAATTTGCACTGCCAGTATTGAGGAAAACGTGCCGGGTTGGATGCGTGGTAAAGGCAAAGGTTGGATAACGGCTGAGTATGGCATGCTACCTCGCTCGACTCACACTCGCATGGGTCGTGAAGCTGCTCGTGGCAAACAGTCGGGTCGTACGCAAGAAATCCAACGCTTGATCGGTCGCTCTCTACGCGCGATTGTTGATATGGAAGCGTTAGGCGAACGTCAGGTTATGATTGATTGTGATGTCATTCAAGCAGACGGTGGCACGCGAACTGCGTCCATTAGTGGCGCCTATGTAGCGATGTATGATGCGATGCAAAAGCTAATGAAGAAGCGCAATCTTAAACGTAATCCAATTCATGGCCAGCTTGCTTCAATATCAGTTGGTATATTTGAAGGTGCTGCGGTATTAGATTTGGATTACCCGGAAGACTCTAATGCCGAAACGGATATGAATGTTGTCATGAATAGCGGCGGACATTTTATTGAAGTGCAGGGCACCGCTGAAGGTCATGCTTTTTCCCGTACTGAAATGAATGACATGCTGGGCTTAGCTGAAAAAGGCATTGAAGAAATCATGGTCGCCCAACGTGCGGTTTTAGGTTTGGAATAGATATGAAAGTAGTACTCGCCAGTAGTAATGCGGGAAAAGTAAAAGAGTTCATGCAGCTGTTATCTGGTGTCGGCATGGACGTGCGTCCGCAGTCAGAATTTAATGTGCCGGATGCGGATGAGACAGGCCTGACGTTTGTTGAAAATGCTATTTTAAAAGCGCGTAATGCCGCTGAGCTAACAGGCTTACCAGCCATTGCCGATGACTCAGGTATCGAGGTGGATGCGCTGCAAGGTCAACCCGGCATTTATTCAGCGCGTTACGCTGGTGTGGGTGCCGGTGCAGCGGCTTGTAATGAGAAGCTGCTGGATGCTTTAAAAGACACACTAGAAGCAAAGCGCACCGCCCGCTTTCGCTGTTGTATCGTGATGTTGCAGCATGCGGCTGACCCATCACCGATTATTGCTGAAGGGCACTGGAACGGCAGGATTCTGGAGCAGCTAACAGGCACTGAGGGTTTCGGTTATGATCCTTTATTCTTTGTACCGACTCACAATATGAGTGCTGCACAGATGGATTCGGTTGAGAAAAACCGCATCAGTCACCGTGGGCTAGCACTGCAAGGTTTATTGGAACGCCTAAAATGAAACGATCACCTCTAATGACAGCTTGGTTAGGTCTTCGCTCAGTGTTATTGGTGGTGGGTTTTTCTTTGATCACCGCTGTTATGGGTCTGTTTGCACCGCTTCTGGGCTTGGTTGCATACTCTTGGCGTGTAAAATACATCCAAATCTGGGCTCGATTAAGTCTCGCCTGGGCACGTTTGACCTGCGGTATTAAAGGGCAAATGCGCGGCCATGAGAGTATCGACTTTTCCCAGGCCGCCATTATCCTGCCAAACCACCAATCCACCTGGGAAACGATGTATCTGTTGGCTAACATGCCCGCGATGTCTTTTGTCATAAAAAAAGAATTGCTAGATATCCCATTTTTCGGTTGGGGTATGGCGCAATCACGACCCATTGCCATAGATCGTAGTGCAGGCAGCACCGCTGTTGAACAAATCAATAAGAATGGTAAAGCGCGGTTAGATGAAGGCAACTGGGTGTGTATTTTTCCAGAAGGTACCCGCGTTCCACCTAACAAGAAGCTGCGTTTTAAAACCGGTGGTGCACTGCTAGCGGTTCACAGTGGGTACCCGATTTATCCAATTGCGCACAATGCTGGCGAGTGCTGGCCTAAAAAGGGGTTTATTAAAACGTCGGGTACTATCACCGTGAGCATCGGTCCAAAAATAGAGGTGGTGGGCAAACAAGCACCTGATGTCATCGCAGAAGTAGAAGCATGGATTACTCAGGAACGGGCGGTATTGCCTCCGATACGCTGACATTTTCGTAAAAAGATAACAAAAATACGCTTAAGGAAACTCATGAAACCAGAAGATATTCGCTGTCAAAATGATCGTCAAATGTACGACACCTTACTCAAGCATCGTGATGTGATTAAGGTTAATGAGATGATTGCAAGGCAAGAGGAAAAAGGTCCGACGGGTTTACGTCGCCACTTACTGGCGACCTCTGTGAGTCTGAGTAAATCTATGGCACCTCAGGTGCACAAGATGGCGGATGAGTGTATTGAAACACTGGGAATGGATATTCCACTAGAGCTTTACGTGTTCCCTAGTCCTCAATTTAATGCGATGTGCTTCAAGCCTGAAGAGGGGCGTCTACACGTAATGTTTTCTTCCAGCCTATTGGAAGGCTTCAAGGATGATGAGCTGAAGTTCGTCATTGGCCATGAGCTGGGTCATCACGTTTATCAACATCATGACATCCCTATTGGCTACTTACTCAAAGGTGAACAGAAAACAGGACGGCGACTGGCTTTGGAGTTATTCGCGTGGTCACGTTATGCTGAAATTTCAGCAGACCGAGCTGGGGCTCACTGTGCGCAAAACCTTGAAGCCGTCGCGCGTGCTTTGTTTAAGCTAGCCTCTGGTTTAACCAGCGATTTCGTGCAGTTCAATTTGCAAGAATTCCTCAAGCAAGTCAGCGAAATGCAGCTATTCGATGACGAGCCCGGCAAGGGTGCACCCAAGCAAGACTGGTTTTCAACCCACCCTTTCAGTCCAATGCGGGTCAAAGCGCTGGAGTTATTCGACCAGTCTGAACTGGCCAATGGCAAAACTAGCAAAGATGACCTTGAGGTAGCTGTTCAGGGGCTGATGAGCCTGATGGAGCCGAGCTATCTTGAAGGCACGACCAAAACAGCCATTCACATGCGCCGCCTTCTGTTTACCGCCAGTATTTGCGTTGCGAATGCATCAGACGGCATCTCAAAAGAAGAGATAAAAGTCTTCGAAGAGTTTTTTGGTGACAATGAGTTTAATGGCCTTAAAATCGAGCAATTGATTGCAACCTTAGATGATAGGATTAAGACTGCTAAAGAGATGACTTCCATGCCAAAGCTCATGCAGGTGATGCGTGATCTTTGCACGATGGCGCGTGCTAGTGGCGAAACAACTGAGCCGGAGCGTGATGTTATGAACATGATCGCCGATAAGCTTGATGTGCCGCGCAGCTTTATTTGCCAATCATTAGCCCATGAAGTTGAGCCTGATTAATTGGCATAAATAATTTAATATAATCCTTATGAGCTGCCCAGTATGAGCGCCGTTTTTAAAACAATACCCAGACCATCTTCCACGCCAGACTTTGTGAAGCTGCAAAAGCGACTGCGCAAATCAACGGGTGAGGCGATTGTGGATTTCAGCATGATCGAAGCAGGTGACCGGATCATGGTTTGCCTCTCAGGTGGCGCTGATAGCTACACCATGCTGGATATGTTGCTGCATCTGCAAAAAGTTGCGCCTATCGACTTCTCACTCGTTGCGGTTAATCTGGATCAGAAGCAGCCTGGCTTTCCTGAAGAAGTATTGCCATCGTATTTAGATGCATTAGGCGTTGAATACAAGATTTTAGAAGAAGATACCTACAGTATCGTGATGGACAAGGTGCCCGCAGGGAAAACCACCTGCTCACTTTGCTCAAGGCTGCGCCGCGGAATCTTATACAAAGCGGCACAGGATCTAGGGGCAACTAAAATAGCACTTGGCCATCACCGTGAAGATATTCTGGAAACACTGCTGCTGAATATGTTCTATGCTGGAAGCTTAAAAACCATGCCGCCAAAGTTAGTGTCGGATGATGGGAAAAATATCGTGATTCGCCCACTAGCCTACTGTAAAGAAGCTGATATCAAGGCCTATTCATCTGCGCTTCAGTTTCCAATCATCCCGTGCAATCTTTGTGGTTCCCAGCCTAATTTACAGCGCCAGGCCATGAAGTCGTTATTAGGCGAATGGGAAGCTGAAAACCCTGGTCGTTTGGCCAGCATGATGACTGCGCTTGGTAATACTACCCCTTCACACCTACTGGATCGCAAACGCTATGATTTTGTTGGAATTACGACCCAGGATAGCCCTGTCAGAGACGGCGATACCTTATTTGATCACGACTTAGCCGATTCCAGAAACGGACTATCTGAAACCGTCATACCTATCTGGAAAAAATAAGCTATTATAAGACTAATATTTAGTCAGAGCACCGTTATGTCAGACCTTTACCCCGCCATTCTTGATAATCACCACTTTATGCTGAAAGTGGATGACATCCACACACTATACGTTGAAGAAAGCGGAACAGAAGATGGCACGCCTGTTATCTACCTACATGGTGGTCCGGGCTCTGGCAGCTCGCCCCTTATGCGTCGACTGTTTGATCCTGAAAAATATCGCGTCGTTTTGTTTGATCAACGTGGTGCAGGGCAATCCACTCCTCACGCTGAAACTCGCAATAACTCCACTCAAGACCTTGTCAGCGATATGGAGCAAATTCGTGAGTCACTGAATATTGATCGCTGGGTGGTATCGGGTGGTTCTTGGGGATCAACCTTAGCGCTTGCTTATGCACAGACGCATCCTGATCGAGTTATGGGTTTAATCTTGCGCGGCATATTCCTGGGCACAACGGCTGAAGTTAAATGGTTCTATGAGGAGGGTGGTGCCAGTCAGTTTTTCCCTGATTATTGGGAAGACTATATCGCACCCATCCCTGCCGCTGAGCGGGATAATTTTCTAGCGGCTTATCACAGTCGCCTAATGGGGAATAACGAAATCGCCCGTATGGGTGCAGCTAAAGCTTGGTCAAGCTGGGAAGGTCGCACACTAAGCATCAACCCTACTCCAGCAATGATTAACCACTTTTCAGAGCCTCGTACTGCGCTGAGCGTCGCCTGCTTGGAAGCACATTATTTTATGCACAACTGCTTCTTTGAAGACAATCAGTTGCTTGAAAATGCTGACAAGATAAAAGACATTCCCGGCTACATTATTCATGGTCGCTACGATATGATTTGTCAGGTGAAACAAGCCTTTGACCTGCATAAAGTCTGGCCAATTGCTGATTTCAATCTTGTGCCAGCAACAGGTCATGCAGCAAGTGAGCCTGGCATCGTCAAAGCATTAATTGAAGCGGGCAACGGTATGCTGACAAAGCTCGAAGACAAAATAACAATCGCGTAGTGGGTGGGCAATGATAGGCTTAATTCAGAGAGTGCGCTCTGCCCAAGTTGATGTGGATCAACAGACAATAGGCAAGATTAACCAAGGCATTTTGTTACTGTTAGGTGTACAGCGTGAAGATACGACGCAACACGCAGACAAGCTTTTGCACAAAGTCACCAACTACCGAATTTTTGAAGATGACGCTGGCAAAATGAATCAGTCGCTCCTCAACATCAATGGTGAATTACTGGTGGTATCCCAGTTCACCTTGCCAGCCGATACCCGTAAAGGACTGCGGCCGAGTTTTACCCCAGCCGCGCCTCCAGCGCTTGGCCTTGAACTCTATGATTATTTCGTCAAACAAGCAGATATTGCCGTTGAATCAGCCGTGCAAACCGGCGAGTTTGGTGCTGATATGCAGGTGAGTCTTGTCAATGACGGGCCCGTGACTTTTTGGTTAGAGGTATAAGCAATCAAGGACGTACGTAAGCATAGCCTTTTTCCTGTAATTCCATAATTTGTGCAACCCCAGCCGCTACCTTGCCAACGCCTTCAAGTAGCTTTGGTTTTTTGCCAGACTTTGCTTCCATTTTAGCCATGGTATTTCCACAAGCGCTAAACGTAATGTCCTGCTGTGCGAGACTCGTTATACGCTCTACTGATTTACTTTTAGTCGTGAGCATATTTAGCCCTGGTCCATAAGCGACGATTTCAATCGCTATATTATCAACGCCATAGTGCTTCTGTAGGTTTACGGCGTTGTTCAGTGCGATGGTTTGAGTACGTGGGTCATCAGTACTTACCTGAATAACGATCTTATGCTCAGATGCCTCTTCAGCTTTGTGCGAAGCCGCCATAGAAACCATACTTGCTGCAAATGCTAAACCTAACGCCACGACAGCAGCACCCATTAGTTTGATATTCATTTTCCTCTCCTTAATTGTTTCAACATAGAACGACTTAGATCTAACATGATCATCAAGCCTCTGTCTAAACTCTACTTCAGAGAAATCAAAATATCTATAGTTACCTACCTAAGCCTAAATGAGGCTGCTGTTATCTGAGCAATCAGGGGCGA
>ENA-ORXR01002298-ORXR01002298.1-marine-metagenome-genome-assembly--contig:-NODE-2298-length-18451-cov-24.651192_pt1 | contig 18451 bp, 4 predicted proteins | sample MGYA00237866_ERZ511479 | MGnify/ENA metagenome assembly ERZ511479 | reverse complement strand
CCTCCAAAGGGGGAGATAACTTTGTGTGTTCCTCCAAAGGGGGAGATAACTTTGTGTGTTCCTCCAAAGGGGGAGATTTTTCGCTTCGCGAAAAACTTCTTGCACATGTATTTCCTCCTTTGGAGAAAGCCCCACATCTATCTCCCCCTTTGGAGGGGGCTGGGGGGTGGACGCTCGTATTACTTGCCTGCATTTTATTTTCTTGTAATCACGAAAAAGAAAGTTTACAGGATTATTATTACCCCATAAATGAAATTGCGGAGGGCATGGTGTATGAATATCAATCGCCTTTGCAGGATAGTGTGCAGCATCCGCCACATTATTGGTATTATCGTGTGGTAAAGGGCGAAGACGGTACGGAGTCGTTTGTCGGCGTATATTATAATCATAATTTTGACATTGAACAACTCGTGCGCGAAAGTGTGGTCAATAATGGTGTGAAAACAGACGATGTGCGCCTATACGAGTACGATGACGCGGGGCAACGCTTTGATATTCGAGCAGAAGTGAAACAAAACACGACATTTTTCTTTGAAGCAGATGAAACGCAGATTTTGCCGTATCAATTGGCTTGGCGCAGCAAAATTGACCCTGATGCCTCCACGATACTGACACGCGGACGCGCATTTCGCGGTTTCGTTTCTTGTGAATTTAATGGAGAAAAACAGCGTTGTGCGAAATTTCAATTGGATGACATCATCGAAGCCGACCACGACACCGAAGGCGGTCAACAATTCGAACTCACGGCTACCGAACTCTACGCAAAAGGCATCGGTTTGATTTACTCAAAAAAAATATTGCCGAATGGAATGGAAATTATTTATGACTTGAAAGACCGTTATCCGATGTCAGAATTGGAAGCGAAAGCGGAGAAAAAGATGAATGGAAATTAGTAACGAGTAAATAATAAGTTCACGGTTTGGACGGATTCTTTTTCCCTATAGCTATCGGGAAAAATAACCTCGTCGAAATCGGGAACTTATTATTTGCTCGTTACTTAGTAGCAATGTCTTCGCCAAATTGAGAATTGAGAATGTATAATTGAGAATTTTACGAATATTTATATAAAATAACGGAATTGACCATTAATTGGGCAAAACGCTCAATGACCTCGTTGGAGGTCGAATATTGGTAAAAATCTATGCTTGTGAGCCTTTAGGAGTCAGAGGTGTGTAGGGCAAATCAAAAGATAATTCACACACCTTTTCCCTAAACATGCCCAACTTAACCACCAAAGAACTATTTTTGCACTTCATTTGTTTCCACCAAAATTAAAAATTAAAAAATTCAGACGAAACGAAAGCGAACACACCAACTCGCTAACTCGTAACTCGCAACTCGTAACTCAAATATGTTAAGCGAACAGGAAATCGTCAGGCGCGAAGCCTTAGCCCAAATCAAAGCACTCGGCATAGAGCCGTATCCGGCGGCTGCGTTCCCCGTGAATGCATACGCTGCGGATATCAGGGAAAATTATAATCAAGCCGAAGAAGAGGCAGACCGCAACTATCAAGAGGTCGCGCTCGCGGGGCGCATCATGATGAAACGTATCATGGGTAAGGCTTCTTTTGCGGAGTTGCAGGATTCAACAGGACGTATTCAATTGTACATCGCGCGTGACACGATTTGTCCTGACGAAAATAAAGACCTCTATAATAAGGTATTCAAAAAACTCTCTGATATTGGCGATTTTATTGGGGTAAAAGGTAGTACATTTACGACCCGAACAGGCGAAATCAGCGTCAAAGTCAGCGAGTTTACCTTCCTCTCCAAGTCGCTGCGCCCATTGCCGATTGTGAAGGAAAAAGACGGTGAGGTGTATGATGCCGTGACCGACCCGGACTTCCGCTATCGTCAGCGTTACGCTGATTTGGTGATTAATCCGGCGATACGTGATACTTTTCGCAAGCGTACACTCATCTATTCTACGATGCGTAAATACTTGGATGAAAAGGGGTACTTGGAAGTCGAAACGCCCATTTTGCAACCCATTTACGGTGGTGCAGCAGCCCGACCATTCAAGACACATCACAACACATTGGACATGACGCTCTACTTGCGAATTGCCAATGAATTGTATCTGAAACGCTTGATTGTCGGCGGATTTGAGGGCGTGTATGAGTTCTCTAAAGACTTCCGTAATGAAGGAATGAGTCGTTTTCATAATCCTGAATTTACGCAAATCGAACTCTACGTATCGTACAAAGATTACCACTGGATGATGGACATGACGGAGGAAATGATTGAACAGGTGGCGATTGCGACCAATGGCACAACGAAGGTGCAGGTCGGCGAAAATGTCATCGACTTCAAGCGTCCGTGGAAACGCTATACGATGTACGAGGCGATTGAGCATTTTACGGGCATTGACATCTCGGAAATGGATGAGGATGCGATGCGTGAAACGGCAAAAAAACTCCACGTACCCACCGACCCTTCGATGGGACGCGGTAAATTGATTGATGAAATTTTCGGCGAAAAATGTGAGGCGCAACTCATTCAACCGACCTTTATTACGGATTATCCGGTGGAAATGTCGCCATTGGCGAAAAAGCACCGCGATAAGCCGGGTTTGGTGGAGCGTTTTGAGGGAATTTGTAACGGAAAAGAGTTTTGTAATGCTTTCTCAGAGCTAAATGACCCCATCGACCAACGCGAACGATTCGAAGCCCAACTCGAACTCGGCAAACGCGGCGACGAGGAAGCCATGACATTGGATGAAGATTTCCTTCGCGCGCTAGAATACGGTATGCCACCCACCGTCGGTATTGGTATCGGTATGGATAGGTTGGCGATGATTATGACCAATTCTAATTCGATTCAGGATGTATTGTTTTTCCCGCAGATGAAGCCGGAAGCTAATCAAGGGGAAGAAGCAAGCGCGGAATAAGACTTGATAATCTGTGTGGTTTTGATTAACTTTGAAGAACTGATATGAAATTAAGCGATGAAAACATAGAAATTATTCAAAATTATCTGGCAGAAAAACCGGTTATCAAAGCATATCTGTTTGGTTCCCAAATTAGAGGAGAAGCTACGGCGGAGAGCGATGTGGATTTGTTGGTGGAATTGGATTATGCACAGAAAATCGGTTTATTATTCGTTCAAATGAAAATTGATTTAGAGGAATTATTGGGTAAAAAAGTGGATTTGGTTTCCACAAATGGTTTATCTAAATACATCAAACCGATTATTGACAAGGAAAAACAACTGATTTATGCCAGATAGACTTGGTGACGAAAATAGAATTCGGCATGTCATTGATGCAATCTCCACTATCCAACAATACACGCAAAATGTTGATTTTGATGGTTTTAAAGAAAATGCAATGATGCAAGTGCGTGTATTCGCCAATTGGGTGTTATCGGTGAAGCCTGTAATAGAATATCAGAAGACGTGCAAACCTCAAATCAAGATGTCGCATGGAGACAGATTATTGGTTTGAGAAATATCGTTATCCATGAATATTTTGGGATTGATAACCAAGTAGTTTGGAATGTTATTCAATACGAATTATCAAGTTTGAAGGTGCAAATAGAACGCATATTGTCAACGATAAATGAATAAGAACTGAACTTTACCAATTTCATTGGTTCATAAAATATAGTCACTACCGACTTCGGTTTGGCGGGGCTTTTTTTATTAAAAATTTAGACAAGTTCATAAAAGCAAAAGCGGCACCAACTCGTAAGTTGATGCCGCTTTATTTTTATGCTTAGTGCTTAATGAATATTTTTTGCGTAGCAAAAATTAAAACACATTATGCATGAATCGTTCATCATTATCAATCTAACTTGACAAACCTCGCCGCAGAAGATCGCCAACCTGCTCCTTCTATCACAAGGACGTATTGAGCCGCCGGAAGTCGTGTCGGATCTACTGTAATTAAATTAGAGCCGAGGAATATCGTAATCGGTACTTCCATCATCGTTCTGCCGAGCATGTCGCGAATGACAACTTTGGCATTTTCGTGATCCACATTACTGTTAAATTGAACACTAATCAATTGATTCGTAGTCGGATTCGGGAAAATATCGGAAATAGACACGCCACCCGCACAATCTGCTTGAATGGTGAAAATATCCGAGTATTCTACCTGACCATCGTTATCTACAACTCTCAATCGGTAATAATTCGTCAATGTCAATTGTGCATCTGAATAGGTATAATCCGTAGCAATACCCTCAGCACCGAGCGCGTCCAAGCGGTCTATCGTGATGAATGTCAAACCATCGTAACTGCGCTGTATCTCGAAATGACTTACATTAATTTCAGAAGCCGTTCCCCAACTTAATATCGCCTCGCAGTCTTCTTCTGTACCTTTGAAGTACGATAATTCGATAGGAAGTTGGTCCGGGTCATCCACAACGTCTCCGCCACCGTCGCTTTCATCACAATCGGGTGAAACCGTAATATCGTAGGTAATTCGACCAAATCTGACAGAGAACTCCGTTCCCGCAGGTGTGAATACATCTATCGGACCGGCTGATACCGGATTATGGTCTTCTGTATCTCGGAATCTCAATTTCCAAACACCACCTCCGGACGACTGTGAAGGTACAGAAGCCACAGGTAAGAAGAATTGGAATCCGGCGTCATTGCCATTACAACCATTTGTAGGTGCCGTAAAGATAGGGAATACCGTACCGGTGGGGTCAGTCACTTCGACTTCTACATCACGCTCACAAGAGTTGCCCTCCGGACGGAAGAAGAAGTCCAGAAGAATCGAATTGACCACAGCATCATCAGGTACGCCCGGATCGATGATGAGTATGCTATCACTATCACCGAAGTCCGCATTATCAAATCCTGCACCTACGAAAACATCTTTATCCGTAACAAGTGCCACATCATCCGTGAAATCCGTTGGGGTCACTATGATTGCCTGCTCACAGGTAACGGAGTTGCCCGCAGGGTCGGTTACTGTCCACGTAATGACGGTCGTACCTACCGGATAGACATCAGAAGCACTTGATGTGGTGTTGTAGCTATTCGTAATCGTCGTATTTTCCTGACAATCTGTGAAGTCTATGCCAAATTGAGGCACAGCAATAACCACAGGACCTATACACTCACCCGGAGGACCGGCAACTGTGATGTCTTCAGGGCAATTCAAAATGACAGGTGGTTCATTGTCCATTACCGTGACATCAAAAGAACAGCTGTGTGTGTTGCCATCTGCATCTTCGGCAGTGTAAGTCACAGTAGTTGTACCAAATTCAAAGGTATCTCCCGAATTGTGCGTACTGCTTGTAATTTGTGCTTCGCAATTATCCAAGACATCTATATCCCAGGTAACTACAGCATCACAAGCACCATTGTCAAATGGAACGGTAATATCCGCAGGGCAGACCAATACAGGATCTTCTCTATCTTCTACCGTAACATCAAAACTGCAAGTCAATTCCACACCTTCACTGTTGACAGTTGTATAAGTTACAGTTGTTGTACCGACGGGGAAGAAATCACCCGGTGCGTGTGTATTACCTGTAATTTCTGCACCACAATTATCAATCGGAATCGGTGGTGCCCAATTAACGATAGCACCACATTCTCCATCATCATTAGATACTGTAATATCCGCCGGACAGGTCAGCATCGGGTCTTCGGTATCTTCCACTGTCACCGTGAATGTACAGGTAGTAATATTGCCATCAGCATCTACTGCTTCATACACCACATTGGTCGTACCTATCGGGAATAATGACCCCGGATTTGGTTTGCTGTCTATATTTAATATTTCACAATTATCAGTAAATGTCGGCGGTTCCCAACTTACAATAGCACTACAAGCTCCCGGATCGTTAGGCACAACGATGTTGTCAGGACAACCTGTGACCATTGGCGGTTCTCTATCTTCTACCGTAACGTCAAAGCTACATTCGGTGGTATTGCCTTCGTTGTCAGTAACGGTATAGGTTACAGTATTTGTACCCAATTCAAAAGTATCTCCTGAAGAGGCAGTAGAAGTGACGGATGCGCCCGGGCAATTATCGCTAAATGTGGGTTCGTCCCAATTTACAACAGCCTCACAGACGCCCATGTCTGTACCTACTGTAATATCTTCAGGACAAATAATCGTTGGGACTTCTTTGTCTGCCACCGTAATATCGAAACTACATGAAATTTCAGTACCACCTTCGGCAGTAGCCGTATATGTTACCGTAGTCGTACCAATCGGGAATACATCGCCGGGATTGTGGCTGCTACTCGTCAATTCTGTATCACAATTATCAATCGGTGTAGGTACAGTCCAGTTAACTGCTGCACCACATTCGCCTTCATCATTGAAAACAGTAATATCGGCAGGACAATCCAAGACAGGTGCTTCACTATCCAAGACTGTTATGTTGAAAAAGCAGACATTACCATTACCGGCTTCATCCAAAATACCATATAATACCAGTGTAGTTCCTATCGGAAAGAAAGATCCCGGTACATGCGTGCTACCCACAGGTGCGGCTTGACAATTATCCGCTACGATAGGTACTGACCAATCAACAATGGCACCACAGGCACCCGGCTCGGAATTTATTACAATATCTTCAGGACAAATCTGAACTACGGGAGGCTCAATATCTCTCACAGTAATGATGAAGCTACATTCAGTCGTATTCCCGGCGGCATCAGTCAGTGTATATGTGACCGGTGTATCACCAACAGGGAAGAAATCACCGGGTTGATGTGAAATACTGATGTCTGTCACATCACAATTATCGTCCAATGCGGGCAAAGACCAATTGACATTTCTTCCGCATTGTCCCGGAGCATTGGTAGCGATAATATCTTCAGGACAAGTCACCGTAGGAATTTCTGTGTCTATTACCGTAATATTAAAACTACAAGAAACCTGTGCGCCTGTAATGTCTGTGGCAGTATAGCTCACTATGGTTGTACCAACAGGGAATATATCACCCGGAGTATGGCTGATGCTTGTTATTTCTGCACCACAATTATCAATTGGTGTGGGTACAGTCCAATTCACAGCAGCACTACATTGCCCCGGATCGGTTGATACCGTAATATCTGCCGGACATTCCATTGTAGGAGCTTCCTCATCCACGACTGTCACGGTAAATACACAAGTCGTACTATTACCTGCGCCATCCAAAATACCATATAATACCGTAGTAGTACCAAGTGGAAATAATGCACCGGGCGTATGTGTACTACCTGCGATAATGGAAGAACAGTTGTCCACTGTAGTGGGCGGCTCCCAATTCACCACAGCACTACATTGCCCCGGATCGGTCGATACTACTATGTTGGAAGGACAGGCAAGTACCTGTGGTATTTCGTTGTCTTCTACCGTAACATTGAAGCTACATTCTATGGTATTACCTTCTTCATCAGAAATGATATATTCTACGGTTGTTACTCCTACGGGGAATATATCGCCCGGATTGTGAGTACTCGTTATATCGGCAATGCCGCAATTATCATTCACAACAGGTGTCTGCCAACTGACAGCAGCAAAACATTGTCCGGGAGAATTATCCACCGTAATATCATCAGGACATTCTATGCTTGGTGGTTCTTTATCAATTACTGTTACATCAAAACTACACGTAGCTGTGTTGCCACCCGGGTCGGTTGCTGTATAGGTTACGGTAGTCATTCCGATAGGGAATACATCGCCTGACTCATGTGTGCTTGTAAAGGTGACTTCGCTGGCGCAATTATCTATTATTATAGGTGGATTCCAGACGACGACTGCATCACATCCGCCGTCTTCTGCAAAAATATTGATAATATTATCCTGACAAACAATGTCCACTATCGGTTGTACATCTGATACTATCACGTCGAAAGCACATTCAAAGATATTGCCCGAAGCATCAGTAGCGGTGTAAATTACAGTCGTTGTACCAACGGGGAATATATCGCCGGGTTCGTAATTGCTGCCCGTAATGGTAATTCCGCAATTGGCATCAGGAACAGGTGGATCCCAAAATGCGACTGCTTCACATGCCCCCGGTGCGGGGAGCGTTGTGATAGTTCCCGGACAATCCCATACATCGGTTTGTCCATCGTTTATTACTGTTATATCAAAACTACATTCAAATGAATTTCCGCCCGAATCTACACCCACGTATGAGACAGTGGTTGTTCCCGCAGGAAAATTATCCCCTGAATCATAATTGCCGGTGAGTGTTGCCAAATCACATCCATTCGTCAATGTCGGCAATTCCCATGAAACGGCTGTGAGGCAGGAGTTTGGTTCTGCATTCACTGTAATGTCAGCCGGACATGTAAGTGTTGGTACGAAATCGTAAATTACATTTACATCAAAACTGCAAGTGTTGGTATCACCACTTCCGTCTGTCACCACATATGTTACCGTTGTTGTTCCAATCGGGAACGAATCTCCCGGATTATGTGAAGCCACTACAGAGATAATGTCACAGTTTTCGTCCGGCATTGGCGGCTCCCATGTTGCGATTGCTTCACATTCTCCATTATTTGTATCAGCAACTAAGTCAATATCATCAGGGCAATTCAAAATAATAGGTAAGCCGCTATTCACGACTACTATATCAAAACTACATTCAAATACATTTCCTCCTGTATCTGCACCCGTATAGTTCACAGTCGTCGTACCCGTTGGGAATACATCACCGGGTTCGTAATTGCTGACGAGTGTGGAAAGTTCGCAACCGTTGTCCAATAATGGCGGTGTCCATGTAGCCGTAGTTGTACAAGTTCCTACATTAGTATTGAGTGTAATGTCATTAGGACACGCTAATTCGGGTGTTCCGCTATAAACGATGGTAATATCAAAGTCGCATTGATAGGTATTGCCTGCTCCATCAACGGCGGTATATATAACCGTTGTTGTTCCGACTGAGAATATATCACCGGGTTCGTGTGTGCTACCTGTGATGGTGACAGCACATTCCTCATTGGGTACAGGCGGCTCCCACACAACGGATGTCTGACATTGTCCCGGGAATAACGGAATAGTAATATCATTTGGACAATCAAATACCGAAGTTTCGTTATCATTCAATACGGTAATCGTGAAACTACATTCAAATGTACCGCCGCTTGCATCTGTGCCTAAGTATGTTACAGTTGTTATTCCTGCGGGGAAGTTATCCCCCGGTTGGAAATTACTTGCCAAATTCGTCAATACACAATCATTGCTCAAGGTCGGTGGTGTCCATGTGACACTGGTTGTACAGCTACCTGAACTTGCATTGACTGTAATATCTAAAGGACATACAAGTGTTGTGGTTGCATCATAGCCTACTATGACGTCAAAGCTGCAAATAGCTTGATTGCCACTTCCATCAGTAACGACGTATGTTACGGTAGTGATACCAACAGGGAATACATCGCCGGGGTCGTGGCTACTGCTTGTAATGCTTGCGTCGCAATTTTCATCTATTGCAGGTAGTGTCCATGTGGCAGTCGCATCACATTGTTCCGGGGCTGTACTTACTGTGATATCATCAGGACAATCTAAAATGACAGGTGATCCACTGCTATTTACAGTAATATTGAAGCTGCATGAAAATAGATTGCCTCCACTGTCTATTCCTGTGTAAGTCACTACCGTTGTTCCTATCGGAAACTCGTCGCCGGGTTCATAATCACCTTGCAAATCATCTAATCCGCAGGTGCTACTGAATATCGGTACTGACCAAGTGACCGATGCCGTACAAGTTCCTTCTACTGCATCTACCGCAATATCTTCAGGGCAGACCAATTCTGGCGTATCTTCATATGTAATGGTAATATCAAAGCTACATTCGATTACATTACCTGCTTCGTCGGCAGCTGTATAAGTAACTGTGGTCGTACCTATTGAGAATATATCACCGGGTTGGTGGGTGCTGCCTGTGATGGTGATACCGCAATTGGGGTCGGGTACGGGTGGTTCCCAGGTGACTGCGGTTTCGCATTGTCCGGCGGGTAGAGTTACCGTAATATCATCCGGGCAAACCAAAGGAGAAGCCCCGACATCACCTGTCACTGTTACCTCAAAACTACATTCAAATGTATTGCCTCCAAAGTCTTCTGCTGTGTATGTAACGGTAGTTGTACCTATCGGGAATACATCACCGGATTCGTAATTACCTGTTACGGTCAACAAGCCACAGTCGTTGCTCAATGTTAGTGCTTCCCAAGTAGCTACTGTCGTACATGCTCCCGGTTGTACATTGATTGTGATATCCTGCGGACATACTAGCGTGGGTTCTACATTATAAGCTATATTTATATCAAAACTACATTCGATTTGATTGCCGTTTGAGTCGGTAGCTGTATAGGCAACAGTCGTTGTACCCGCGGGGAATATATCGCCGGGTTCGTGGGTACTACTAAGGTTGCTGACATCACAATTTTCATCAATCGTAGGTGGTGTCCACGTCACCGAAGCCTCACATTGACCGGGAGCTGCCACCAGATTAACATCATTCGGGCAATTCAAAAATGTAGGTATTCCTTCTCCGGTAACTGTTACATTGAAGCTACATGTAAATTCATTGCCCCCATTATCTATGCCTGTATATGTAACAGTAGTTGTGCCGATGGGGAAGCTGTCACCGGGTTCAAAATTTCCGGTCAATGTTGCCAATCCGCATGTACTGCTAAATATTGGTGGTGCCCATGTGACAGGTGAAGAACAAGTACCTTGAACTGCCTGTACTGTAATACTATTGGGACAAATCAAACTTGGATTGTTGCTGTATGTTACGGTAATATCGAAACTACATTCGAGTGTATTTCCATTGTCGTCAACGGCAGTATAGGTGACTGTCGTTGTACCAATCGGGAATATATCGCCGGGTTCGTGTGTGCTTCCTGTGACGATAATGCCGCAATTGGGGTCAGGCATCGGCGGTGTCCAAATTACTGAGGTTGCACATTGTCCGGGCATGACACTTTGCGTAATATCATCCGGGCAGACTAAAGAAGAAGCTCCGACATCTCCGTTGACTGTTACCTCAAAACTACATTCAAATACATTTCCTCCAAAATCCTCTGCCGTATATGTAATGGTCGTTGTACCAATCGGTATCGCATCACCGGATTCGTAATTCGCTGTTACGGTTAATAATCCACAGTCGTTGCTTAATGTTGGTATTTCCCAAGTGACAACTGCTGTACACGCACCTGCTGCCGCATCGACTGTAATATCATTAGGACAAACTAAGGTGGGTATTATATCGTAAGCTACATTTACATCGAAACTACATTCTATGGTATTACCATTTGGGTCGGTGGCAATATAGGTAACAGTGGTTGTACCTGCGGGGAATGTATCGCCGGGGTCGTGACTGCTGCTTGTGATAACGAAACCGCAATTTTCATCTACGGTAGGCGGTGTCCAAGTGGCAATAGCATCACATTCGCCGGGAGCTGCGACCAAATCAATGCCAGCCGGACAGTTCAAAAATACCGGATTGCCGCCGCCTGTCACTATCACGTCAAAGCCGCATGTAAATACATTTCCTCCTCCATCTACACCTGTATAGGTGACGGTAGTTGTACCAATTGGGAAATTATCGCCCGGTTCAAAATTGCCTGTCAAGGTGGCTAATCCACAGATACTACTAAATATCGGCGGTGCCCAAGTTACGGGCGAAGAACAAGTTCCCGGAAGCGCGTCCACCTCAATGTCCTGTGGACAAATCAAGACAGGGTTATTACTATATGTTACGGTAATATCAAAACTACATTCTATGGTATTTCCGTTGTCGTTGATAGCTGTGTAGGTAACAGTTGTTGTACCAATCGGGAATATATCGCCGGGTTCAAAGTCGCCGTTTACCATAGTGATGCCACAGTTCGGGTCGGGGTTCGGCGGAGTCCAAGTTACGGATGCCTGGCATTGTCCGGGAATAACGTTGATTGTAACATCATTCGGACAGATAAGTGCGCCTTCCTGGTCGTCGCCAATTACGGTGACATTGAAGCTACATTCAAATGTATTTCCGGCAGCATCCGAGCCGGAATAAGTGACTGTTGTAATACCTATGGGGAAGGCATCTCCTGATTCAAAATTACTTGTCAAATTAATTAATTCGCAACCATTACTCAATGCAGGAGGCATCCATGTGGTTGATGCTGTACATGCACCCAATACTGCATTTATTGTAATATCAGCCGGACAGACCAAAGTCGGGTTGGACTGATATGTTACCCTTACATCAAAACTGCATATTGATTGCTGACCACTATTATCAGCAATAACGTAGGTCACAGTAGTAATTCCGATAGGGAATATATCGCCCGGCTGGTGCGAACTGCTTGTGATAACTGCATTACAATTTGGGTCGGGTGTTGGTGGTGTCCAAGTGACGGCAGCATCACATTGACCTGCGGCTACTTGTACATCAATATCATTAGGACAATCTAAAACCAAGGGTGGTCCGCTACTATTGATAGTAATATTAAAATCACATTCAAAAGTATTGCCCGCTAAATCGGTTGCGGTATATATCACGGTTGTGATACCAACGGGGAATAAATCACCCGGGTCAAAATTACTCGTCAAGGTCAATAAATCGCAATTATTGCTCAAGGTAGGTGGCACCCATGTGAGTGCAGCTACACAAGCTCCCGGACTTGCATTGAGGGTGATACTTTGCGGGCAGAATAACAACGGCGTTTGGTCATAAACTACTGTAATGTCAAAACTACATACGGCTTCCTGCCCATTGCTATCGGTAGCAATGTAGGTAACAGTTGTTGTGCCCACCTCAAATATATCGCCGGGTTGGTGTGAACTGCTTGTGATAAGGGCATCGCAATTTTCATCGACGGTAGGTGGCAGCCAAGTGGCTGATGCTTCACATTGCCCGGGAGTGGTGGCTATCGTAATATCAGCCGGACAATTGATGATAATCGGTGGTCCGTTATTGATAACGGTCACATTGAAGCTACACACAAATACATTCCCAAGCGGATCTGTGCCTGTATAAGTTACAGTTGTTGTGCCGGTTGGAAAATCGTCACCGGGTTCAAAATTACTGGTTAGAGTGGTCAGTTCGCAATCGTCGCTCAAAGTTGGTGGCGTCCAAGTCACCGCCGTAGCTGTACATGAACCCGGGTCTGCTGTGGCTGAAATATCGTTGGGGCAAACTAAGGTCGGTGCAGATGTATAAGTGACGGTTATATCAAAACTACATTCAAATTGATTTCCTGTCTGGTCTTCGGCGGTGTATGTTACGGTTGTCGTTCCGATAGGAAATATATCACCGGGTACATGTGTGCTGCCTGTGATGACTACGCCACAATTTTCGTCCGGTACGGGTGGTGTCCATGTACCAACGGTTTCGCATTGATCTGCTGCTGCTACCAAGTTGATGTCGGCAGGACATTGTAAAACGGTGGTTTGTTCATCATTGATGACGGTGACTTCAAAACTACATTCAAATGTAAGCCCACCGCCTGTCATGCCTGTGTAGGAGACTGTCGTTGTACCTGCCGGGAAATTATCGCCCGGCTCAAAGTTGCTGGTCAAAGTTGCCAATTCGCAACTATTACTCAAAGTCGGCGGTACCCATGCAACGGATGTTACACATTCTCCTATGGGAGCGTTCACCGAAATAGCATTGGGGCAGACCAAAGTTGGATTGGAATTGAAATTTATCGTTACATCAAAAATACATACATTCGTATTGCCACTACCATCAGTAATGACGTATGTAACAGTGGTTGTTCCCGGAGGGAATATATCGCCCGGATTGTGCGAACTGCTTGTAATGACCGCATCACAATTTGGGTCGGGCGAGGGTGGTGTCCAAGTTACCGGAGTATCACATTCGCCTGCTGCGAGTGTGAGTTCAATATCATCAGGGCAATCCAAAATTATCGGTACACCTGTATTGGTTACTGTAACAGTAAAGCTACATTCAAATACATTTTCATTAGAATCCATACCTGTGTATGTAACGGTAGTTGTGCCTGTCGGGAAGCTGTCACCGGGCTGGAAGTTGCCGGTTAGTTCGGCTAAATTACAACCATTGCTCAACGTTGGTGGTAACCAATTGACAGCAGTAGCCGTACATGACCCCGGATCTGCATTGACCATAATATCTGCAGGACAAACTAAGGTTGGTGTCACATCAAATGTTACAGTAATATCGAAACTGCATATACTCGTATTGCCGCTACCGTCGGTCACTACATATGTAACCGTTGTTGTACCGATTGGGAAGTCATCTCCCGGTTCGTGTGAAGCACTTGTGATAACTGCATCACAGTTCGGGTCGGGTGTGGGCGGTGTCCAAGTGATTTCGGCATCACAGCCTCCGGCAGCAAAGACAATATCATCAGGACAATTCAAAATCAAGGGTACATCGGTATTGGTAACGATGATATCAAAGCTACATTCAAATATATTTCCGCCGGAATCTGTACCTGTGTAAGTCACAGTTGTAGTTCCTGTCGGGAAATCATCGCCGGGCTGGAAATTACTCGTTAAATTAATCAACTCGCAGCCATTGCTCAAGCTTGGTGGTATCCAATTGACGGCAGTAGCGAGACATGAACCTATATCTGCATCTACCTCAATATTATTAGGACAAACTAAGGTTGGGGTAACATCATAATTAATCGTTACATCAAAATTACATTCATTTGTATTGCCATTGCTATCGGTAATTACATAGGTAACGGTAGTTGTGCCAATTGGGAATATATCCCCCGGATCGTGCGTGCTACTTGTGACCACTGCATCGCAATTGGGGTCAGGTATGGGTGGTGTCCATGAGGCAGCTGATTCACATTCGCCTACGGCAGTCGTTATCGTGATGTCATCAGGGCAATTTAGAATTAAGGGGACACCTGTATTGGTGACTGTCACATCAAAACTACAGTTAAATATATTTCCACCGGAATCTGTACCTGTGTAAGTCACGGTTGTTGTTCCTGTTGGAAAATCATCACCGGGTTCAAAATTGCTGGTTAGAGTGGTAAGCGAACAGTCGTTGCTCAAAGTTGGTGGTATCCAACTTACGGAAGTTGCCGTACATGAGCCTGCATCTGCATTGACTGAAATGTTATTGGGACAAACCAACGTTGGGTTGGAATCATATGTAACCGTTACGTCAAAACTACATTCATTGGTATTGCCATTGCTTCCGGTCACTACATAGGTAACGGTCGTTGTACCAATTGGGAAAGTATCTCCCGGATTATTGGTACTGCTTGTAGTGGTGGCATCACAAGTTGGGTCGGGGATAGGAGGTGTCCATGTGACTACGGCATCACACTGTCCGGCAGCAGTACTTACACTAATATCGTTGGGGCAGTTGAGAATCAAAGGCACACCCGTATTAATAACGGTGACATTAAAACTACATGTAAATACATTTCCAAGTCCATCTGTACCGGTGTATGTTACGGTCGTTGTTCCTGTTGGAAATACATCACCGGGGTCAAAATTGCTGGTGAGTGTGGTGAGCGAACAGTCGTTGCTCAAAGTCGGCGGTGTCCAACTCACAGTAGTTGTACACACATTCACATCTGCATTGACCGAAATATTGGGAGGGCAGACCAAAGTTGGCGTGGAATTATACGTTACCGTTATATCGAAACTACATTCAAATTGATTGCCTGTCTGGTCTTCGGCGGTATATATTACAGTTGTTATTCCAATAGGAAATACATCACCCGGATTGAAATTACTTCCTGTGAGTACTGCTCCGCAATCTGCGTTTGGAACGGGTGGTGTCCAAGTAGCTACGGCATCACATTCGCCTGCGGCAGCTACCAAATTAATATCATCAGGACATTCTAAGACGATAGTATTTTCATCATTAATAACTGTTACATCAAAACTACATTCAAAAACAAGCCCACCTTCGGTGGTACCTGTGTAGGTGACAGTCGTTGTACCTGCCGGAAAATTACTACCGGGTTCAAAATTGCTGGTCAAAGTGCTTAATTCACAATCATTACTCAGAGTAGGTGGCGTCCATGTAGCAGATGCAACACATTCACCTACTGGTGCATTCACTGAAATATCAGCAGGACAATCTAAAGTTGGATTAATGTTATAATTTACCGTTACATCAAAACTACATTCATTTGTATTGCCGCTACCGTCGATGACGATGTAGGTAACGGTCGTTGTTCCGGCAGGAAATACATCTCCCGGCTCATGCGAACTACTCGAAATGATGGCATCACAATTGGGGTCGGGAGTAGGTGGCGTCCATGTGACTGCGGCACCACACGCGCCGGGGGCAGCGGTTACGGTGATGTCATTCGGGCAATTTAGAATTAAGGGTACACCTGTATTGGTTACTGTTATATTAAAACTGCATATAAATATATTTCCGCCCGAATCCGTACCTGCATACGTTACTATCGTTGTTCCTGTCGGGAAATCATCGCCGGGTTGGAAATTACTTGTCAAAGTGACCAAATCGCAACCGTTATCCAATGTTGGCGGATCCCAAGTTACGGAAGTGGCAATACACGAGCCTAGGTTCGCATCAACCGCAATATCAGCAGGGCAAACTAAAGTTGGTGTAAAATCATAATCGACCGTTATATCGAAACTACATTCGTTTGTATTACCATTACTATCGGTCACTACATAAGTGACTGTCGTTGTACCGATAGGAAATGAATCTCCCGGATTATTGGTACTGCTTGTAACAGTTGCATCACAAGTCGGGTCGGGGATGGGAGGCGTCCATGTTGCTACGGCATCACACTGTCCTGCTGTGAGGGTCAGCGTGATGTCATCCGGGCAATTTAAAATCAGTGGTACACCTGTATTGATAACCGTTACATCAAAACTACATTCAAATGTATTTCCACCTGTATCGCTACCTGTGTAAGTTACGGTTGTCGTTCCGGTTGGAAAATCGTCACCGGGCTGGAAGTTACTCGTTAAAGTAGTAAGCGAACATCCATTGTCAAGTGTTGGTGGAATCCAACTCACACCGGGAGCAACACAGGAGCCTTGATCTGCATTGACTGTGATATCAGCGGGGCAAATCAAAGTTGGTGTAAAACCATAATTGACCGTTATATCAAAATCACAAGTACTTGTATTTCCAAAATCATCTGTACCTGTACAGCTCACATTAGTTGTACCAATCGGGAAAATATCACCTGATTCGTGCGTACATACCAAGGTTTGTGGCGAGCATCCATTTTCTAATAATGGGGGAGACCAGTTGATGATGGCATCACAGGCACCCGGATCGGTATTGGTTACAATATCATCAGGACAAACAATATTGATGGGACCCTCAAGTATTTCTACCGTAAATTCGGCATTACCTGTATCTCCGTTGGCATCCGTTACTTCTACTTGATATATACCACCTTCGAGGCACTGCAAATCTGCTGCACATATATTGGAAAAACCAACGGCATAAGAACCACCGGCACTTGCAGCACCTGAATAATCGTAGTAAATGAACTCGATTTCATCCAGACAACTTGGGAAAGTTATCAAGATACCGCCTCTGTCTGTATTATCCGAAGCCGGACAACCGCCTTGTGATTGCCAGGAATTTCCTCCGACAAAAACAGGACAAGCCGGATCGGGTGTTGTATTGGTAATGATAAAGTCATCACCCGTGAGCGGAATAGTCGCGCCATTGAGTTTACCATTGACGATGATGGCATCTTCCCCATCTATATCATTCAATAAGATTTGCAGGTCGCATACAGGATTGCTAAATGTCCATGTACGGGTTACATTGGCAGCAGGTCCGAGATTTCCCAACTGCGATACGCCGGTACGTATAGCGAAAAAGCCGTCGAGCGTAGAATCGTCAATCAAGTTTTCATCAATACAAGCTCCGCCGTTTGCAACTGGCGGACTTACTGTAAGAACAGCGTTGCCTACCACAAAATTTTGGGCATTAATCGCATTACTGGGTGCAGCACATCCTTGAACGGGCGAACACTCTTCACCCGGACCGGAAGGCGTACATCCAATACCGTCCAAGGCTGAAAAATCAACACGGGGGCTACAAATCACCTCGGAGCCGTTGAGCGTCCATGCGTAAGTATAAGGCGGTGTTCCTCCCGAAACCGAGATGTCCAGAAAACCATCGCCACCGGCAGGGCAGTCGCAATCCACGTTAATATCTCCCTCTATCACAAGTTGGGCATTCAGGCTGCCGATTAGCATAAAGGCTACACATGCGGACAGTAATTTGTACGTTGTTTGTCGCAGCAGAGCTATTCGACACGGACTCTCTGCGTACATAGAACATAATATTCTCATAATTTTAGATATAGGTTAAGGGAAAACTTCAAAATAAATATACATTTTGACTATTTTGTATAAGTTATTCAAAAATGTCAATTTACTTATGAACTTTTCCTACTTAAGTTGTGAGACTATCCGACATGGATGATTAGGTGAGTAAGTAAATCTATTTGCTTAGGTACCAAGACAAAATTATCTTTAATCAATTTTGGTTTCTTTTTCTCGCTAATTTCGTTAAAAATACTTCCCGATAGT
>ENA-ORXR01002295-ORXR01002295.1-marine-metagenome-genome-assembly--contig:-NODE-2295-length-18459-cov-3.865684_pt1 | contig 18459 bp, 11 predicted proteins | sample MGYA00237866_ERZ511479 | MGnify/ENA metagenome assembly ERZ511479 | reverse complement strand
CGTGCCTTGGTCTGAGAAAAAATTTGCCTCCGGCTTTCTCCACTTCGTTTCGAATCTCGTGAATTTTTTCAACCTTCTAACCGTTCAGGACACTAGCCGTGGTTTAAACCGCAACCCGAGGGGCTCGATTTTATTCAGCGCGACTGCCAGACCTCCGCGTCGTTCAACTGTGGCATGAACGTCCCGGTCATAGCCCCAGAGAGCGACGACCGGGACGGTCGTGCCACATTATTGGATCCGGAACTGCCCCATTGGACTCAGAATCTACCTCAATTCCGAGCTTTGTGGCGGGTGTCTGAATTGATCAGACCTTCCTTAGATCCTTTTCTCATGTTGGCGGTCGTTCCGGCTGCCGTCATCTATGACAGTCTGAGCAGCTCAGCGTTCGCTCAGGAACAACCTTAGAAAGCCGACGTGGTGGAACGGTAGACACAGCGGACTTAAAATCCGGTTAAAGGCCCTTTGGCCATAAGGGATCCCAGTATCTAAGCGGGCTCTTGCTTTTAGGTGCGTCCCGTTTCGGCTCAATTCGAGGGAAAAAACGGATACAAAACGGATACAAATTTTTCGCGAAGGGATGGGTTTGTCTGGGCGAGCGGGAAGAGCGATTGCCACTTCCGCCCGAGTGACTAGCGTTGGGGAGGGAAACCGAGATCAGCCATCGTCTTGAAGAGTCGGCGATTCCTGCGACCTTCGCAGATGCCCGCTGCCTCCGATGCTCCGACCTCTTCTCCAGGCATCCGCTCGCGTCGGACTCTTGAGCGGATCTTTGCGATTCACCGCGAGATCTCGAAGGGCGACTTCCCCAATTGCCGCGCCATGGCCGAGCGGCTTGAAGTAACCCAGAAGACGATTCAGCGCGATATCAACTTCATGCGCTACGACCTGGAACTGCCCATTGAGTATCACTCGTCCGAACACGGTTACCATTATACTCGGAGTGTCGGCGAGCTGCCGTTCATTGAGGCCGAGGCCGAAGACCTCGTCGCCTTGTTTGTTGCGCGCAAAGCTCTCGCACCACTCGCCGGCACACCGTTGCACAAGACCCTCTCACACAGCTTCCAACGCCTGACCCGCTCGATGCAAGGCCGCGTGACCTTCCAATGGACTGACATCGACCAAGCCTTCTCGGTCAAAGACTCCGGAGTTGCGTTGCCCGATATTCGCCTGTTCGACAAGCTCGCCCGCGCCGTCATCGAGTGCCGTCAGATCAGCTTCAAGTACACTAATCTCGGGTCGAAGAAAGAAGTCCACCGAAGCGTTCAGCCCCATCACATTGCCGAAGTCGATGGCGGTTGGTACCTCATCGGCCACGACCTGACTCGCAAGGCCAAGCGCACCTTCGCCCTGCAGCGCATCAAGAGCCTCAACGTTCTCGCCACCCGCTTCGCCCGCCCCACCGACTTCTCCCTCTCCGAGCACCTAGGCGACAGCTTCAGCGTCTGGCGCAAGCCTGACCACCAACGCCAGACCTACAAAATCCACCTGCGCCTACGCGGTTGGGCTGCCGTCTTCGTCTCCGAACGCCGATGGCACCCGAGCCAAGTAATCAAGCCCGTTAGCAAATCCAATTCGTCTGAGATTGACGCCTACTTCTCCCTCGGCTCCCTCGAAGAAATCACCCGCTGGGCTCTCAGTTGGGGCGGCCAATGCACCGTCGTCGCCCCGCTGGAACTCAAACAGATTGTCCAAGACGAACTCACCCGCGCGATCGAAAGCTACAAGGGGTAACCCCCGTCTTGTCCCACCCCGGTGGGAACCTGTCGATCCGTCTGAATAGCCAATTCACCTGTTTTGCCAACTCCCACTTCTCTTGTTCCCAACCGTCCGTTGCCCGAGGTTGCGGCTGAGTTTCTTCTCGAAGATTCTTCAGCTCCCGATCTCGAGGATTTGGTCGTCATCGTCCAGACCCGTCAGGCGGCCCGCGCGCTGAAAACCTACCTTGCCGAACTCGCCCGCGAACGGTCTCTCGAACTCGCCCCTCCGCTCATCGTTCCTCCCCACTTCCTTCTGTCCCTTGGAACCGACTTGCTAGAACTCCCGCCGGCGGGCCGGATCGAGACGTCGTTGGCTTGGACAACCGTACTTCGCGAGGCTGACCTCGCTGGTGTTCCCCAACTATTCCCGATCCACCCACCCGAACAAGACTACGCTTGGGCAAGCACCGTCGGCAGGGCGTTGGGTAGCTTGCAACAGCATCTCGGTGAGTCGGGCCTGACGATCAAGCAGGCGGCCGAGCAACTTCGAGCGGCCGGGGACTATCCGGAACCTGACCGCTGGTCCCAACTAGCGGAGTTGGAGACCGCCTTCGATGGTGTGCTCGGAGAGTTTGGGTTTCAGTCACAGGAGTCGGCTCGCCAAGCCGCTAGGGCCTCGGCGGTTTCGTTACCCAGTGGCTATTCCCGAATCGTCTTGATCGGATGCCCAGACCCGTTGCCCGCAGCGGTCGAGATTCTCGAGCAACTTCAAGCTGGGGGAACACCAATCGAGGTTATCGTCTTCGCCGGGAACGCCGCCGCCGCCGACTTCGACGATTGGGGACGACCCCAGGTCGATGACTGGCCGTGCAGTCGCCCGCTTCCGATCGAGGAGCATCACATCCACCTCGCCACGCGCCCAACTGTCACGGCATCCGCCATCGCTACTCATGCACAGTCGCTGGCGCAAACCTCGGACAGTCCTCTTGGGGAAAGTCTCACGGTCGGCGCGCTGGAGCCGGAGTCGTCCTTCTTCCTCAGGCAGGAATTTGGGAATCGTGGCATCCCGGTCTTTGACCCCGCCGGGACTACACTTCGGGAGCACGGCTTCTTCGGGCGTCTTAAGGCGCTGGCGAACTTCCTTGAGTCGGGGAGCTTTGATCACTACGTCGAACTGCTCCGCATCCCGGACTTCCAGCGCTACCTCCGACGGAGGCAAGACAAGGCCGAGACACAGGAAGAGAATGAGAGCTCGGAGAGTGCTGACCAGAAGCGGCCGGAATTTTCCCCAGCCGACATCCTCGCCAGCTTCGACAAGGCCAGAAACAGGCTGCTTCCTCAGACACTTCAGCAGGCCCAGAACCATGACGAGGCCGGCCGATGGAAGCCCGGTTACTGGGGCGTGGCTGCCTTGGCCCAAGGCCTGCGAATCCTCGGCGACTTCGCCGACAAGCCACTCCTCGAATCGCTCCCCAAACTCCTCGCCCGCATCTACAGCGGTCGCGAACTCTCCGACGACAACCCCGCCGACCTCGCCATCCAGTTTGGCGGACGCGCCCTCATGCAGGCTCTCGATGCCTTTGGTAGTTGTCCGCTCGCTGAGCGCGCTACATCCACCCCGGGCGACGTCTTGTCGGCTGTCCTTCACATCGTTGGAACCGAGCCAGTCTTCGACGAGAAAGAGGCTGGCGCCGTTGAACTCTATGGCTGGCTGGAGCTCCTCTGGGACGACCGGCCTCTGCTCGCCCTCGCTGGCATGAACGAAGGCATCGTCCCCGAGGCTCCGACCGAGACCACTTTCCTGACTGCCGACGTCCGCCGTCGTATTGGCTTTCCCGGTGGAGCCGAACGCTACGCCCGTGACGCCTACATTCTCGATTCTCTCATTGCCGTGCGAGCAGAGGGTAGAGGGCAAGTCGATCTTCATCTGTGCAAGACCACCTCGGATGGAGATCCGTTAACACCTTCACGCCTCCTCCTCGCCTGCCCGGACGACCAACTCGGCTCTCGCTCACGGCTCGTCTTCGGCGCGCCCGAGGAGCCGGCTCGTTCTCATCCGTGGACTTCGGCGTTCCCGCTCGACCCCTTCAGCGCAGACTTGCCCCCGGTGACCTCGATGCGCGTCACCGACTTCCGACGCTACCTCGACTGCCCGCTTCAGTTCTGTCTTCAGAGCCAACTCGGCCTCTGGTCGGACGACCCCGCCAAGGCGGAACTTTCGAGAGGTGAGTTCGGCGAATTCTGCCACGCCGTCCTTGCTGAGTTCGGTGCCGACGAACAAGTCCGCGACTCCGACGATGTAACTGTCATCCAAACTTATCTCCTCGCTGCCGCCGACCGGATTGCCGACCAACGATGGGGCGCCGACCCGAGTCCGGCCGTCCGGCTCCAAGTGGAGAGCGCTAAGGAACGACTTGCCGCCGCCGCCGCTGTTCAGGCCGCACACCGCTCCTCTGGCTGGAAGATCCGCTACGTCGAACAAGCCATCGATGAGATTTTGCCCGCTTGGGACATCGCAGGGATGCCCATCTGCGGCACTGTCGACCGCATCGATTGCCACGAGAATGGCAAGCAATGGCTCGTCCTCGACTACAAGACCAGCGCTGACTCCAAGACCCCGGAGCAAAACCACATGGTCAAGGTCATGGCCTCCACCAATCTCGACGGCTTGCCGGACTACGCCGTGACCTCGGACGGAGGCAAACGCTGGGCTGACCTGCAGCTTCCACTCTACGCCCTCGGCTTGCGCGACTTCCCCGAAGTCGATGACGACCAATCCATCTCTACCGGCTACTTCCTTCTTCCTCCCGAGCTGAAATCTACTGGCATCAAAATCTGGGCGAAGCTCAATGCCGATCTACTCGCCGAGGCTCTGCATTGCGCCGAGGGCGTCTGCCAAGACGTCGCCGCTGGTCGTTTCTGGCCTCCACGTTCCGACGGCGGCGATCGCCTCGCCCCCCTTCTCTTCAAGGCTCCTCACAAGACCATCTCTCCACCAAATCCCCCAATCCCCAGTTCCTAGTCCCAGTTCCCCCAATCCCAAGTTCCGACTCCCCCAGTTTCCAATCTCCCACACACATGCCTTCCGCTCTGCCCAACCTGATGATCCGCGCCTCCGCTGGATCAGGAAAGACCTACCGCCTCACCGGGCGCTACATCCAGTTGCTGGATCGCGGTCACGACCCTTCGAGCATCATCGCGCTCACCTTCACGCGGAAGGCTGCCGGTGAGTTCTTCGACGAAATTGCCCGCAAGCTCGCCGCCGCCGTCCACGGCACCGATCAGCAGGTCGCCCAGCTAGCCAAGGAAATTGGTCGCGACGACGCCACGCGGGAAGAGTTCCGCATTCTCCTTCGCCGCTTCCTCGACGCCATGCCGCGGCTCATTCTCGGCACCTTCGATAGCTTCTTCGCCCGCGTTGTCGGTCTTTACCCGCTCGAGTTCGGCTTCCCCACCGAGTTCTCCCCCATGGAGGACCACGAAGTCGAGCAAGCCCGACGCGCAACCGTTGCCCGCATCCTTCAGGAAGCCCCTGACCGCCTGCTTCAGTGCGTTACCGATGCCACCGTGGGCAAGGCCGAAAGCGGTCCCGTCTGGACGATGGCCACCACTGCCGAGAACTCCCACAGCCTCCTCCTTGCCGGCTGGGAAGACCAACTCTGGGGTGATCCGAGTGCCATCTGGGACGACCCGACGAGCATTCCACCCGTCCTCGACCAGGCCGCCCGCGAAGCCGTCACCAACCAAATTCTCGGGGCCATCGACATCGACCCGTGGTTCGAGCCTAAGCGCCAGAAGTGCGCCGACAAGCTGTCCCAACTCCTCGGCCACTTTGTCCTCCACGAGCCCGGAAGCACCATCCCGAAGGCCTTCGACACCCTCCTCAAGAACCTGCGCGGTGCCGCCACCGATCTCCGCGCGGGCAGCCCCGACAGCGCCTTCAACGTCGAAGCCAACAAGTGGACGCCCGATCCTACGATCCACAATGCCCTCGTTGCCATCATTGACCACATCCACGGCTGCGCCATCCAGACGCTGCTCCTCCGTGCCTCGGGAACCCGTGACCTTCTCGCCTGCTACGAAGAAGCCTACCAGCCCTCAGTCCGTCTCGCTGGCACCGGCGACTTCACCGATGTCCGCAACCTCCTCGCCGGACAGATCGCCGCCTATCACGATGACTCGCACCAGCCGCTGTCACTCCGTGCCGGGGACGGCTCATTGCCAATCGACACTCGACTGCCCAACCGCCCCGTCCACTGGCTTCTCGACGAGTTCCAAGACACCAGCTACCCCCAGTGGAGCGTCATTGAGCCACTGGTTCGAGACAGCCTCGATCCGGATTTAGGCTCTGGTGACCTGTTCTACGTCGGCGACATGAAGCAGTCCGTCTTTGGATGGAGGGGAGGCGACTCCCGCCTCTTCGGTGACGTCTTCGAGCAGCTCAATCAAGCTCGCCCCGACTCTGTCCTCGACGAGCCCATGGACAGCTCCTGGCGTTCCGGCCCAGCCCTTATCGAAACCGTCAACCGCGTCTTCGGAACACAGGCCGCTCAGAACCTCAGCATCCTTTTCCCCAGCAATGCAGGTGTTCCTCGTTGGGTGGGAATCTGGCAGAACCACACCAGCCAACATCCCAATCGCGAAGACTTCGTCCGACTGGATCACGTTGAGACTAGGGATGATCGCGCAGGTGCCGTCCTCGACATTCTCAATGAAGTCCAGCCCCACCTTCGCGGCATGTCCTGCGCCATCATCTGCCGAACTAACGGCGCAGCTGCAGAAATCGCTGACCACCTCAGAGCCCACGGCGACCTCCCGGTCATGCTCGATGCCGAGGTCAAGGCAGGTGCCGACAACCCCGTCGCCACTCTCTTCCTGTCCCTGCTCACTCTTGCCCAGCATCCCGACGACCAACGTGCTGCTGGCCACCTCCGTATCTCCCCGCTGGCCTCTCGGATTTGGCCTCAAGGCTACCCCGATCCAAAATCACGTGCCGAGGGCGATCCCTACCCACCATGCCCAGGCGACACCCCGATCATCCGCGACATCGCCGACATTCTCCAAGACCAGGGCTTCGGAGGGGCATTCAAGACCTACCTCCGCTGGCTGACCGATGCCGGCGTCCAACTCGATCCGTTCTCGCTCGCTCGCGCTGACGAACTCCGCCGGGCTTGTGCCGCCTACGCCGATCAGGCCAATCGGTCTGTCGATACCTTTCGCTCCTTCCTCGTCCACCACACCGGCCGAGACCCCGCCCCACGGGGAGTTATCCAGATCCTCACCATCCACCGCGCCAAGGGCCTCGGCTTCGACCTCGTCCTGCTTCCTGATCTCGAGGGCAACCGCATCGACAGCTCCGGCTTCGATGACTCCCTCTGGGCAAAACAAGATCGACAGCGCAAGAACCAGTGGGTCATCGCCCGCCCCGACAAGGCCACCCAAGAGTCTGTCCCCGCCCTCAAAGAACACGCAGATCTCCTCGCTGCCGACGCCCTCTTCGAGAACCTCTGCGTTCTCTACGTCGCCCTCACCCGCGCCAAGTTCGGCACCTACGCCATCACCACCGCCCCAACCACCGACGCCAGCCTCAAGTCCCTCCGCGGCATCCTTGCCGCCCCTCTCCTGGAAGGTAAGGAAGGACGTCTCGGCCCTCCGCAAAACGCCGAACCCGGGTTCGGCACAGTCTACCAAGCCGGTAGCTCAACCTGGTTCGAACTCTTCACTTCTAATACCGTATCCCCCGCCTCCCATCCGGATTCCCCAATCCCGCCTTCCGAATCCCCAATCCCGACTCGCCGCTTCCCTGCCCGCAAATCGACTTCGCCTTCCAGCATCGTGTCCCGCGAAGCCAGCGCCTGGCAGATCTTCAATGCCAACGCATGGCGCGCCGCCGGCCACGGCACCATCGTTCACAACCTCCTCGAACAGATCGGCTTCCTCGACGACCTGCCATCAATCGAGCTTGCCGCCTTCCAAGAATCTTGGGCCGACATCCTCGCCCCCCTTGAGACCGAGGCCGCCGACAAGGCCAGCTCCGAAGTCCTCGCCGCCCTGCAGGCCGACCAAGTCGCCACCGCCCTCACCCGCCCCGCCCTCGACCCCGCCGCCAACGAGACCACCATCGACCTCTGGCGCGAGCGCCGCTTCGAAGTCGTCCTCGCCGAAACCGACCAGTTCATCTCCGGCATCTTCGACCGCGTCACCATCCACCGCGATTCCCAAGGCCACGCCACCCGCGCCACCATTACCGACTTCAAAACTAACGCCGTCCGCCACCATACCGACATCACCAAAGCCTCCAGCCACTACCAGCCCCAACTAGAAACCTACCGCCAAGTCCTCTCCCAACTCCTCAGCCTCGACGAGAGCCAGATCCGCTGCGAGCTGTTGTTCACGGTGCCGGCGGAGGTGCGGGAGGGGTGAGCCTAATCTTTCTTGCGAACTCGTGGCCCAAGGCAATCTGGTTACCAAATTTACTCTTCAATCTTCCCATTTCACTCCTCTTCCTTGAGGGCATCGGCTTGGTGACGCGTATTCACCTTTCAATTCGCCGGATTCTGTGGCGTGCTGTTCTATGTGAAGATCGACGCCTACAACGTAGCACTCGCTGAGGTGACCTACGGAAAGCGGCTCCCTACCGCCATCTACCTCCACACGGATGCCGAGGCGTCGCTACCCGAAGTGCTTCGTGATCTTCTCCTGCGTTGCCGCACCGAACTCACCGACTCCGGCAATCCGGTGGACGAGGCCAATCTCATCAAACTCCATCGGGATTCCTTCAAGGTATCGTTCCTTGCCTATCCGGACTTCGACACCGACCCGCACCCGGCACTAGCCAGGTCTATTGTCATTGACCTTTCCCTCGGGAAGATCCGTGGTACCGACTATGCCAGCCGCACCAACCGGCCGATCCTTCACAGGAAGGAAACCTTCTTGGCTCCCGATGACCCACGGGCTGAAGAGTTTGCCGCACTCACCCGTGCCGAGGAGGAAGCCGGGCTCTACGAACAGACCGCGACCATTGGGTTCGAGGAGAACTGGAACAGCCTCCTAGACGACAAAGGTCTCCGCTACGACGGGCACCGCCTCGTCTCGTCCGAGTCCGCCGAGCCGACAGACTCGTCTCCACAGCTACCAGCCCCTTCGCGTCCGGCCTCCGACCAGATCGAACGCTGGCGCACGGCCATGACGCGGACAGATCTCTCCAAGCCGATCAAGACCATTCTCCAGGCGGGCCTTCTTCAACCCAAGACCACGCTCTTTGACTATGGCTGCGGTCTCGGAACCGATGTCGCCAGCCTGACCGAACTTGAGTATCAGGCCTCCGGTTGGGATCCCGCCTTCGCCCCCGCCAACCCGAAGACCAAGGCGGATATAGTCAACCTCGGCTACGTCCTGAACGTCATCGAAGACCCCGCCGAGCGGATTGAGACCCTCACGGCAGCCTGGGCTCTGGCGAAGAGCGTCTTGGTCATTTCGATTCTTGTCGACGGCCAGCAGACCTACTCGAGCGCGGAACGCCATGGCGATGGCTTGGTGACCCAGAGTAACACTTTCCAGAAATACTTTTCGGCCGGAGAGTTTCAGGTTCTTGTTGAGCACGCCCTCGATGCCGAGCCGACCCCGGCTGGTCTCGGAATTTTTCTCGTCTTCCGGCGTGCAGAGGATCAGCAAGACTACCTTTCTCGGAGATCCCGTCGCGTCATTAACTGGGAGACGATCAGCCAGCGACTCCGCTCGCTCCGGCCACCGAAACCGGCGAAACTGTCGCTCTACGCCAGGCATCCCGAACTCCTCGAATCCTTCTGGGCGTGCTGCCTCCAACTCGGTCGGGCTCCCGCCAATGCGGAGGAGTTCTCTGACTACCAAGCTGTCCGTGAAGCCGCCGGATCGATCCCCAAAGCGCAGCAGGTCTTCCTTGAGAAAGAAGAGCACCAATCCGACCTCGCTCAGGCCGCCACTCGCCGCCGGGAGGATACCCTGGTCTATCTCGCGGCGGGTGAGTTCCAGAAACGCAGGACAGCTCTCGCTCGGCTCCCCGATTCTCTCCGGCGCGACATTAAGTCGTTCTTCGGTGACTACGCTTCAGCCTGTGACGAGGCCCGAGACCTGTTGTTTGCCAGTGGCGATCCCGACGAACTTGAACTCGCTCTCGATAATCTGAAGTTCGGTTGGATCGACGCCGAAGAAGGCCATTTCACCATTCATCGTGACCTTCTTCCCGACCTGCCGCCGATCTTCCGCGTCTATGTTGACTGTGCCGCCCGGCTGTTCGGAGACCCGGCCGAAGCTGATTTGATCAAGATCCACCTCGGCTCCAGAAAGCTCACCTTTCTTCACTACGACGATTTCGACGCCGAGCCATTTCCCGAACTGCAGACTCGGATCAAGATCGACCTCCGCACTCTATTCGTCAGTGTCTTCGACCACAGCGAAGGCACTGAGCACCAGATCTTGTTTTTCAAAGAGCGCTTCGTCGGCACCAACCACCCCCGCCTAGCCAAAATGAAGCAGATCAGCAAGCGTCTCCGCGAACTCGGCGTCACCGAGCCGATGCTCGGCTCGAATGACATGGGCGCACCCAGCCGTGAAAAGTTTGAGGCGGGGCGAAACAAGATGGGCCTGACAAAGATTTTGACGAAGAAGGCGGCATCGCACGCGAATAATCCCTTAATTTAGGAGTCCCATTGACTCAGTTCAACTTTCACCAAATGACCCTCAAAGAAGCTGCCATCTCCGTTCTTTCAGAAGCGTCGTCGCCACTGACAGCGCGCGAGATCCACGATGTCATCGTCGACCGAGACCTGTTCGCGTTCCGGAGCCACAGCGGGAGTCTCGGCCCGGTCACGGCGACTCTGAAACGCCATGCGGCTGGCGCTCATTCCTGCACTCCGGCGAAGACGAAATCTTTCCGACTGGTCGGCGCCGACCGTTACGAGCTGTCGGGTAAGGGAGACTGATCACACCACTCCCTGCAGCCGTTCGGCCACCGCCTTCCAATCGACATCTGGAGTTAAGTGGCTCCAACTCAGTCGGACGCAGCGGTTCGCATCGTCAGTGCTCATTCCCATCGCCTCCAGCACATGGCTGGGGGTGTAGCTGCTAGAGGTGCATGCTGATCCGTTGGAAATGGCGATCAGATCTTTGAGCGCAACCATCAGAGCTTCGGAATCGAGATCCCCGAAAGACAGGTTCAAGACATGCTCGCTCGCGTGTTCGACACTCCCAGCGATTTCCGGATTTAGTGGCGAAAGAGCTTCAAGTGCCGCCGCCCGGATCTCTGCGTTCCGGCGCAGTCGTTCGTCGCGCTCTCGCACCGCGATTTCCGAGCTGAGGCCGAGCCCTGCGACCAAGGCCACCGGCAGTGTCCCGGGCCGAAGGTTTCGTTCCTGTCCGCCGCCATAGACCAGAGGGGTCAGTGGCACGCGTGAATAGCCACGCCGCCTCACGACCAAAGCACCGACTCCTTTGGGCGCGTAGATTTTGTGCCCGCTGACGCTGATCAGATCAATGCGTCGGTTGCGCAGCGGTTCGATATCCTTTCCGAATCCCTGAGCAGCATCGGTATGCAGATAGGCATCGTGATCTTGCAGAACCGCGCAAATTTCCTCCATCGGCTGACGAATTCCCGTCTCATTGTTCACGTGCATCAGACTGACTAACAGGGTCTCGGGTCGGAGCGCCTGTTCCAATTCCTTTGGGTCAACTCGACCACTTGAGTTACTGGGGAGAATCGTCACTTCGAACCCGCGTTTTTCGAGCACTTCGAATGGTTCTAGCACTGCCTTGTGCTCGATCGCCGAGGTGATGACGTGGGTCTTGTTTGTCTTCAGCCCATGCTCAGCCAGTCCCAGAATGGCGAGGTTATTGCTCTCGGTCGCTCCGCTGGTAAACAGCACTTCATCCCGTTTCGCACCGACCACGGCGGCCACCTGATCTCTGGCCTTTTGAACGGCCTGTTTGGCTCGGGCGCCGAACTCGTGAGTGCGGCTGCCCTCATTGCCAAACTCTTCCTCCAGATACCGTCGGACGAGCTCCAGAACACGGGGCTCGGAGGGCGTGGTGGCATTGCAATCGAGGTAGACGGGATTCATTTTCGTGAAAAATGTATGTTAAAGTGTATTTTAATTTTGACAAACACTTCTTCTGAATGATATCGATATCTCAGTGGTTACCAAACACGCCTAACAGCACTAGACACCGATGGACGCTACTCTTCCCACACTTTCTTTCCCTGTCATCCGAGGCCTTCAAGCGCAGCGGGAATACTACGTGGCAATGTGGACGCTGCGCATGCTTCGCCAGATCTCAATCTTCGACGAGGACGAACTGCCGCCCGAGCTAAGAGCCCAGCGGACACTGAACAAGTCCCGCATTCCCGAGATCTCCGACTACATTTTGCAGAATCCGGATGACTACACGTTCTCGGCGCTCACCGTCTCAATCGACTCCGAAGTCCGCTTCGATCCCATGGACGGACAGGACAAGCTAGGGCTCTTGCATGTTCCGATGGAAGCTCGGTTTGTGATTAACGACGGCCAGCATCGCAGGGCCTCGATCATGGCGGCGTTGGAAAGTCGTCCGGAACTGGCTCACGAGACGATCGCCATTGTGTTCTTTCTCGATGTGGGTTTGGAGCGCTCTCAGCAGATGTTCGCTGATCTCAACCGGCATGCCATCCGACCCAGCCGCTCGCTCGGGCTTCTCTACGACCACCGGAACGACAAGGCCAAACTGGCGAAGCTTGTCATCTTAGAGTCCGAAATCTTCCGTGACATCGTCGAGATGGAGAAGTCGTCTCTTGCCAAACGTTCGCGCAAGCTGTTCACCCTTTCCGCCTTCTACAATGCCTGTGCCGATCTCGTTTCGGGTCTGGCTACTGGAGATCTTGTTGCCGACGCGAAGCTAGCCCGAGACTATTGGGAAGCGGTCGCAGAGCACTTCCCATCATGGGGGCAAGTCCGGGCGGGGCGCATGGCAGCGAGTGAAGTTCGGGAGGGCTACATTCACTCCCACGGGATTACTCTCCAAGCTCTCGGAAAAGCCGGGAACGCCTTGCTCACCCTACGTCCTAAGGATTGGAAAAAGAAGTTGAAGGGGATCGAGAAGATCGATTGGTCCCGGTCGAATGCCAAACTCTGGGAAGGGCGCGCTATGATCGCCGGAAAGTTATCCAAGCAAAACACCTCGATCACTCTCACGGCCAATGTCCTAAAAAAGTCCTTCGGACTACCGCTGTCTGAGGATGATCAGAAGGTGGAAGATTCCTTTCTTGCTCGGGAAGGCTAGGGGACTGGCATCTTACGATTCGATTGAAATGTATCCCAATCCTTAGTATACTAATGGCCGATGAACCCAAAACGCCCAGCTGCGATCCGACCCCTCATCTCCGAGGAGGAGATGACGAGGATTATCTCGTCACGGCCCTCACTCACCTCAAGCGAAGTCTGGGAAGAGTTTCGGATGCATCGTGGAAGGCCCATTCGTCCAGCCAGGAAGCCTGTCTTCGAGAATGGGCAGAAGGTCTGGGTCTGTTGCTAGACGCGGAAGCGTTGAGTCCGATGCTCCGTCGCGGCGGTATGGAGCATGACGTCATCGCTACTGACGATCGCTACTACAAGTCCACCCGGCACAACATTTTCGGTCTCACTCCCGGCATCGAATTGGCGCTGGTTTCTTCATCAGAAGATGCTCGACGCTTTCATCTCTGGCAGGCATCGCCCTATCAGTATCTGGAGCGCCTACACCTGCAGAACACTAATTTGGTTCCAGGATTGAATCGGCTGGAGGGTATTCTGGCCCAAGGCGACACACATCTTGCCATCGTCACTTCGCAACCTCGATTCCAGATTCTTCAGGTCACCGTTGCCGAGATTGATGCCTGGTTTGCGGGGCGTGGTTTTGGACGCATCACGGACTCGGCCTATTACCGTGCCGAGGACAATCTGGGAGTCTTTGACGCTCATGAGAAAAACCTTGTCCGCGCAGCCCCCGACAGCGACACCCTCATCCCGTTCGATGTCATTCCTTGTCATCCCGAGGGTGGTTTTCTCCAGTTCATCAGACAGACCGTTGATGCTGGCCATTCCATTAAGGCGATCCGCTCCACGAGCCCAGGCCTTGCCAGTTAAGTCTTCTTCTCCTTTCATTTCTACCTTTCCTGCCCATGCCTGCTAAGAAATCCAGTGCCTCGAAAAAGCGCGCCACGAAACCCCGTAAAAACGACTCTGCTCGGTCGGCGAAGAATGCTCGAAAGAAGGTGCCTTCGAAGAAGAAGGTGCCTTCGAAGAAGAAGGCTGCCCCAAAAAAGAAAGAGAATCCCTCAGGCGACGGCAAAGCGGAATTCACGCTAGGATCGGATTCTTCGGTGGCCCCTTCGGCTAAAGGCACCAAGTCCCAACCCAACTTCGCCGAGGCCTCGGCATTCCGCGCGCGGGGGTTCGAGCCTGTCCTCGAAGAACTCGAACAAGAGATTCGCGAACTCTACACTCTCGACGATGTACCGTGGATCATCGGCTATTCCGGCGGCAAGGATTCGACGGCGGTTCTTCAGCTTGTTTGGAACGCCGTCGCCGAGCTCCCTCCCGAGCAGCGCACGAAGCCGATTCACGTCATCTCGACTGATACTCTGGTCGAGAATCCGATCGTTGCTGCTTGGGTCGCCAATTCCCTGAAGGTGATGAAGGCGGCGGCGGACGAACAGAACCTTCCCTTCCAACCCCACCGCCTGACCCCCGCCGTCCAAGATTCATTCTGGGTCAATCTGATCGGTAAAGGCTACCCCGCTCCAAGGCACAAATTCCGGTGGTGTACCGAGAGGTTGAAGATCAAACCGTCGAACGGATTTATCTTAGAAGTCGTGAAGACGAATGGCGAAGCCATCCTTTTGATTGGCACGAGAAAACAGGAAAGCCAGGCGAGGGCGAAGGTCATGAAGAAGAACGCGCAGTATCGTGTTCGCGACCGTCTTAGCCCAAGTGGCACTTTGCCGGGTTGTCTCATCTACACACCGGTTGAGGTGTGGTCGAATGACGATGTCTGGTTCTACCTCATGCAGAGGAAGAATCCGTGGGGTTACAATAATCGTGATCTCCTCGGTATGTACTCTGGGGCTTCAGCCGACGGAGAGTGCCCCCTCGTTGTCGATGACACGACTCCGAGCTGTGGTGATTCGCGGTTCGGCTGCTGGGTCTGCACGCTGGTCGAGAAAGATAAGTCGATGACCGCAATGGTGCAGAATGACGCGGAGATGGAGTGGATGCAGCCCCTTCTAGAGCTCCGCAATCTCATCGACTTTCGCCAAGACGGAATGGCTAAGAGTAAGATCACTGGGGAAATGCAGGAGGTGCACACCAAGCGCGAGGCCTTCGCTTCGCCGGTCGGCGAGTTTATCGGTGACTACCTTAGAGAGAAATCAGGAAGAGAGATCGATGAACTGGTTCGCGACCGGGATTGGGAACACGAACTTCGAGACTTTCGTCGCCTTAACACGGGCAACGTTCAGATGGTTACAAATCACGACCAACGAATTGTGCGTGGCCCATATGTTCAGATGGCCCGCGAGGCTTGGCTCCGTGCTCTTCTTACCGCCCAGAGCGCTGTGCGTGAACTTGGCCCTGATGACGTTAGCGAGATCGAGTTGATTACGTTCCCAGAACTTGAGGAAGTCCGACGGATTTGGGTGGTTGATAAGCACGAACTCGAGGATCGACTGCCTGTGATTTATCAGGAAATTCTTGGCGAGCCGTATCCTGGTCGCCCTCTCGATGACAATCTAGTTCTTGGCCAAACAGAAATGGCTGAGCTCGCCGAAGTCTGCTCTGAGGTTAAAGAAGAATATCACTATGATCTGACCCGTGAACTTCTCGGACTGACCATCCAACAGCGAAACTCTGCACGTCGTTCTGGGGTTTTCGATAAGATCCAAAAAGCGATGAAACGCAACTTCTACAAGGACGAAGAAGATGCCCTCCGCCGAGCACGAGAGCAGGCGGCTCAGAAGGCCAAAATCCTCGACCGAAATCGCATGGCCGAAGATCCGCCGTCGCCCGAACAACAACCTCTCCTCTAACTCAATATGGAGAGTGGAACCGGAACGCAGTGGAGATCGGCGGAGCCAATTTCACTCCGCTGCATTCACGAAGCGGACCACAAGTCCACTCTCCTCACCAACCACCGTCACCCAAATTTATGGAGAATGGAGTTTCACTCCGCTGGCTCGCAACCAGCGGCCTAAGTCCACTCTCTCAGTTTCCTTTCACTCGCCGTCATGATTCTCGATCGTATTATCCTCCACAATTTTGGGGCCTACTCCGGCACTCAGGAGGCCATCCTCACACCGTCTTCTCCAGACAAGCCGATCATTCTCTTTGGGGGAATGAATGGTGGTGGCAAGACGACCCTGCTCGACTCCATCCAGCTCGTTCTCTACGGCAAACGGGCCAAGACGTCGAACCGCGGCAATCTGGGCTATCATGCCTATCTCACCGATTGCATGAACCGCAGCGCCGGCCCGGATGAAGGCACTTCGATCACGATCTCCTATCACCGGATGCAGGAAGGGCAGCAGACCCACTTTGAGGTCGAACGCTCTTGGAGGATGGTAGGGCAGGACGGCCAAAATACCGATCGGAAGGCCGGGACGTCCTTCCCTACCAAAAAGCTCACCGAAACTCTCCGCGTCACCCGCGATGGCGAACCCGACGCCCTCCTCTCCGAACATTGGGACGAGGCAATCGATGCCTACCTGCCGCATAGCATTGCGCATTTGTTTTTCTTCGATGGTGAGCAGATCAAAGACCTCGCCGAGGGCAAACACGCCGCCGAGATCTTGGGCACGGCGATTCATTCTCTTCTAGGGCTAGATCTCGTCGATCGGCTGGATACCGATCTCCGCGTCTTCGAACGCCGCAAACGCGCTGAGGAGATGGACGAGGAATCGCTCACCAAGATCCGCCAAGCCGAAGCCGATGTCGCGCACCTCGATGAGGAACAGGCTAAGCTATTCCAGGAACAGGGCCGCCTTACGAATGAAGCTGGGCGTCAAGCCCAGCTGGTCACAGACGCTGAGTCCCGGTTTTCGACCGAGGGTGGAGATTTGTTCCTTCGTCATGAGGAACTGAAGGATGAACAAGCCGAACGATTGAAGAACAAGGCTGCTGTTGAGGATCAACTCCGCAACCTCGCAGCCGGAGCGCTGCCCCTGCTTTTGGTGCGCGATCAACTGGCGAAGGTGCAAGACCAAGTGGTTGCCGAAACCGAGATCCAGCAGGCCCAGGTGCTCAGTCAGACGCTGGAATCGAGGGACGCTGATCTTCTGGAATTGCTTGAAGAAGAGGCTGTGAACAAGAAGACCCTCGCCCGGGTCAGGGGCAGTCTAGCTGGTCAGCGATACCAGATCGAAGAGCAGGCCGCACAGCCTCTCGTTCTCGATGCTGAACCGACTTTCGCAGCAGAGCTCCTGCATCTGCGTGAAACGATCCTGCCCCAGGCACAGACGAATTCAGAAGCTCTCCTCGTCGAATTGGCTGAGCTCGATCAACAGATCGATCACCTCGACGCAGAACTCGCTAGGACTCCCGACGAAGACCGGATCGCCAAGGCGCGCGGCGAACTCGATCAGGCTCGTGCTGCTCACGCGGATCTACTTGCTCAGCTAGCAACTCTAGAAGGCCGGATAGAGGCCCTCGGCCGACAGCGTGAGCACGCCGAACGCAACCTGACAAAGATCGAGTTGGAATCGGTCGATGTGAAGTTCGCTGACGACGCCCGCCAGCGCATGCTTCATCACTCAGGTCTGGTTCGCGACACCCTAGCCAAGTTTAAAGTCCGCATCATTCGCAAGCACACCCAGCGGATCGAATCCCTGATGTTTGAGTCGTTTCAAGCGCTACTCCGCAAACAGGATCTGGTCTCTGGCTTAACGATCGACCCAGAGAGCTTTGCAATCACCCTGCACGACCGATCAGGAGCTCCATTGCCCTTTGACCGCCTCTCTGCTGGTGAGCGCCAGCTGCTCGCTACCAGTCTCCTCTGGGGACTGGCCCGAGCCTCGGGACGCCCTGTCCCGACGATCATTGACACGCCACTCGGACGTCTCGATTCTTCCCATCGCAAGCACCTTACCGAACGCTACTTCCCCGCTGCATCCCATCAGGTGATTCTCTTGTCGACCGACGAGGAGATTGTTGGTGACTATCACAAGGCTCTCAAACCCTTCGTTTCCAGAACCTATTTGCTGGCAAGACACCAATCTGCTGGTGCAACCCAAATCAATCTGGGTTACTTTTGTTTGTCTTCCTGACGCCACCGAGTTGCCAAACACACCCACCATCGCCCTCGAAGCATTTTGCGTTTCGGCCAAGGCCCCGCGACAGTTCTTTGTCAACTGCCCCGCGAAGGTAGTGTCGTTGCTTTTGGAGAATGCTCCTGCTCCCGGATCGGGAGTCGAGCCACTACCCGCCCGCGCCGATAGAGCCGAGGTACGGCGTCTGATCAAGCTACACTCACTTGGAAGAAGGCCGCTCCCCTTGGCTCCGCTCGCGATTTCTATCGACGCTAAACTTTACACAGAACTAGTAAAGCAGGGCTCAACGAATAAGGTGCATATCCCAGTTGAGGCGACCTCAGTGTTGACTTCCGGTATCGAGCATTGGCTCGCAGTCTCGGAATCGGAGAACGCCGCACCGCAGTCCATACTGATCACCGAGGATCCCGCGCTCATCGCGACGAGGCATCTGCTACCGGAACCCCAAAGCGGTCA
>ENA-ORXR01002292-ORXR01002292.1-marine-metagenome-genome-assembly--contig:-NODE-2292-length-18467-cov-10.308428_pt1 | contig 18467 bp, 23 predicted proteins | sample MGYA00237866_ERZ511479 | MGnify/ENA metagenome assembly ERZ511479 | reverse complement strand
TTCCTGGTCTTCCCCCCCCCCCCCCCCCCCCCCCCCGACCGCCGCGCAAACGCCTCGTACCCGTCGGTCGCCCGCAAGCCGTCCGCCCCCAGCGGGTTGCCCTCCACCCGCAACACCCGCAGCGCCACGCACCCATCGAGCATGCGGGGCGGCAGCGCCGACAGGCGGTTCCCCCCCACATCCAGCGTCGTCAAGGCGCGCGCGGCCGCCACCTCGGGCGGCAACGCCGGCAGCGCGTTGCCCGCCAGCCGCACCACCGCCAGCCGCGGCAGCGTAAACGTGTCGCCGCGGATGCGCACGAGCGCATTGTGCGACACGTCGACGGACACGAGCGCCCCGCAGCCGACGAGGCGGAGGCTCGCCAGCCGGTTGTGCGTTGCCGTGAGCGCCTCGAGGCGGGGCAGCGCGGCGAGCTCCCGCACGTCCGTCAGGCGGTTGTGGGAGAGGTCGAGGCGCACCAGCCGCCGCCAGAGGCGGAGGTCGGGGAGGCCCGCGAGCGCATTGTGGGACACGTCCACGCGCTCCGCGGCGCGCGTCGCCGCCGTCGGCCAGCCCCCGCCGCGTCATGCCGTGGAAGAAGGGCGGCGCCGCAAACGGCAGCCGCGCCACCACCGTCCCCGCGTACGCCGACGATAGGAAGCGGTAGGCGAGGAAGAGGACGGCAGAGGTGGTGAGGCTAACGCCCGTGCGCGTCGGCGTGCTGAGCGCCGACGAGGCGGTTTTGAGGTCCTCCGTCAGGCCCGCCAAGCGCTTTTCTTGCGCCTTGCGCCGGTGGGCGGGCTCGATGGTGGCTTCCTCGCGGGCGACTGGGGCGGGGGGGAGAGAAAAGGGAAGCAAAAAAGTGAGGCGGGGGGCGGGGGGGACACAAAGACATAGAGGGAGGGGTTGGGGGATACAGGCGAGGGACACCCAGGAGGGGAGCGTACCGCAAGCAACAACAAACCGAGTAGAGCGTCAGCATGTGACGCAGCCAGCACACCCTTTGTGATGTACAAAGCAGCACCGGCCAAGCCGGGACGGCACACGCACACACAACCACGCTCCACCCCACAGCCGCTACCCCACGCAACCCACCCCCGCGCACCCCAAAACACGTACGTCGCTCCGCCAGCACCTTGACGCGCGCCTTGGCAGCCTGGTAGTCCTCCTTGCGGTACACCATTGCCCACGTAAACGCTTCCATGGCCAGCGCCAGCACCGCCGAAAGGGCCACAATGCCCACCCCAGACCAGTACGAGTGGGGGGTAGCGACCACGTCTGCCGCCGTCGCCGCCGCGTCGGCGGCAGCGTCGGCGACCGCCATGGGGATGGGGCGGGAGGGGGAGCGTGGAGGCGGGTGGTACAAGGGGCGGGTGGCGCTGAGGAAAAAACAACAACCACGAGAGGCAGCAGAGACGGAGAGCGACAGCGGGGAGGAGTGCATGAGTGCTCCTTGCCCAAGGGGGGTCGCGGAACGGGCAGCGGTGGGGAGAGGAGGGCGGGGGAAAAGCGCGGGGCCGCCTGTCGAGGCGGCCGACCGGGTGGGGGTCGTCCCCTGCGTCGATGGTGGCAGTCTCCACGTGTACATCGGACGACGAAAATATTGTGAAAATCTTTCCAACCACTCTGCTCCAGCGCTGACGCCGCCAGCCATACTATGGCGACACGTGGACAGCCCGACGGCCATGTGGCTATCGTCGCCCACACAACACGGCCCGTGGGCGCGTGACGATGGGGACGCTGGCGCCCATGGCGCAAGCTACGGATGGACGTGACGCAGCGGCGCGAAGCTCCGTGGGAACCCAGAAGTGGTGGCCACGCACCCGGCGCGACCAGGAAAAGAACAATTGAATTGGCAATCCCGACGGGAGGGGCCGGTTGGGGCGGCGCTCAGCGCGGCACTCACGGCACGTGCAGCCACGTCACGGCGGGGAGACGTCCTCGCGCGCCAAGAGCAGCACCATGACACGTGATCGTCTCCACAGACAATCACGGTCATCGGCGGTCATTGGAGCTCATCCTGGGCCATCGTGAACGGGGGGACCGTGAAAAAGACGTCGTGCAAGCTGCAAGCGGCAAAGCAATGAAGTCAAACCATCGGCGAAGAGCTCCCACGATGACCGACCGTTCTCGAATAGTGTGTATATAAAAATGGCAGCATGACCCACAAAGAGAAGGCCATAATAATGTTATTTTCAGCGAGCGCATCAAAATATCCATGATCGGGCAGGCAAGGCGCACACGCCCGCGTTCCCGCGCCCACCGCGCCGCCTGGCGCCTGGCGCCTGGCGCCGCCGCGCCCCGGTGCAGCGGCGACCCCAAACCCCCGCGCCCCCAATCCCCCGCTCCCCCACGTCATCGTTCCCCCGCGCCCGGGCGCTCGGGAGCCCGGGCGCCCACACGCGCCCCGCTTCTGCGGCGCCCCCGCGCCCCGCTGCGGCGGCATCCTCGAAGCATGGCCGGCGCCGCCCCAACGCTGCGCCCCGGCATGGCGCGCCGCGCTGAGAAGGCGGCGCCGCCATCCTACATTCCGCCGCCGGATGACCTACGCGAGATGCGGTACATTGGAAATGCCATTGAACCTTGGAAGTGGAGACGGGCGGTAGTGTTACCTCTCTCTTGGCGTTCCTTCTGAAAAGCTTCTTTACTCTTCCTCAGCTGGCGCCCCCCTTCCCGTTACATCCCTTCCAGGCCCCCACCCTCGGGTGAGCCGGCGTCGGGTAGTCGCCGCCGCCGCCGCTACCGCGACGGCCGCTCCGCTGTCTGCCTGACGACGCTGGCTGCGGATGACCGGCACTGGCGTCGTCGGCAGCACTCATCACTCCCTCCCGCTGACACTCCCTCTCTCAGTGATCGGAAGCGGTGATTGGAGTGGTGATGGTTGTGGCGGCGGCGGCGCCACCCACTCCCCCAAGCCGACGTCTCCCGTCCCCGTAGACGGTGATGACGGGCGCGGCGTTGGTGGGGGCGGCAGTGGTGGGGGCGGCCGTGACGGGGGCGACGGTGGCGAGGGCGGCGGCGGTGGAACCGATGGTAGTGGGGGCGGCGATGGCCGCGCCAGGGAAGCGCGCCGCCCACCGTTGCTTCCAACCTGGGTGGCCACGCCTCTGGCTGCAATTGTGCGATCACAACCAGGCCCCAGAACGACGGCCACGCCTCGTGATTTGAATATGGCGTGCTGTGATCAACCATTTGTTGTATTCCGGGCGAAACCCAGGATATCTGCTTGGCAGGTATTGCATTCTTTTTTCGCCGGTATCTTCCGCCTCGGTTGCCGGTGAGCCTCATGTCAAGATGGCCAAGATGACCCCTCATGTTGACTCAATCATCTCATCGTGGATGGAGCGATGACCACCGATGAAAGTATCAAAGGAGACGATACAGCGGGCGTACGGGCCCACACCTTGTCCAGTCCGCCGTCGCCAACCCAAGAGCATGATCGAGCATGCATGGTTGTGCTGTGTGTTTCGAGCCGCGCCGACTGGAGCGGATGGTTGGCTGACGAGCCGATTTTTTGGACCGCACAATTCTATGGGGACGGGGGGCGCTCGGCCTTGGCTCCCAGTTTCAATTTCCGTGTCCAACGCCGGGCCGCCCGAGACACAGCAGAAGGCGGTCTTCCGTGTTTCCCCACGTCATCATCAAACTCACCAGCGTTGGCATATGGCCTCGCACTAAATGTGAGTCCTCGCGCGACCGAGATGGTGCCGCTCGATACCCTATCATCTCTGGCCATAGGGTAGCAACAAGGCAGACGACTCCGTGCCTTAGGTGTACTCCGCGGTTCGTGTGGCCCGGCCGTCCAAGAATGCGTAACTGAGACGGCGGGAGGTCGTCTCTGACGCGTTGCTTCGACGCGCTCAGTCCGTCCAGCTGGGGACCGAGCTGACGCACCCACTGCGACCCACTTGGTAGGTGGCCACGGTGGTGCAGACCGGTCAGGATCTTTGTGGCGTGGACAGCGTGTGACCTCTGACAACTGGCTGTACATGACGTGTTGTTCAACCAGTTTTCAGAGATGTATTGTCTCCGGGCGCAACCCCGACTGGGTCGTCATCGGCCTGTCTGGTGCTTCCACTCAAGAGGAGTACGAGGCCCAGCACCCTCCTCGTTGTCGATTGAGTGCACCCGGTCACACTTTTTTTCAATCGTGAAAAAGCTCGACGGGTGCTTCTCCTGTCGATGACGGGATGCCCCTCCTGCCCGTTTTGCGAAGGAGAGAGGGGAGGGATAGAATACGCGTACCAGGTCATGATTCTTCAACAAATCTTAATCCTCGACAGCCGTTCGGACCAGCCATCGCCCAGAGGAGCACACAAGCTGCAGCGTGACATGCCTCCCGAGGCAGAGCGGCCGCCACAACGGTCGCGAAAGCAGGTGCGCGGCCCAGACCCGCTGTCCATGACGTAACACAGGTTTAGAAAAGCAAATAGAGGCCTCTGACAGGTGCGACAGTCCGCGGACCTGTGCAGCCATGCTTCCCCCTATTGTGGACTCTACCGATGAGCAGACAGCTCATCCCCACGCACTGCTTCCATCCACGACATTGCTATGTTGGATAGATGACCCCGCTGGCGCGGGGTGGCAGGGCTGAGCTACTCGGCTCAGCAGAGCCGCTGCTCAGACACGGGGTGGCTCAAAACAGCCTGATGTGCCCGCTGCCGTTTATTTAACCCCAGTCTCCCGCGGCGTTCGCCTCTGCACATCAACGACTTGCACCTGGACGTCCAGTGCTACCGCCGGTCGATGCCCAAGCAGGCGCAAAGACGCACCAGGTCGGGTACCTGTCCACGTTGGCGGTGATCACCGGCGGCTGTTGCGCGCGGCGGCGGGCGAGATCACAAGGACAACGCCGGACGAGCGCACAAGGAAAACGGCAAGCGAGCGTACAAGTGCAGCAGCGGGAGCGGCACCTTGGTGACAACCGCCCCCATCGTTGGGGTCCGCGAAGGCGACGTGCTCACCCTCCCCCCACGGTGCCCGCCCCAACAAACCACACGATGCTCCATGTACACAACGTCCGCGCCATGGATGTCGATACCCCGTGGCCGTTTTTACGTCCAACCCACCCCCGCTGCGCCCATGTGCGGCCGATGCCGCAAAAGGAGCTGCTCGACTTGATGGGCAACCACGCCGGTTGGTTGATGTTTGAAGACACCGACCTAGCCGCAGGTTTTCCCCAGCCACCCGAGGAAGAAGACGCCCGATGGCCTTACGAACTGCCGCCGCTCCACGTTGTCATTGTCGCCATTTCTCAAGAGGAGCTGTTGCAGCTGGTGGCCGGCAGCCATTCGGCGAACCTATGAGCCGCGTAGGCTCGGAGGAAGGCGACGGGCCTGGACGACCATAGCGGTTTCCATGCAGACACACTGCATCCGCGGAGAGCGGCAACGGGAGCGACGATGACGAAGGCGGGGCGCCGTGCCGACACGGCCGGCCGGCGCAGCTGCAGGAAAGGTGGTGCATGGGAAAGATTTGGGTGGTGGTGGGGAGAAAGGCGGTCGTGGGGGAGTGGGTGAGAGAGCGTGGGGGGAAGAAGTAGCGGGTTCAGAAGGCGGGCCTCATCTCCCATGCTTGCTTTGCCCTCCAACCACCTTAGAAACCGTCGCCAACGTCAAACCGCACGCCGCGGCGCCATGGCATGGCGACAATCCGCCCTGAAGAGCAGCGTCGGTGGTGAGGATCGCATGGCGATCAACAGCAGCCAGACCACCCGCGGGGGGGTCACGCCACCTCTCAGACGGCAGACAGAAGAGCGGGGGTAGGTAAAGCGAGAAAGAGGGATACAGACAGAAGGCGAGGGTCCGAGAACGGCGAGAGTGCGAGAGGATAACAGCTGCCGACGTGAGGAAAGTGGAAGCAACCGCCAAGCGTGGAGCTACCTGTCGCATGGCTGGGAGAGCCGCGAGGCATCATGGCACCACAGATGAAGCGGCATCCATAGACAGAGGGAGTCGAGGAAGGAAGCCTCCAGCCAATCCAGCGCCGCCGGCCGTCACGGCGCCAGGCCGCGCTCGGCCGCAGCTGCTGTCGCGGCGACGGACCGGCACCGCCGCCGGCATCCCACCGCCGCCGCCGGCGACGTGCGGCGCGTCATCGCGCCACAACGGCGCCTGCCAGAGCGAAGCACCTCCTTCGCGGTCAAACGGCAACGACTGGGAACCTGTATAGGGCAGGAGGGCGCCAATGCGCGGGTGCCACACTGTACGGCAAACACGTCCGTCATCGAAGCGCACGGCGCGGACTGCAAATGTGCGAGGCGGGGTGGGACCTCGCTCGCGCGGCCGAGAAGGTACCATCAAGCGATGCGAAGCAGACACAACACGGAGCACGTCGGTCGAGCAGCCAAGACGAACGCGGCCATCCCCTGCTCGGTCGCGCCCTGTCAGGGCACGTCGTCTCTCACAACGATCGCGGCGGCAGTACTGCGGCCCCCTCTCCCCGTTCTCCCGCCCGGCCCCGTCCCAAAGCACACGGTTGGCCGCACCGTCGTGGGTCGAGTAGGGGATGCTGCGCCGCGCCGGAGCGGCGCGGCGCCGCCACCGCTCGGGTGTGGCACAGCGCCACGCGCGGGTGCAGCCCCAGGGCCAAACGACGCACGCAGGCCGGGCGACCAAGCCGACCGCCGCCGCGCCGGGCGGACTCCCACGGGGTCGCCGCGGGGACCCCCGCATACGAGCGGCGTGGCGTGGCCGGGGCGGCTGCGGAGGTCGGCGGCCACGCGGCTGCGGCGCTGGGTTTTACTGCCACGGCTCGTGGGCTTGGCCGTCTGCCGTCCGTGGGGCGATTCTCGCCCAATTTTTGGAAATTTCAGCGCCAACCAATTGGAGCCCGTGTCCCGTTTCACACCCCACGCAGCCGGCGGGCCGCCGCGACCGGCTCGGACCACTCCGTGCACCGACGTTAGACGTACAGCACTGTGTTGCGTGCACTGAGTGGTCAGCGCCGGTCGCGGCGGCCCACCCACGGACGGACGAGGCCGCCGGGAACACTGCCAGCAACACTATTCAATAGCACACAGCGTCTCCCGGACTCTCGTCTTGGGAATCAAGGCCTCGCAAAGAGGGGTTTTCTGCGTTTGATTGGCCCTGGCTGCTTGATCTCGGCTGGGGCCATTCTAGCCGTTGCCAGAACGACCACGACGCAGACGCTGCCCTGGTGCGCAGCACCGTCGGTCCGTTAGGTGTTTGGCCTGGTGTCGACAAGAGAGAATTCAGGGCTTGTCGAGAGGATGGCGACCAATGGGGACGTGGCACGCCTCTCTAGCGGCGTTTCGTCAGCACTTCGCGTCGGTAGCCGAGCTGATCGATCAACAAGTAGTGGAGAGAGGATGGCAAGCAAACTGTCGGAGGATGTAAGCGGGGGTTACAGTCCCTGTGGCGCTCTCTGTGGCTCGGCCCTGAGTGCCGGCGGGTTGTCAAGGGGACCCCCCCATTCGCGCTGCACCGACCCCTCTCGGTGTTGTGATACGCACCGACGGACACGTAGGCTGCTCGTGTTTGGCTGACCCGTCACCAGTCAGATGGGGTACGGCGGATGCCTTTCTGTCAGCGGGATATCCGCTGGTCACGCACGGCGCAGCGGCCGTGTGACCAATAAAATAGAGCTCCCGCCCCGCCTTGAAGCGGGGCGGTCGAGCGAGGGTAGCCTTTCACTGTGGTTCTGGGCCTGCCTATTGCAGGCGGCGCCGCCTTGTGCCGTTCTGTCACAGCATCAGCTGGACCGAAAGCATCCGCGGCTGAGAATTCTGTAGGCCATGGGACCAACGGGTGCCGTCAGCTTCGCGCCAGAGGGGCCTAGCCGAACGAGTGTGGCGCGACGTCAACTGTTCCACAATTTACCAACGAACGCGATTCTCGTTGGCATCTCGTTGTGGGGGGGGGCCCAATGATTCCAAAAAAGAATGGGGTTTGTTGGGCTTTCGTTGGGCTCTTGGTCTCGTTCGGGATCGTCGGGGATTGCCGCAGCGAGTCCCTCACGATATCTCTCTCGTGACTTTGGTGCAAGGACACTCTTTCTGGGCAACACGGATCGCGGATCACTGACCAACTACCATTTGATACTGCTGTGTCTCAACTCGCACTGCACTTGAGAACAGCAGGTGTTGCATCAAAGTAGCACTTTCCGGGGATGTGGATAAGCCCGACGGGGATGGACACCTGGACGGGGTGTGGAGTGAGAGAAGGTCGTTGTCTTGATGCAGGGCTTGACCGGACTCATCCCAGCCAAGCCCCACTCCTTTTGAAACCCACCAGTGCGGTCTATAGCGAACGCGCTATAGCGCGCAATAGCAGACCGCACTCCGCGGAGGTCCCTGCTCCAGTTCCGGCGCCGTTCCTCACGCCCGTACTCGCGCCCGCCCTCCAGCCCGCCTGACGGCGGGCACTGTCGGCCGGTACAGCGTACCCCAAAAATATCACACGGGGGACGGAGGCGTGGCATTCACGGACAGTGCGGGACGCCGTTGCCAGAGCGACACACTTTGGATAGTTTTTCTTCAGTTCGCCTGGCACGTGACACATTAGCGGACACGTTCGTAGTCGGACTTCCGCGTTCTGTGGGCTGTAACCAGTTCAAGAAAGCCTGGACGTGAATGCCGAAGAAAATAGGCTGTGGTGGACAACATCGCTGTGGTTGAAAAAGTTGTAGATCTGGGCTGGCGGGTGTCCCGCTCGGTGTACGACATCTACGTCGCGGTATGGCCACTTCAAGCCATTCAGAAGGTACAATACGCCCCAGCACTAGCCATGACCACATATTTCTGTGCGGGGGCCGGCCGGCTAGCGCTGGACTTGCAAAACATGCACCTTGACGGGCGCGACGATGTGTGCGCGGCGGCGTGCAAGGTCGCCGCCGCCTGCACAAGCGCCTCAACACACACCGCGACCATCACCAATGCGCCGCCGCATAGCGCGACGCGCGCCAGAAAGTCGACGGCGTCTGTTGGTGCGCTTCATGCGGTGTGTCCCGCGAAAAAATGTCTAGAGCACTGTACGCAGTTTGACCGACCATTACATTGTGTTTGGTCCTTAACGTCACTGATATCGACTTTGAACAAGTTCTTTGGTCCTTAGAAGAGACCTGCCCCGGCTCATCCTGATCAAGAGAGACTGTCGCGCCAGACCCCAACGAAACCGGCCTCCGTTAGGGGCTTCGTTGGGCTTCGTTGGGAGCCCAACGAAGCCCAACGAAGACACAAATCGTTGGCTCGTTGGCCCATCGGTTGCTTCGTTGGGGAATCGTTGGGAGTCTTAGTCAAAGCTGACGGAGATGCTCTCGCCGCTGGCGGGAGCTCGCCGCTGGCGAGAGCGGGGCAACGAGGCGGTCGCGCAGGCCGGCGACCCGGCACACCCGCGCGTGACATCATCAAATGGCTAAATTGAAGCGATGAACGAGAGCAGCCCGCACCAACAGCTACTAAATTTAGTTACAGGCGCATCATGAGCCATCTACGATCGGTTTTGCGGCGTGCCGTCATGCTGTCAAATTCTGTCACCCCCAACAGCGGCCATCTTGGAGAGGTGGGATGACAAGACTTGACAACCACACAATGGAAGAAGTGTTTGGCGTCGGTCCAGCCCTTTGCTTGCGGCTGGCGCCGTCGACGACAGAGGAAGACGACGTATGAGGACACGCAATCTGAGCCGCACGGACTTGAGCTTCCACTTCTGGGCACGCATCGTCGACGGCTCGAATTTCTCCATCCCTAATGTATCGGGGGACCAGCAGACCGCCGTCGTCATCACCGGCTATCGACGACACCTTGACTTGCTCAGCATGGGAGCCTCGCTGCCGAAACGGCGTGGCAGCGAGCCATCGGCGGCCCTCGGTGTTCCTCACTTTTTCCCCACTACACAGGGGTTTGCGTCATCGCTGCTCAATGTGCGTGAGCCGTGCGGTCTTTTGCCAGGAGCCCAGGATTGCATAAGGGCCCCTTGACCTTCGGGGGCAGCCAGCGGTTGGAAACGACACCCTGGGAGCACATCATGGGTCTGCTCTCCAGCATACGGACCACGGCAGTTGCAAGCGTGCGCTGAGTGGATGGCGTCTTTCCTTGCAAGGCGGCCGGCCGCAGGGAGCCAAATAGAGCTCTAGGTGTAGGGCACCAACTGATGACGTGGTCCTCGAGCCCGGCCGGTCGCATGCCGTCTTATGCATTCAGCACGGAGACCGCGCTGGCACTGCTGGAGCTTGCTACTAGGGTCACTACAGACTGCTCCGTGACCTCGTCGTGTACAAGGTCTTACGTGGAATGATACGGCTCTGTTCCCTAATCGCTGCCTCTGCGGCACAGAGAAGGTGCAACCGACGTAACAGCAACGTTGACCGTCTCCTCACACGCGAACGCCGCTCAAACCTTGCAATACTATCCGCCACAATCCGTCGCACCCCACACAAAGAGCCATCCATCCGCGGTATCTTAGCTCATCCGCCCTCGTTACCGCTTGAGCGCGCACTTGGCGGCCAACGGTGCGCTCTAGGACTCCTTCCCACGTCGTCTGTCCCCACCGGCGGGTGCAACAGTCGGTAGGAGAAGCGACCAGGCACCAACTGAGCGCATGATCTACGCAACAGGTGCAACTCGTTGGCGGCGACGACGACCAACCTTTGCGCCTGCGCAGACGTCCCGGTCTCGCCCCTTGCGCCCGCCCCAACGCCCGAAGCCATGGCCCGGGTTCCGGAATCGACTCCCTCTGCTGGTGGCGCTCCGCCGCTCCTGTCGGCGTCCGCGCGCCCCCGTCACGTCCTCTTGCGGGCGGTGGCCCAGGAGGAGCTACTTGAGTTGCTACGCATCCCCGGTGGCTGGGCGGTGTTTGACGCCCCCGGTGGGGCCACCGCTGCACCCGTGCCGCCGCAAGAGGAAGACACCGGGTGGCCGCACGAGCTGCGCCGTCGCTCTACATCACCGTGGTGGCCGTCTCGCAAGAGGAGCTGCTACAGATGTTGGTGGGCGCTCGCTCGATGATCTTGTGAGCGCCGCCAGAGAGCAAGGGGGCGTCAGGAGCAGACCCCCACGGTGTGATCGTGGCGACATGGGAAGCGAGTCGCGCAGGCAGCCTTGACGGCATGCGGGATGACGTACGTAAAGGAGCTGGGGGGGGAGAAGGCGCAGAGGGGGAGAAAGGGGTGGTGGGACGTCGACGAAGGAGGAGAGGAATGCGGCGCCAGCCACAGTGCCTTTTCCCGCGACTGGACGCGCGCCGTCGTCCATTCGCCCATCGCGCCGCTGCTGCCACCGCTGCCGGTACCACAACAAAATTGCCCACGGGGGGCGAAGTCACGATCATCGCGGCATCCGTATCACACCGTGTGTCACACGGCAAAGAGGTGGGGCAGCGTTGCCGCCCTGAGGCGCCAAGCGGAGCGTCGGGGCACAAGCGACCGGCGACGGCAGCGACAGTGACAGTCCCAGAGATCTGTGCAATGTGGCCGTCACGGTGCAACCACCCCACCACCGGTAAGCGCCGCGGTACCGTGGGCGCGTCGATACACTTGGGGACAGCGGCGGCCGCGGCGGCGGTGTGGTACACCCGTCGCTGCGGCACCAGGGCGGGCACACGAGAAGATTGGGAAAAAATAGAAAAAAGAAGGGAAGAGAAGGACGGGGTGGGACGGCGGTGGGGGGACAGGCAAGAGTCGCAACTGTGTCCGAAAAGCCAGCAACGCCGCGTCTTTCGCCGCTCTGCGGCGCGGGCACGTTACGCAGTGGGCGCTACGCTGGCCCCACTGGGCAGGGCTCCATCGGCGGCGCGATTTCATTGTGGGGCTACTTTCGCCTGATGCATAGTCCCGCCGACGCGGCGCCACCAGCGTCGGTCCGGCGTCGATCGACCAACACCCACGGGCTTGGCCGCGGTCGACGCTTTCGACAGGCGGCGTCGTCGCCCGCGCGGGCGACGAAGCTGTCCGCCGCGCCATTGCCGCGGCGCGAGCGGACGTCTAGCTCCGCATCCAGCAACCTGACGGATCGACGCGGTGCCGTTCTTTTTTTGGCTTTTCAAGCAGCCGGACCCCGTTGTTTGCTGTGGAGCACGCGGATGGTGCCCCCGACTTGCGATTTGCGGGCCTCGCTGTCGCCAATGGCGCTGGTGGCGAGAGGCGCTTGCAATGCGCCCCCCCTCTTCGTCTTCTCGCCCCCCCCCCCTAGCGCAGAGGCCGTCCTCTCTTCTCCCGCTCACCTCTGTCACCCGACTCATCGCCACGACCCCTTCCGCCATCTTCGGTGCTCACCCTGCTCGCCACGACCTTCTGGGCGGCGTTTAGCCTCACCACTCTCCGCCCTTGCCCCCTCCCTTCTTGCAGGCGGGCGCACCTTTGCCCCCACCAGTGTTTTGTGCGCGGGGAGCCCTGCCCGTGACGCCGGCCGCTGCAGAGCGGCTGCGTGTGCCGCCGCATCCCTGTCGCAAGCGGAGCACCGCGGCGGTGGCGGCCACGAGCGGTGCGCGCCCCGGTGGTTGCCACCATTGGCGCATTTGGCACGGTCGCGGCGCGGGTGGGCGAGGCCTCGGCCGATGGGCGGGCGGCCGGTCTAGCGGGCGTGATGCTGGTGCCGCCCGTGGTGGCATCGACGTGCCTGATTTTCACCTTGCCGCCGAGGAGTGGTTGGCGCCCGCCCCCCTGCGGCCCCGCTTGCGGCGGCGGCCGCCGCCAGCGCGCCTCGGACCTTCGCGTGCCGCAAGGCCGGGACTTTGGGGTTGCTAGTCTTGACCCAGAGCGGGCGGCGGCGCTGCCCGATGCCGCCCCCGCGGTGGCGACCGAGGCGCGGCGCGCCTCTGCCACCACCGACGGGGCGCCTGCATGTGGGCTGCGGCGTGCTTCTGGTTTTCTTTCTCTCGGCGCGACGGCGGATTTCGAGCGTCGACACGGCAACCGGCCCGGGGCGGGGCGGTAACGCCCCCGCCCAGTCTGGCGGGCATGCCTCATTGCTTTTCCCAAGTCCGTGCTGGACGTGTCCAGAGTGCGCTGTGTCGTTCACTCCCCTCTATGCACAGGTGGAGTGCCGCGAGTGCCCCTAACGCGTCTATTCGAGACGCAAGACGTGTGTGGCTGTCGGCGTGACTCCATCGCGAGCCCCCAGGGCAATGTGCTGTAGAGACACGCGGTTTGTCAGGACTCACCAGCGCAGCGCTGCAACCGCCTCTGGACGCCGCGATAATGTAAGGCAGGGACGGATTCTCGCACGCGCAAGGCAAACGGTCGGGCCGGGTGTGTCTGTGGGGAGAGGACCAACAGCTGTGACTACAGATTCGCGCCCTAGCAACAATGACCTCGGCAGTCAGCGAAGTTCCATAATTCGACGTCGACTGCACTTGTGGCGGGTTACGATAGAATCCCCGTTGTGTGCTATTTTTGACGCCACATTTTTGTACAGCATTGAAGAGAGCGCGATGAGCTCTCCTCATTGCTGTGTCTAACTCAAAATGACATATAATGACGATTCTATCGTCACCCGCCACACTTCGACCGCGAGAGCGGCAGCAGGCGCCCCGTATCTCACTAGTGTCCAAAAGAGCTCTCGAGCTTCAGCGGCGTGCGCGACCCTCTTGCGATGCTACAAGGAAGCACCTCGCCTTATTGGCGGAGAGACAGGCCTTCCAGACGTCCACCCTGTTGCCAGCCGTGGTGAACCTTAGCGGCATTGCTGGCGGAGACAGGGCAGAACAGGATTGGCCAGGTTGTTGCGCTGCCTGCGCTGTCCTGCGCTGTAGACCCTAAACCGTGGAGGCACGCAAGGGCATTCTTGGCCAGTTCAGCGCCACAAGGCTTGCGGCGAGGAGCTGTTTTTGACAACAATCCTCGAGAGATACCCACAGGTCCGTGAAGACCAAAGAAAACGTGCCGGTCGCAGGATCACACCATGCAAGGCTATGCTGTCACCCACTCCTTTAGCCAATGGGCTGGAGAGTGCCCTTGTTTGGCTGACCATTTGTGGCGCCTTTCTTTAGAATCCTCATTGCACTTGAGGTCGGTCGAACAGAGATACGGACGTTTGAAGTTTTATCCAATTCTAAAGTCGCTCGGAAACCTCCCCCAATAGGTTGGGACGTCAAAACCGATTCTTGAGATCGGGGAGCCGTGACGATACGACGTCCAGTCAGTCCACAATTTCCGCTTGCAACGTGATTAGAGTAGTCCTCGTCACTAAGATCCAACAGGGCTCCACACAGTTTGACTCTCTCGGCGGTGCCGGCCCCGCGGCAGCACGTGTCCCAGGTGCGTACAGCCGTTCTCCCAAGAATCCCACACTCCAACTGTTGCAAGAGAGTTTCAAATCGGCCTCTACGACCCCACAGAGGCCGATTTGGAACACTTTTGGAACTGTTGCAGTGAGGGATTTTTGGGAGAACGGCTGTACCCGGCGACATGTGATCGCGAACCGTTAGGTGAGCGGCCATCCTTCGCTTGGAGCAGCGACTGGACAAGCAGTTGACTGCTCCTGGGGCTCACGAACAGAGCAGCTCTCGATGCGTGTTCTCAGCTTAAATTCGAGTGCGGGGCTCAACTGGACGGCACTCTCAGCCGCGGCTACGCCCGTGCCCCTCTTGCAGGGTGACCCCCCTCAGTAGGTCCCTCCGACCCACCGACGTGGTGCATCCTCCTCCTGACGAAGTGCTCTCTGTCCCCGACGAGGCGTCTCCCTCCCTTCTGCGAGCAGGAGCCTCCCCCCCTCTGTTGTGGAGCTTTCCTCTCCTCCTCGGACGTGGTACCCCCCCCCAACGTGGCGCCCACCCCTCCCATTGAGGCGCTCCTCTCGTTTTTGAAGGATCTCCTTGTTGTGGACACCACGTGCTTCCCCCACCAGTCCAAGAAGCAAGTGCGCCATTGCATGGACCCTGAGGCCTTGAGCACTCCCCAGCCATTGTCGGTCGACAACGGCGCTGTGGGCGGACGACATCCCCTGCGCCCTCCGACGTGAATCCCCGCTCTTCCTCAGACAAGGGCTTCCGTCCGCTGCAACGTTTTCCCCCGCCCACCTCTGGCACCGCGGCGCCCCGCCCGCCGCCTCCCCCGGCGTGGCGACTCCCCCCCCAAGCCGATACATCCCCTCTTCTCCTTCTCGGCCAGACGACTAGTTTCTACGCGCAAAGCGTGAGCCCCCCCCCCGTCGTAAGGAATACGCGCTTGTCTCTCAAGGTGTTGAGCACATCCCTACTTCCCCGAGCACTTCTCCGAATCACAGTCGGCGGTGTACGAGCGGTGTCCAAGGGCGGTGCCCCCCCCGTCCTCCTCCAAAATCAAGCAAGCTCGCTCGCAGTACAACGCCATGTGCCTTCCCGTCATCCCGCCGCCGGGCAGCCCCTCGGCGGCACCGGCCACGCCGCCGACCGGCGCCGACACTGACGGCGAGTGGCCGTTTATCTACGAGCCGGAGCCGGAACAAGACGCCGCCGCAGACAGCGGTGTAGCCTCCCCCGTCGTCCAGCCAATGGGCAACTCCCCGCCTGTGACATCGCCGCTGTCCACGCCCCCGCCAGCCGACGACGACGACGAGTTGCCGTTTGCCGTTCCGCAGCTGATGCAAGACGCCACGCAGAGCGTCATAGGCCCTCCCGTCGTCCAACTGTTGGGTAGCACCGCGCCCGCGACGGCGCTGCCGTCCACACCGCCTCCCTCTACGCCGCCGCCCGCCGCCGACACCTCCTACGAGTTGCCATTTGCTGTGCCGGGACCAACGCAAGAACCCGTCGCAGCTGCCATCGAGACGACGTCGGCCGGCAGCGTACGTGCCGTTGGTCAAGAGAAGCTCCTACACCAGCTTCAGATTGGTCAGTGGGAGCAGTGAACGGATATTTTGGCCACTGTAGGTGGTGGTGCCGGCCAACGGGAGTCGGCCACTTGGGGGTTGTGAGGACCAGCTGTTGACGGACGATACGTTGGCAGCTTCCTGTGTGTTTTGTCGGTTACATGTGCGTCAGCTGAGCTCTTGTGAGTTGGGGAGCACCTGCGCGTTTTAGACCATGCTTTTTTGTCGCGCTCATCATGCAAGGCGGTTCCGTGTAAAAGTGTTTGGCGCCCGATGATGGGGGACTACGCAACGCCTCGTTCATGCAGCTCATCTGCGTGCAGCGGCAAGCAGCGAGAACGGTTGTGGCCAGAGAGCGTCGCAGGCCCGGGCGCAGTGGCGCGCAGCACGTGCCGTCGCGTGGAGGCGATGCCGCAGTGGCGCAGCCGCAATGGGCGAGAAAACGAGTGGGCCGGCGCCGTGTCAACCAATCAGGCACTACCTCGGGCCTATCGGAGTGGGATTTTTCTGTGCTGCCACGTGGACGTCTGAGTACTCCCCACGTTGTGGGCCAAGGGACCCAAGATCGGTTTGTTGGTGGCCTGAATCATGAAGTGCAAATCTTGGCCGTGCTTCGCTCACTTGGACTGGAGGCTGGAAGGTGCGCGACAACATGGTCGGCAGCGGGGCCTCCCACGAGAGGCCCCGGCGGGACGAGTGTACAGTACAGTACTGTGGGGGACCTGCTCGGCTGCTTCTCCGTCAATGCAGCTGTGCATTAGAGGCACTTGAAGACCAGCCCAGGCTCCACGACCGACGGATCCGTGGATGTCCCGGATTGCGATTCTGCACGGCCACTACCAGCCACCCACTGTGTGCGTGCTACCAAACGAACTGTTAGCGCGGGCCGCTCCCGACTTCTCACAGTCCACAGGTGACCAGTGCGTTGTCCACCTCTCGTGCGTTACTTTGCCAGTGCCATGTCGCCGTTGCGACCGGCGTCCGAGGGAGCAAAAGCCGCCCGCCACGCGGCGCGGCACTCTCCATTTGTTCGAAACACAGATTCTTTCCACAGTTGGATCAGCCTGTTGCGACGAACAGGGAGGGTAGCCCTCGCCAGAAGGGAAAGCCGCTCGTTCGTGCCACGAGTTGCTCGACACACGCACCGGGGCGGCGAGGCGGTACGAGCCACCGCCTACGCGTGGACAGGCCACACGCGGCAGGGGTACAACGCCCACCTCCTTGCGAGGGCGCAAAAGCGCTCGTTGTGCGCACGCTCGGGTCTTAAACACACCAGTCCATTGCCTGCGGTGTCCATGTAATGCCCGCGCGAGGTCTCCAGTATCAGCTGCGGAATGAAGAACGCCTTGCGCGAGGGTATGCTCAAACGGCCCTGGACGACGGGAGCGCATGCGAGCGGCAGCTGTTCATTCCTTGCCTGCCCGCCACACTGCTTGATCAAGTTTCACGAGCGTGCCTAGAAGGGTGTGCTCGGAGTGGTATGTGGCCATGGGACGCTCTTGGCACGGCGGTGTGTGTATGGTTGGCTGTCCGCCTACCTGCGCGCACGCTTCGTCATGTTGCTCCGCACTGCGTAGTGCGTTGCATACAAGAGTGCGCAGAGACTGGCCGGATCTGCGACGGCCCGTACTCCCACATCGCATCTGCACACCTCTATCGGTTCTTTGTTGGGTGCCTCCCTTTGTCTTTGGACTGTTCCCCACCCAATCTGCTCCTCTGCGAGGGTCCTCCCCCTCCCCCCGCCACCATTGACACAACGAGCATCCTCCGGCCCATCGGCATTCGGACGCCTTTCGCCATGGCCAACACCAACGACGGCCCCGACCCCCGCACCACACACGTGCAAGGCGCGCAGACGGGTGCGCGCGGCGCCCAAGCCAATGGCGACACCAGCGGCACCGACGGCGGCGGCGCAACGGCCATCGGCGGTGCCACGTCGGCGGCTGGCGCAAGCCACGGCGTGGTCGCCTTCGGCGACGACGGGCGTCCAGCGGCGTCGGCGCTGACGCGGGCACCGCTGCCGCCGCCATTGCCGAGGCACGAAGCCGGGCATTCCGACGGAGCGGTGACCACCAGCGGCTCGCTACAGCTGGGGACGACCGCAGACGGTGGCAATGGGGAAGCGGCAGCGGCAGCGGCGGCGGATTTGGTGGATCATGGCCTGCTCGCCTAAAGAGTGCAGGAGGCGGCACATGGCAAGGTCAAGTGTCGCTGTGTTTGCTCGACGATGCGGAACTCACCCAGCTGGATTGCTTGTGTTGTTTGGTTTGCGCCTTGGTGTTTTTAGTCATTCTGCCGGTTGCCGGGTGGGTCGGAAGTACGATACTGTTAAAATGTGGTTTGTGTTGTCTCACAGCCTATTCATTTTTACGTCTGTGTGCGCTCAGTTCAAGATGAAGGCGTTTGTCTTCTTGCTTTATTTGTTGCTCGTGGCACGTGCCGTATCCCACCCCCGTGTGCTCCCACAACGGCTGCGTCGCCGAGGAGGAAAAGCACAACCCCGCCGACCTCGTACAGAGCAGCTCCCAACACCCCACTGGCACCAAACAGACCCACCGCTACCGAGCGGCCACACCCAATGAGACGCGGCGCACGCACGTCGGTGCTGCAGGCTCCGCCGCGTGCCCGTGCAAAGCGCACAGCCCGCCGGTACCGTCAGCCGTGAGCTTTCCAAGCCGCCGCCGACACACCTCTCATCGGCCACATCATCACCGTCCATCCCCCCCCCCCCCCCCCCCCCCCC
>ENA-ORXR01002291-ORXR01002291.1-marine-metagenome-genome-assembly--contig:-NODE-2291-length-18467-cov-19.136487_pt1 | contig 18467 bp, 13 predicted proteins | sample MGYA00237866_ERZ511479 | MGnify/ENA metagenome assembly ERZ511479 | reverse complement strand
CGGGACCGCCGCCGCTGCGGCCGGGACCGCCGCCGCTGCGGCCGGGACCGCCGCCGCTGCGGCCGGGACCGCCGCCGTCGCGGCCGGGACCGCGGCCGTCGCGGCCGTGGCTGCGGCCGTCGCTGCCGCGCCCGCCGCCGCCGCTCCCGCGCCCGTCGCCAGCCGCCGAGGCGCTGGTCATTCGTCCCAGCGGCTGCGGCCGCTGGGGCACTGTGTCAACGCCGCGACCGCCACCCCCGGGGAGCCGGCTTGCGGGGCGTCCATCACCACCCCCGCCGCTGGCCGTGGCTGCGGCCACCCAAGCGGATGCGGTCCCGGTTTACGGCGCGGCGCCATGGCGCGATCTTGGTTGAGATGTGGGTTTCTCTCCAACCCCTCTGTATTCGTGGAAGGAACGCGTGACTCCCTTATCATGCTCCCGTCCTCTCTACACCCCGTCATCGTGGTGCCTGGGGATGTGCAGGCGGTGGGTGACGCTGAGGAGGATGACGCACGGGCTGAGAGCGATCTCGGGTTGCACGCAAGGGGCGGTGAGGACGAGGGGAGCGAGAGGGAGGGAGCTGGAAGTGCCCGCTGTGGGGGCACAGAGGAGGGTGAGCGCCAAGATGGAGGCGACGGTAGCGGCTCTGGCGGACGTTTGGACGTTGAACATGACCAAGGACAGCAAGTAGATGGTACGGCCGCCCCAAGACCCGCGGCACCTGCGCCTACATCTCCTTTAGACGCCGTCGCGTCCCCACAAGATAACAACGGGGCGGCGGACGAGGTCGCCGATGACGGGGTCACCGACGGCATCGCGGATGCTGTGGCCGACGCGGTAGCCGGAAACGTTGCCGCGCCGACCGAAACTACCAGTGCACGTCGTCTTTCTGGCCGCGCAGGCCACCCTGCGCTCGATCCGGGCATGTCGGTGGCTCCAAGACGCCGCACAGGAGCCGCCACAAGCGTCGACCGCGTGACGTACGAGGAGGACACGCTTGCCAACTTCTACGCGACGGAGCTACGGGTGGCGGTGGGCTTGACGGCGCGGATGGGCGGGGCTTCGGTGGTGTCGGGCGGTTGTGTGCACGGTGCCCGCGTGGTGGTCATTTTGGAGGCTTTTGATCCGGTTGTCACATGGTCGGTCTTCTCCGAGGGCGCCCTCTTGGCCCTTTGCAGCTGCTCGGGCGTGCTCGGCAATGGACGTTCGGCGTTTACCGGGGTGGTCATGGAGTACCCGCAGATGCAGGAGGCGCTTAGGCGGAGCAGCACGTGCCGCCACGCATTGGCATTGCTGCGGGCCTACGACACCCTCGCCAGCGACATTGGTGCTGTCAACTACGACAGCTTCTTTTCGTCGCTTCCGTTGCTGCTCGGACCACTCGACGGCGACGACAACGGCGGCATGACGGAAGCGACCATCACGTATTACGTGACCCAGGCGGGGCTGCGGAAGAACGTGCCGATTTACGTCGTCTGCTACGACGGCATGTGGGCGGCCGTCGCCATCCGCCCCTCGAGCAACAAGTTCAAGTTGGCCACGTGCTGCCAACTGTCGTGCAAGTCGCGGCCGTGGGGCTGCATCCATGCCAAGGCGGTCAACAAGATCACTCGGGTGGACGCCGAGTCGGAGGCGGTACGGGCGGAGATGGCTAGGGAGGACGAGCTCCCTCTTGGCCCAGCCGGCATCCTGAACTCGGAAGACCCGCCTGTTGGTGCGCCTGCCGCCGCCGGCCGAGCCTCTGCTGCGGCGCCCTCCGCAACGCCCACCAAGCCGCGCCAGAGGCGTCGGGCCCGGAATTTGTTTCCGTGCTCGACAGAGGTGAGGCTTTGCGACCAGTACAGCTCGGCCCTCCAGCTGCTTCGGAGCGAATCCCAGTACAGGCGGCTGGGCAAGGTGCATGTGGAGTCCAAGTGCCTTGTCTGCGACGACTCGGTCCGCGGCCACGACGTCAAGACGAACACAGCCGATCTCTACACAATGCGTGGTCGGCTGGAGGTGGTCGTCGGGACGTGGACCTGCGCCAATGGCCACTTTGTTGACTATGACGGGTCCGAGGACGGACTCTTTGCGGTGGCGACGGAGACGCTGTACGTCCGTGTCTTCTTGGACTCGGTACTAGGCGTGTGCGTCATTGCACGGTCGACCATGGCGGCGGCGGCGGAGTACCTGCCGAGCGTCTTGCGGAACATTGGCGCGTACGAGGACGGGGAGTTCGGGCAGAACCGGCAGAGAATCTCCGACGCCGTCGGCGAGTTCACGGAGACGCTCATCATACCCGAGGTGGCCTTCGACTGCCGGGACTGTGGGGCCGAGGAGGCCACGGGCGGGCGGTTCAAGTGCGTTCTCGGCGACGGCCAAATATTGGCCGTCCTGCAACAGTACATCATGCCAATGACGAGGCCCGGTATGGACGCGCCGCGCGCGGACATGGTCATCACGTACGCGTGTGCGGTCCGCAACGCCACGGTGCGGGCGGTGATCCGCCACCGCGTCCGGTCGGGCGCTGTCGACTCCGTCGCCGTCACGGCGAATGAGGTCCTCAAGTTTCGTCCGTTTGAGGCGGCCATGTCCGGAGCGCCGCCCGCGCCGCCACCACCGCCGACGGAGGAGAGCCGCGGCTTGCGGGCGAGGGAAGAGCAGGAGGCCGCATTGCGGTGGTCGGCCGCCACCCTCTTTCACAAGTTCTTCTATGTGCGCAACCTCAACTCGGCCACGGGCGTCATTGCCGCAGGCGCCACTGATGAAGGGTCTTTGTCGGGCGTCAGTGACGGTGGCAGCGGCGTCAACTTGGCAACCGGCGACCAGAGCGGCGGAAACGCAGAGCGCTCGTCGGGAAGCGCTTCCGAGTACTCCAGCGACGCGTTGGAGCAGTCCGCGCCCGAGAGCAGCGTCAACGAGTCGGAGGGGAGCGACCACCAAGGCGAGGGTGTCCAAGAAGCGCAAGAGCACCTTGCTGGCGAAGAGCGCGAGGTAGCCACCGGCGTGGAGGAGCTCGAGATAGTCACCGGCGTCGAGGAGCTCGAGATGGCGCCGAGCGCGCGTGACCAAGCCGTCGCGCCCGCCTCACCGCCCGCAACGCCACCACTGGTCGCCGATGGCTTGCAGTTTCTGTTGTCCCAGCCAGGCGGTGACGACGGGGCGGGCAACGAGACGATGGAGGGCAATGACGGGGCGGGGAACTAGGTGGTCAACGAAGATGCCAAGGCGGGCGACGAGGCCATGGACGGCGATGACGAGGAGGGCAACGAGGCGGTCGAGCCCGAGTTGATCAGGGCGGCCGTGCCGCGCACTTACGACCGGTGGCGTACCCCGGTCGCGTCCGTTGAGCCGCTGGCGGCGAGGAGGTCGTTGCCAAATAGCGACGACCCGGTCGCCGTGGACGTGGCCGACCCCTCTTCTCCGCTGACCCAGCGGGCAGTCGGCGCAACCAACGAAGTGGTTGTGGAGCCGCTGACGGGCAGCCTCTTCGCGCTCGTGCAGCTCGACAAGATCCCTCTCAGCTTCGACGACTTTGAGCTGCTGCTGCCGTATAAGTGGCTGAACGATGAGGTCATCAACGGCATGTCAACGCTCATGCAGTGGCGCAACGAGCGGACGGTGGCCACTAACCCGTCCGCTCCCACGCACTACTTCTTCAGCACCTACTTTTACACTAAGCTCTGGCACATGAACGAGTACTCCTACAGTATCGTGCAGCGGTGGACCAAAGATTTTGACGTGCTCAACTACGACAAGATCTTCTTCCCCATCAACGTCGCCAACTCGCACTGGATATTGGCGGTGTTGGACAAGTCTGCCGGCACCATCTCCGTGTATGACTCGCTGGGCGGGCGGAACGAGATTGTCGGGGAGAGCTTGAAGCGGTGGGTGCTCGACGAGGCCGACTTCTACGACAAGCAGGCGCGCCAGTGGACGGTTTTGCACCCGTGGTGCAGGCAGCAAGAGAACTGCGACGATTGTGGCGTCTTTGCCGTACAGAACATGAACTTCATTGCGCGGGGACGGGACCTATCGACAATGATGCGGAGCACGGCGTACTACCGGCGACGCATGGCAGCTGAGCTGCTGGCCAGTAGCATTGGCGGCGAGGGGTGACGTGGTGGTGGCGTTGTCTGAGGGAGGGTGTTGGCGAGCAGCTGGTGACCTTTTTCCGCCCGCTTTCCTCTCTCTGCTTGTTTGAACAGGTGAAAAACGAACTGCTTACCATTGCGCACCCGCTCTTGCACTCTTCATGCTGGCAGGCCTGGTCCCTCAGGGGGTTCTGGGACTTCGTGTCATGGTAGGTCGTCATCTTGCTCAAGCGCACCGCCGTCCACGTCACGGCCAATAAATGATAGGGGGGCAACCTCGTGCCAAGGCAATCAAAAAACTCAATAAAGTGTTCGAACTTACGACAATTGCATGTACAGCACATGTCGCGACCCTGCCTCACAACCGATCCAGGCGGACAGAGATCATGAGCACGATTCGCAAATGCATCATCAATTCCCAGCACGAAGAAAAGGTAGCGCCCCACCATCGGCATTTCGATGATGATGCTCAACGGTGTCGTTCCCTGCCTGAGCGGCCCTTGCGGCCAGATCCAGCCGGCTGGATCCGTCGAAAGAAGCGCCTCCAGATGCGTGACTCAAGCGCTCAGACAGCTGCCCGCCAACTGCTGTGGCCGTTTGTAAGCGCCCTCTTGTGTCCGACCGCAGCAGAGACCCCTTGTGAGCTATCTCGAGTGACCCTCTTCCCCTCCCGCGATACTGATGTGTGCCCCTCCTTCGCGGGTCCGTCGGCCCACCGACCGGGACAGCCGTGGATGGCAGTCCTTGCCAGCCGTTTGGTGGCCCTTGTTTCGTGTCCCTCTCGGCCCGCCGCCAGCGGGGGTTCTGGACGACGTCTGTCAGCCCGGTGTGCCTCCTGGCTGCACCCATGAACGGGGACCCGCGTTTCTAACGATATCCGCTCTCTGGCCGGCCGTCTCGCACCCCTGTCCGGCCCCCGCCCGCCCGCTTACCTGCCGCCGCCGGCTGACAGGCTTGGCTCGCGACTGTCTCCCTGCCTGCCCCCTCGATGGGCCGAATGGGTGAGTGGGACCTCTCCTTGTGTCTGTCCTCGTCGTGCGCTGTGCGTGTGCGCCGCTCTCCGTGCAGCCTGTACGCCGTGGCCGCCGCCGGCGCGGCCAACTCTTGGCATTGTCGGGACCGTCTGCCAGCTCCACGTGGTCGACGGCAACCTCCCCCGCTCTGGTGCGCTTCGCTGTTGGCAACGCGTGACCCCTCGCCACCTCGACACTGGCCGGAGGGAACTCCGCGGCTGGACCGCCGTAGACGCCGCCACCCTCTGCGCCACAATGGTCATCGTGGACGCGGACGCGTCGGCCACGGGCGAGAGGCTCGACCACGGGGCGGGTGCTGCTACCTCTGCTGCGTCTGGCGTGGTTGACACGCCGTTTCCCGCATTCGTGGGGAGCAGGGCGGACCTTTCCCCGGGTGCGGCCTCCGTTGCGGCGCTCGGCATTGACTACCCCGTCGTCGACGGCATCCCGGATCGGCGGGCCGTGGTAGGCCACGATGCGGCGCTGGCCACGGCGCTGGAGGGCCGCACGGGAGAGCAGGGCGAGCTGGCAGGTGGCATCAGCCTGCCAGCCAACAAGTCGCCGACGGTGGTCGTGTCGTCGGTAGGGGGTGCGGCGCAGATTGGGGGAGGCGACAGCGGCGTCCAACCCCTGCTTCAGCCTGTCGCGCAAGCGGTCGTCGACGCCGAGCGCGACGTCTTTCCCAGCGCCGACGGCGCCCATGCCCCGAGCGTTGTGTTGGTCCCCGACGCCGAGGTGACGGCGGACACCCTGTCTGACGTTGGGCGTGCATCGGTCATCCACGTCCAGGACACGGGCGGCATGGACGGAAACTACGAGTCGGCGGGCGGGTACGACTTCTACGTGTCCGAGCCGAGCGACGACGAAGAGGCCGCTGCCGCGGGCGAGCCGGCGGTGGGCGACGCAGGGTTCGCGGTTGCTGCTGCCCTTGAATACGAGCCGGACGCAGCCGCTCTTGACGCGGCGACCCTGGACCGGGCCGCTGTGGTTGGCGGGTTGGCGGGTGACGCGGCGCTGGCGTCTGGCACCAACGACCCCTTGTTCGGCCCCATGCCCGACGCCCCGCCCGAGGCGGCGGCTGCCCAAGCTGCGGACGAGGTGCTTTGCGTCTGCACGGACTTCTTCCCCGAGACAGACGACGAGGATATCGAGAAGGATCGATGGATGACGGTGCGCACCTTCATCGCGGCCATGCTTTCTGAGCCTGTGCTCAACATCTTTGGCGCGTGCAGCGCCATCGACGTGGAGGTGTTGGCGAGGACGCTCATCGCGCGGACGCGGAGCGCCGAGTGGATCGAGCTCGCCCCGTGTGTGACCCCCGTCGTCTTCGTGTGGCAGTTTCTCTTGCTCGTCCGCCACGCCATGGACGAGCAGCCTGACCTTTGCCAGGCAGTTGGGGAGCTGATGCTCTTTTGCGTCCTTGCGGAGGAGGAGACGATGGCTCGGTGGGTGGCCAAGGCCAAGCCTGCGGCCAAAGAGTACCGTGACAAGTGGGCGGACGGCGATGCGGCCGCGTACGACGCGTGGCTGCTCTCCCTTGGCATCCGTCCGGCCATCTCCCACGTCGTCGCCAGAGAGCCGTCCAAGGCCCGCGCGGCGGAGCAGGCAAACGAGCTGAGGACTGGTCAGTCCTGGCCGGGCCGGCCCGTTCTCCGCGCGTTCCCAGAGGACTCGACGGCGGAGAAGCAGCGGCTGAAGGCGGCCGGCAAGCGCGAGGAGAAGAAGGACGTCAAGCCCAAGGAGGTCAAGGGGTGGGATGTCGACGATTGCCGGCACCACTTCCCGGACAGCGTGCTTCGTGCCCCCGGTGTCATCACGTTTGTTTGCGGCTGCGGCTACATCATTGGGTTTGAGCTCCTGAGGGAGACCGAGAGCCCCGCCCACGTGGTGGCAGCCCTCGTTCAGCGCTTCAAGCGGTTCCCTCGCGTTATCTATTTCGATACTGCTTGTCAAGCGCAGCGCAACGCCCTGCGGCGGGTGCCTTGGATGATGGACGGAGTGTGCACGTCTTGGTTTATTGACAGGTTTCATCGGTGCAACCATACCTGCTCCCCTGTCTTCAATGCCGACCAATACCCGGACCTCACGCGGGGCCACGACACGTCGGGGGCCGAGAGGCAACACTCTATTAAAAAGCGGTCCAAGAACAGCCTTTCGTATATGAGGCAGCGGCGGTTTATTGTGCGGTCGCGCATTATTGCAGCACACAACAACATCAAGGTGTCGCAGAGGCGCGAGGCGACCAAGGAGGCCAACCGAGAGCGTATGCCCGGCCGGGCCAAGGTGTCCGTGGAGATCCAACACAAACCCGTTGAGACGTATTTCCATGACTTTATTGTTGACCATTGTGAGATGGGGGAGCGGTGCCCGTGTAGAGATAGGGTGCAGAAGGACGGGATAGTCGGGTTGGAGAGGAAGGTGTGAAGAGACAATGTAGTGCCACCAAGATGCAACTGGTTAGATATGAAGCCACACTAGCAAAGTGGCGCCTTCACGACCACGACAATCCAACAGGTGAGATAAAGACATCACAGCCACAAAGCGTCCACGCACCTGCTCACAGCACAGTCACTCGTGACGTCGCATAGTTCGCGAACCGCCGTCTCCGGAACCAGCTGCTCGTTGCAGAGGCCGGTGCACCCCGCCGCCTGGCATCACATGCAGCTAGACGGACAGCGCAAAGGAAACAAACGACAACGGATGCTAGTAGGAAAGACGTTAGTGGGCCACGCTGACCATCGGCGCAGTGCAACTGCGTGCGTCGGCCATCGCCGGATGGCAAATGGATGCGAAGCGGGGGCCATGTCGGCACCTGAGACCACCGTCCTGCAAGAGAGACAGGAAGTGGTTTGCAGCCAAGAAAGACACGCCGACGTACCTACCCTCGGGCTGAAGTTGCCGCGTCACGGCAATGGGGAGAGTGGAGAACGACCGGGGAAGCTGTAGCACAAAGAGGCAAGCACCGACAGCCCAAATGGTTGGGGTGGAAGAACCGGTCAAAAAGCACCCAGCCCCCACACACACCGAAAAAGAACGGGCCGTGTCCAAGGCCCCATCCCAACCAACAGCACGCACCCGGCACTCCAACGGTACGCTCGCGCACATCCAAAACGTCCATTGCGCGCAGCCAAAAGCACAGCCAAGCGAAAACCAGACGTGAGGCGTTGCAGGAGGTGGTGCCGTTGCCGCGGCACCACCACCATGTCCGTGCGATGCGGGGGACATCGCGGCAGGGGACGCGGCTGACAAGCGGTGGTTGCGGCATCGTCACCGACCAGGCACGTGTTTGCCGGCACGGTTGGACCACGTGCCATCGGCGCAGAAAACGCGCGCTCCTGCGGCCCGGGAGCGGCCAACGTTGGTGCCGCAACGGCGCAGATTACACCGGCCCTTTGCACCAGCACACACGTGCGACCAGGCGCTTCAAGGCCTCTTTGATCTCGAAGGATCGCCACAGGACGTCAAACAAGGTATTGAATTCAGTCTGAAGTGCGGAGAACTACTCTGATACCTGCTTGAATATCACGCAAGGCCTGAAGTAGCACCCTTTTTGGGGGAAACATGGGTTGGCCGCCTCATCTGACTGTGAAAGGGGGACCATATGATAGGCTTGCTTTCTGGGGGCATGGCCAAGATGTGGACCATCGATTCTGGCCATGCTAGGGGGGGGGGTGGCAGTGACAGCCGCTGGGAGGGGCGGATCGCAACTGTGTCTGGGGGGTCTAGGAGACAGGTGCCACGGTCGCCTCTTTGGGGGCGGCGCGGCCGGGGAAGCTGTTACGTGCTCATGGCGCCCCGGCTGATCGCTGTGCGGTTGTACGGCGTGAGACAGAGGCAGATCCGATGCCCGTCCAGGTCCCGCCAGACTGTGAGGGCTGGCTTCCCGGATGGAAATCGACCTCTGCTTATCAGGAGGAAGAAGCAGGAGAGAGCTTGACCCAAAGTCGCTACTGACGTGCATGCGGCAGGAAGGCGCTGCATCGTCCGCCAGGTTCCGCATTGAACGAAAGGTGTGGCTCACTCCCGGGCTCTCCGCGAAGTCGGGGCGACGCGGCCAACTTTTGCGCGCCAGGAAAGAGCATTGGTTCAGACAGGGTCGGCGCAAGCCTTCACGAAAAGAGAGGCAGTTACTCATCCGCACAAACGCAACGCTGAAGAGAATCTACACTGTGATGGACGGTTTGTAGCTATTGGGGCTGTGCCAGTTGCGAAAGGGCTGAGCACAGTAAACATAAGTCGCGCTCTTTTGGGGGAGCATATAGTGGGTGTTGGTGACACACCAATCTCGCCGCACTTTCCGTATGTCGTCTACTGGTCTTCTCCAGTCTGCACACAGATATCGCCGCGCCACCCTTCCGCACATTTACAGGCGCTCTGTCAGTTCATCCTGTATAGAAACACTACGACCAGAGCTCACTTTCCCTCATTGCTCCCACGAGCTGCATTGTACTCAACTTCAAAGCAGCGGCCCCAACTGCCGCGCAGGGGCAGCGACGCCATCGCCGGCAACCGGTCGGCGTCGTCATCGTCCGAGGTGCTCCCGCCGCCGACCGCCGAGGCAGCGCGCCCGCAGGGGGGCCGCCAAAAAGTCAGGCGGCCTCTTCGCCACGACTGCAAGCAGTCCTCAGGGCGCTGGCGTTTCCCCCGCCAAGGCGGGTAGCAGACGACGGCGAAGTGAGCAGTCGGCATAATCAGCCCAGATTTCGTCAAACTGACGGTCCCCGTCGCTTTTATCATTCTCCGCAATAGGCTGCTGGCCGCCGAGCCACGCGCGCCTCGCACACCACCCCACTGCTCATTCCTTTCCCTGGCGGGACGCATTTTAAGAGATGTCGCAAATGGACAGACCAGCGTGTCCTTCTCACATGGTTAGGTAGTATCGCGACCCACGTTGCTAAGAGGACAGCGCCATCCAGGCGCAGCCAAATGGTACATCGTCATCCCTGGCGTCGCCAGAACTCTGCCCTACCACGCCAGCCGCCAATCCTTCCCACGACTAGGATGGTAGGTTCGCCTCCCTGCCCAACTGAACTAGCACGCGGCCATCGTTCGGATCCACGGCAAAGACTTGCGAGTGCACGTTCACATGGACCCGATGGCCTTTATGGACAGTGCCGCGACAGAGATACAAGTAAGGCGTATATGTGAACAAGAAACAATGCAAGTACTCCAATGGTTCTACTACAGTCGACCGCCGCCAATCCCCTCCCTACTCCACCCCCCTCATTCTCCTCTCTATGCCCGCGGCCCGTAAAGCTCGTCCGTAAAGAGAGAGTGGACGTACTCTGACACCTTGGTAGTGATGTGATGACCGCCCGGGAGTGGGGGCAACTTGGCCAAGAGCTCCCGACCATCCGCCTCCGAGAGACTACTATAGACGAGCGCCAAAGCTTTGGGCGTCTTGTACCCGGCCGCCATGATGACATCGATGCGGACCGGCCCGATCCCGGGCAGGACGCTCAATTGCAGGGACCACAGCTGCTGCAGCGTTGCCACTCCTCGCAGCTCCTTCATGTACTCGTCCCACTTCGAGTACGTGAGGACGTCGTTGGAGCCCGGCGAGGCACCGTCTGCAACACGGTTGCGCTCGAGCCAGGCCGCCAAGCCGTCGGCCGTTCCAAGCCGGCGGCTGCGGTGCCGCGTCATGGAGGCGTAATACTGCACCGTCTCCGACATGTTGTCCGTCTCCTTGACGAAGATGTTGTTCTCCACCGAGAGGGAGGCCAGGAAGGCGCCCGCGTCCCGGCGCATGGCGGCGTCGCCCCTCGTCGCGGCTTCCACGCTCCCCTCAATCAAAAAGGTCAGCGACGACCGCCTCGACGCCAACATCCAGTACGACTGCTCGGCGAGCCGCCCGTCTCGCATGGAAGACACCAAGTCGGCCGCCGTCTTGCGCTCAATGATCTGGTCGAGGATGAGCCCGGTGCCCGCCGCCGGCGAGCCCGCAAAAGCCCCCGCGCCGGCGGTGGTCACCCGCGCCACCAGTGTGGCGTCGCCGCAAGGAAGGCGACGCGTCACGACTCTGCCGGTCAACCCAGGGTTCATACGGAGCCGAGACAGAAAGGCGGAGCGCGAAACGCCGCTTCCAGTCGTCTCACGGTCATCAACAACGAGGAACACCTCGGAGGCAAGAGGACCGGTCGACGAGGGAGGGAGGGGGTACGTCAGTGCGATCGGCTGGCTGGCGAGCGCCATGCCACCCGCCCGGCTAGGCAAAGACCCGGCCGTCCCTCCAAATGGAGACGCCCGGAGCAGGTCTTCCGCCGTCTGTTGGTGGGTGCCAACGCGGCTAGGCACAGCCGCGTCGACAACGACGGCTGAAAGCGCCTCTTCCACGGCGGGGCGGGCGTCGTGGTCCACGACAGCGACATCGCCGTCGACAGCACCTTGCTCGGCGGCCGGCACGGCCGCCACCGGAAGGGGGGAGTCGTCGCCGACAACGATGATGCCCGCCTCGACGGCGTCCGCCACGCCGCCGGCGCTGTCCGCGACGGTTAGCGGCGCCGACTCACCCTGGTGGCCACCCAAAAGAAGGGGGGGTTCGTCGTCAACAACGATGACGCCCGGCTGGACGGCGTCCGCGCCCACGATGGCACTGTCCGTGGCGGCTAGCCGCTCCGAGGGGCCGTCTTGGCTGCCAGGGAGCAGCCGGCGACGAGACACATCTTGACCGTCCCACCGCTCAGCTGCATCTTGATCGCCGCGCGCCGTTGCTGGTCCCCCGCAGGGCACCCGACCGCCAGCACATCCGACGTCGGCCGGACCGCCCCGGCCATTGTTAGTTGGCAGGGCGCGATCGAGCACGCGCTCCACAATGGAGGGAGCACCGGCGCCGGCCGGCGCACCAAAGAGCTCGGCCTCAACGGCCTCGACGGCAGTGCGGGCGGGGATGCCACGGCCGATGAGCCCCTGCAGCAGTGCCACGTGCTCCGTCACAACGTCAGCCACAGGAGGTGCATGCCCACGCGAAGAAGACGAGGGTAGCGACGGTGGCGGCGACAGAGAAGAGCCACGGCCCGCACAGCCGCGCCCAGCACCAGTACCACGGCCCCCCATTGTCAAAGAAGGATGGGAGAAGCGGGTGGTGTGGATAGAAGAGGGGGGCGGGGGGGATGGCGCCTAGCGCGAGCGCGGCAGCGCCAATGCCGGCGGGGAGGCGAGGAGCCCTCGCCGGTGCGGGAGGGGGGTTCTCGATAGGGATGAGCAGGAGGGGAGTGCGGGACAGGGGTGGGAAGGAGGGGGGTGCGGGACAGCGGTGGGAAAGAACGGGGAGCGGGACAGGGGTGGGCAGGAGAGGGACGCGAGACAGGGGTGGGAGCGAGCGGCTCCCATATCTGATGAGCGGCGCGCCTCAGACGCTTCGGGATGGCCACCGAATCGTGGAGATGGCGGCCCGCTCCCCCGCTTGTAGGCATGCTCGATGGCGGCAGTGAGGTGTCGTCAGACCTCCCAGGAGCCGCACTGTATCTTCCCGGAAGCGCCAAGGGGGGTCTTCTTGCCTACAAACGACAGAACAGAGCACTCAAAGGTGAATGCGTGACCCCAAACTATGCCAATAGTACGGAATCTTCTGTTTCAGTATTTGTAGGAACACAGTGTATACCTCTGATTATATTTTCTTGGTTTGCACGGGGGGCGGTGTGCCGACTGCAATCGAATGGATCACGAGGCCCCTCAGCCTCGTTCACTGGGCGCGGACCGGGGGGGGGTGTCTACGCGGTCCCGCGAGCTCATCCGACAAGCTGGCTGCCATTGCTCCCCAGAATGGTCCGCAACGGCTGGAGACGTCCAATGACAGCACGAGTCAATTCTGGGGGGGTGCGACGCTTGGAGGGCAGCAGCGGAGAATGGGCTCGCTCTGGTTCTCTGAAATAGTTGGCCCGCCTGGAGCGTCTCGGAGGGGGCCCCCTCTGCCGATCAACCGTGAACCGTGAACCGGGCACCGCGTGGCAGCGCCCCAGTGTCTCCCAAGGGTGGTTCCAGGAAGGGACGCCACTGGCCCGAGCACCAGCAGCTCTGCGCGCCTTGCGTCGTCCATGGTGCCGCCACAGCCATGCCCGCCCGCGCCGCATGAACCGCTCTTCCCGACCGCACGGTCATTTGGGCGCGCTTTTGTACCACCACAGTCGCCGTACACACCGTCCCTTGCCCACTCGCCACAATACCGTTAGCAGCGCTTCGTCGTGGCGGGAAGGTGTGGAGGGCGGGGGGCGCCCAGCAGCCGCCACGGCCGCTTGTGGGATAGCATCGGCAGGACCAGTAGGGGTTTGGGGGCGGCACAGAGGACCTCGCGGGCTCGAACACAGTCATTGTGATGAGGGATGAGATGGCTTGTTTCCGGCATGCCGTTGCTGTGGGAGGGCGCAAGCGCAAGGACACCACGCTGCCTCAACGCCGCAGCCCCCTGGCTGGCGGAGCGCCGCTGAGGCACAAGTGTTTCAGAGCCGAGGTAGGCCCCGTTTCCTGTGTGGCGTCTGGGGTCGCGGCTGGATGTGGCCGGTGGGGTGGTCGCTGGGGTGGCCGACCGCGGGCGCCAGCTGGGGCTACCGGTGGGGGGTTCCGGCTGGGGGCGACGGCTGGGGGTGTCAGCTCGTTGTGGGATGTGGTAGCTGCTGTGTTGGCCGGGGTGGATGTCCGGGGGCGCCGGCTGGGGCTACCGGTTGGGGTTCCAGAGACTGTCGGCCGCTCGGGGGGGGGGGGGCAATGGGGGGGGGGGTGGGGGGGGGGGGGGGTGTGGGGGGGGTGGGGTGCGTGGGGTGCGTGAGGGGCGGGGCGCGGTAGGTTGGGGTGGGGTGGTTGTGGGTAGGGTGGGGGGGGGGGGGTGGGGGGGGGGGGGGGGGGGGGGGGGGGGGGGCGGGGGGGGGGGGGGGGGGGGGGGGGGGGGGGGGGGGGGGGGGGGCAGTGGGGGGAGTAGCTGGTGGTGGAGGTCTTGTGGGCACCCGATGTGGGTGCGGATGTGGCCGTATGGAGCGTCTGTTTCCTGTTAGTCATCCAAACCCTCCTTCGCCTTTCAGACTTGGTTTGTTGACACAACTATGTGCTGGCTATCGTATAGAAGAAAAGAGAGAGCAGAGCAGAGGCGAAGACAGAACATCGTCAAGCAGGCACTGCATTGTGCTCAAGAAAAATAAACCAACTCCTTGCACCACACCATGACGGTGCCAACCTGCGTGTCGAGGTCCACAGTCCCCTTTGTACTGCCCGGGATAGGGTAGCGTGAGCTGTACGGGTAGGAAACGGAAGCATCCAAGACGGCGTCCAACTCGACGGCCACCAGGTCATTGTCAATCCAGCGCGAATAGATCTTCTTCTTGTTCTTGACCAGACGAGCAGTAGCGACAGACACGCAGAGCTCCGACAGCAGCGTGCATGGCGCGCGGTTGGGGACGTTCTCCCAGTTCACCTGCTCACCCGCCGCAGCGCTTGCTCCAACCGCGGCCGTGTGCTGCTTGACGGCCAGGCGTCTCGAGCGCTTGACTGGCGCGGGAGACGAGGAGCTCGGCTCCGCGGCGGCCCGCCGTTTTCCACGAGCGACTAGCGGTTGGTCTTTTGGAAGTGCGGCGGCGGTGGCGGCAGCGGCAGCGGCGGCAGCGATGGCAGCAGCTTTCTGCCCACGCGTTGAGCGCCTCCCCCCCGATGGTGACAGGGCGGCGTCCGTCGCCGCCCCCGGCACGCCGCCCAACGACGGCACGCCTCTACCGTCCGGCCGACCGAGGGTCAAAGCGGCCGCCGACGCCGTGCCCGCCGATGCCCTTGGACCGGGCACTCTCGCACTTGATGCAGCCGCCGTGGTGTTTTCCGCCGCGCCGCCCCGGCCGCTCGGAACTGAGCCACCAGTCGTGCTCTTCGTCGTCATCTTGACGGCATGGGTGCCGCCCTTGGGCCTCGGCATGAGGCGGACGCCCCTCCCGCTTTCCTTCTCGGCCCTTGCGCTCCGTGCAGGGCTGGCAGGATGGGCGACGCGTCGAGGCTGCAGCGGTGGCCGCCGCGCGGATGATGCAGCGGGCGTGACCATGCTGGTATCACCAGGAGGGAAGCAAGTACTGCCCGACGATGACGCGGAATGCTTGTTTACCGGCGGTCGCGCAGACGAGGCGGAGAGATGCGTACTCGCAATCTCGCTCGTCGCCGCGACTGGCGGGGACCCCTCCGCGGAGGAGCGCCCACCAGTGGGTGCACATGCCGCGCCCGAGCATGCCGTCCTCGAGGGAGTCGACTCAGGCGCAGCTTCGGAAGACAAGCGCCCGGCCGACGCACTACTCGGAAGCGACGGAGATGTAGAGCTCGCCGCACCCTCGGGGGTTGCCGACGTCCTCGTCTTGGGCGTCCCTGGATGCACGACGCCATCATTGTCCACTTCTTGCACTGGTAGAGCACCCACAACAGCAGGGGCCGCAGCAAAGATGGTCGCGGCCGCAGCGCCGTTCTGTGCGGCAGCGGCCGAAGGGGGCGGGGCATCCAATGGGGAAGATCCCGCGGATGACGCCGATGGCACCGGGGAAGTAGCGGGGGCGGATGGTGGTAGGGGGCTCGCTGCTGAGCGAGGCGCCCGCTGTACGACCGCAGATGACGCGGGTGCCAGAGATGGTGGCGCGGTCGACGCGGGTGGTGATGGGGCAGGCGCCGTTGACACGGGCACCGGTGGAATAGGCGTCAGTGAAGCAGGAGTCGGTCGGGTAGGCAACTTTGAGGAAGTTGCCGGCGGCGTTGGCGCCGTGAGCGCGGGTGACGGCAGAGTTCGCGCCACCGACGCTGGTACCGTCGTGGTGGGTCCGTTATGAGTTCCCACCGGCCGGGTGCGCGCGGCCAAAGACACGGACGCGGGAGGCGAAGATACTGACAACTCGGCCGAGGATGTGCCCCCCGCTGACGCACTAAAGGTCTTGGCTTTGATGCTCGTGTTGCCCGCCACGCTCAACTTCACCGCCGCGCTTGTGTTGCCCGCCGCTCTCGTCTTGACCTCCGCGCTGGTCTTGACCGCCGCGCTCGTCTTGACCGCCGTGCTGCTCGTTTTGACGGCCGTGCTCGTCTTGACCGTCGCTCTCGTCTTGCCCGCCGTGCTCGTCTTGACCGCCGGGCTCGTCTTGACCCCCGTGCTCTTCTTGACCGCCGCGCTCGTGTTGCCAGCCGCCCTCACCTTGTCCGCCGCGCTTGTGCTGCCTGCCGTGTTGCCCGCCGCGCTCGTGTTGTCCGCCGCGTTCTTATTGCCCGCCGCTCTCATCTTGACGGCCGCGGTCGTGTTGCTGGCCGCACTCGGGCGGCCCGCCGCGCTCGTGTTGCCCGCTGCTTTGCACTTGACGGCCGCGCTCGTGTTGCTCGCCGCACTCGGGCGGCCCGCCGCGCTCGTGTTGCCCGCTGCTTTGCACTTGACGGCTGCACTCGTTTTGACCTCCGCGTTTCTCTTGCCCGCGGCGCCCGCAGTCGCGGCTCCACTCACCTGGACAGTCACGCTCGTCCTGTCGATGGCTTTGCCCTTGCCCGCGCGCGCCATCAAAGCTGCACGGATGGCGGCACTCTGCGAGGAAGCAGTAGCGGTAGGCGATGGCGACGCCACCGAAGCGGTAGCAGCTGCAGAGGCCAACGCGGTATCCGCTGCAGACGCTGCCCTCACAGCCGCGGGGTGGTCCGGTGGCAGCGGAGCTGGAAGCTCTTCGGGCGCCAGCCGCGTCATGTGCGTCGCCTGGGGTGATCCCTTGGCCACCCAGCCGGCTGGTCGGCGAGGCCCGCCCGAAAACTTCTGGCCCGGCCGGCGATGGTCCGCCTGCTGCTTAGCATGCTGCGCCGGCGTTGGTGCGATGCGCGGCACGGCGCGGAGCCCGGAAAGCGTCCCCAGCTGCGGCGTGCGTGCCGATACAGACAGCAACGGCGTGCCGGAGAAGCCGTAGATATACTTGGACATGGCGAGATGTGCCTCCTGCGACATGCCGGCTAGCAGTAGAAACTCAGCCACCCGCTGCTCGACGGTCGACTTGCGCTGGAGAGTTGCCCGCGGCAAAACCGCTCTGACCGATGGCGTCGTAAGCTTGGAGGCGCATTTGGCGCGCGCAGCCTCCAGCATCCACTTGTCCACAATGACGCCGCGCGGCCACGGCGCGTCACGAGAAGCCTGCCTTGGCCACCAGGAAATGCACAGGCGCCGACGCCGTACGGACATGCCGGCGGCCAACGCGGTGTTGCCCTTCGTCAGCGCGTGCCGCAAGCGCGTCAGGCGGTCGGACGACGAGTCGAACATGGTCTTGAGCAAGCCCTTGGCGGCGGCATTGGGAATGTAGTCGGCTGGCGGAAAGGCTTGGACGGGAGCGGTTGGCACCCACCCTCGTCGCCGCCGAGGCCCGACGCGGCTACGCCGCTGGAGCTGCTGTCCGTCTTCGTCTTCAGCTGACGAGAACGACGAGCTGCCGTCCGTGTCCTCGTCCTCGCCGCTGCTGCTCAAGCCTGTTGCAGGGGTGACGTCGTCGCCGTCTTGGAAGGCGCCAGCGGCCGTGGCCGCTGTCGTTGCCGCTGCCGCAGGAGCCGTCGTGGAGGCTGCAGGGGCGTCCTCTGCCTCTGCCGCTGCTAAGACTGCTGCGGCAGCCGCTTGGGAGCGGGCGAGGTCGGCAGAGGCTGGTGACGGCAGTGCTATCGGTGCCCCACCGCCACCAAAGCCCGCCCCAGCCGCCACTGCCGCCCCAGCCGCGCCAGCGCAAGCCGTCGTTGTCGCCCCAGCCGCCGACGTTCGTGCAGCCGCCGTCACACTCACCCCGCGCGCCCTGCGCATCGGCGCCTTCGGTGCTCGACCCCGCCTAGTCGTGTCCCCACCCGACCCGGCGCTCCCACCCGACCCGGCGCTAGCACCCGCCCTTCGAGTGAGGGTCTTCCCTGCGCTCTTATCCACCACCCCACTTCCTTCACCATTCACTCCAGCCATGGGTCTACCCAAAAGCAGGGCTTCAACCGCGTCCGCAGATGGCTCCGTCCGCAAGGCCAAGAGCGGCCCAGCCGCCGCCATCAAGCAGTTTGCGCTCTCCACGTAGCGGTAGAGCATGCACAAAACATCGCCCGCGGGGCTCAGCAGCACGTTGGCGTCCTCGAAGACAGGTACCCAAAAGACCTTTCCCGTCGTGTCGTAGCCAGACACGTGGACGTGGAAGTTGAAGTTGGTGTTGTTCTTGGAGAATAGCTCGATCATCCCCAAGATGTCCACCAAGAGCGCCAAGGTGACGGGGCCCATGCGCCCCGGCCCCACAAAGCCCATCAGCTTGTCATAGGTCTCCTTGGCGCTCTGACGCACTGTCGCAGACACCATGTCGACGCCGTCGACGCGTGGGGAGCGCACGAAAGTGTTGTGCAAACAGGGTGAGCGGACGAGAGCGGGAAAGCCACGGCACGAAAGACCAGCGAGCACGGGCGACGAGAAACGCG
>ENA-ORXR01002290-ORXR01002290.1-marine-metagenome-genome-assembly--contig:-NODE-2290-length-18471-cov-9.101500_pt1 | contig 18471 bp, 18 predicted proteins | sample MGYA00237866_ERZ511479 | MGnify/ENA metagenome assembly ERZ511479 | reverse complement strand
CCGCAGGCCGATATAGAGGCCGCGCTATTGGCTCTCGTCCCGGGACAGGATTTCTCGCTTATGGTCGATTTGGGCACGGGCACGGGCCGGATGCTCAAGCTCTTCGCCCCGCATATTAAAACCGGAGTTGGCGTCGATGATAGCGTCGAAATGTTGCGCGTTGCGCGACATACTCTGTCCGATGACGATTTCACGCATATATCTGTCCAGCAGGCGGATTTGCAGGATGCCCCGCTAAAAGACGGCGCAGCCGACCTCGTGACCTTGCACCAGGTTTTGCATTTTCTGGAAGACCCGGCCCGTGCTGTCAAAGAAGCCGCGCGCTTACTGGGGGAAAACGGTCATCTGCTGATTACGGATTTTGCCATGCATGACTTCGACAATTATCATGAGAAATATGCCCACCGTCGTCTGGGTTTTAGTGATCAGGATATGCTTCAAATTCTGTCTGATTATGGATTCACGATGATGCAAACCCGGACGTTACCAGCATCCGAGCCAACAACGCCGGACGTCAAAATCTGGCATGCTGTCAAAACTTCCAACGCGCTTTCTGCGACAGGATAAATTATGAATTCCCGTCTTCCACTTCGTGACCCTAACGCACCGGTTGGCGCGATTGCCCGCGCCTCTGCTGAAACGCCTGACCTGAAGGTCAGCTTTGAGTTCTTCCCGCCGAAAAACCAAAAGATGGAAGACAAACTCTGGGCGTCTATCGAAAAGCTTTCGCCTTTGTCACCGGACTTTGTGTCCGTGACTTATGGGGCGGGAGGATCCACTCGCGAGCGCACCCACCGCACGGTGGCGCGCATGGTTGAGGAAACGAGCTTTGCGCCTGCAGCTCATTTGACCTGCGTCGACGCAACCCGCGAGGAAATCGACCAAGTGGCCCGTGAATATTGGGACGCCGGCGTTCGGCATATTGTCGCGCTGCGCGGCGACCCGTCCGATGGGATTGGTGAGGCCTACACTCCGCATCCCGACGGCTATGCCTATGCGGATGATCTGACCGAGGGCCTAAAGAAAATTGCAGATTTTGAAGTCTCCGTCTCCGCCTATCCGGAGCGACATCCGGAGAGTACGAATTGGTCCGTCGAGATTGACAATTTAAAACGAAAGATTGACGCAGGTGCGACACGTGCGATTACGCAATTCTTTTTCTCTCCTGATGTTTTCTGGCGCTTTCAAGACCGCGTCTTAGATGCCGGTATTGATATTCCTATTGTTCCGGGTTTGATGTTGCAGCCAAACTTCAACGGTTTGGCGCGCATGTCAAAAATGTGCGGTGTGTCCGTGCCAGATTGGTATGCAGGGCTTTTTGATGGCTTGGACGAAGATCCCGTCACGCGGGACATGTTGACAGCGACTTTGGCGGCGGAACTGACGGCAGAACTCCGGGACCGCGGCTCAGATCACTTCCATCTCTATACGTTGAACCGGGCCGAAATCGCGTCCTCTGTGAGCCGGATTTTGGGTCTACATACGAGAGGGAAAGCGGTTTTGACAGCATGATTAAAAACCCGAAAAATCTCCTCATATTTTCCGCCCTTGGCGGAATGGTTGGGCTAGGGTTGGGCTTCGTCGGTGGCCGACTGAGCGCGCCTGGTTCTGCCAAACTGGAATCGCCCAATGAAGCCTCAAAGCTGACAGCTGTGTTAATGGCACAGCAAGACGCTTGGAACGAGGGCAGTATTGAAGGCTATATGCAGGGCTACATAAAAAGCGACCAGCTACGTTTCGCCTCGGGCGGCGACATCACAACTGGGTGGGATGCGACGTTGAGCCGTTATCAGAAACGCTATTCTGACCGAGCTAAAATGGGAACGTTGAAATTCGATATTAAAGATGTGACGGTTTTGGATCAGGATGACGGTTTAATATTTGGGCAATGGACACTCATCCGCGATGCCGATAGGCCAACAGGCCTCTTCACCCTACATTTGAAAAAGACTGAAGACGGCTGGAAGGTCATCTCCGACCATACCAGCTCAGCTTCAAACTAACTAAACGCCAATATCGATTTTTCCGCGCACGCAGGAATCATAATCTGACGCCAAGGCATGGCAGATTTCGCCGACAGTGTAGTGGTTGCCGTCAATTTCCCGAACAGGAGTCACTTCCGCAGCCGTGCCGACAACAAAACACTCGTCAAAATGCGGCATTTCGGAGGGGTGGATGTCGCGCTTATGCACTTTATAGCCGCGCTTTTCTGCCAATCGGATAACCGAGTCATGGGTGATACCCTCGAGCAGGATATCATTAGTCGGTGTATGGATTTCGCCGTTTCGGACAAAGAAAATATGCGCGCCGGTGCATTCCGCGACGCGGCCTTTGAAGTCGAACATGAGTGCGTCATCCCAACCCGTTGCTTGGGCTTTATCTTTCGCCAATGTGCAGATCATATAAAGGCCTGCTGCTTTAGACTTGCAGGGTGCGGATCGCGGGTCAGGGCGAATCCAGTCTGAAATGCACAGACGGATGCCTTTCATCTTGTCTTCAAAATAGCTGCCCCAATGCCAAGCGGCCACGCCAAAATGAATTTTGTTATTCTTAGAGGCCACGCCCATCATATTGGAGCCCCGCCAAGCAAAGGGCCGCAAATAGGCGTCTTCAAGACCCGTTTCCGCAAGCGTATCGAGACAGGCTTGGTCAATTTGCTCTAGTGTATAGGGAATTTCATAGCCCAATAGTTTTGCTGAGTTCATCAGGCGCTTACTGTGGTCTGTCAGGCGGAATATCTTTCCGCCGTAGGCGCGGTTACCCTCGAATACGCAGGAGCCATAATGCAGGGAATGCGTTAGCACATGGATTTTCGTCTCGCGCCAATCGACGAAATCCCCGTCGAGCCAGATTTTTCCATCGCGGTCATGATATGCTTTTTCGATCATGATGTTTCCCTTTTGACTCAGGCAGTGAAGTGCGGACGTCTTGCCAACACCTCTGATACACGTCATTTATATTTTACAGCGGAAAAGTCATTGCAAAAATGCCGTCAAACGGGACTGATTATCTATGAGTACGACTTTTTTGGACCGGGCCGACACACACATACTGATTATCGATGATGATGACCGTATTCGAGATTTGCTGTCGCGCTATTTGACTAAGCAAGGCTATCGCGCCAGCACGGCTAATGGTGCTGATCAGGCGCGCGCCAAAATGCAGGGACTCAAATATGATTTGCTTATTGTCGATATCATGATGCCGGGGGAAGATGGCCTGAGTCTGACGCGATCCTTACGGGAACATCATGATGTGCCGATTATTCTGCTGACAGCTTTGGGCGAAACGGATCAGCGTATTGCTGGACTCCGGTCTGGTGCAGATGATTACCTGCCGAAACCCTTTGAACCGGAAGAGCTTTTGCTACGCATCGACAATATCTTCCGCCGCACAGGCAAAAACCCGACAGCGGATAAGGTCGTGTTTGGGCCTTATGCTTTTGATTTGAACAAGGGCATTTTACGGAAAAACGGAAAGCAGATGAAACTGACGACAGGAGAGCAAACACTGCTTTCTTTATTGGCCGGGCAGTCGGGAGCCGTCGTCTCACGTTACATTTTATCGGAAAATATTAAAGCGCAATCCGAGCGCGCCGTGGATGTTCAGATGACGCGCCTCCGCCGGAAGCTGGAAGATGACACGTCCGAACCACAATATCTTTTGACGGTAAGGGGCGAGGGTTACCGCCTCGTCTCCGATGCTGTTTAATTAGAACATGTTCACTCTCAGAAACATTCTGCCTAAGTCCATTTTTTGGCGTGCATTTCTGATTATTATTTTACCAATCGTAATCATGCAATTATTCGTCGCGTGGTTTTTCTTCAACGCGCATTGGGATCGGGTTACATCGAGTTTGTCTGATTCAGTTGCGGCCGATGTGGCGGTTGCAACTCAGCTATTTCGTGAGGACCCGACAGATGAAACAGCGATGAAGTTGGATGCATTACTACGCCCTGACATGGAATTATCTGTCGTCTTACGTCCGGGGGATACGCTTCCCACCGCGACTCGAAATTCATTTTTCTCTAATCTAGACAAGACGTTACGGCGAAGTCTTACAGAGGCTATTGATAGGCCGTTTTGGTTTGATACGACCCGTTATCCCAATCATATCGACATTCGCGTGCAAGTAGATGAGGGTGTATTACGTTTTATCGCGGCGAGAGAGCGGGTCTTTGCGCCGACCGGATATGTGTTTATTTTTTGGCTAATTACTACGACCGTCGTGCTGTCTCTGATTTCTATTCTTTTCATCCGACGACAATCCGATCCGATCAAGGAACTCGCTGATGCCGCGGCAGCCTTCGGTAAGGGGCAGGACATCTCCGGGTTCAAGCCGCGCGGCGCATCGGAAGTTCGCATGGCGGGGCAGAGCTTTTTAAGAATGCGGCGTCGTTTAAAGCGGCATTTGGAGCAGAGAACTTTGATGCTTGCGGGGGTTTCACATGACCTTCGTACGCCTCTGACCCGCTTAAAATTACAACTCGCTATGCAAGAGGACACGGAAGACACCCGTGCGGCACGGCGGGACGTTGACGAAATGGACGCGATGTTGACGGGCTATCTCGATTTTGCGCGCGGCATGGGGAAAGAAAAACCGCAGACCGTTCAACTCGTTGATTTCATTGCCCGTGCTGTTAAAGGGCGGCCATTGACCGTCGCGCCTTTCGAAAACAGGGAAATCTCAATTCGTCCGCTCATGCTGAAGCGTTGTCTTGAGAACCTGATCAGCAATGCGCTGAAATATGGAGACAAATGCACGTTGGCGATCGAGCAAACCGCTGAGTTTATCTTCATAGCTGTGGAGGATGACGGCCCGGGTATTCCCGAAGGACAGAGACAGACTGTGTTCAAAGCCTTTCAGCGCCTGGACGAAGCCCGAAATCAAAATATTGAAGGTGTGGGTCTTGGCTTGTCTATTTCCCAAGATATTGCGCAGCTACATGGCGGCACAATTTTGCTGTCGGATAGTGATTTGGGCGGGCTAAAAGCGACCTTGCGGTTACCCCTCTAATTGGTCCTTCAATCGGCGAGTTCTTTCGCGCGCGCAAAGGCGGCCCTCACGGTCGCGATCATCATGCGGGATAATCCGCCGTCTTCACCCATCAACACGTCTAAAGCGGCCTGTGTTGTGCCATTTGGCGACGTAACATTTTTACGCAATGTTTCTGGGTCGCCCTCGGAGGATTCAAGTAATTTTGCAGACCCAATGAGGGTTTGGCGGGCTAATTTCATAGCCACCTCTTTGGGTAAACCAAGGTCGCGTGCGCCGGCCTCCATGGCTTCGACAAGATGAAAGACATAAGCGGGGCCAGACCCTGAGACGGCTGTCACGGCGTTTAACGCGGCTTCGCTGTCAACGTGGACGATTTCGCCGCCAGGTTTCAGCAGGTTTTCGGCTTCTTCAATCTTTTCAGAAGCGATATTCGGATCAACGTAAATCGCGCTGATACCTGCGCCGATAGCGGCAGGGGTGTTAGGCATAGCGCGGATAACAATCCGGCCGTCAAACGCCTCATCAAGCCGTCGGAGACTTGTTCCGGCCAGAATGGAAATGATCAAGGCGTTGACCGGGAGAGCCGCGCCTAACTCCGCCCCAACCCGTGCAAACAATTGCGGCTTTACGGCCAATAAGACGGTTTGCACTGACTTCGGAATATCTTGGAAACGGGTGATATGTTTTGCCCCTCGTTCAATGGCGAAAATGGCGTGCGAGCCGGGAGACGGGTCTAAGATCGCCAGTTTTCGCGGCGATACAATTCCGTCTTCAAGCCAGCCATTTAGTAGTGCGCCACCCATTTTTCCGGCGCCAACTAGGAGGTGAGTGGCTGCCATTACGCCTGCGCCGCGAGATCGACCAAGGCGCTGGTCAGGGCATCCTCAGGGGATTTCCCGGCCCAAATTACGTATTGGCAGGCCGGATACCCACGCTCCGCTGCGTCTAAGGCATGCGCCAACATATCTAGGCCCTGTTCAGTCCCGAGTTTCGCGCCGCCTCGGAATGAGGCTGAGTCGCGATAGACCAAGCAGCGGTTCTTATCCCAATAATCGAAATGGCCTGAAGTTAGGCGTTCATTTAGCAAACTCATCAATCGGCAAATATCGTCTGAGCGCCCGCCGGGCATCTTGCCCTCGAACAGCAAAAAAACTTGAACTTGTTCATTCGCCGCATTCCAAGTCAGGGAGACATCATGCTCACACCAAAGACCGGGTAGGCTGATTTGCAATTCATTGATATCGATACGATCGTGCTCATAGCCTTCTGCGATGCAGATGCGAGTGAAAACCTCTAAGGGGTTTTGCCGCACGCTGGTGGCCCCCGAAAGGGTCGGGCTGGGCCGAATGTGACGTTGGTCAGCGTAAGACATGTAATCCTGATGAATCGTTTTAACTCTTGAGACTACGCTATGAACATTCGTGATTCCCGCAACCCCTTTCATGTCCAGGCGTGTTGATAACCGAAAAATGGGTGAGTTATTCATAAATATTCAATGAATACAAAAAATTAGCGGGGATAAAGTTGGATGGAATTCTGTCCTTCTCGAGCGCGAACCTCTCCACTGCTGTAATAAACGCGCCCCAAATTATCCGTAAGAGAGACGGAAAGGAAAGGCGCGGGAGCGTATGGATCGAAATGTGTGCTGTCCGTTGTCAGAGAAAACGGGATGCGTGTTTCCATGCCGCGTAAGATAAGCGTCTGCTCGGCGAGTATCGGGTTTCGGTTAAAATCGCCGCGATCTTGTCGCAGTTTGATCTGAAGTCGGGCTTGTCCCGGAATGCCAATAACCGGGTCGAATTGGGCTTCGCCCTGGACTAAAGTTTGCGCCATGAGTTCGGGATTAAGATTTCGGCCCCGCTTTGTCTCTCTTCCCTGTTTCAAGCTATCGAGGCGAAGCGTATATTCTACCTCCGGCCCGTTATAGCTCACGGGGTTGCTCATGACGTAGACTTTGCGGCCCACTTGATCGGTAATCCAGGCTTTGAACGCCAGATCGGGATCATCGCGCCGGTCCCAAATACCCCTTTGCAGAGCGAATGGGATTTCGCCGTCAATCAAGACCGCGGGACGTGCATCTTGGGCGGCCAATTGCATGGATAATCCCCCGGCGAGCGCGTTCTCAAGAAGTTGGATATGGACCATCGCCTGCGGGGCGATTGCGGCTTTGCGGGGGAGAACGATTTTCCCGGCAATAGTTTCGACGCCCGTAAAGTCAGGAATTGGAGCTGGCATAAGTTCAGGTAAATCGGGTGGCGTGAGTTTAAGAATGCGCAAATTTCTGGAAAGAACCGGAAGCGGGTGCGCAGTTTTAAGAACAAGGTTCTCATTTTCATCTCGCAGGGCCGCTTCGATTTGCAGTCCGTCTGAAACCTCAGAAAGGGTGACCACAGCATCTGTTTCGGGGTTCAGTGCTTTCAAATGTAATGTCGATTGAGAAACGGGCAGAAAAAGCGGATCCGCGTTTAAGGGCGCGCGTTGAGACACCGTGATGGTAAGTGTGAAAGCACCGCTAAGTCTGGAACCGTCGTAAAGCAATTTGACGGGCAGGGATGGTGGCGATGTCTGATCCTGAATTGGCGTCAGTTTTGGGGTCGGCACACCGATAGAAGAGTAAATATCGTGGGGCAGCACCGCTGCGGGTAATTCCGATGAATTCTGAGCAAGTGCCTGATGACCCACAAGCGTCAGAAATCCCGTAAAAAGTAGTCTTATAATGGAACGTCCCCGCATACCCTCGCGGTTGGGCCTGAAATGAGGCGAAATCGTGGCGGCTTCAATTTTGCGGGTTCCATAGGGGGAACTTCTGCATGATATCCCGAAACACGTCGGACGCGAGGCAGCGCGCGAGCCAATCCCGCGTTAGGGGCAACTCTGCGCCTGCGGCCCACCAGTCTTTTTCAACAGCCGCAAATTGACGCACGAAGGGGAAAGACGCCATATCTGTAGGCGCCATCGCACTTCCGCCAATATATGGACTGTCACGCAAACGGTTTTCAATCATTTGCAGGGACTCCACTGCCTTTTCGCGGTGGGACAGGTCTATATCTCCGCGTTTGAGGTTGGGATCATAGCGCGAGGCGTATTTATAGCGGTCTAAATGGTGTTTGAACGGTCCGTCGATCACTCGGACAATACTTTCATCAAATTTCACGCCGGGTAGAGCCCAGCGCATAATGTCCAGGCTCTCATCTAAGACATCATCGCCCGCCAGGAAGACGGGAACCGAGCCTTTGGGCGACACTTCCAGCATATGTTTGGGTTTGTCGCGTAGGAGGATCTCGCGATGTTCATAGTCTGCCCCGGCAAGCGAGAGCGCCATTCGTGCCCGCATGGCGTATGGGCAGCGCCGAAAACTATAGAGGACGTTCCCCACTAAATCGCTTTGCGCCCGATATGTGTTTCACCGCGCTGTTTCGCGAGCCCAATTTGCTTTTGGCGTTCCGCAAAGGCGGCTTTTTGCGTGTCAGTCATTTCGCCATGGCAGTGATGGCAGGACACGCCCTTCACATATTCAGGCAACGACTTTTCATGTTCCGTAATTGGACGGCGGCAGGCAAAACATTGGTCATAGTCGGATTCTTCCAATCCGTGACTGACGGCGACGCGCTGGTCGAATACAAAACAGTCACCTTCCCAAAGGCTTTCTGCTTTCGGCTGTGTTTCCAAATATTGAAGAATGCCGCCTTTGAGGTGGTAGACATCTTCAAATCCGTTCTCGAGCATGAAGGATGAGGCTTTTTCGCACCGAATACCGCCCGTGCAGAACATGGCGACTTTGGGCTTATCTATTGCATCACGATTGGCCTCGACCCACTCTGGGAACTCGCGAAAGGTCTTGGTATTTGGATTGACCGCGCCCTTGAAGGTTCCAATGCCGACTTCATAGTCATTGCGGGTGTCGATTAAAATAGTGTCGGGGTCCGTGATGAGGTCATTCCAATTGGACGGATCGACATAGGTTCCGACCGTCTTATTCGGGTCCACGCCGTTCACACCCATGGTCACAATTTCACGTTTAAGTCGGACCTTCATTCGGTAAAATGGCATGTTGTCTGCGGCGGAATATTTGACGTCTAAATCCGCCAAACGCGGGTCCGCGCGAAGGAAGTCTATGGCCTCGGAAATGGAAGACGCATCCCCGGCGATAGTCCCGTTTAGTCCTTCGCTTGCCAGTAAAAGCGTGCCTTTCACATCCAGCAAGTCACACATTTTCTGCAATGGCTCCCGCAGCAGCACGTAGTCAGTAAGGGACGTGAATTTGTAGAGAGCAGCAACGCGGAAGGACATGGCCGCGATTTAGGTTTCATACGGGTAAGCGTCAAGCTGCACTAGCCGCTCTTCGCGGGGACGTCAGGGTTTAAAATACTGGAAATGATGCTCTCCAAAAATGGATTCTTTTCCATCCAATTCAGAGCGCTCTCGGACACACCTTTGCGCTTCAGCAAATCGCGCATAGAGTCTTTGATAAGGTTTGGGTCATCACAGGTTTTAGCAACCGTTCGCAGGTCGCGAATGCCCTGTCCGTCCGTCAGCTCTTTCTTCATTTTGTTGAGTGATCTGGACAATGTGAACATCTCAATAGGGCCGGGGGTTTTGCCTTTTGCAAAAGATTGTGAAACCTTCCCAAGGTTTTTGAGGGAGGACCCCGTGCGTTGCTCTATCTTGGCGACGGCTTTGGTCGCGCGCGGGGCAATCCATTCCGCCGAGCAGACTTCGGCAGGGTCAGGCGTGGACGCACACCCACTGACCATGGCGAATGCCGGAATGAGAATTATAGAGTGAATTAGGAGTTTCATGTTGCGAGTCTAGGGTCTGCTCAGACCTTTGGCAAGCGAACGACCCTTTAGAGATACACCCCAAAATCAAAGCGCCAAATGAGACGAGTTTAGCCTTGGGCGGACTTGACATCCCTATCCTAAAGTCGTCTATTTAATGACAGCGTTGTCAGCCTAGGCGGGTTGACGCGAAATTTTTTCCAAGATCGGACTAATCCGACGGTGAAAACGAGGGGAAGAGCTTATGAGCTCCAAGACATCGTCATCGCACCCGACCCCGGCTAACCCTGTACGAATGGGCATGGTGGGCGGCGGCGAGGGAGCCTTTGTTGGTGAGGTCCACCGCTGGGCGGCTCGATTAGACGGCGAAATTCATATGGTTTGCGGCGCATTTTCCCGTGACGTAGAAAATACGGCCCGAACGGGTCAAGCCCTCGGTTTGGAAGCAAGCCGCTGCTATTCCGATTTCGAAACCATGATGACAGCGGAAGCGGTATTGCCGGAGCGTGAGCGGATGGAGTTCGTCGCGATTGTTACACCGAACCACGTCCATTTTCCCGTCGCTAAGGCAGCCCTGGAGGCCGGATTTCATGTATTGTCAGATAAACCGGCCACACTGAATCTGGAGGAAGCCAAAGCGCTGCGGGAAATCGTCTCGAAGAAACCTAATTTGGCTTATGGTCTAACCCACACATATTTAGGTTACCCGCTGGTCGGCGAAGCGCGCGGCATTGTTGAAGCTGGCGGGATCGGAAAAGTCCGCAAGGTCTTTGTCGAATATATCCAAGGCTGGCTTGCGACCGAAGTTGACAACAAGCAGGCTGATTGGCGCACCGACCCAGCGCGGTCCGGGGGCTCGGGATGTATGGGCGATATTGGAACGCATGCACATAATCTGGCGGAATTTGTCACAGGCAAACGCATGACTCATTTGGCGGCGGATTTGTCGATATTTGTTGAGGGTCGCCGACTGGATGATGACGGCTCAGCTCTATTCCGTATGGAAGATGGCGTGAAGGGCACGCTCTCGGCGAGTCAAGTCTGCGTCGGCAAAGAGAATAGCCTGTCCATCCGTGTCTATGGCGAGACGGGCGGTTTGGAGTGGCGGCAAGAGGAGCCTAATACACTATTGCGCACCTATGCGGATCGACCGACAGAAATTATGCGCGCGGCGCAAGGCTACTTGTCCGACGGCGCGCAAGGTTGGTTCCGTACACCGCCGGGGCATCCCGAAGGCTATCTGGAAGCTTTTGCAAATGTTTACCGTGATTTTGCGCGCGCCCTGCGCAGTGAAGGCGGGGCGACGACAGGCATTGATGCGGCCGTGCGCGGCATGGCTTTCGTTGAGGCCTTGCTGACATCTTCAAATAATAATTCTGAATGGACGGAGATTGAGACATGAAAACGCTCAAAGGCCCCGGTATTTTCCTCGCGCAATTCATGGGCGATGCCCCGTTCGACACGCTGGAAAACGCTTGTAAATTTATGAAAGATGCGGGCTATGAGGGCGTCCAATTGCCGTCTGATAACCCCGTCGTGATGGATCTTAAGCAGTGTGCGGAAAGCCAGACTTACGCAGATGATTTGAAGGGCCGTATCGCGGAATGCGGATTAGAAATCACTGAGCTCTCTACGCATATTCAGGGTCAGCTCGTCGCGGTGCATCCCGCCTATGACGAAGCCTTTGATGCTTTTGCGCCAAAACATCTTCACGGAAAACCGTCTGACCGACAGGAATGGGCCGTTGAGCAGGTTAAATATGCTGCGACCGCCTCACGCCGCCTCGGTCTCGACCGCAGCGTCAGCTTTCCGGGCGCGCTCGTTTGGCCGTTCATGTATCCATGGCCGCAGCGTCCTGCCGGATTGGTCGAAGAAGGCTTTAAGGAACTGGCCCGCCGCTGGCGTCCAATTTTGGATCACTATGAAGATGAAGGGGTGGACGTCTGCTACGAAATCCATCCGGGCGAAGACATTCATGATGGCATCACATTTGAGATGTTTTTGGAGCAGGTGGACAACCATCCCCGCTGCAACATTCTCTATGATCCGTCGCATTTTATCTTGCAGCAACTCGACTATCTCGATTTCATCGATATCTACAAAGACCGCATCCGCATGTTCCACGTCAAAGATGCTGAGTTCCGTCCAAATGGCCGCTCCGGTATTTATGGTGGCTATCAGGGGTGGGTGGATCGTCCCGGACGTTTCCGCAGTCTCGGTGACGGCCAGATTGATTTTAAAGCCATCTTCTCAAAAATGGCGGCTAATGACTTTGATGGTTGGGCCGTGGTTGAATGGGAATGCGCGCTCAAACACAATCAAGACGGCGCGCGCGAAGGCGCGCAATTCGTCAAAGATCATATCATTCGCGTCACAGACAAAGCGTTCGACGATTTCGCAGGCGGGGAAGCCGACACCGAAAGTAATCGCCGCATGTTGGGCTTAGCTTAAAAATAGGAATGGCTGACGGGAAAACCCGCAGTACAAAAAGGGGAATAAAATGGTAGCAGTAGACCTAGACCAACAAGCGGTCGATTTGCCGGCAAGGCGGCTATTTACGCTCAGTTGCGTCGCGCTTTGCGTGACGGCGATGACCTTCGCGATTCGTGCAGGGATGCTCAACGATTTAGGGGCGGAATTCGCGCTTACCAAAGAGCAATTAGGTTGGACGGCAGCGATGGCCTTTATTGGCTTTCCAGCAGCGACCGTCATCGGTGGACTGATTTACAACTCCGTTGGGCCGCGATTGATTATGATCATCGCGTTTTTCGGACATCTACTTGGATTGACCCTAACTATCTTTGCGGGTGGTTTCTGGGGACTGATTATCTCTACCTTCCTCGTTGGTTTTGCAAACGGCGCAGTGGAGGCGGCTTGTAATCCAATGATCGCGACCATGTACTCCGACAACAAAACCACAATGTTGAATAAGTTTCACGTCTGGTTCCCGGGCGGGATTGTTGTGGGATCACTCGCAGCGCTGGCTGTGAAGTCTTTATTCGGCGGCGAAGGCCGCCCGACATGGCAGCTTGAAATTGCTGTGATGATTATTCCGACTCTTATCTATGGTTGGATGATTTTTACGACAAAGTTCCCAGATGTAACTCTAGATAAATCTGACGAGACGGATACGGGCAAAAATTTCGCTGCAATGCTTACGCCGCTCTTTATCGTTATGGCTATATTGATGACAATTACGGCGACGACCGAGTTAGGAACGCAGCAATGGGTCGGGTCATTATTGGAAAGTTCAGGCGCAAATCCGCTTATCATTCTTGCCATTGTAACAGGCTTAATGGCTGTTGGGCGTTATTTCGCAGGGCCTCTGGTGCACGCGCTCAACCCGATTGGCGTGCTACTTTTCTCTGCCGTGGTGACAACGTTAGGCGTCTTCCTGTTGTCCATTGCAACGGGCGGGATGACATATGTTGCAGCCATCGTGTTCGCGATCGGTGTCTGTTATTTCTGGCCAACTATGATCGGATTTGTTGCGGAGTATCTTCCGAAAACGGGCGCTTTGGGCATGTCCATTGTGGGCGGAGCAGGTATGCTCGGCTTGTCAGCATGGACACCAGTCATTGGTCGCTGGATTGATAACGCAACAGCAAAAGCTGAAGCAGCAGGTCTTGACGGCACCGCTGTCACACTTGCAGCGGGACAAGATACATTGGGTAAAATTCTTATCTTCCCAATCGTTTTGACTGTCGCGTTCGGAATTTTATTCGCTGTTCGTAAAACTTTCGCCAAGGAGGTCGTACATGACTGATTTTATGATGATGCAGAGACGGGACGCGCTGAAGGCGCTACTGGCTATTTCTGCTGCGGGTGCTTTGGCGGCTTGTAAAGCGGATAGCGATACGGGTGAGGGGACAGCGAAAAAGCTCTCGTCTTCACCGAAACTCTCAGCGTCCGAAATGGCGCTGGTGTCGGCCATGGCGCAAACCATTATTCCTCAAACAGATACGGCGGGAGCTGTTGAAGCGGGCGTACCAGCCGTTATCCAATCGCTCTTCACAGACTGGGGCGATGACAATTACCGGAATTATTGGCGCGGTGGTTTGGATAATTTGGATCAGCATTTTATCAAATCGAGTGGGCAGGCTTTCGCCAAAATGTCGCCGTCTCAGCAAGCAAATGCGCTCGGCAAATATGATGCGAAAGCCTATGGAGAAGCCGGCTTTGACGATTTTTACAAGAGCATGAAATCCACCATCGCGACGGCTTATTACATGAGCGAGCCCGGCGCGACGGAAGAGCTGGCCTATGAACCCGTGCCCGGTGAATGGCGCGGCTGTGTCCCGCTCTCCGAATTTCCGAAAACGTGGGCGACATAATGGCCGATTTTGACGTCATCGTAATCGGCTCCGGCATGTCCGGCGGATGGGTCGCCAAAGAAATGTGCGAGAAGGGGTTCAAGGTCTGCGTGATTGAACGTGGCCGTGAAATTGTACCGGAAAAAGACTTCACGGATTTTCAAGAGCCTTGGGAACATGAGCATTTAAATTGGAAAAGCGAGCAAACCAAATCGGAATATCCGATCCAAAGTGAAGTTTACGCCTTCCACAATTATACCAAGCAATTCTGGGTTAAAGATAATGAGCACCCCTATATCGTGCCGGAAGGCCAGCGTTATAAATGGCGCCGCGGTCATCATACGGGCGGCCGTTCCATTATGTGGGGACGTCAGACTTACCGTTTTTCTGAGATTGATTTTCAAGCCAATAAGAAAGACGGCAATGGCGTAGATTGGCCCGTCCGCTATGACGATATTAACCCTTGGTATGATTATGTCGAACGCTTTGCAGGCATTTCCGGGTCAATGGAAGGCTTGGATATTCTGCCTGATGGCATTTTTCAAAAACCGCATGACCTGACATGCGCGGAAATCGATTTCAAAAAACAAGTCGAAAGCAAATTCCCGGGCCGTAAAGTTATACCGGGTCGTGTCGCAAATCTAACCGAGCCGACAGAAGAGCAAATCGCTCTAGGACGGGGTAAGTGTCAGGCACGGAACCACTGCTTCCGCGGATGTTCTTACGGTGCATATTTCAGCTCAAATTCAGCGACTCTGCCTGCCGCGAAACGCACGGGCAATCTGACGATGATCCATGATTTGGCTGTTCATGAGCTCGATTATGATCCGGCAACAAAGCGGGTCACAGGCATTAAAGGCGTCAATACAAAGACGAATGAGGCTGTGTCCATAACAGCGCGCACTGTCTTTCTAAACGCCTCGACCATCCCGACGGCCATGATTTTGCTCAATTCAAAATCAGACGCCATGCCGAATGGTTTAGCAAATAGCTCCGGCCAAGTGGGGCATAACCTCATGGACCACATTATCTGCGGTCGGGCCTCCGGTATCATGCCGGGCAATGAGGACAAATATCATTTCGGGCGTCGTCCCAACGGTATCTACATCCCGCGCTTCCGTAACCACACGGAGGAAGGCGAAGGCTTTATTCGCGGCTTCGGATTCCAAGGCTGGGCCATGCGGGATAATTGGCAGGGCTCTGCCAGTAACGCAGGCATTGGCGAAGACTATAAAGCCGCCAACCGAAAGCCGGGCGCATGGCGTTTTGGGTTGGTTGGATTTGCGGAAATTCTCCCAAACTTCGAAAATCAGGTGCGTTTACACGAAAGCAAAACGGACAAATGGGGTTTCCCTGTTCCGATCTTGGACGCCAAACACCGCGAGAATGAAATCGCGCTTGTACGACAAGCAGCGCGCGACGGGCAGGACATGCTCCGTCAAGCGGGTTGCACCAATGTCACAGGCGCCGACCCGGAAACCGATATTGGTACGCCCCCGGGTGAGGGTATTCACGAAATGGGAACAGTCCGGATGGGGCGAGATTCTAAGACTTCGGTTTTGAACAAGTTCAACCAGAGCTGGGATGTCGCGAACCTGTTCGTGACCGATGGATCTTTCATGACATCTGCGGGCTGTCAGAACCCGTCGATTACTTACATGGCGTTCTCTGCCCGTGCGGCTGACCATGCGGCAAAGCTAATGAAGGCCGGTGAAATCTAGGTGGCGGATTTCGACGCCATTGTCGTCGGGTCCGGTGTGTCCGGTGGCTGGGTTGCAAAGGAGTTATGCGAGCGAGGCTTGAAGGTTTGCGTGCTGGAACGCGGCAAGCCGACAAAGCCTGAGCGGGATTACTCGGACTTTCTGGATCCGTGGGAGACGAAACACTTCGACCGTATTTCCGACGATGTGAAGAAACGCGACTTTTCGATCACCGGGCTGAGTTACGCTCAGAAGGAAAGCAATCGCCATCTCTGGATGACGGATCGCGACCAGCCCTATGAGCGGCTAAACAATCAGAGTTTCACATGGCGTCGCGGCGCGCATGTTGGCGGGCGGTCACTGTTATGGGGTCGCGCGAGCTACCGCTTTTCGGCCTATGATTTCGAGGTCAATGAGCTTGACGGCGAAGGCGTGGATTGGCCTGTTCGCTATGACGATATTTCGCCGTGGTATGATCACGTTGAGAAATTTGCCGGGATTGCGGGTAATCGCGATGGCTTGCCGCAGCTGCCCGACGGGGAACATTTCCAACCCGCCTTCGAACACACCTGCGCCGAATTAAATTTAAAAGAAAAACTGAAAGCGACATTTCCTGAACGTCATCTCGTCATGGGACGGGTGGCGCACCTGACGAAGCCGACGGAAGAGCAAACGGCACTAGGCCGTGGACCCTGTCAGGCACGGAACAGATGCCATCACGGCTGCTCGTACGGGGCCTATTTCAGTTCAAATTCTGCGACATTGCCAGCAGCAGAACGCACCGGAAACCTGGCGTTAATCCCTAACAAGGTTGTATCAAAACTTATCCATGACCCGGATAGCAACCGTATCACAGGGGTCCAAGTCCTCGATACGGAAACAGGCACTGGCGAAACACATAACGCGAAGATCGTCTTCGTAAACGCCTCAACAATCGGCACGACGTTGATATTGCAAAACTCAGCAACGGAACAACACCCAACCGGATTGGGTAACAGCTCAGATCAACTTGGACGCAATCTAATGGACCATATTGGCGGCTCGCAAGTTGGCGCCCGCGTCCCGGGACATTTGGATCGCTACGTCGCGGGACGCCGCGCCATCGGGGCTTACATCCCGCGTTACCGCAATTATCCGAAGCGGGAAGAAAGCTATAAACGCGGCTGGGGTTATCAAGTCTATTCCGGGCGCGGAGGCTGGGGCGCACCCGTTGGCGTTGGCGGTGATTTTAAAGCGGCGAACCGCACGCCTGGGTCATGGGGTATCATGCTGGATGCCTTTGGCGAGTGCCTACCCAATCCGAATAATACCGTCAGGGCTCATAAGACAAAGACCGATAAATGGGGCCAACCGATTGCCGTTATCAATCTAAATCTCGGGCCAAATGAGCAAGCCGTCATGAAGGCCGCCCATCAGGATGCCATTGAAATTTTGAAAGCGGCAGGTTTTGACGGGCTGTATGAAGCCCAGAAACCCAGTGACGACTCTGGGGACTTTAAGGTCAGAACACATGAAATGGGAACGGCACGAATGGGGCGCGACCCCAATACATCGGTGCTGAATGGTTGGAATCAATCTCATGATATTCCAAATTTGTTTATTACAGATGGGTCTTTCATGACCTCATCAGCGGTGCAGAATCCGTCTCTCACATATATGGCGTTCTCCGCGCGCGCGGCGAACCATGCCGCGGATTTACTTCAAGAAGGGGCTCTTTAATGGCCGATTTCGATGCGATTGTTGTAGGGTCCGGCATGTCCGGCGGTTGGGTGGCGAAGGAGCTTTGCGAGCGCGGGCTGAAAGTCTGCGTGATTGAGCGCGGCAAGAGCACCAAGCCAACCGAAGACTACACCGACATGATTGACCCGTGGGACTATCCCAATTTGAACAAGGTCAGCAAAACTGAGGAGCAAGAACATTACGCCGTTCAGCACTCGATTTATAATTGGTCGGCGGACACGAAACATTGGTGGGTCAAGGATAGTGAGCATCCTTACGAGACCGCAGAAGGTACAGAATATACTTGGCGGCGCGGCTATCACGTTGGCGGACGCTCCTTGATGTGGGCGCGCCAAAGTTACCGCCTTTCTGCTATCGACATTTTGGCAAATAAAACAGATGGCCACGGCGTGGATTGGCCGATCCGCTATGAAGACCTCGCGCCGTGGTATCACCACGTTGAAGAATTTGCGGGGATTTCGGGGCAGGCCGAAGGCTTAGACATACTCCCGGATAGTAAGTTCCTGCCCGTGTTCGAATTCACCTGCGGCGAGGAAGTCGCCCGCGACCGTATTGAAGAGACATTCCCAACGCGCCGTATGATTCACGGACGTTGTGCGAATTTGCGCCGCGCCACGCCTGAGCAACAGGCGTTGGGTCGGGGGAGCTGCCAAGTCAGAAATAAATGCCATAAGGGCTGTTCTTTTGGCGCGTATTTCAGCTCCGTCTCTGCAACGCTTCCTGCCGCTGAGCGCACGGGAAATCTGACGTTGATGACGGATCAGATCGTGACCGAGCTGGAACATGATCCGAAAGCTAACCGCATCACAGGTGTCCGCATTATTGACCGCAATACAAAAGCAACAAAGACCGTCACCGCAAATATCGTCTTTCTCAACGCTTCCGCAATTGCCTCTGCGCTCATTTTACAAAACTCAAAGTCTGCCGAAAATCCTAATGGT
>ENA-ORXR01002288-ORXR01002288.1-marine-metagenome-genome-assembly--contig:-NODE-2288-length-18481-cov-2.696588_pt1 | contig 18481 bp, 15 predicted proteins | sample MGYA00237866_ERZ511479 | MGnify/ENA metagenome assembly ERZ511479 | reverse complement strand
TTTCCCACTCTGTACCCACTCTGTACATGCGGCTATCCGTAAGGCGCGCGCCTGTATCGCTGTTAAAGCGTAGATTTGGATCATCATCATCGACGCCGAGATTAGGCTGGATTGTACCTGTAACCGCAGCTTGGATGCTCCCCAGATTTACGCCGCCAAGAGTGCCGAAATCAACTGTTTCGAACCCTGTCGGAAGGTTGAAATTCAGAACACTGCTGACGCCCGAGGCTTGTACCCGCGTGCTGTCCTGACGACGCTCTTGATCATTATAGATCGCATCGAAATAGACTTTAACATTATTTACGGGCTTCGCCTCAACGGTGAAGGCCACATTTGTTGTGTCAAATTCAAAATTTTCAAGTTCTTGGTTCAAGAACTGAATACCCAGAAAATCAAAGTCCTGCGCAACAGGACGTCGCGTTGGTTGGTCTTCAACAGTTCCGCTTCTAACGACAACGGCATCACGGTTTTCAACCAAACTACCGTCTCTATCTAGACGCGGGCGGAAGGATGTCGCTTCTTGCTCAGTGTAGCTTCCGCTTAAAACGAAACCGATTTCCTGACCGGATGCATTTTCCCACTTTTTACCCAAAGCTCCAGAAAGACGCGGTGTGAAGCTATCTTCAACCGAAAGACTACTTTTCTCCCCTTGGACCCGGGCGAAAATAAGTGGGTCATCGAGCTCTAGCGGTCGAATTGTGCGCAGGTTGATTGTGCCACCCACAGATCCTTCGATTGTGCTGGCCTCTGGCGATTTAATTACCTCAACTGACGAAATAATACCGGCAGAAACATCTTGGAAACTGATACCCGCACGACCGGTACCCGCGCCAACAGTCTGAACACCGTTGATGAGCGTGTTGTTGTCATCAGTACCCCGAATTTGAACATTTGTACCCACGCCGGCTGTACGCGTAATTTGAACACCTGTGATATTCTCCAACACCTCAGCAAGGTTTTGATCGGGGAGCTTACCAATGTCTTCAGATTGAATAATTTCGACCAAACTTGTCGCTTGACGCTTCTCGGTGAGCGCGTTCGATAATGATTGACGGATACCAACTGCGATAACCTGATCGCCTTCGCCATCTACGGATTGGGCGCTCGCCACATTTGGCAATGCAAGAACAGAAACGCCCGCAGTGATCAGAAATGAGGTTTTAAGCAGCGATGTTCTTAATTTTCCGGGGGAGCGTTGTCCCGCATATCGATTGGCCATAATATTCTTCCTTATGTGTTTAAGTCCCAAAATAAAAAGATTCCTGTAGAATCTATTGCCGCAACCAAGCCTCATTTTTTGCGTTATGTCAACCCAATTTAACCAATTAACCAGTCCAATTTTATTTTTTTTAATCTTTATTGGTACTACCAATTAAAGTGATAAAAAATTGATCAAACGCTTCTCCGACGACGACTCCCAGATAAAAACGCATTCCCCTCAATCGCCGTGAAGCATCCGTCTCAACGTCAATAAACATAAAATTTAGCGAATATTTTCAATGCATTATAAGGGAAGCCATCTGGGGAAAGAGCAATTATCTTGGACAGATATAGTCTTTCACGCAGCATTCAGAGTTGAAATTCTTTTTGAAATTTATGGCAAAGTTGCGAATGGATACACCTATTCTTAAGCTACATTGCCAGACCAATTTAAACCTGTTTCAAGATTGGTGAATTGGTATCGAGGCGTCAAATTTGTAATGTCACTTTTCAGTACTAAACTTGAATATTGCTCGTATTGAGGTAGGAGAAATTTCCAAGCCTCTGACGTTAAAAAATATCGATTTGTGAACTTTGGTGAAGCTATGCAAAATTCACTTGAGAGTAAGCCAAATAAAAACGCGGCCTGGATGACCAAGCCGCGTTCTTGAAGTTTGAAGAATTATAAGGTCTAGAATCTGCCTCGGATACCAAAGAAGATACGCGGGCCATAATCATTTAGCTCATAGAGGTTATCTTCGTTCCACTGATATTGACGCTTCTCTTCACTTAGAAGATTAATCGCTTCGACGGATAGACGAATATTGTCGTTCACTTCGTAAGCCGCGCGGGCTTCGAGAACCCCAACTTCGCCGACATAACGCAGACGCGTACCATTAGAAACGGCAGGCTGGAAGTAATTGTCGCGATATTTGTAGATTGCAGAGAGATCAAGATCACCGATCTGGTAATATAGCGTTCCGCTAAATACATTCTCAGAAAGACCAGGCAATCCGCCCGGAGCAACGATGCCCTCATGGGTTTGAACCAAAGTTCCATCAAGCTGACGTGTAAACCGGTCACCATAGAGACTGTCTTCAAATTCGAAGTCAGACGTCGTGTAGTTGTAGCTAGCTTTAAAGCCTAAGCCACTCCAATAGCCCGGAAGATAGCTAAAGCGGTGCGCCGCTGTAATTTCGACACCGAACAGACCGCTCTCTTCTTCGTTGACATCTTGAATTCCACTTACCGGGACCGTGATATCTTCTCCGTCAACCGTAAGAGTTTCATTTTGAATAACGTTCTCAAATCCGCCGGTAAACTGCTTGTAATAACCGCTAATCGCCAGAATAGAATCCTCGTCCGGGTACCATTCATATCCAAGATCATAATTCCAGGATGTTAACGGCCCAATTGCCGGGCTACCTGACGCAGTAACGCCGTTGATCAAGTCGTTGCGATTTGTAATGGGCTCACCATCAACATCATTTTGAACAGAAAGCGTGCGGTTAAAGCCCATATCTGCCGGATCAGCCCGTGAAATACCCCGGAATATACCCATACGAATAACCTTATCGTCTGCGAGATCCAGAATTCCGGTAAAGCTCGGCAGATAAGTCGTATAGTCAGAGGTGTTACTGACCGGGATTGCGTCACCAACGGCGGCGATTGTGAACTCACCGCCTTGCTCCGTAATTTGATAACCTTGACGGAAACTGCTTGATGTCACTTCTGTTTGAACAACACGAAGGCCGACATTTCCGCGTAAAGGCAGGCCCTGCATCTCAGTTTCATAATTTGCCATCGCATAGAGCGCGACCGTGTCTTCCTGAACGTCAATCGTTCGGGATGTATCCGGACGCAATTCCGGAAACGCCGTTGACAGCGAGCTAAATGGAATCTGGTCACCGCTGGATCTACCGACAAGAAGACCCAAAGCATTAATATCTCCGATAATGGGATTTAAAGCTGCGAGGGAAAACTCAGCGATACATGTCGCGTTAAAAGTGCCCCAACTATTTGTCGTTCCTATGACATTACCATCAGAGTCAACTCGCGTGATGAGGTTGTCGTCGCCCCGCACAGATGAGAGGAAATCAGACTCCGTGAAGCCGCTGCGACAAGCCTGATTGGCGTCGGCCATGATGTCTACAAATATCGACGCATCGTCGGCAGTGGAATCATCATCAACAATTTCACGACCATTGAAGGTAAATTCGCCATCATCCTCAATTTCAAATGAAATTCTACCGTTCAAGCCGTTACGCTCGTCAGAACCGCCCGGAATATCGAAATATTCTTGCTCTGCATAACGTATACCGGCTTGGACGCTTGTGAAGAAGCTTGTATTTAAGTCGTAATCCACATCAAAACGGCCAGACGTAAACTCATTGCGGCGGAAGAGATCATTATCAATTCTGACGCGAAGGCGGTCGACATAATTATCATGATCATTCACATCAAATGAGTCATCATAAAGCGTGTATAAGGGGATACCGCTAGATGTATTATATTCAATTGTCGGGGATAGGTTTGACTGAAGGCGGAATTCAATTGCCTGCTCAGTGCGCTCAACTTTCGACCAGCCGACATCGGCAGAAACAGTTAGGCGGTCATTGACTTCATATGCGCCGTTAATACCGACACCCTCAAAGGTTTCAACTTGTTCCCAGTCGCCGCCCTGTACTTCGATTGTGTTCTCAGTGAAGGCCCGCGTGATGGTACCATTTTCTCTGAACTCAAGAAGATCAACAGAGCTTGGATTGCTGTCAAACCCAGGAAGTCCGCCGAGTGAGCTATCATTTCGCTTCCACCCATTAAATGTTAGATCGTTACGCTGCTCGGTGCGTGTGCGCTCCGAATATTGCGCGTCAATATTCACATCCAGACGGTCATTTGGCTGCCATTGTATGGCACCAAATATGGAGTCGCGCGCGTCCCGCGTGTCATTTTGACGGAAGTGACGCTGACTAGGCACGAAAACATAAGGTGCGCTGAAGTCAATCGCATCTAATCGGTCATCGCCTGAAGGAAATAGTGATGTTACGACATCGGAATTGTTGTTGTTGTCGCCGCCTAGGCTGTTTGGCGCGCGGAAATCTTCGCAGTCCCGGTTGCTTTCGATTGGGTTATTCGTAAATCCGATACCGAGCTCATCAGCAGGATTAGGCCTTACGATACACGCAAAACTTGAGGAGCCAAAGTTCGATGTTGACCGAATCTCGGCTTCAGGCTGGGAGATTTCACTTAATTGGCCGCCAACAGATATGCCAATATCACCAAGGCCATTGACCTCAAATTGATCAACATAGCTAAGCGTGCCGCGATAACCAAAATCGCCAACCAGAGTATCAGATTGGTTAAGTTGGTCAGGATTCACATTGCCTTTAATCTCACCTTGGATCCGGCGCTTTCCAAATTCCAGTGGCTTAAGCGTTTCGATTTGGATTTGACCGGCAACGCCGCCTTCAATTTGGCTCGCATCTTGAGTTTTAAACACTGCAAGCTTGCTCATAAGCTCGGAGGGGAACTGAGAGAAGTTTACAGAGCGATCGCCTGATCCATTACCCACTGCGCGCCCATTGATGACCGTGGATGAAAGGTAAGGCCCGAGCCCGCGAATAGAAACCTCTGTCGCGCCGCCATTCTCACGATGGGACGCCACGCCGGTGAGTGTCTCGAGCGCTTCACCAATTGACAAGGCCGGAATGTCGCCAATTTCCTCAGCAGATAGACCATCGACGATCTGAACACTTTCCCGTTTCAGCGAAATCGAGTCTTGAATGGTTTGGCGCGTACCAGTCGCAACAACCTCATCAGAGATGATATCAGTTGTTTGCGCAGAGGCCGGCATTGCGATCATCAATATTGACAAGCCTGCACTCATTAAAAGTGATGATTTGACTAATGTAGCCTTACCGCGACTCGCATTTAGACTCGAATTCGTCTTGAACATAAACGTTCCCCTATTTGTGAATGTGATATTCTAGTTATTATTACGGATGAAGAGACCGAAATTTATAGAGAGTGTCAACCTGTATTGTCTACCGATTTGGAATAATTGGTAGTACCAATATCACTTTATATTAAACTGTTGCAATTTAGACACGGGCCGAGGTCTGAGTCGCCGCAAAACGCCTAAATAATGTTTCTGATGACTTATTTTTCACCACACCCAATGGGGCTTTGATGCATCTTTGTACCGTAAAGAAGATTCGCACGCGCCTATTTGCGATATCTGGACCAAATCAAACGGAACAATGTCAGCGCCGCAAACAGGTCAACGACGCCAATAAGAGCCCACAGCCATGACGGTACGGGGCCGCTGCCGAGCGTGGCCAAGACATAAACCAAGCCGACCATCATGCAAAGAAATGCGATATAAGGCAGGCCGCGAATATGTTTGCGCAGGCCCAGACCCAAGAGAGTCCAAATCACGCCTGTCACCGCCATTTGAATACCTAACCCGCCAAATCCGGCCCATATCGGGATCGGCAAATGGAGCAGGCCCGATATGATTAAAAACAGACCCGCCCATTCATATTTGGATTCCAATCGCGCGTTCATCCTACTCTCCCGCAGGACAGGGCGCGCCGGCCGCTATCCATTCATTGAAATACTCATAGGTCGCCTCAACAGAATATGGCGCCGCGTCGCGGCCCGGAGCAGGCTTCCATCCGGAATGCACAAGCTCATCATTCTTAATATGACTTGCGACGTCCTCGAGCGACTTTCCGCCATTTCGCTCGGGATCTTTGATTTGCTCGCAAATATGGGCCGAGCTTTTGCCGAACCATGCCATTTCTTTGGGCGCGAGCAGCCAGACCTCTGCGCCGGGCGGGCCGCCTTCGATCTGTGTGTTTACAGGGGCGTGGCATGTGCTGCACATCGCGCCGGGCTGCCCTGTGTGATTATCCGGATCGCCGCCGACGAACATGGGGTGCTTGACCGGTTTCGTATTGCCATTGCCCATCCACATCGGACGCCCATCCGAGACATGACAGCTTGCGCAGCGCGGATGCGAGAAGACGTCGTGAATTTTTGACCACGCCGCAAGACCCTCTTCATTGCCATCCGCCGTTTGCGATATTGCGGCAGGCGCGAAAGCGAGAGCAAAGCCTGATAGCGTCAGCGCAAAAATACGTTTCATCTTCACCTCCCTAAATAAAATCTACGGTGTTGCGCAGCGGCAGCCGCCGGATGCGCTGCCCTGTCAGAGCAAATATCGCATTGGTCAGCGCAGGCGCAGCAGGCGGCGTGCCGGGCTCGCCAATTCCGCGGATCTTTTTACCGCTCTCTAAAATCGCGACCTCGATAGACGGGGCTTGATACATACGAATAGAATCATAGTCGTGGAAATTACCTTGCTGAACAGCGCCGTCCTTAACTGTAATTTCGCCTGTCATGGCGGCGGCCAAACCGAAATTCAGCCCGCCCTGAACCTGCGCTTCGATATTTCGGGGGTCGAGCGCAATGCCGACATCAACAGCGGCCCAGGCTTTGTCGATTTTAATACCATTATCCGTTTGCTCAATCTCGATGACTTGCGCCGCCGGCACGCCGAAAGACAGACAAAAGGCAATGCCGCGCGCCCGGTTAGCCGGCAGAGACGTGCCCCATTTCGCCATATTGGCGACGCGGGTCAGCACAGCCTTACTCGCGCTATCCGTCATCATATCTTTGCGAAATTTATACGGGTCTACGCCGGCGGCCTTTGCCATCTCGTCAATCATGGATTCTTGGAAAAACGCATTTTGCGACGCGCCCACAGAGCGCCATGAGCCGAGCGGCAGCATTACCTCAGGCCGATAGCCGCGCACCCTGAAATTGGGAATGCCGTAGGGCTGATCCCATGTGCTTTGCACGATCGTGGCATCAGGCCCCGGAACAGACGTGCCCATACGGCCCATTTGCGACTCCAGAACGGAAGGCGCGGCATATTTCGCGTCCAGCGCAACGGCTTTGCCGTCTTCGACCCTGCCCTTAAAACGCGCCATCGCCATGGGGCGATAAGCATCGTGGCGCATATCATCTTCGCGCGACCATGTCAGCTTAATCGGCGTGCCCTCAACCGCTTTGGCGATATGCAAAGCTTGGATGATATAGTCCATTTCCGCGCGGCGTCCAAAGGCCCCGCCCATCAGCGTCGTGTGGACATAAACATTGTCCGGTTTCAAGCCGAGATGCTTTTTCGCTTCTGCGAGAATCTGCGTCGGGAGCTGATTACCGACCCAAATATCAAGCCGCCCGTCTTTGAGCAAAACTACGGCATTCATCGGCTCCATCGTGGCATGGGCCAGATAAGGCACAAAATATTCCCGCTCTATGAGTTCGCCCTCACCCAGCGCGTCATCAACGCTGCCATCATTGCGGGTCTCACCGTCAGGCTCATTATCAAAGCTCGCGGCTATTACGGCCTGATGCCCGGCCGTATCCTGCGGATAATTTGGGCTGGCATAATCTACGGTAACAGCCTTGGCCGCCTGCATCGCGTTCCATGTATTGGTCGCCAGCACAGCCACGCCATCGCTTAGCGGAACGATATTTTTTACGCCCGGCATGCGCTCTGCCTCGGATGCGTCATGCCCTGTGATCGGGCAGAGCATATAAGGCCCCATCTTGACCGCAGCATAAAGCATGTCGGGAAAGCGCACATCGATTGCAAATTGCGCCGTGCCCGTGGATTTTCCGACCATATCGATACGCGGCAAAGACTTGCCCAAAACTTTCCATTCAGAGCGCGGTTTCAATGTCGGCGCTTTGGGCAGTTTTATATCTGCTGCCGCCACCGCTAATTCAGTGTATTTTAGGCGCTTACCGTCCGGCGACACAACTGCGCCATTTTCCGTGCTGAGCGTACCTCCATCCACGCCCCACTTTTTCGCCGCCGCGCCGATGAGGGCCGCCCGCGCCGCAGCGCCTGCGGTCCGCATTTTAACATAGCCATCAGGAATAGAACTGGATCCGCCCGTAATTTGCCAACCCAGAACTTTGCCAAGCTTTTTGACTGCGCCGCGCACCCGCTCCGCTTGCTCAGAATGATCCGTCGCTGCAAAAGGCACGGCTTCCTCGGTTACGCCATCATTGAAATAAGCTTTCGAGGCAGGGCCGTGCTCAACACGCACATCATCCAAATTCACATCAAGCTCTTCGGCAACTAATGCCGCCAGCGTGGTGTGAACGCCTTGGCCCATTTCCGCGCGCGGGGTAATAATCGTCACGCCCTCTTGGTTAATTTTCACATAAGGAGTCAGCGCTGCTTCGCCCTCACCCAGCCCGGGCTCTAAGGGATTTCCGTAAGGTGTCTTATAAGCCCAAACCCCAAAGGCTGCGCCCCCTGCAATTGCCGTTGATCCAATTAAAAATGTGCGCCGCGCAATTGTTCCGACCAGGCCGGATTTGGGTTGTCCATAACGTGACATCTTAGCCCTTCTCGATCATTTTCGCAGCCGCATGAACAGCGGCGCGAATACGCGGATAAGTCCCGCAGCGGCACAGATTACCTGACATGGCTTGGTCGATTTGCTTATCTGTCGGATTGGGCACTTCATCGAGCAAAGCCGCCGCCGTCATGATCTGTCCCGATTGGCAATATCCGCATTGCGCCACTTGGCCGTCAATCCACGCTTTTTGAACGGCATGAAGCGACTCTGGGTTGCCCAAACCTTCAATCGTTGTCACCTCCCCCTCTACGGCGCTGATGGGGTAGGAGCAGGACCGCACGGCCTGTCCGTCAATATGCACTGTGCAAGCCCCGCACATCGCAATGCCGCAGCCAAATTTCGTGCCCGTCAACCCCATCTCTTCGCGCAGCACCCACAGCAGCGGCGTATCATCGGTGGCCTCAGTGACCGTGCGTCTCTCTCCATTAATGACCAATTCGACCATAATATCCTCCAAGGGACTCGTAATTTAAACGCAGTGTGGCCTAAGCGCCGCCATAGGACAAGCGCGCGGATGGTAAATCTGACCCGCTCTATTCTTTCGGGCGGTCATCATCTAACAGATCTGCATTGCCCTCACGCTCAATCTCCGCCTCAATTTTTTCCTGCAAATGCGTGTCCGGCGAAACGTCCATGGCCTCATTTTCAGGGCTCGTATCTTTTGGCGTTCGCTTTGCTGCCCCGCCAGTTTTAGGCGTCACCGCTCTGGGCGCAGGCTCTGGCGCTTCTGCGCGGCTGTCCAAAGTGAGCAAGGCTCCGGTATCGAGCTTTAAGCGGTAGATGGGCTCGGGCAAAGTAAAGCCCTCCTCCTCAATCGTATCTTTCGCCGTTTTAATCGCGAGGCTTCGCGCTTTCCCAAAATTTGTTTCGCTTTGATTAACCCAAGCTGTGAACTTGATAATGATATTTGAATCGCCGACCGTGACGATAACAGCTCCGGCTTCAGGGTTATCAAGCACAAAGGGTAGCGCCCGAATTGAATCTAGTCCGGCCTTCATCGCGGCAATGGGATCATCTTCGGCGTCGACGCCCAGCTCAAATGAAAATCGCCGTTCGGGATTGGTTGTATAATTTAGAATGATACCTTTAAAGACATTCGAATTTGGAATCCGTAAATGATTGCCTTCCAGCGTCATTAAAATTGTCGCCCGCGACGTCAGCCGCACGACAATGCCCTCATGCTCATTAATGACCACATGATCTTTGGCGCGGAAAGGTTGGCGCAAGCTCAGCATAATTGATGAAATATAGTTCTCTATCGTATCACGCACAGCAAAACCGATGGCGAGGCCAATGACCCCTGCCCCGCCCAGCAATGTGGTAATGACCGTGCCCGCGCCCAGCAGATTAAGCGCTAAAATGACGCCAATGAAAAATAGAATGACGCGCACGGCCTGTGCCAGCAGCTCGGCTAAAAACGGATTTGGCGCAATGCGCGCCCAAAGACCGTCACGCCGCGCCAAAAACCCACCAAATAGTGTGAAGAGCGTCACCACGGCGAGGCCGATAAATATTAGCGGCAAAGCTTTGATGAAATTTTGAATGTAGCCTTGGATTTGCGAAAAGACCGGCGCGACATTATCACGAACGGCCAAGGTGCGGTTGATATCATCCTGGACAGCAACAACCCCGTCCATACGTTCAGCTAGTCGCTGCGCCTTGTCGGCAGTTGCGGCATTTGCAGCTTCGCCGGAGAGCGTCACGACGCCTTCATTTACGGAAACTGTGACGGCTTTTAAGTCGTCCAGTTCGCCAAAAATATTTTCTATTCGCGACTGTATCGCGTCGTCAGCAACGGCGTCATCATCAATCGTGATTGTCGTTTGAGGACCGTCATCATCCGCAGGGGTTTGGGCGAAACCGGAATGGCTCACGGTCAGGCAAATGATAGCGATACACATCACGAAAATTATGCGCATAGATGTCTTTCTCCGGCGGCGACTCAGGCGCGAGTCTAAATGCATAAATTTAGTATTACCGATTTTTGGTATGCACGCTATCCCATGCGAATAATAGCTATACCTATCGCGATGTTGTGAAACGCCGCGTCTGCTCTATAACTTAAGTCTACACAGGATGCTCGCTTTATGAATACGCCTCTCTCCGGCCTGAAAATCATCGAAATCCAGTGCCTTGGCCCAGCCCCGTTTTGCGGTCATGTGCTGACTGATTTGGGAGCGCAGGTCACGCTGATTACCCGGCCCACGCCGTCTCTGAACCTGCCCGGCGGCGCAAGCTTGGTTGACCGCGAGAAAGACTCTGTACCGCTCAATTTGAAAATTGAGAAAGATCGCGAGACGCTCAAAGAGATGGTCAAAGAAGCGGACGCGCTCATCGAAGGCATGCGCCCGGGCGTGATGGAACGGCTGGGTCTTGGCCCGGCTCATTTAGAAAAAGCTAACCCCAAACTGGTCTATGGCCGCGTCACCGGATGGGGGCAAAACGGGCCGCTCTCCCACGCGGCGGGGCACGATATCAATTACTCTGCGCTCTCCGGCGCGCTGTGGTATAGCGGGCAGCCCGATGGCACTCCGCCTATGGCCACGCCCACAATGCTCGGCGATATTGGCGGCGGGGCGCTCTATCTGACCATTGGCCTTTTGAGCGGAGTAATGAGGGCGCGCGAGACCGGCAAAGGCTGCGTAGTTGACGCCGCAATGGTCGATGGCAGCGCCCATATGATGAACTTGCTATTGTCGCTTATGCCAATAGGGCAGCTCTCCGAGAAGCGCGGCGAGAGCTTTCTTGATGGCGCGCATTGGTACCGAACATATGAATGTCGTGACGGCGAATTTGTGTCGATTGGATCACTCGAGCCGCAATTTTACGGGCAATTATTAGCCGCGCTCGATCTTGGCGATGATCCCGATTTTGCTCACCAAATGAACCGCAAAAAATGGCCGGACTTAACGCAAAGGCTCGTAGAAATATTCAAATCTAAAACCTCCGCGCAGTGGTGCGAGATTATGGAAGGCACAGATATCTGCTTCGCGCCCGTCCTCTCTCCCATGAAAGCCGCCAAGCATCCTCACATGATGGCCCGCGAAATATACCGCGAAGAGCAAGGCGGTCTGCGCGCCGCCCCTGCCCCGCGCTTTATGCCGCTCAGTGATGACTAATCCGCATGTCCTTATCGCGGGCGGCGGCATTGGCGGGCTAACGACTGCCATCGCTTTGGCGAAACATGGCGCGAAAGTCAGCCTGTTTGAAAAAGCGTCCGAATTTGACGAGGTCGGCGCAGGTTTACAGCTTAGCCCTAATTCTATGGCCGTGCTTAGCGCGCTGAGTTTAGAGACCAACATTAACGCCGCCGCTTTCGCCCCCAAGCAAGGCGTATTGCGCGATTACATCACAGGAAAACCTCTGCTGACCACGCAGATGGGCGAGGCTTATGCGGCGCGATACGGCCATACATATCTCAATATTCACCGCGCAGATTTACATGATATTTTAGTCGAAGCAGCACGCAGTTGCGGCGTCGATTTCTACCTCAACAGCGAAGCGCAAAGCTACCAACTGGACACGGATAGTGTTATGCTCGCGACCTCTAACGGAGACTTTAAAGGCGACGCCCTCATTGGCGCAGACGGCATAAAATCCGCCATTCGCGCGCAAATGGCCGGCGAGAACACACCGCGCTATACGGGCTATTGCGCATGGCGCGGCATTATCCGCGCAGATGCCCTGCCCGATAATCTGCTCCCCAAAGCCGCGAATAATTGGCTCGGCCCCGATAAGCATTTCGTTGCCTATTATCTGCGCGGCGCAGAGCTGATCAATTTCATCGCCGTGCATCGCCGCGAGGCATGGAGCGATGAGAATTGGGCGGCCCTTGGCGACATGGAAGAGTTGCGCGAGGCTTTTGAAGGATGGGATGATCGCATTGGCGCGATTTTAACGGCCTGCAAAGAGACCTATTTATGGGGGCTGTTCGATCACCCCGCTTTGCCCAATTGGACAGATGGACGGGTCGCCCTGCTCGGCGATGCCGCCCATCCCATGCTCCCCTTTATGGCCCAAGGCGCATCTATGGCGATTGAAGACGGCTGGGTTTTGGCCGCAAAACTGCTCGGGTCTGATAATCCCATGGCCTTCAAACTCCGCGCCTATCAAGCCGCCCGCCATGGGCGCACGACAATGTTGCAGGATGTGTCGCGCAGCAATGCGCAGCTCTATCACGCCCATGACGCGATCGCTCTGACGAAGCGGACAATCATGCTAAAAACGGCGAAGCTCTTTCCCGCCGCAACCCATTCCCGCCTCGACCCGATTTATGGGGTTAATGTAACGCAGGATTATCCGATTACGTCGTGATCGCGTTATCTTCTTTCACCATATCTGCCGCTTTCTCGGCGATCATAATGGTCGGCGCATTGGTGTTTCCGCTAACCAAATTCGGCATGATAGACGCATCGACAACGCGCAGTCCCGTCAGGCCGTGAACGCGCAGCCGGTCATCGACGACGGCCATATCATCATGACCCATTTTGCAGGTTCCGACAGGGTGATAGATGGTCTCTGCCCGCTCGCGAATATTAGCGCGCAATGTTGCATCATCTTGATTGTCGCCATCGTAAAGCGCTTTGCCGCGCATCGGGTCAAAAGCGGGAGACGCCATAATTTGGAGCATTTTCTTTGTCGCCTGCACCAATTTCTCAAAATCGCGCTCATCACTGAAATATTGCGGATCAATCCTGGGCGTGTCCGTGACATCAGCGCTGTTAAGCGCGACTTGTCCGCGGCTATGCGGGCGCAAAACACAAACATGGCAGCTATAGCCATGCCCCCAATGGGTTTTGCGGCCATGATCATCGACGATTGCCCGCACGAGATGGAGTTGGATATCCGGGCTCGGCTCATCACGGTCCAGATATAAAAACCCGCCGCTCTCGGCGTAATTAGAGGTATAAATCCCCTTACGCGCTTTGCGATAGGCTTTGATTTGCTTCGGCATATCGATGAGCCCGCGCAAAGATATTCCCAAATTGTCGATGTCTTTGGATTTAAAATTGACCACATAATCAATGTGATCCTGGAGGTTTTCGCCCACACCGGGCAGGTCGTGGATTTGCGTAATCCCATGCGGCGCGAGTTTGTCCGGCGCGCCAATGCCGGAGAGCAGCAAGAGTTGCGGAGAGCCAAAAGCCCCGCCGCATAATATGACTTCTTTGCGGGCTTTGATCTGTGTCTTCTGTTTAGCGATTGTGACCTCAACGCCGCTTGCGCGTTTCCCTTCAAACACAACTTTATGTGTCTGCGCGCCCGTCAAAACTGTCAGATTCGGGCGGTCCATATTCGGGTCCAGATAGGCCCGCGCGGTCGACCACCGCTCGCCGTCTTTTTGCGTCACTTCGAAATAGCCGACACCCTCTTGCGTCTCGCCATTGAAATCTGTAGTCATGGGGAGTTGCATCTCGCGGCAAGCCACTAGAAACAAATCATTGACCTTGCCCGGACTGCGCACGGCGGCGACGTTGAGCGGCCCGCCCGCGCCGTGATACTCATCCGCACCGGCCTCGCGGTTTTGCGCTTTTTTGAAATAGGGCAGAACATCATCATAGCCCCAGCCGCTATTTCCCTGCGCCTCCCATGCATCATAATCTGCGCGGTGACCGCGAATGTAAATCATCGCATTTGCGCCGGACGAACCGCCCAGCATTTTGCCGCGCGGTTGATAGGTTTCCCGCCCGCCCAAATGGGTTTGCGGAACGCTTTCAAATTCATGGGTTCGGCCTTTGAAATAGCGCTGCAAAACCGCCATGGCCGGAACGGAAACAGTGAAATGCTCGTGGCTCTTTCCGGCCTCAAGCAGGCACACTGTGACGTCTTTATCTTCGGATAATCGCGCTGCCATCACCGCGCCGGCAGAGCCCGCCCCGACAATCACATAATCAAATTCCGTCTCCATCATCTCTCCCAATCGCCGGACTTTCCGCCGGTCTTTTTGATCAGTTTCACATCTGAAATGATCATGGATTTATCGCTGGCTTTTAGCATATCATATAGTGTCAGCAAAGTAACAGACACGCTGGTTAGCGCCTCCATTTCCACACCGGTTTTCCCGGTAATTCGAGCTTCACTTATGACCTCAAGTCCCTGTTTTTCTTTATCTATATTTATTGATACTGTAACATTAGACAGCGGAAGCGGATGACAAAGCGGAATTAAATCCGATGTTTTCTTTGCGCCCATTATACCTGCAATTTCAGCAACGGCGATGACGTCGCCCTTCGCCGCAGATTTGCTCTCAACTAAATCCAAAGTCTCTTCGGACATCGAGATAAACCCGCTGGCAGTCGCGACGCGGTGGGTTGCGGTTTTGTCCGAAACATCGACCATCACCGCGCGGCCATCTTTATCAAAATGGGTTAAGTCGCTCATGATTAAATTTCAGACAAACGCGGCATTAACTCAACCAAATTACAGGGCTTGTGACGACTATCGAGTTGTAATTTAATGACCTTTTCCCAGCCATCTTTGACCGCGCCATTTGACCCGGGAAGGCAGAAAATAAATGTGTTCTTAGCCAGCCCCGCACAAGCCCGACTTTGCAGTGTAGAGAGGCCCACGCTCTCATAACTTTTCATATGAAAAATAATTGAAAATCCGTCGATCTCTTTTTCAAATAAAGGACGGATGGCTTCGGGCGTCACGTCCCGTCCCGTTAGTCCCGTCCCGCCTGTCGAGATCACAACATCAATATCGGGATTATCAATCCACTGCTGAACCTGCATGGCGAGCTCGCCTTTATCATCGGGCACAATTTTACGCTCCGCAACGCTGTGTCCTGCCGCCTCAATCATGCGCTGTAGATTTGCGCCGGACGTATCTGTCTCCAGTGTACGCGTATCGGACACGGTCAGCACGGCGATGCTCACCGGGATAAATGTCAGGCTTTCATTGATACCGTGGCCCATTATGGCTCCCATCTTTTTTTATCTGCTTTATCGCGCATGCGCGGCTCAATCCAGCGGCTTTCGGTTTTAGTATATTCTTTCTTCCAAAACGGCGCTTCGGATTTAAGATAGTCCATCAAAAAGTCCGCCGCCTCGAAGGCTTCGCGCCGATGTTTGGACGCCGCCGCGACAAGGACGATAGGCTCATTCGGGGCCAATTTCCCGACGCGGTGAACAATCAATAAGCCCTCCAGCGGCCAGCGCTTCGCTGCGCGTTCTGCAATGAGCGTGATCTGCGCCTGCGTAAGCCCTTCGAAATGGGAAAGCTCCAAGGCGTCAATCCCGTCTTCGCCGCGCACAATCCCCGTGAAACTGACCAGCCCGCCGCTATGGCGAAGAGTGCTGCGAAAGGCTGCGAGCCGCGCTTCGGGGTCAAATGGCGTGTCGCATATGTCGATAATCGGCGTCACCTAGCCTCCGCTGAGCGCGGACATGAAGGCGATTTCGTCCTCATCGCTCACCGAAACAGGCTCGCCCTCGATAACCAGCACTTTATTCACCGCCATACGGGCGCCGGGACGGAGCCATTCGCTCTCAAATCCGTCCAAAGTCTTGACCAACCAATCAACAAGGCTTTGTGTGTCTTTGACGCCGTCCGGCAGCGTCAAAGCCTTATTCGCGCTGACATCTCTGAACCGTCCGAAGAATAAAAATTGAGCCATAAGCCATTGTGCCCCGCCGCCGCCCGCTTGGCCAGTCGAAAACGGTTTAATCCCGAGATTTAGAGTGATAAGCCAAGCCATGATTTCTGTTTCCCAGGCTCTCACACATATAACTGCGCAAACGCCGGATTTTGGCCGTGAAACGATGCCGCTGCGTGACTTGGCAGGCCGGATATGCGCCGCGCCCATTAAAGCGCGCCTCACACAACCGCCATTTGATAGCTCCGCGATGGATGGCTATGCCGTGAAACTGGCCGATGTAACCGCGCAGGACGCGCAGCTGAGCATTATCGGCGAAGCCCCTGCGGGCGCGCCTTTTGATGGACGAGTTGAGGCAGGTCAGGCCGTGCGCATCTTCACGGGAAGCCTGGTGCCCAAAGGCGCAGACCATGTCATCATCCAGGAACATGTGACGCGTAACGGCGACAAGATCCGCGTCGACACGCCCGCCACATCGGCGCGTAATATTCGCAAGGCGGGGCAAGATTTCGCCGAGAATGATGTTATCATTCGCGCGGGAACGCGGCTGGACTGGCGACATGTCGCGCTCATCGCTGCGGCCAATATTGCCGAGATCGCCGTCAGTAAAAAGCCGCATATTGCGATACTCGCCAATGGAAATGAGCTGATAGAGCCGGGCAGCCCTATCGCGGCGGGGCAAATCGTCAACTCCAACCCCTATGCCTTAGCTGCGCTGATCGAGAGTTGGGGCGGAACGGCAACAATTCTGCCTGTGGCAGGCGACAGCGTCGAAAATATTACCCAGCGCATCCACATGGCTAGAGAGGCCGATATTATCTTGCCTGTAGGCGGCGCGTCAGTCGGCGATCACGACCATATGAAACCCGCTTTTGAGCAAGCCGGTCTTGAGATGATATTTTCCAAAATCGCCGTAAAGCCCGGCAAGCCGACATGGTTTGGGACACTTGGCGAGCAGCGCGTCTTGGGCCTGCCTGGCAATCCCGCCAGCGCGCTCGTCTGCGCGCATTTGTTTCTTAAACCGCTCATGGGAATAAATTCTGACCCTCTGCTCAAAGCAAAATTATCTACCGCATTGCCCGCAAGCGGCCCGCGCGAAACCTATGCGCGCGGGCGCGTTGATGACGGGCTCATCACACTTTTCCCGAAGCAAGACAGCGCGCTGATCTCGCCCTTCCCCAAAGCTAATGCGCTCATCCAAATTCCGCCAAATGCCGGGCCATGGGAAGATGGCGACAGCCTGAATTACATCGCCCTATGAAGCTGGCGGTCCTCGCAGCTCTATTCTTCATCACCGCCGCGCTTTATGCCAGCGTCGGCTTTGGCGGCGGCTCAACATATACCGCTCTGCTCTACATGGCGGGCACGCCAATCCTGCTTATTCCCGTTATTTCGCTCGCCTGTAATATCCTTGTTGTTTCGGGAAATACGGTAATTTATTGGCGCGATGGGTTATATAAAGCCGGCAAATTTATTCCGCTGATTATGCTCTCTATTCCCGCTGCATGGCTGGGCGGGCGACTGGTTATTTCGGAGACAGTTTTCATCGGGCTTCTCTGGGTCGCGCTGCTCCTCTCCGGTTTGCGCTTATTGGTTTCAAAATCTCGCTCTGACGAAAATGATATTCGCAAAGTGCCTTTGTGGCAGTCCGCCGCGATGGGCGGCGCGATTGGATTTTATTCCGGATTAGTCGGCATTGGCGGCGGGATATTTCTCGCCCCATTATTATACTTTACGCGCTGGGGCCGCGCGCGCGAAATCGCAGCGGCATGCAGTCTATTTATCCTTGTCAATTCCATCTCAGGTCTTGCCGGGCAAATGACAAAACTCGGAAGTTTAGATATGCTGGGCGGCGTGTGGGCCTATTGGCCCGTGCTGCCAGCAGTCTTAATTGGCGGGCTGATCGGAAACCGGTTTGCCGCGCTAAAAATATCAGAACTTTGGCTTAAACGTCTGACAGCATTGCTTATTTTATTTGTTTCGGTGCGTCTCTGCTTAGACTGGATTTCGCTTATCACAGCTTAGTCAAATCCTCTTGCCGATCTATATCCACAGCCAGATGCGCAGATAGCGTAATCATATTGGGCGACCCCGAAAGCACATTTTTGCCCTGCTGCCCGGGCTTTAAACCGTCCAAGGCTTGCAGACCTTTATGGTCAAAAATGGCAGGCGGTTGAGCCACATTTTCCACCGATGTCATCGTCGATTTATCACACTTTAAAAGCGCCGCATAATGCGATGT
>ENA-ORXR01002286-ORXR01002286.1-marine-metagenome-genome-assembly--contig:-NODE-2286-length-18494-cov-18.340664_pt1 | contig 18494 bp, 12 predicted proteins | sample MGYA00237866_ERZ511479 | MGnify/ENA metagenome assembly ERZ511479 | reverse complement strand
AAACAACCCCCACTACCTAATCCTCCTAATCCCATTCCTACTACTACAAAGCTGCCAAACAAACCAAGAAAGCAATAATGTTATCACATCCGACATCACAAATTTTTGGAAGGCTTACGATCAAATTCAGACAGTAGAAGATGCTGTTTCAAAACTGAGGATCTTAGACAGCTTATATTTTAGCAAAGGAACTATAGGATTGAAAGCAATAAGAGAAGTAAGAAACTATACGCCACAAGACTACCTTAAATCGATTGATGATTATCCGAAGTTTTGGGCCTCTATTAGGGAAAACACTTTGGAAGCAAACAAAATAGAGCAAGAATTAGAAGGCGGAATTGAAAAATTGAGACAGTTTTACCCGGATTTAAAACCAGCAAAAATTTACTTTACTATAGGCGCATTTCGCACAGGAGGAACAGTGTTAGATAGTCTTGTGCTTATTGGTTCAGAAATATCAATGGCAGATAGCACAACAGTTACAGAAGAATTTCCGGAGGCGTTATCCCATTTAATATCTCATTTTAAGACTAACCCTAATAAGCATTTAATGTTTCTGAATATTCATGAATATATTCATACCCAACAAAAACCAATAGTATATAATATTTTGTCACAGTCAATAAGAGAAGGCGTTGCGGAGTTTATACCAACAGTTGTTCTTGAGCAAGCCACACCAAATCCACAAATAGAATTTGGAAAGCAGCATGCCAACCGAATAAGGGAAGTATTTGAGAAGGAGATGTTTTATGCAAACAATATGGGTAAATGGTTGAACAGCAATGCGACTAACGAATTTGGGATGAGAGATTTAGCCTATTATGTTGGCTACCAGATGTGCGAAAATTACTATAACCGAGCCTCGGATAAAAAAGCAGCCATTAAGAAAATGATTGAATTAGATTACAATAATGAAGCTGAGATTGAAGAATTCGTAGCACAAACAAATTACTTTTCAAGCACACTCGATTCCCTCTATCAGACATTCGAAAACAAGAGACCACAGGTAATCAGTATAGCCCAATTCGAAAACGGCAGCCAAAACGTGAACCCCAGTATTCAAGAAATCACGTTTAAGTTTTCAGAACCGCTAGCGACAAATACAGGAATTGATTACGGCGAACTAGGAGAAGAGGCGTTTCCTAAAAAGACCTTCCCAGGGCGTTATTGGAGTAGCGACAAGCAAAGTTGGACAATTCCCGTAACTATGGAAGCTGATAAAAGATATCAATTTCTGATTACCAATAATTTTCGAACACCAGAAGGCATTCCTTTAAGAGCGTATTTAGTTGACTTTAAGACAAGGAAGGAATAAACCTGTCAGATTGCCTAACGCCTAATCCACAATCCCTACTTACTTGACCTTCAAAAAATGAACAGTCCCAGTATTATTGTTAAAAGACGTTGAGCCAACAATTAACGAATTATACCAGAAGGAATAAGTAGATAGACTTCTCCCGATATACGCATTCGGATGACTGTCAGCAACCGTCAGCATTTTGGTTTGAGTCCAAGTAGATCCATTCCGTTCAAAAACGAAAAGAGCGCCTGTGTTTTTACCTTTTGCGTCGTATCCTGGAGCAGAAGCGACCATTCTTTCAGAATCTACTACGATTCCAGTTCCAAAATTATCATTGTCAGAATTGTATGGTATGGTCAGCTTTTGAGTATAGTCCCATTGTTCGGTCGTAGGGTTGCGTTCATAGAACAATACCGTGCCGTCGTAGTTTCCAGTACTAGTCTGGGCAGTGCTTAGCATCATATAGTCACCTTCAAAATCCAGGGAACTTCCAAAATACCGGTTATTACCTGGTTCTGGATTTCCTATGATCTGATTGAGTGACCAGGTTTGTGTTAAAGGAGCATAAAGATAATGATAGACCAGACCGTTTAGGGTATATCCGCCTTCTCCGCGGGCATAAATAAACATATCGTACCCGCCATTGTAATAGACCTTATAGCCAAAGTTACCATTCGCTTCGGCATTAGGAGAGGTGATCTTTTGTCTCAATGCTGCTCCTGTAACGTTATCTCTATAAAAGTAAACCGAACCAGAATTCGTAAAAAGATCATCATCATAAGGAGAACCAATGGCCATGTGAACACTACCACCACCAATACTTCTGCCAAAGGCATCTCCTGCTGCAATGTCAGGAGGGGCAATGTGGTACTGGTAGGTAGCCCCTTGGTCATCCAGACGGTATACGCCAACAATACCAGCTCCATTTCCATAGTTCGCGTTGCCAGGTTCTCCTACAGCTAGGACTTCAGACTGATAGCTTCCAAGTAGCTTAACCTCCGCGCCAAACTGACTTGAAACTGTAGAGCCTGGCGTTCCACTATTGCTAATCGAATATTGCCAGCCCCAGCAACCATTGTTTACAGAAAATACCTCGACTTTATTATTGTATAAACTACCAGCCACAGCCAAACTTGTGGACATATCCGTAGCATAGCCAATATAGGAGAACGTGGTTGCGTTTGGATCGGTAAAGGCAGTAGAAATGTCTGATTGGTTAAAGGTCAATGACTTCCATTCTGAGCCCGTCCAGCCCTCAAAATCTCTAGTCATAGTGTTATACCGTATGGTGCCCTCCGTTGGTGCTGTTGCATCGTCTCCTATGTGCAGTTTTCCGTTTATGGACAATCGTTGGGGTGGTGCCATGGTTCCAATACCAATGTTTTGAGACTGAAGGGCAATTGGAAATACCCAGATCACTAGAAGATAAATTAATTGATTTGTTTTCATGCCTTTTTCTTTGTTGTTAACCCGAATTTCTAATGCTTAATCCGGGTTTAATTAGTATGCTCAATACTAAATCGCCAGAGATTTTAGTTTGTAACAAGAAAGCCAAAAGAATTTATATAAAAAATATGTACTTGGACTATTTCGTTTGAAAGTCAGCCGTAAAGGTATTGAAAAATTTTTACATGTAAAAATTGTTAGTCCAAAATGTGTGGTATCCTGCTAGGGCTTTTCTATTTTTTAAAATTATTGGAACTATACAATTGAAGTTATAATGCTAACTGAGACGAAAGAAGTTTCACTCAATAAAATCACCATTTCAATGAAGAAGAGACCTCACGAAAGTGAAGCCCCTTTTAGCTTTAAATCTGAATGATACTAATCTGTAATTTTAACAACAAATATGGGGAATACTTTTAATCCTATGCGTAACAGATCCATTAGAACAAGTGACACGCAAAGCAATATTCATGTTATAACAACCAAGGAATCGTACATACGCAACTCTAGAGAACCTATTTGTTCCGTTCACAAAATTATAGCTTCCATGAGGTGTAAAAATTGACCATCTTGTTTGGGCGTTTGTTTCACCAAGATAATACAACTTATAAATAATGTCAGGGCAACAATGCGTATTAAATGATTGATGTACAGAGGAGAAAATGCCACCAACATTGCACATAAATTCTTCTTCAGAATCCGCCTCAGAAGCGTTGTTGTCTAGTGTCTCAATTGTAGGCAAATCACCAAAGAAGAGGGAATTTGATCGTTCAGTGTTGCTAATTTGTCCTACACTGAGCATTAGCATTAATGCTGGAATAAATAATAATAATTTAAAGTTCATACTTAATATATTTTTAAAGAATTAATAAATCAATTTATGTAGTCTTCTTTAGGTTTGTGTCTATTACTGCTACAGGTTCGTGGTAAATCCTAGACTGAGTTTAGAAGACGTTTAGAGCAAAAATATCTGTCTAAGCGGTACAACTTGTAGCCAGAATTCCTTAATAGGACGGCCCTTGGCTCATAGCCTGAGCGCCCATGAAGAAGACCTTATGTTATGTAATAGTTCTCAATGGAAAGAACCTGATGAATTCAATTTGCGAAACAATATTCAGTTTCCTTAAAACTTGACACTTCGTCCGTCACTAAAGAGAGCGTAGTTGACTTTTTCTTTAGTTCCAATCGCTAGAAATGATTTTAATTCTTCTTCAGAAAATTTAGCTGCCAATGTTGCTTCATGTGGATACATTGAAGTTTCAATCTTATCGTATTGATTTTTAATGATTTCACGATCTTCCAAATCGCGAATACCCCAATTCCCGTCCTTTATCACAGTCAAGTATTTGTATTCCAAGTTTATTGGTATAAAACCAATGGCTTTGTAATCGTTTTTTAACAACTTTTTGCCGGATTCGTCATAAACATGATAGATATTTTCCTTTGCATCAACACAAACCTTAAATAATGCTTTAGTTCCAATTTTATGGACACTTATTCTAACAAATTTGCTAGGAAGTACTTCTTCACCATTGCTGTTCAGTAAACTGTGTTTCTTGTTTTCATAACTAAGAACATCATAGTAATCAGGATGCCTTCGGCTGATGTGTACGTTTTCTATGAATGGAATAATGGTCTCAAAATCCTCATCCAAAACTTTACAACCGCCCATATTTGATTTATGGACAATCCATCCTCTAGGACTTCTTAAGGGAGTGATAGAAGAAAACTCATTGCTTTCATATAAAATATTAAAATCCTTATCAAGGATCGAAATGTCCTCTTTGTTGACTCTAAACACGTAAGGACCGTCCATAAGAATGTTTTTATATGGCTTCTTAAAAACTTGGTTCCCATCAGTATCCAACCAATAGATTTTTCTTCCGTCACGCGTTTGATAAAAGAACTGCCCGTTGAAGTTAACCTTAACAACTCGATCATATTCGCATGGGACGACTAGTTGGTAAGTTGTTAAATCGATGGCACCGATTTTATACCCTTTCGTAGCTTCCAGATATTCATTGTTATAATTGGGCATTAGCTTATTATATACTGCCGGGACTAGTACTTTATCGTCTTTCGAATAAAGACCGAAGAAACCGTCCAATTTAATCAGTTTGTTTTCTCCAATCCTTCGAACTTCTGTAATCTCTCCAGTATTGAGAACAGGCGGATCTGGTAATTCTTCCATCATGATTTCTGTTTCCTCAAACTCAGTAATGACTCCTTGCGCACCTAATCCAAAAGAGCAAATCATCAAGGGAATAATAAAAATGTTTTTCATAATTTATTTTAGCTTTATAAACAGATATCTAATTTGTTATTTAAAGAATTTCGCATATAACAAAGCTATGGTTATGAATGTGACATCACAAATCATTTTTTTCATATTTTCGCAGATTAAATTTTATGCAATTTTAAGGAATAGCTTGTATATTCAGTAGAATAAAGCTATTGTCACCTTAGTATTCATCGCAATTTAAATTAGCAATTTACTCCAAAATAAAAGTTATGTCGGAATTTATTTCAAAGTTAATAGCCTCTATGAATCAAGGGGAAAAGCGTCTTTTTGTATTGAGTTTAGCTAATTCTAAACGGAAAGACCTCTTCTTGAAGTTATTCAAAGTGTATTCCTCATCAAAAGTGGGTCAACAATTATCTGATACGCTAAATAATTTGTCTAAAAAAGAACAAGCAGATCTCAAAAGCCGATTGACCCAAAAGTTGATTTCCTTTTTGAATAATCAATTCCTCAAGCAACAAAAACCAGCAAAGACTACTGTACTCATAACGAACGCTAAAATGCTAATGCATAGGGGGTTTTGGACAGAAGCCTACAAGCAGTTGAACAAAGCTGAAAAAATTGCAGCGCAATACGAACAATTCACTGAGTTGTTTGAAATAAATCATTTGAAAATCCTGTATAACAGACATTATAAACCTACAGACGCACCGGCAAAAGAGTTGTTGAACATTCACTTCAAGTGGAAAAAACAACTGGAAGATTATCACGAATTTGTTCAATCGAATACTAAAACCGACTCCGTTTATATTCGCGTATACGGCACTGAAAACGATAAACTATTGTTAAATCAATCTTTAAAATTTCAGTATACTCCAATGGGAAAAAAAATTAAGTCAATTGATTTAGCTAAAAAAATATTAGACTATAAGCGACTGAATGAACATCAAAAAAGAAATGAAACTGAATTTATAGCGTTTGACTTTATGCTGGAGAACCCTATCCTTGTTGAGAGTGATCCACGATTGTTCCTTGCGATTATCTATAATGTTAGTATCAGTTTAGTGGTTTTAGATCGCACAGAAGAGATTCCTGGTCATTTAAAACACTATGAACGATTAAAGTCCTCAGGAAATAATATTTATACGGATAGTCAATTGTTCAAATATGCCTCTAAATTTATATACTTACTTAACTCAAGAAAGAAGATCGACCCGACTGCTGATGCTCTTGATTTTCTTAAATTCCGGAATAAATATCATAAAAATCACATCACCATTCATTCGTTTCTTTTCTCAAATTGCTATGTTTTCATTTGCTTTACCTATTTCAAAAACAAAAACTGGGAAACCTGTTGGGACTGGTATAATAAAATGAAAGTTGAAAATCTGACAAATGAAAGTTTATATACTCTTGTTGAATCAGCACTTGAGCTCGCACTCCTTATTTGTTTTATTGAACTAGAACAAGAAATGTTAATTGAATCAAGGCAGCAGAAAGTGGCTCGAACAATCCTCAAAAAGCACCATAGGCATAACAATAGTAAAGTTAAAGACTATTTTCAATGTGTTAAGTTGTATTTAAAGCAAGATTGGCCTGCCTTTAAAAAATCAGTATCATCACTTGAGACCAATCCTAGAATGGCAGTCAATAAACTCCTTGTCAAATGGTTAGTTGAAAAGGCGAATAGTAATTAAATTTTAGGCAACTACTATCTGACCGAACGCACTGACTCAAGCCTTATTTTTCAACACTTTTTTTACCCAATTTCTTCCTCAATCCTAGCTCTAATCCTATATTAAACAAGTTTTCGTTAACGCTGCTCCTTGACGTCCCAGTGATGTGGTATCGAGCGGTTGGTTGTCCAAAAACCTGGAGGTAGTCGCTAATAACGTAATTGATTCCGAATGCAGCTAGACCGACAAAGTGTACCTTATTGAAGGTGGGAAAGCTGTTGCGTTCAAGCTGGGTAGTTCTTCCCAGTTCCGTTTTTGAAATGGTTTTAGTCGTCATATAAATAGAAGGTGCGATTCCCAATTCGAAAAAAGGAATGACTTTTTTGTTGTTCATTTCCCATCTGGCAGCAATCGGAATTTCAAGGAACCAATAGTCGTAGATTAACTGTAATTCCCTTGGTAGTGCAGGATCTGGAACCCAAGTGCCGCCATTGTTTTCACTTGGCCATCTAACATCTGTATTGTTTTCTCCTTTATATCCAACACTTGCCAGTCTCAGGCCTGTTTTTAGAAAGAACTGACTCGTTATTGGTTGGTTGTAGTTAAGCCCGCCACGCCAATTGAGTTTACCGGTTTCTCTTGTTCGATTACCATCTAATAGTTCGGAATTTAGTGTGCGATAAGAATAATCGAGTCCAGCAATTAAATCAATTGAAGGACTTACCTGGCTAAATCCCAAGACTGGAAGAAGGATAATAAAAAGAATAAAGAGTTTGGAGGTCATAATTTTTTCTGTTTTACTGGTAAAGAATAATGATTAGTTATCCTGAAAAGAAGGAACGACGTTTTGCTCCTAATTACTTGACAATTAATACAAAAAAAGGGATCAACTATTTTTCCTATCAAGAGTAAATTTAAGCTGATTAACCTTAAATAGCAGCCTATACTTTATAAACGGTGGATTTCACAATCGAGTGGGGTGAATGGCTGGATAAGCGTTGGATTTGGTGTATTGTGGCAGCATTCAAGGAAACCAGTGGGCTTAACAATCTTTCCCTTTGGTCCCACTTAGAAATCCCTTAGGAAGGCGCGCTTAATTCCTTGCCCTTACAGCATCCATTTCATAATCAATCCAGGAATAAGTTCGTCACCTCTAGCAATTAGCCTTCAGTCGTATATACTTTTTTTACTCAAAAATGCCACAAATAGGGCCAAAACAAATCAATTTAAAATAATTAACATATCTTATCTGATTTTATTTTGGTTTTTAACGCCCCCTATTCCCCATATATTTGTGTTGTCATTAGTTAATAAACGAATTAAAAAACAAACATTAAAAATTAAGAAGTCATGAAAAATTTATTAAACATTTCAACCATCCTTTTCGCAATTATCACAGTAGCTTTCTTCTCCTCCTGTACTCCAGACTCCATCACTGACGTAGAAAAAGAAATTCCTACTCTAGATGTAGCAGTAGAAACAGCTGACCTTCATCATATACACGATGATGTTTGCAACCACGTTAAACACTTAGATTTTGATTTGGAGAACCCGGAAGTTATCGATTTTGAATTCCCTGATGGAACAGTGGAGAAGCGTTTTCTTGTAGAAGACGACATCGTAATGACTAGAGCTGAACTAGACCAACTAAAAGAAGAAATGAATGGCAACTTACGCCAATTCAGAACCTACAACCTTGTCAATTCCCCTAGAGTGATCAATGTACTAGGATACAATGGTCCAAACTACGCATTAACCAATAGAATGCAAATAGGTCTTTCCTGGGCGGTCTACAATTACAATGCGTTGAATACTGGACTTACCTTTCAACTGTCTCAAGGTACTAACACTGATTATGCAGACATCGTCGTCTACAAAGTGACAAACGGTTTGGCAGGTGGTAGCGCTGGTTTCCCTTCAGGAGGTAACCCTTATAAGTGGGTAAGAATCTACGATGGCATGGACAGCTACAGCTACAATGCAAACGAACATGTTATCGGACACGAAATTGGACATTGCTTAGGTCTTAGACACTCAGATTACAACACAAGAGCTAGCTGTGGCCAAAACCATGATGAGGGCGCTGGAGCTGATGGTGCTGTTCACATTCCTGGAACCGCAGGTGCTGGAGCAGACTTAAACTCCTTGATGCAAGCATGCTTCACTACATCCGTAAACGGTGAATTTAGTGCTTACGACAAAATTGCTTTAGAATACTTGTACTAAAAAGCATAGATCGCTTCGACTGAAAAATAAAACCAGAAACTATTGACCTCGATTGGATAACTCTGATCGGGGTCTTTTTCTTTGAAGAACGATTGTCGGTTATCATAGTCCTGAGAGATTGCTAAGCCTAAAAGGATTGGTAAGCTCCACTGAAATTACTTTTCAATCCCAATGATACCCATATCAACTGACTCTTGGAAGTAGCATGGACCTACAGAAGTAAAACAGAATTCTTCTCCATCGCAATCATAAATCATAAACGGCGCATAATCGCAACAATGGTTACCTTGAACAGCAAACAACGTACCTTCGTAGTCATACATGCGAATGTGTGTTTTGCAATCAAGGTCTTCACCTTTATAAGGTTTCATGTTAAAATCATCCAGAAATTGAGCAATGCACATGTTTTCCTGCCTGCTGAATTCACAACTCATGACACACACAATCATGCATACACTTAATGACAACCAAATTAATTTTTTCATAATGTTGCTTTCTTGTAAAGACAGCAATATTAAGGAAATGGGTTGGGTTCGAAATTATTTTTAAGGATGATACTTCGAATTTGAAAATGGAACAGTAACGAATTGAAAGGCTCTGATTTTGTTTGATAAAGAAGAAAGTAAGGATTTGATACCAATAGAATTTCTTGCTAACCTAACCAATTAATCAATTTTAATACCCTTCCAATCCTTTTCCATAAAATATAATCTTGGCTTATCCTTATCCGATTCTATTTTATTCCTATTATTTACGCCCAACTGGGAAGGATGATAAAGTGTGTACAATTTCAATTTATCTCCGAGTGTGTAAGGGCTTGATTTAAAGATTTCACTAAAACTTCCCCTTGTAGTTTTTAATAGCTCTGGATTTTTGAACATATATTGTTTAAGTACAGAAACAGCTGCTTCTTTGCCTAACGTAACTATAACTTTAGGTTGAATTAGTTCAATTAATGGTTTTAGAAATTGTCGACCACAATTTGTACTCACTTTTGAGTTTATCGAAGTACTCATTTCTCCCTTCTTCATGCATAATACGGAATTTGTTATGAATACATTAGTACTGTTGCCAATAGAAGGAGCACCAAGTTTGATTGAAGGCACCTGCTTAGTTAATTCACGAAGGTTGAAATTGGTAATGGTATCGTACTCCTTAAAATTATCTAAGTCTTTTATTTTTTTTAGCTGTACCGTTCCTTTAAATTTGTCATAGGACGCTTGATCAGCAAAATCTTGAGCAATAATTAAGACATCTGCATTTACATCATTGGCCCATTTAGTATAAGGTCCTATTTCATTAATATTATACTTCGTTTTACTGGGGTTGCAATAACCATACACTTCACAAATAGTACATGCTTTTCTTTCCTTTACCAGCTTATTGTATACCTTTTTTTTGAGTTCCATTGAATTGTTTTTTTGTTTCGTATGTGCAAGATACAAATTAGTATTTTTATCAGAACAGGATATATAAGATATCCCAGATCATCACGATTAAAATCATCACGTGATTATCTTGTCCATCCTACCATCTTAAAAATCCTGTTCAAGCATTTCCTTTTATCAGAACAAGATATATAAGATACTTCAGATCATCACGATTAAAAAATATCTTTGTTTTCATCTTGTCCATCCTACCATCTTATATCAGAACAGGATATATAAGATATCCCAGATCATCACGATTAAAATCATCATTGTTTAATCATGTCCATCTTTAAATCTTAAAAATCCTGTTCAAGCATTCTAATCCTGTCCATCCTACCATCCTAAAAATCCTGATCAACTATCACTTCATATAAAGCAGCGGAATAAATATCGAAGCTAATATCCATATGATCAAGGAAAGCAAGCCGCCGACCTTTACGAAGTCTTTAAATTGGTAATTACCAACGCCATAGACAAGGGTATTGGTCTGGTAGCCGAGGGGCGTAATGAAACTCATATTGGCAGCAAACATAATCGTAATCAGGAGTGGTTCAGGGCTCATCGACAACTTATCAGCAATCGAAATAACGATCGGCGCAAAAAGGATCGCTGTGGCATTATTAGAGATGACAGAGCTGAAACAAGTGATTATAAAATAGAGCACACAGATTAGGAGCTCCGGCGAGAATGAACCGAGCAGCGTTGTAAATTGGTCGGCAAGTAAATCACTAGCACCTGTCTTTTCCAAGGCAATGCCCAAAGGTAAAATGCCTGCTAGCAAAAAATAGACGTTCCACTCCAGTTTTCTGTAAGCTTCCTGCATTCGAAGGCATCCGGAGACTAGCATCAATACACAGCCCAGCAAGGCACTCACCATAATAGGAAGTATCTTCATAGTAGCTAGCAGGATCACGCCTACCATAATCGCACCAGCAAGATATTGTTTCTCATCTTTTGTATTGAGCTCGTCATGTTGTTGGAGCACAATAAATTCAGACATATTGTAGAAGTTTTTAAAATTTAATTTTTCTACGTCCATTAAGATGGTATCTCCTGAACTAATATAGATTTGTCCCAATTCAGACTGATAGTATTTTTTATTCTTTTTGACTGCTAATGGAATGGCATTGTACTTTGTTTTGATATAAATCTTGTCTAATGTCCTTCCTATCAATCGGGAATTGGGCTTGACATATACTTCGCAGAGTACACTATCTTCTGTATTCAGGCGGTTATCGTCTATAGCAGATCGTAAAGGAAGGATTACGAAATCTTTCCCTTTTCTAAACTCTGACAGTTTTTCTACGCTACTCTTAATTAGAATCTCGTCCCCTTCCTGGAAGATTTCTCCCAATGCGGGTGCGTGAAAACTATCATTTTGATGTTTAATCTCTAAAATATCCACTTCCTCGTCTTTATAGATCGCCGTGTCTTCCAGTCTTTTACCGATCAACTTAGAATCCTTTTCTACGATGACTTCCGTCAAAAAACCACCAAGACTGTATTCTCCGACGAGGCCATCTTCCGAGGTGGTTTCTGGTAGCAGATGCCGACCTATGAAAATAAAGTAAAGGATGCCAACAATCATGAATAAAAACCCCAAAGGCGTAATTTCAAAAATCCCGAATGGTTCTACGCCACTAGATTGTGCGATTTCACTTACGATAAGATTGGTGGAAGTACCAATCAAGGTAGAAGCGCCACCAATGATCCCTATAAATGACAGCGGCATCAGGTATCGGGATAGTTTGAACGGGATTTGCTTAGACAGTTTTAACAGGACTCTCATAAACACGATAACAATCGCCGTGGTACTGATCAAGGCGGAACAAAGGCCTACAATCAGTAGCACAATGGATAAGGACTTCCATTCTTTCGCTTTCAAGAGCGCTTTTAGTTTTTTTCCTATGGCGTTAATTAGCCCTGTTCGTTCCAGGCCTACTGTCAACATCATAAGGCATAAAACGGTCACTACCGCGGGATTACTTAAGCCAGAAACACCTTCCTCCGGCGACACAAACCCGCCTACAATCAGTACGCACATCACTGTGATGGACAAGGTGTCTGCTGGCAATTTCTCCATAACCATAAACACCATCATAACGACAATAATACCAAATAGTAAAAAAATTTCTAGCGTCATAAAATGAATCTACAAAAAGTTTAATTTATATTTCATTTTTCACTTTCTAATTTTAGTTGTGATGGGTAAAAATAGGTTATTGGCTTGGGTGGTTAATTGGTTTCTTTTCATTAGGTGAGGTTTTCTTTTTTCAAAAATTCCATTCAAGAAGCACAAAATTTTCTTTCTTAACACCTACCATCAGCGCAGCATCTAACCAGTTTAACTGTGTCTTTCTCAATTTATCTTCTTTATTTTTTTTGCATTCTATGAACACAAAATTTTCTCCTTTCCATAATAAAAGATCCCAACAACCGCTGTAGCCTCCATTCTGGGTTGCTATTTTTTTTAATAATGCCTTTATCGTTTCATTTTCAATAGCAATGCTTTTTTGTTTCTTCAAATGATCGTCCAACCAATTTTCAAAAAAATAGGGTCCTTCTTTTTTCATTGCGTAGGTTTCAATCCATCTACCTTCCCAAGAAGCAATTTGTCCTATCTTCAAAATTGCCAATTCAACAAAAAATGGTATCCCATTAAAATCAACGTAACTACTCACCACAATTTACCAGTAAATTCGGTTTTTGCAAAGCCATAAAAGGATGAATCCCTTGCTTGATTGCAGAATCAATAATTGATCGGAATATCATGTATTGTTGTCCTCCCTTGAATGAACGAAACCCTCCAGATACCTTTAGTTTGACTTTTATATTTCTAATTGCTCTTTCGGATGCGTTATTATCTGGTGGTACTTTTCTATTGTAGAGGCAAGTAGTGATTGCTTTTCTGTTTTTAATCAAACTTTTTTTCAATGTATTCACTTTTTTGAAAGTAGAATTTAAGTTTTGATTGAGTAGTTTATCGAGTTTTTGTTGAAGTTGTTTTTGAGTAATTTTTCGTATTCTTTTTCCCTTGCAGGCATTCATAATGTCTAATAAAACACGTCTTAATTCTATTGCCCATGTACTTTTATACCGATCGATTAGTTCTTGTGCATTTCTTACTAGGTGGGGAATACACAATTGCTTGGCTTTTGTAGCAAGTTTAAGTTGTGCGGCCCATCGGTCGGAGACAACGGTTGCAGATTTCAATCCATCAGGGCATAAGCTTTCCAGCGTTTCAAATCCTCTACTTTCTGAAAGATGAATAAAATTATATTTCCAATTTTGAAGCACCCATACCCAGTGTTTTGATCCATTTACGCTACATCCCGTTTCGTCAGACCCAATTACTTCGGATTGTTTCAATTTTTCTAGGATTTGATGATAAACCGATGTTAGTTCTACTGCTTTCGTTTTTAAAATATTGGCAATTGTTCCTTCACTTATCTGTTGACCAGTAAGTACTTTGATGAATTCGGCTAATCGATTCATTGGCATAAATTGTCTGGCTCCTAAGTAAACTACCAGATTCCGAAGATTTGGACCATATTGCGTCGCAGCGTTTATTCCTTCTGGAAATTTTGCCTTATTATTTGCTTGGCAACAAGGACAGTCTACACTTATTTGATCATATTGTTTAATTCTCATTTTGATAGCAGGAATATCAAACACCTGTCTACTGTTTTCTATTAGACCAGAAGACTGCTCTAACAGCGAGTTATTACAATTCATGCATCGGTTAGGCCATAGTTGTGTTGTACTGTCAGGGACAACTACCATCTTTAGGTTTTTTCCTTTACGTCCCTTCTGACCTCCTTTCTTTTTACCGGACTTACTCCGTAATGATCTATTTTTATTCGGAGGAAATTGATCCGTGGAAGGAGGTTTCGAACTGTTCTTGCTCGTTAGCTTTACGCTCAGTTCATTTACCTTTTCTCTTAAAGATTCTATCGTTTTTGCTTGTTTTGCAATGAATGCATCCTGCGATCTGATTCTATCATCTTGTGTTTTGATCTTAAATTCTTGTACTCTCAATCTATCATTGAGCGAATCCATTTCAGATAATAATTTTTGCAGTAATTCTTTCACACTTCAAAGATCTTAATCTTTAGAGAAACAAACCAATAACACTTTAAAGAGTTACTAGAAAAATACTAACAAAAACTTCTTTGACTTTACTTTTTCTGATATTAACTTAAAACTATGTGGAAAACTCTTATATTTTTGTGGAATACCTGCTGAGTAGTTACAAATCAACTAATGGTTTTCCTCCAAAGGTATTACAGATTTTCTCTCCCCTCCATTCCTTCAATTGAATTTGTTTCTTCGGTACTAGAATCTTCCCGGATGGCAATTCAATTTCTTCTTGTCCATTTGGTTCTAATAAAGATGGATAATTCATTATAAATTTGTTAGAGGCAGACTGCAAATCTCCAATTAATACTTCCAATCAACATGCCTGAAAGGTAATTTATTCAACTCTTCCCGGTAGTTCCTCCATTTGGGCATAAATTCATTCATATAAGCTACGAATACTTCGTTATGGCTGCGCTCTAACAGGTGGACTAGTTCATGAACGATGATAAATTCGATGCATTCTATTGGTTTTTTGGCTAACTCTAGATTGAGCCATATTCTTTTTGCGGTGGTGTTGCAAGTGCCCCATTTGGTGCGCATTTTTTTGATCCCAAACTCGCTGGATTGTACCCCAATTACCTTTTCCCATTTGGCGATAAGTTTTGGTACGATGACTTTTAATTCTTTGCGGTACCAGGCCTCCATGATCTCCGCTCTTTTTGATTTGGAGGTGTTTGGTCTCACATACAATTCGATTGTTTTGTGTTTTAAAATTACTTTAGGCGGTTGGTTTTGTTCTATCACTTTCAATAAATAACGTTTTCCTAAAAAGTAATGACTTTCCTTGCTCAAATAATCGCGGGGCGTTTCTCTTTCTTGGTTTTTGAAGGTGGTCTGTTGTTTTTTAATCCACTTCAATTTATTCAAAGCAAATACTCGGATGGTATCTAAATCCATTCTGCTGGGCGCAGCAATACGGACTGCGCCATTGGGTGGGTACACACTCAAATGGATATTTTTTATGTCCTTCTGTTCTACCTCGATTTTCAGATCGCCCAGCTCGATATACTTCATTAGTACTCTGTCTGTTCTCTAACAATGTTAAAAATAGCTTCTACTTTTTGCTCTATACCATAGGGCTCTTGTGGATCGTTTAAGATGTCCGTGCCTGAATCTACCGAATAGGCCAAAAGCTGTTTATGAATCTCCGCTTTTATAATTCTTTCCTTTCGAATGTTTCCCCGCCAACTATCTCTTTTTTCTCGTTTAACAGCGGCATCAATAAGCATCGCTAGTGCTTCATTTTTTCCCAGATTATTATATAATGCCCGTTGTGCTGGCGTGGCTAGTGTATCTGGCGTTTCATCACTTGTGCCTTCGTTTACTTGCTTCGCTAACTCCGCTATTTTCTGTAAATATGCTTCATAGGTAATAGCGTTGTTCTTGCGCTCCTTGATGATCTCCGCTAGTAGTTTGGACATGGCATCAAAAAACGCAGGATCAATTAAATGCTCCTTGATGATTTTTTTGCGAACATTATTTTCAATCGTTTCTGCAATTGCACCTTGGTCAGACTTGATGCCGTCTGGCATGGTATTGATAGCATCAGCAATGCCCGATTTAACAATAATATCCAACAAGGACATCTCAGCAAAAGGCGAAATCGTGATTGGCTCCTCTGCTTGAATGTAATTGTCTATCAAATGACGCATGTCCGCTTCGTAGACTTTAATATCTAATTTCTCCCCGCTTGCTTGTCTGATTTCCTCTCTTAGTTTTAAATAAAAATCGACTTCTTTTTTTATACGCTCTTGGTCTTTTTCAGAATAGCCCGCATCCTCCATTTCGTCCAGGATATTGGCGTAGGCCCGGATCAACGACACTATTTTTTTATACAAGGTATTTCGCTGTGGTTCCCTCGCCTTTAAATCTGTTTCAATTTCTGTATTGCCACAGAAATAATGCTGATACTCCAGGGAGGTTCGAGGATGCGCAACGGGCTCGCACAAAATGTGAAGTTCCTCCAGGGCATTGTCTAATCGTTCCTTTCCTGCCTTCAGTCGATCCTCAAGCATGATATCGATCTCCTTTTTACCAAATTCATCATAATCTAACTCTGCCGTGTAGACGGCCACTGCATTCTCCACCTTTTTGAATAAGTCTTTGTAATCGACAATATAACCAAACATTTTATCCGCAGTATCTAAGCGGTTGACGCGGCAAATAGCCTGAAATAATCCGTGATCCTGCATACTTTTATCAATGTACAAATAGGTGCAACTTGGTGCGTCAAACCCTGTCAATAATTTAGAGACAACGATCAGTAGCTTCATGTTTGCGGGCTCGTCTTTGAATTTTGCTTTTGCCCAATCCTCGTATTGCTCTGTGGTTTTGTCCCCTAGTAGATCTTGATACAGTTTGTACATAAACTCTTTTTCTGTATCCGTTCCTGCGCCGGTATCTTCGGTTGTCACATCGCTGGTATTCGGACTGTAGGAAGTCACAATTGCTACCTTATCTCTTAATACCGAATTGGTGTTTTTGAACAATTCATAATATCGACAAGCTTCGTAGATCGAACTGGCTACCAGGATGGCGTTGCCTCTTGCGCTGCTAAGCCTCGGCTTTTTCTTAAAATCAAGTATAATATCGTTGATGATTTTTTCCATACGGGAGCGACTGCTTAGTACTTTTTGCATCGTTCCCCATTTCTTTTTAAGTTCTGATTTTTGAAAGTCGTTTAAATCTTTTGTGGTGATCTCAAAATATTCGTCAATTCGTTTTTGGGAAGTGATGCGTTGATCAATGTCCCTGGCTTCATACACCAAATCCAGAATAACCTTATCTTCTACCCCTTCATTAAATTTATAGGTGTGAATATACTGACCAAATGTTTCCATGCTGGTTCGTTTGTCTTCCTTCAATAAAGGCGTCCCCGTAAAACCTATGAAGGCGGCATTGGGCAATATGGCTTTCATGGTGCGGTGCAGGCGGCCACTTTGGGTACGGTGACATTCATCTACAAAGACAAAAACGTCTCCTACCGTTGGTGAAGGCTGATTTTCTAATTCTCTGATAAATTGATTGAAATTGCCCGTATCTCTTTTGCCGAACTTATGTACTAGAGAACATAATAATCTTGGACTAGGCGTACTTAAATTTGCCATTAAGTCTCTGCCGCTTTTGGTGCGATAAATCTTTTCTCCTGAATTGGTAAATACCTCTTTTATTTGGCCATCCAGCACCGTCCGGTCGGTTAATATGACGACCCTCGCATTCGGATTGTTTTCTAAAATCCATTTTGCCAGATACACCATAGTGATACTCTTGCCGCTTCCCTGGGTATGCCAAATAATTCCGCCTTCAAATCGGTTGACGTATTTTTGTGCTTCTTTTACTCCAAAATATTGATGGACGCGGGGAAGTTTTTTTATTCCGCCATCGAAGACCACAAAGTCGTAGATAATTTCTAGAAAACGGTTTTTTTCGCACATTTTCAGCAGGTATTTATCTAGTAGATTTCTGCTATTATCAGTGATGTCTTCTTTCCAGAATAGATAATACTCTTCGGGTGTTTTTATGGCTCCATAACGCAGTCCTTCGGTGTCATTTCCTGCAAATAGATACTGGACAGTAGCGAAAAAAGGTTGAATAAACCGGTTTTGTTGATTGGTAATATTTTGACGAATGCCATGATTGATGCTTACTGTACTTCGTTTCAATTCCAGCACGCCCAGCGCTATTCCATTGACATAAATAACAAGATCAGGTCGTTTGGTTTTATTGCCTTTGATGGTCACTTCTTCTGCGATAGCAAAATCATTATCACCAAAATTTTTCCAGTCTATGAAATGAACTTTATCGGTGTTTTTCCCCACTTCGGTTTTGAAGTCTGCACCAAAACGTAGTAATTGATACACCTTTTTGTTCGTGACATACAGGCTATCACTAAAATTACTGGCCGTTGTTTTTAATTTATAGATGGCCTTGGTGATTTGGGCGGTGCTGTACCCTTTTCGTTGCAGGTAGGCAGATAGTAGCGCGTCTTCTATGTTGCTGTTGTCCTTGCGCTCTGCCCAGTCTCCTAGATAGGT
>ENA-ORXR01002285-ORXR01002285.1-marine-metagenome-genome-assembly--contig:-NODE-2285-length-18501-cov-14.877008_pt1 | contig 18501 bp, 18 predicted proteins | sample MGYA00237866_ERZ511479 | MGnify/ENA metagenome assembly ERZ511479 | reverse complement strand
GTGTTTTCCTGCCACCGAGCTGGGTTGCAGTCATGACTGGGCAGAATCTGGTGCCCGTTGGCTATGATCCGCGCGCCGACCAAATGTCGGATGCAGAATTGCTTGATAAAACTGAAGCTATTAAACGGGACAGCCGCCTCGCCGTCACAGAAACGCCTGACCACGGTGCGTTTCTGGCGGATTATATTGGCTCGGCGTCCTGATGGCGAACACGCCTGTCAAAAAGATTGCCATCTTCGGAAATGGTCTCGCCGGGCTCTTATGTGCAGCGAAGTTGGTCAAAATTCTGCCAAACCAGGTGGAGCTCACATATGTTGAGGCCACCAATGTCAGCGCAACAGATATATTTTTCGGTACGGTCACGACGCCCTCGACCTATGACTTCTTATTGGGATTGGACGTATCGGAACCCGATATTTTACCGGCGACGAACACGAACTTCTCCTTGGGAACACAATATAAGGATTGGGGGCCTGAAAATCGCGCATGGACCCAAGGTTACCATCGGCCCCTTCCCGCTTTCAATGGAGTCGGTTTCCACCATTATTTGACGAGATTGAAATCGGCTGCACCAGAGCTGTCAGAGCTTGAGCTGTACATCATGTCTGTTGCAGCCGCGAAAGCGGGCGTTTTCGCTCACCCACCGGAAGGCAAAAATATTCCACTGGCCGACATTGAATATGGATATCATTTTATACCCGAAGAGTTTTGTGCACTTCTCTCGTCGAAACTCAGAGCCATTCAATCATTAAAGTGGCTGACAGCAGATATCAGAAGCTCAGAGCGGAAAGGCGACGATATTCAATCCGTGTCTCTCTCCAACGGCGACATCCTCAAAGCCGACTTTATCGTCGACGCTCTTGGGCCTCAGTCCAAATTGGCCGCTCCAAAGTCTCAAACGCAAGTTTCAGAGCGGCAGCTGAAAGCGGTGAGTTCAGTTGTCCCGACTAACAAACTTGGCGGAGTGTGCCGGGTTTTGACCGGAGCAGAATTCGGTTGGCAATCTGAAACACCGTCACAAAACGGAACGCGCAGACTGACCGTTTTCGCGCCTGAATCCGAAACCGAAGCGCTAAACGCCCATGGGAACTTTGAGCAGGCGCCTGTTTATGCGGCCCTAGGAGGGCTTCAGACCCCTTGGTTAGGCAATTGCCTGATCTTGGGACATGGCGCAGCTATTGTGGAGCCGCTCACCCCCGCCCCGATTTTGTTGCTGCAAAGAGACATAGAACGCCTCGCCGAACTCATTCCCGTAACGAACCAGATGAAGGTCGAAAGCCGGGAATATAATCGCCGATTTACGGCGGATTACGAACATGCAGCGCTGTTTCAAAGTGCATTTTTTGTTTCAGAAACTGTTGCGGAGACCCCGTATTTAATAGCGGCCTCGACGGCGAAATCTGACGAACGGCTTTCGCGTAAAATCCAGCAATTCAGAAGCCGTGGCGTCTTGGTACAATATGACTATGAACCTTTCGATGAGAAAGATTGGACGATGCTTCACTTCGGAATGGGGCGATATCCCACGCGTTATGATCCCCTCGCGGACCATATTCCCGACGACCAGTTAAAAAACAGGCTGACACAGATGCGGGCCGCTATAGAGATGATGGCAAAGAAAATGCCGCCACATCATATATATATGACGGGTCTGCTCAAATATCTGAAAGAGAAACATGGCTGATCGTCAGCAGAAAAATTTGAAAAACATTGTGATCGTTGGTGGAGGTTCTGCCGGATGGATGACGGCTGCTGCCCTCTCCAGCATGCTGCCAGAAGGCTCGGCCAGCGTGACTCTCATAGAGTCCGACAAAATCGGCACGGTCGGCGTCGGCGAAGCCACGATACCCGATATGATAAATTTCAATGCTATGTTGGGTATCAATGAAGCGGAATTTTTAAAGGCCACCAACGGTACGTTCAAACTGGGCATCGAATTTATTGACTGGGGAAAAAAGGGCGAACGCTACTTACATCCATTCGGACAACATGGCGTGGATATGAAGGGAATTGATTTCCACCAATATTGGTTACACACTAAAGCCGATGGTCACAGGGCCGAGTTGGAAGACTACAGTATTTGCGCCGTCGCGGCGAAGCAGAACAAATTTTCGCCGCCGAACCCAAATCCGAAGTCTGTGTTGTCTCACCTTCGCTATGCGTATCATATAGACGCAACGCTCTATGCGAAATATCTGCGCGATTACGCGGAGAAACGCGGCGTGACGCGGCTCGAAGGTCTTGTCCAAGATGTAGGTCAAAATCCTGAAACGGGAGACATCACCAAAGTAACGCTGGAAAATGGTGGCACTATTGAAGGCGATTTTTTCTTCGACTGCACCGGATTCCGGGCTTTGCTGACGGAGAAAACACTCAGGGTTCCGTTCAACGATTGGGGCCATTGGCTGCCCTGCGATACCGCGCAAACTGTCGCGAGCGATCGCGTCGGTCCACTTCTGCCATATACAAAAGCCACCGCTAAAACTGCCGGATGGCAATGGCGCATCCCAACCCAGCATCGAACCGGTAATGGCCACATCTATTCCAGCCAATATATGAAAGATGATGAGGCGATAGATCTTCTAATAAACGGCCTCGACAGCAAATCGCAAGGCGAGCCTCGGAAAATCCGATTTAATACCGGATGCCGGCAAAGCTACTGGAATAAAAACTGTATCGCTATCGGCCTTTCATCCGGATTTTTGGAGCCGTTGGAATCGACTTCGCTTTACCTTATTCAAATGGGGATTAGCCGCTTCATCTCCCTTTTTCCGACAGCCGAAGTTTCGCCCGTCATCCGTGATGAATATAACCTCCAAATGCAAAAAGAATTCGACCAAATCCGAGACTTCATCATTCTGCATTATTTCGCGACTGACCGTGACGACAGCCCGTTTTGGAATTACTGTCGGAATATGAGCATCCCAGATAGCCTTCAACGGAAGATAAATCTTTTCCGGGAAGCCGGGCGGGTCTTTCGGTATGATGACGAATTGTTTTCGAAACCCAGCTGGATTGCAGTCTGTTTGGGCCAAAATATTTATCCTAAGGCGGTGGACCCTATTGTCGCCTCCTTGCCCCCGGCACAAGTCAATCACAGCCTAAATTCCATGCGGGCGGCGATGGAACAGACTGCGCAAAAAATGCCTACGCATGAAGAGTTTTTACAACGCTTTGGAGCGGCCGTTTAGATGCTGGACAAAAAGATAAGAGACATAGTCATTGTCGGCGGCGGGACCGCCGGGTGGATGGTGGCTGCGGGTCTTTCGCGCCTCATCAATGATGACGATATCAACATTCGCCTGATTGAATCCGAGGCCATTGGAACGGTCGGCGTTGGCGAAGCTACCATCCCTCACATCAATTATTTCAACCGCCTGCTGGGACTCGATGAAAATGAGTTTGTCAAAAAGACAAATGCAACATTTAAATTAGGAATCGAGTTCGTCGATTGGGGCCGATTGGGCGAGCGCTATCTCCATCCCTTTGGAGATTATGGCGTTGCGATGGACGGGATTCGTTTCCATCATTTTTATAATCGTTATGCTGCAATAGGCAAAGCACCATCCATTGACAATTACTGCCTGCAAGTCTTGGCGGCCTATGAAGGAAAATTCCAACGCCCCGACATGAGCGTTAAAAACTCTCCATTAAATTCAATCGTTTATGCCTTCCAATTTGATGCATCTCTCTACGCCGAATTTATGCGTGAATTTTCGGAAAAAAGAGGTGTTGCGAGAATTGAAGGCCGAATAACGACCGCAAAACAAAACACGGAATCCGGTCATATTGAAAGCGTTGTTCTTGAAAATGGGAACGAATATTTAGGCGATCTCTTCATTGATTGCTCGGGCTTCCGAGGCTTGTTAATCGAGCAAACCTTAAAGACAGGCTATGAAGATTGGAGCGCTGTTCTGCCGTGCGACAGGGCCGTTGCGCGAGCGAGTAAATCGTCCGGCGAGCCCTCCCCCTATACGCGTGCAACGGCAAAATCAGCCGGGTGGCAATGGCGGATCCCATTGCAATCAAGAATAGGAAACGGGCACGTCTATTGTTCCCAATATATGTCGGATGAGGACGCATTCACGACTTTGACTGAGGGCCTGGACGGAGCGCCGATTTCAGAGCCAAATTTCCTACGATTTAAAACTGGAATTCGTAAGAAAACTTGGAACAAAAACGTCGTCTCTTTAGGACTGGCCGCAGGCTTTTTGGAGCCTTTGGAATCGACCTCAATTCACCTCATCCAAACAGCCGTTGCAAGATTGATGGCCCATTTTCCGGACAAAAATTTTGCGCAATCTAACATCGATTATTTCAATGCCCGGACGAAGACTGAATATGAGCAAGTCCGAGATTTTTTGATTTTGCATTATTATGCGACCGAGCGTGAAGACACGCCGTTCTGGAAATATTGTAAAAATATGAACATCCCCGATACACTGAAATTGCGTATCGAAAATTACAAAGACACCGCCAAACTTTACCGCCATGACAATGAGATATTTGGCGAGACCAGTTGGTTCGCCGTGATGCATGGACAAGGGATCAAACCTGATGCTTATCATCCCATGGCAAATTCAATATCGGATGCTGAACTTGCGGACCGGATGCGTAAAATCGAACGCGTTACGCAAGCCTGTCTAAAATCGATGCCGAGCCATCAATCCTTCATCAATGCCAATTGCAAAGCTGATCTGCCAGGCATGTAAGCCTAACCCCTATTTTGAATATTTGGAACTTTGTGCAACTGTAAACTCGAAGCACTCATAAGGTGAGACCACACTATGAAAAATTTCATATTGGCAATTGCCCTCATTGGAACTGCGGCTTTATTCCCGGCCTATGCACAAACAGTCTCTGAAACTGAAGGAATCCAATCAGCGGATGTGCCTGACGTTGTGATTGCGACGGGTAGAAAGCAAACCGACCCGGCAATGTCTGCATTTCTATCCGGCGATTTTGAGACTGCCGAAATTGAATTCGACAAGAACGCCTTTTGCGCGCTTCGCACTGAACGAAACTTTCGATCTGGTGTGGAAGGAGCCCGTGACGCTTCAATTCGCGCAGATTTAGCAAGCAACGGCAACACACCCGCGCAACCAACCGGAGGTCCAAGCGCTGGTGCAGGCGCTGGCGCAGCGGCGGGGGCAGGCACCCCGACGGTTCAGGTCAACGGCGTTAACTCCTCTGATTTTCAACGAAACATTAAGAGGCGAACCTGCGAAAATCGCGGCTTCCAAGTTTACATGAAAGGCCTCTCTCAATTGGAGTTAGGAAAGCGAGATGAGGCTAAGGAAACCCTGTCTCAGGCGACAAAAATTCACCGCACGCTTTATGATGCACACTTCAAACTTAGCCTGTTGGAGTATCAAGAGGGCAATTTATATAAAGCGCAGAAGGAACTTAAAAAGCTGCGTAAAATCGCCGCCAGATGTAAACGTTGCGGTGCTAAGCCAGAAATCGAAGGTCAGATTAAATATCTCGATGAAATTCTGAACTAATAAACTGTTTCCCCCACATCAGGTAGAAGTCACTGAAATTTGGAATTGACAGCGCTGTCAACTACTCCTACCCCTAAAGACAGAATTTGTTTTTGGGGGAATAACGACATGTTCAAACTTACCGCTATCGCGCTCTCGGGAGCCGCCTTTCTCGCCCTCACCCTGGGTGTTTTTACTTACGCTGATGAGGGACTCAGCCCTGAGATGACTGCAGCCTTAGCTGCCGTAGAGGCTTCCCTCCCCGGCAAACTCATCAATAACCCGTATGATATTGAATGGCGTACAGACGGCGGCGACAAAAGAGATTCAGTTGTCAAATCTGAAGGGGCTCCGGGCGGCATTGCCTACAGCGTTAAAGTCAAAAAGACGAAGCGCAACCCATGGGATATAGCGACCCGAATTCCGATGACAAAGGCTGTCGAAAAAGGCGACGTTCTCACGATGCACTTCTGGGCGCGCGCCGCTAAACCGCCGAAAGGCAGGGAGGCGGGAGATGTAACCGTCACCATCCAGAGAAATGTCGAGCCTTATGATTCCATTATTGAAGAGCGCATGGACTTTGAAACGGAGTGGAAACTTTATTCTATCAAAGGAAAAGCCAGGAGTGATTTCAGCGCCGATAAAACAGATATAAACTTCAATTTGGCCCGCGCGAAACAGACTATCGAACTCGGGCAGTTCTACGTCATGAATTTGGGTCAAGGCGCTGATGCGAGCGGGCTGGTCCAGCCCCAGCAATGATAGCTAGGTTACGTTGAGCAAAGAAATAGTTGTTCACATCAGCGATGGCGCGAGCCAAGCAAGTTCCTAAATGACGCCTTATATGGGCTCATTCGCGGCGATCCGGTCCGGCAGATATTTTAGGGAAAGACCAGGCGCTACCCAGTCACTATAAAGTCGCCTGAACTCTCAGACACAAAAGCCAAAGAATGGCGGAGACGAAGGGATTCGAACCCTCGATGGGCTTATGACCCATACTCCCTTAGCAGGGGAGCGCCTTCGACCACTCGGCCACGTCTCCGAGCGGGGAGTTAGCGATTCCGCTCCGGTCCTGCAACCCTTAATGCACCAGAATGCAGCTCTGTCTCGGGCTTAGCAAATATTAACCTTAATTTCGTCCAAACTGTCCCGCATCCATACAGTTTCATGCCCCGGGCGCGATGGCTGCATGCCAGAAAACTCATGTCCGTTTACGGGATATTTTCTTCGTTGCTGTATACCTTAGAAAAAATAGGTGAACCGAATGCCAATACGAGACATTAAGGACGCGGAACTTGCCGCTCGCTTGCACGCAAATGATGTCGCTGCGAAGCCGGCCCGTTCGGCTGCGAGACAAGCGGATGAAAAACGAGGGTCTTCTGAAGCCCGGCTGGATAAATTTGCAGAAAAAATCCGCCCCGAGCCCGCTAAACCTCCGAAAGTAGATCGTCGCCGACAACGGCTGAGCACAGCTGATATTGACGTCCCCCGCCGCCAAACCAACATGAGCGCTCTGCGCTTTGGACTGCGCGGTCTCGATGTCATTTTGGTCTGCGCAATTATCGCGCTTGGGATTTGGAACGGGTATGTCGGCGTTAATAATCGCGGCATCGCGGCCCCGATTGCCGCGTCCGTGTTGGGCTCCCTCATCTTTATCGCCGCCCTTTTCGTTTCCAATGCCTATCGGTTTAATGCCGCCACGACATGGTCTTCCCATCTAAAAACTGTGATGATCGCGAGTTTTGCAGCCCTGGGCGTCTGGCTCACGGTTGCCTTGATTGTCAGACCGGAGACCTTCCTTCCCGACGCTCTCGCGAAAGCCGGATTGGGCGCAATCGCTTTACTGGCTGTCCTCCATATTTTCTACCATGCGCAAGTCCGGCGGCTTCATAAGCGCGGCGCACTGTCTCCAACGATTGTTATGCTCGGCGCAACCGAAAGCGCACGCCGTATTATCGAGGAGAATGCAAAAACGAAAGAGTTGAACATTCTTGCCATATTCGACGACCGCATGGCCCGTGCGCCTCTTAATATCCACGGCGTGCCCGTTGTCGGGACCGTTGAGGACCTCTTAAGCTGGGAGGCCCTGCCCTACATCAATCGCATTGTGGTCACGCTTCCCGCCATGGCCAATAAGCGGAAACAAGATTTCGTAGACCGTGTGCGTTTGCTACCAAACCGCATTGCTTTCGTCGTGGATGAGTTTGAGACTCTCAACCATGTCCAGCAGCGTGTTTCCGAAATTGCGGAAATTAGCCTGCGCGACGTAACGGGCAATCCAAAATCCGGTCGCCATACCGCCTTGAAGCGTTTAATGGATATTGGAATATCAGCAACAGCTCTCGTGTTGGGGGCGCCTATTCTCGGTGCAATCGCTCTCATTATTCGCCTCGACAGCCCCGGTCCGGCCCTGTTCAAACAACCACGTCACGGCTTCAATAACCGCATTTTCAACGTTTATAAATTTCGCTCTATGCGGAACGATGAAGCTGACCTGAAAGCTGAACAACAAACAGTTGTCGGTGACGCCCGCGTTACGAAAATCGGGAGATTCATCCGCAAAACATCGCTGGATGAACTGCCGCAACTTATCAATGTTCTAAAAGGCGAAATGTCACTTGTTGGACCGCGCCCCCACGCCGTCGGAATGAAAACCCAAGGCAAAGAAAGCATCGAGCTGGTCAGTGAATATGCCCACAGACACAAGGTCAAACCCGGCATGACCGGCTGGGCGCAGATTAACGGCTCTCGAGGGCCCTTGCATGAAGGCTCCGACGTTGAAGAACGTGTCCGTCTTGATGTTGAATATATCGAACGCGCCAATGTGATGTGGGATGTCTATATTATGCTCAAAACGCTCCCTGTCTTAATGGGTGACCGGACGAACGTCCGCTAGCCGCTATGTTGGGTAAGTCTATCCTCTCATATCTGCCGGTTAACCTGGCCAATATGCTGACAGCGTTCGGCACCATTGCCATTCTGACTCGCCTCTTAGAGCCGGCAGAATTCGGCATTTACGCGGTCGCGATGATCACAATGCAATTTGTGCATATGGGTCTGTTTACCTGGATGGAAGCGGCGATGGCTCGCTTTCAAGCCCGTGCAGAGCGAGAAGATGATGTCGCCTCACATCTCAAGACCCTTTACATTCTTGGCGGAGTGACGGGCGTCGTTGGATTTATTGTCATAATGGCTGCCCTAAACTTTACGCCGCTCTCATCCGAGCTGGTATTTGTGCTTTACTTCGCACTAGCTTCGACCTGTCTCCAGGTTTTGCTAAATCTCGGGATGGAAGCGCATAAGGCGGCCCATCGGATCAAGCGCTACTCGCTGTCCTTTTCCTCGCATACACTAATTAGTTTTACACTGGGCATCTTATTTATTCTATATACGCCTCTCAGCGCGGCTGCGCCCTTTGCCGGGATCATTTGCGGATTACTGATCGTAGGCGGAATTGATTTATTGTTCATGCTAAAACACATGCGCGGTGGGCAATATCAGGCGAAGAAAGCGAAAACTTATTTCGTGTACGGCGCCCCGCTCTGCATCGGTTTACTACTGTCCTACGCCCTCAATTCGGCCGACGTCTATCTAATTGCGGCGATGATGGGCGAAGCCTCCGCTGGCGAATATAACGCAGGTTACAACCTCGCCAATCGAAGTTTGGAAATCCTGTTTGTGTGGGTGTCTATGGCGGTCACTCCGGTCGTGGTCACGACCATGGAAAAACAAGGCACCCAGGAGTCCAAAGACGTACTGAAAAACTACGGCGCAACATTGCTCTGGATTGCGATTCCTGCGGCAACAGGCATTGCGCTAGTCGCGAAAGATGCCGGATTCATTTTAGGAGAAGGCGTAAGGGACAATGCCGTCATGGTCATGCCATGGATAGCGCTGGCTGGGCTCATTAACGGCTGTATGACATATTACGTCCACCGAGCTTTTATGCTGTCTGGGCAAACGCAGAAATTCGTTTGGGCCCTTGTCGTTCCCGTCATACTGAACCTGGGTCTAAATGTTTTGCTTATACCTCAATATGGATTGATGGGTGCGGTTTGGGCGACAATTCTAAGTTATACGCTTGCCATTATTATTGCGACTATCCTCGCGCGGCGCGATTATCCGCTGCCTATTCCGGTAGGAGCAGCCGTTCAAATCCTATCCGCGAATGCTCTCATGGCCGTTACCGTTTATATTTTGCCTTTAGACAATATGACGCCGGGCTTTTTGACGCTTGTCATTAAAGGGTCAGTGGGCGTGGCTGTCTATCTCTTGGCCTGCTGGATCCTAAACATTGCCGATTGCCGGAATATTATTCGCGGCTTTCTCAGCCGCTTTTCACAGCCTTCCATAATAGGGCCTGCCGAATGACCGTATCAATAAATTCAAGTTCAACATTTGACGACGCTTCGCCGCGCCTGTCCGTTTTGATTCCGTTTTATAAAGACGATGCGATCGATTTGCTGACACGTCTGGATTCTCAGATCGATGAACAAGCGATTGAAATTCTGCTCTATGACGACGGCACAAATGATGCCCTGTTGACATCGCGCATAAGCGGCGCGGTCGAGACTGCCAAAGGTGCGGTTGGACTGATGACAAATACGGATAATCACGGCCGCTCTGCCGCACGAAATCAGTTGGTGGTAAAATCACGCGGCGACTGGGTTTTGTTTCTGGACGCAGATATGCGCCCTGCCACCGACGATTTTCTAAAAAACTACATCTCACTCATTGATAGCTGCGGCGCAGATATATTGTTTGGTGGGTTTGAGGTCGAAGCGCAGCAAGAAGATGCAGACCGCGACGTCCACCGCGCCCTTTCAGAAGTTTCCGATTGCCTCACCTTGAATGAACGTCAAGCCGCAGGGCCTCAATATGTGGCCTCGTCTAACCTATGCGTCCGGCGGGACGTCTTAAATACGGAGCCATTTGATTCCGGTTTCGAAGGATGGGGTTGGGAAGACAGCGAGTGGGCTGCGCGGGTATTCAAGCGGTTTAATTTGGTCCATATTGAAAATCCTGCGGTGCATCTTGGTCTGGAGACAACGGAGACCCTCCTGAACCGGTTTGCAACATCAGGCCCCAACTATCAGCGTTTTACCAAAGCCCATCCGGAGCTTGCTGAACGCCTGCCCCTCTACAAGATATCTAAGTCGCTGGGACGCGTCCCGGGACAGAGCTTGATGCGTCCAATCCTAAAATTATTCGTCAGGACCCATGCCTTGCCAATGCGTGCTCGGCTGACAGCTTTGAAGCTCTGGCGGGCCTCTCACTACGCCGATGCGCTGACATGAGCGAACTTGCCTACAAAGCCTCCCGCTTTCTATCGCGCGGGGTCTCGCGATCAATTCTGCCGGAATTAGGTGAGTCAATCATCTCGTTTGGGTTCGATGATTGTCCCGCCTCAGCCATAGAAACGGCCCTCCCTATGCTGGAAGCCGAAGGCTGGCGGGCGACGATTTATGTGGCGTGCGGATTATGCGGGATCGAAAACCACTTGGGCCCCCATATGAGCCTCCAGGATATTGTGACGGTGCATGGGCGCGACCATGAAATTGCGGATCACACCTTTTCTCATGTTAGCCCGAATAATCTATCGACGCGTGCCTATATGGCGGATATTGAGAGAAATCAGAAAGCCCTGAAGAAGCTCGGCCTGCCCGAGAGCCGGCACTTTGCCTATCCGTTTGGACATGTCTCCCCTTCGCTCAAAAAAGCACTTCGCAAACGTTTTAAAACCTTACGCGGCGTCATGACGTCGACAAATACAACGCAGGACGCGAATCTACTCAACGCCGCGCGGATCTTTACGGGAGAGCGATATGAAGCTGCGTTGCAGCAAATCGAAATTGCTAAGGCAAGGCCGCAATGGCTAAACCTATTCACACACGACGTCCGAGAGAACCCCAGTGAATTTGGATGTACGCCTGACGAATTCCGGACAATTGTGAACGCTGTGCAAGACAGCGGCATCCGAGTCATGACGGTTGACGAGGCCTATCGCACTATTATTAAGAGGCGGCATAAATAATGACCTATGATCAAAAATGCCTATCCATCATTATTCCAACTTATAAACGACCCGACGCACTCGCGCGGGCCTTGGCAAGTGTCGAGGCAGAAACCGTCGACGGCTTAGTCATTGAAATTGTGATTGCCGATAATGACCCGAAGGGGACCGCTAAGGATTTCGTTGAGCAGAAGATAAATAACTCTGATACCAATATCGTCTATATCCACGTGCCCGAGCCGGGGGTCAGCAATGCGAGGAATAGCGCGTTGGCGACCGCGAAGGGACGCTACATTCTATTCCTAGACGATGATATGGAGGCCTGCGCGCCTTGGGCACAATCCATGTATGATGCCGCGAAGAAATTCAACGCGGCCATCGTCTTCGGCCCGGTCAATGCCATCATGCCGGACCCGGACAACCAATTTTATGATAAGATGCAGCCTCTGTTTTCGCGCCGCAGTCCCGGAGAGGATGGCTTGATTGAACGTGGCATCGGGACGGGCAACTGCTTTATCGATCGGGTAAAAGTCGCGCTCCCCTTGCCCGTTTTTGACACCTCCTTGAATCAAACCGGCGGCGAGGATGATGCCTTATTCAGAAAGCTGGAGAAACAAGACATCAATATTGCTTGGACGAATGCGGCGGTTACGCTGGAACACGTCCCTGCTTCTCGCGCCACGATGACATATGTCTGGCGGAGGAATTTCGCTTTCGGACAAGCCCCAACCCATGAAGCGGCAGATAAGGGCATCTTGGGATGGCCGATTGTAATAATGTGGATGTGCGTCGGCGTTTTACAGATTATCAGCTTTGGTGTGCGCTTCGTCGTGATGAGACTTTTAAACCGCCCAGAAGCGGTTTTTAATCTTGGGCGCTTGGCACAGGGCTGCGGCAAGATATTCTGGTCGGAACGCTTGTCCCCGAAATTCTACGGTCTTTAAACTGTAATTTAGGGTAAACCTAACGCCTCACAACGCCGTCAGGCGAACGCACACGGTCCCGCCAGAACGATTTTTCAAGTGCGAATTGATTTGCGAAACAGCCATATTCGGTTAGCCATGTGGAGGCGCGTAAGGTGGCGCTGTGTCTAAGGACCCGGCGCGCACTTCGCCCGTGGCATAGGGATTATGAGATAAGTCTACTGCCTCGCCGCCTGTATATGCGCCTTGTGGGGCGGGTTGCGCATATTGATCTTGATAAGGTGCTGCATAGGGATCCGCATATGGCTGCTGACCATGATCTGCATAACCTGTATCCGCATGCCCCGTCTGGGCAAATCCACCCTGAGCATAAGGGTCATGCGCCGCATAGGCCGCGGGCTGCGCCTCATATGGATTCGCAGCAGGACGTTGCGAAGGATCGTAGACAGGCACTGCTTCCGGGATCGGATCTTGAACCGGTCCTGGATCAGCATAGGTTTCTTGCATCGGCACATTCCGCACAACGCCCGGAACCGCATAAAGCCGCGGGTCCAAGAAGACACGGATCATTGCGAGGAAGAACAAGACAAACGCCCAAGCGACTGTCGCGCCAAACCACGCTAACTTCCGCATATTGCGGCCTTTGTTCGCAAATTCTGCTCTGGAAATGAGCTTAACATTCTCGGCGCGCGCCTCGGCTTGTTGTGCATCGACCAAAGACTCTTGTTCTTTTGCATTATATGAATTCAACCGCAATTTTAGCGTTTCGCGCTCTCGCAACAGGTTTTCATAGGTTGGGCCTAGCGACGTTAGCTTACGAATTTTTGCATCCGCAGAGTTCAACTGACGTTGTTGGGTAAACTCACGTTCACGCAAGGAGTCCGCCGTGGCAGCCAGGTTATTCCTTCGGGTGCTAAGCGCTTGATGTTCCGGATTTGGGCCTACACGACGTCCGCCGCTGGCTTTGCCGCCATAAGAAGACTGTAGAGCCCGCAGTTCATTCAATTCGGTCCGCTTTTGCCTAACCGGATCAGAACTTGGCAAATATTTTGCCATCAACTGACCTAATTCGAGCTCCGCCTGCGCCACACGCTGCGATGCGCGGTCATCACGATACAAATCTATCTTATCTGACGTATTGCGAAGCTGGTCCTCCACTTGCGCGAGCGCCGCTTCCGTCTCAGCAATAGAGGCGCGGGTCGCATTCAGACTCGCTTTCAAATCTTCGGTTCGGGTGCGCAGACCCGTTTGCTCCGAGGTGAAATCGGCAACGTCATTTTTCTTTAGAAAACGCGCTATAGCACGCTCATTGGCATTGAGCTGATCTTCAGTCGCCTCGCGCCGTTCTGCGATTAATTCGCTAGAGCCTTCCTCGAAAACCTTACGACGAAATTCCATATAGGCGTCGATGAACTCATTTACAGTTTCAACAGCAACGTCCGGATCTTCATGCTTATAAGACGCTTCAATAATAGAGGATTTTGCTCTTGGCATAACTGAGTAGCTGCTGGCGACAGACTTGCGCAACTCCATAATGGCATCTTGCTCTTCTCTAGCATTACCCGCACGTCTCGCCGAATTAATCTTCGCAAAAGCCGCTTTGGCAAAGCGCTTTTCGGCTTGCGCCTGTGTCATTGTCCCGTCGCCTGATGTCATATTCCCGATAACAAGGGCAATAAGCTCATCATTTTTCATAAGCCCGGCTTCTGTCAGCGTAATTGTATCTATCGTCGTCATTAAGCCTTGGCCACTGGCGGCTTGACCGACCGGATTATAAGTATGCTCTTCCCCAAGCTGGACCATGATGCTCGCATCGCCCGTGTAATTTCGTTTTAAGTCTTTCGTGAGGACAAACGCGATGACGCTCCCAATCAATAAGAGCGGCAGGATCCAAAACAGTTGACGCATGAAAGATTTGAACAGTTCGCGCAAGCGAATGTTCGGCATGCCATTGGCGTAGTCACCAACTGTCAATTCCTCCACTCTGGGTGATTGTGGTGTGCCTACCGGCTCAAAATTTTTCCGACCATATCTGGCCATGCGCGAATCCCCCGCAAAGTGTTCGCGTTAACCATGTCATCCTAAATTTTAATAATTCCTTATCCATTCTTGTTAACTAATGGAAAAAACACTTTAGCCCTGAAAAAAGGCCTCACCTGATGCTTATTTTGCGCAAAACCGCCCTTTTGGTCGCGTCCTGCACCGTCCTTGCCTTATCTGCGCCGTCTGCCGACGCGCAATCGCGCTATGGCCAAGGCCCTAACGTCATGCCGAATCACACACCAAGGGGCGTGCCAGTCGACCGTTATGGTAGACCGATCAATGCTGGACCCAGGAAATATAAGAGTATTTTTCACAAATTGCGGGACGAAAAGCATATTTCTTATCAAACTCCGCCGCCGCCCGGAATGTTTCAACAATGGGTCGATTGGGAACCTGAATATACGCTCGTCGCCGGCGATCAGCTCGATATTGTTGTCAGCTCCGCGCCGGAATTGTCCAGAACACTCACTGTCGGCCCTGATGGCCGCGTCGTCATGCCTATGAGCCGCCCCATTATGGCAGCAGGCCGTACATTTTTACAGGTCCAGCATGAGTTGATGGGAGAGCTTGGCAAGCAACTGCGGGATCCAAGAATTGCTGTGACGCCCCGCGCTTACGCGCCTGAGCAGATTTATGTTGGCGGCCAAGTCGGGGCGCCCGGAACCTACACAATCCCTGGCCGCATTGGTGCGCTGGAAGGCATTCTTATGGCAGGCGGTATGCGTCCTACCGCACGCACTCGTCGCGTCGCTATCCTGCGCCGGGCGCCAAATGGCGGGATGATGATGCGCAGCGTTAATATACGCGGTGGCATGCTGAATATCCGCGAGTATAATGACAACGTTCAGCTGCGCCGCGGCGACATCATCTATGTCCCACAAAATACGCTCGCCGAAATCGGTACATTCATGGACGGCTTCCGCCGCGCCATGCCCGTTGACTTCAATCTGTCCTATCAACTCGGGACCGGAGGTAACGGCGCCACGACGGTCATTTCACCTTAAGTCACGTCTAAAATTGACTCGCGCGCCGCAAAACCGCACCAGCGTATTATGATTTGGGCCGACCTTTACCGCGAATTTATCACGCTTTTCGTGGTCATCGACCCGATTGGGACAATACCCGTATTTCTCTATGCGGCAAAGAGCGTAAAACCGGAACTGCGCGTGAAATTCGCCCTTCGCGCGGTCTTTATCGCGGGCTGCGTCTTGTTCGGCTTCCTTGTTGTTGGACAGCTGCTTTTGGAAGCTCTGGGACTACGCCTGGGATCATTTCAAGTAGCGGGCGGGATTATCTTGTTCCTATTCGCCTTGGATATGATTTTCGGTCAATCGAAACCCGCTAGCGAAATTGAAATGGCCAAGCACGATGATTTATCGGGAGCGGTATTTCCCTTGGCGATGCCGTCTATCGCATCGCCGGGCGCCATTTTGGCGATTGTCATTTTGACGGATAATCACCGTAACTCTATTGCCGAGCAAGCCGTCACGGGCGGCATTCTGCTGAGCATTCTCGCGCTGACATTTGTTTTGCTCTTGGCCGCAACCCGCATCCAAAAAATCATTGGCGATACAGGCGCCAGCGTCATTAGCCGTATTATGGGCCTCGTCCTCGCCACCGTTGCCATCGACGCGATCATTAACGGCCTGATTAGCTTGGACCTTTCAGCCTTGTTCGGAGCGTGACACTCCGAACACATCCAACGGTAATATTCGGCCTAAGCGGCCAGCAATGCGCGGTTTTCAGCCATCCACCCACGTGCGGCACGTTGTGCCAGTGTCAGATCAGTTGCGCTCATTTCAAACTTTAGTTCTTCGCGATACGCTTTGGCCGGCAAGTTACCCATCATTGCGGCTAGGCTGAACCATTTATGCGCCTCGACAAAGTCGGGGCCGCGGTCTTCCATTTCCGTTGAATAGATGAGCCCCAAGCGGAACATGTCTTCGGCATTCGCAGCTGTATCAACAGCTTTTTCCGCTTCGCGGACTTCGAGTTCTGTAAAGGCCATGGCCTTCTCCTCCCAGTTATATTCACCTTACCTTCGGGCCTATCCCGTGGTTGCCTTGGCTTGGATGCGTTGGGCGCACCTCTCTTCGGCGTGAAATGAGTGTGAGGCTGTCAACCTAAACATAAGGTTAAAGAAAGACCCAGTTAATTTCGCTTTACTTGAGTTAAACTTGCTCAAAACTTCATGAATATGAAGTATAACGCAGTAAATATTAGATTAAAATCAAGTCTTGGGAAGCAAAACATCTCAAACCTTCTGGAATTCATCAGAAAGTAATAAAGTTATTACCAAAATCTTATTTAGATGAAGTTTCAACTACCCAAAATTAACTAGATGAAGTTTCAACTATCTATGAATAAAAATGCGCGACCTCATCCAAGCCCGCCCGATCTGCATAAAGAGTATTTACGGGCGCAGAGGCGTCGCCATAGCCCATCGCCATCCCAACCATGACTTCGTGGCCGTCGTCTATGTCCAAATATTTGTGACAAACCGAGCTCCAATTCCGCCACCAGCCCTGCGGCGCGGTATGAAGGCCGGCTTCGCGGGCTAAAAGCATCATGGATTGGATCAAAATGCCGATATCCATATGTTGCGGCGCGCCCAGACGTTTGTCGCCCGTGATGATAATACCGACAGGCGCGTTAAAGAACTTCGCATTCTCCGCAAACCAGACGAGACGGCCCATCTTATTCTCGCGCGGAATGCCCAGCAGCGCATACATATCTTCGCCCAGCTTATAGCGCCAAGAGCGATGCGGCTCCCAGAGGGGTTGTGGGTAAGCGGGATGTGTAGGCTCTTCGACCTTTCCTGCCAGCGTGATCTCTACGGCCTCTTTCGTAAATGCAGTAAGGGTATCACCCGTCATAACATGGAGCTTCCAAGGCTGCAGATTTCCGCCCGACGGACTGCGCATGGCTTTTTCTAACACTGCGCGCAGAACATCCTCCGGAACAGGCTTATCGAGGAATTTCCGCACCGTAATGCGCGTGTCCAATGCGCCTGTGACCGAGGCGCTCTTCTCTGTGTTTAAGCTCATAGGTAAATCCTTCAATTCATTAGGCTGTCAGATGACTAGCCGTCGAAACCACGGCCTACACCCCTCAATTATGAAAACCCACAAGGCTTTCCTGCACAGGCTCGCAATTGTAAGGAACCCAGAGGCGGGATTAAAGACCGGCCCAACGGTTTAGCATGAGTGAGAAAGCAATATACTCTGTTCCGGCTAAGAGTAGCGCAATGAGGGCCGCCAGCCAGAGAGCCATCCCAAAGACGCCCGCTAAGACCACGATCAGGACCACAAATAATACCGTCGGCATCGTCAGACGCATGAGCTTTAGAAAAGCTTTCGTCCGCTCGATTTCATCTTTTGATTTCATGGCTTTTTTTTCTGAATAGATAAGACCTTAGAGATAACCGTGAAGGCAATTATCGCCGACAGGCAGGCGACCGAAACAGCCAAGACCAAAGGCACCTCAACCACCCAAGCTAGCCCAAACAGAATAATCGTAAACATCAGAATAGGATTTACGATTCTGAGAATTTCTAAAACCCTGATTTTCTGATCTGTCATTTAGAAGACTGTTCCAGCTCGGCTTCCATCTTGCCGACCATGACTTTCATCAAGCCATAATTAAGTCCGGCGACCCCCAAAAGTCCCAATCCAATGATAACCCCATTGCCGGACGGAATGATGTCCAAGAGGAAAAGCCCTGCCACCACGCCAAACAAAATCACCGCCCCCCATAAGGAGATCGATACCACAACAATGGCCATTTCTTTCTCTTCTCGGGTTTGGTCTGTCGGTTTGTCTTTTGGCATCTAAAGCCCCAGCTTCTCGCGCAATATCTTGTTCACCGCTTGCGGGTTGGCTTTGCCTTGGCTGGCTTTCATGACTTGGCCGACGAAGAAGCCGAGGAGTTTCGGGTTTTCTTTGGCGGCGGCAGCTTGGCCGGCATTGTCGGCGATGGCTTTATCGACCATGGCTTCAATCGCGCCCATGTCAGTCACCTGTTTCAGGCCGTCACGCTC
>ENA-ORXR01002284-ORXR01002284.1-marine-metagenome-genome-assembly--contig:-NODE-2284-length-18508-cov-47.988606_pt1 | contig 18508 bp, 11 predicted proteins | sample MGYA00237866_ERZ511479 | MGnify/ENA metagenome assembly ERZ511479 | reverse complement strand
GATAGCGGAATGGAGAGAGTGCCGGATAGCCCGACCCCCGACTGATAAGGAGGGGGACACGCCCTAACTAATATACTTAACCACTTACCTTTAACTATACATGGAAATGAATAAGATACGTAATATAATTTTGATAGATGATGATAATGCGACCAATGTGTATCACGGAATTATCATTGATGAGACTGAGTTGGTAGAAAAATATCAGATATTTGACTCAGCTTCAGCTGCATTGGAATACTTGAAAAAGGGAGAAGAAAGACCTCAATACATTTTTTTGGATATTAATATGCCCGGAATGGACGGCTGGGAGTTTTTGGCAGAATATCAACAGCTTGACCAAGCCAATAATCTCGCTAAAGTCATCATGCTAACCACTTCTCTTGGAGCATTTGATAAAAAACTCGCAGAGGATAATCCATTGGTTAGCAATTTTTTCCAAAAGCCTTTGACGCCCGAAATGCTGCAAGAAATAGCTGATTCTATTTAATGCTATTTTTGGCTACCCGTCTAATATTGGACACCTTGATAATCAGTTATTTATACTTGTCTATACAAAGTCCTGATTTTCAGTATTAAGAGATAACAGGCATTTTCAAAATGCCTGTTATCTTGTCCAACCTTAGACGGGTAGCCAAAGTGCAATTAATTTTAAAATTATTTTAATGTAAAATGTATTTATTTCTAAATAGTTACAAATATTTTTAATTTTTAAAATAAATCTGCTTTACTTTACTATCTTATTTAATTTTTGCAATTACCTGTAAATGAATCAATTACGCGATAATGAAAACATGCTGAATAGTTATAGCTAAAATAGCTTATATAAAATGCTAACTAACAACAAATTAAAATTAAAAAAAGGAATTGGTTTGTCTATTCTTTTACTTTTGTGTTTTGTTGCCCAAGCGCAAGATTATAATCAAGTCATTGATGATTTGGGGCAAGCACTCCATGCGTATCCTAACAATGATGAAACGCGAGTTGATTTATTGAATGATATCAGCTACGCCTACCGAAGAAGCGCGCCAGAAAAAGTAGATTCTTTTGCAAAGGAAGCATTTCAATTGGCTAAAAAACTCAATTATCAAAAAGGCATGGGTATTGCCTACAAAAACTTAGGTATTGCTGCATTCAAAATAGGTAACAATATCGATACTTCTATGATTTTTTTTCAGAAATGCTACGACTTGGCGGAGCAAAGTAAGGACTATTACAGTCAAGCCGCTTGTTCTAATAATCTGGGATATGGGTACAGGGCAAATCTTCGATACGATAAGGCACTCAAAGCCTTCCAAAACGGCTACGATATTCATGCAGTGCATTTTCCTACGGATAGATTACAAATGCTCATTATTGGAAATATTGGACAAACATACGTAAATATCAATGATTACGAAAACGCAAAGATATACTTCGACAGAGTCATTACATTGGCTGATAAGCACAATAACCCAGCAATAACAGCTATGTATATGCCAGGCTATGCTTTGGTGCAATACAAACAAGGGCAAACCGAAAAAGCGATTGGAACAATCATAAAATATCTGCCGATGTTAAAAGCTATAGGAGATTATCAGACTTTTGCACAATCCATTACAAGTCTATCGGATATACTCATTCAGGAGCAACAATTTGACAGAGCAGATGCTTACCTCAAAGAAGGCTTGCTATTTATAGAACAGCATCATTTTCCAGCTCAAAAATGTGAATTAACCCTCAATCGTTCTATAGTTTTACTGAATAAAAAAGAACTAAAAGAAGCCCTAAGACTCGGCAAAAATGCCTTTGAATGTTCAGTAGATAATGATCAATTACAGATGAAGGCAGCCAAAAACCTGTTAAATATTTATTTGTCTACTAAAAATACAGCTAAGGCTAAAGAGTTATTTCCAATATATAATGAGCTCATGGAGCGTCATTTCAACACCGAACAACAAAAAACTTATGCCATACTGCAAGTAGAAAAAAAAGACGCTGATAATGCCTTGCTCGAAATTCAACAACTCGAAAATAAAGCAACTATAAAGGTACAACGCATATTGGCATGGTCTATTCTATTGCTAAGTTTATTGGTCACCGGCGGTGCTTTATACGCCTATCGAATCAAACGTACACAAAATGATTTATTGGAAGGAAAGGTAAGCGAAAGAACCAAAGCCCTCAACGAATCCTATCAAAAATTGGAGCGTTCTAACCAAGAACTCGAAAGGTCGAACGAAGAATTGGAACGATTTGCGTATATCGCTTCTCATGACCTCAAGCAGCCAATCAATACCATCATCAGCTTCTCTGATTTGCTAAAAAAAGAACTCACCAGTTCTGAAGATTCCAAGAGTAGCACTTATCTCGGTTTTATTATCAAAGGTGCCAATCAAATGAAAACTCTTATTGAAGATATTCTTGAATATTCAAAATTGAGTCAGGAAAAAAAAGCACCGCACGCCATTGATTTGAATCTAATCGTAAACGAAGTTCTGGACTCTATTTCAGATTTGGTCGCACGTAAAAATGCACAGATTAATGTAAAAGGAACACTACCCGTTTTGCACTGCGAAAAAACAAAAATGCTGATATTATTTAAGAATCTTATTGAAAACGGCGTAAAATATAATCAATCAAAAATTCCAACAATTGATATACAACAGTCTGAACACGAAAGATATACACGATTTTCTTTTAGAGATAATGGTATCGGTATAGAGGAGCGATATTTCCCCAAACTTTTCAAAATGTTTAGTCGATTGCAAAATCATAAAGACTATGAAGGTACAGGACTCGGACTTTCTCTATGCAAAAAAATAGTCAGCAATATGGATGGTGAAATATCCGTAGAAAGCGAACCGGGAAAAGGCAGTACACTTCATGTGGATATTCCGAGTGATTTGTTTGTAGTGGAGGCTTCTGCTGAAGGTTTGGTGGGGTGATTAGTTTGGCGCTATACTTACACTTGACCTCTTTTGGTCCTGAAATACCCACCTGAATCTCGCTTATTTACTCTTTTATTTTTTGATAATGTCTTTTTTATTTCTGATGCTTCGCAACATTATTTTATCAAAATCAGTTAAACTACTACCAAATTAGTAACTTTATTTATACATTTGAATTTGAATTTGAATAAAACCATTACACGAAATGTTTAGCACCTTTGAAAAGAAACCAACAAGTATGGCTCTATATATTGCTGTATTTGGTGATTTTTCTCCTAATATATTTCAAACTGCATGGTTTGTAAAGCATAATATTATTAGTGACGTTGATGCCGAAAATTTAGAGTCTAATATAAATCGACATCAAGCTATTATAGAGTTTAGTTATTGTAAATTTGAAGCCCGAACAAGGGCATTGATATTTGAGACTGACCAATTGAATTTTTTGGGACAGACACTTGATTTGGTTAGATTAATTTTAAACATCTTAAAAAACCTTCCATGCCAAGGAATAGAAGCTCATATTCTGACCCATTATAATGTCGAAAATGGTCTTTCATTTATTGGAAAAATAGCCAAAAATCAGTTTTGGGAAGATATTACCGAAGGAGCTTATGATTGTAGTGAAATAGAAATCAAAATACCTAATAAAGAGAATTCGAAACTCAATTCAGTTGTGTCTTTAGAAGTTTGTCCGAAAAACAATAATCAAATCCATATTAATGTAAGAGATAGTGTTTTTTTAATGGATAACTTATCTTTAATGAAGGAAATAAATACGTTTGCTGTAGAAGATATAAAATCGTCATTCAATAATTCTATCCACTTAATTAATAAAGTTAGAAATTATGATTTTCAGTGATTTTCAAGTAAAAGAATTAGATTGCAAAGATTCCCTTTTGAAAGAGTTAAACCCTCATGTAGAGCGGACTATCCTTTCGTACAATCAAGAAGATGCGGAAGACTGCGACGCAGAAAAGCAATCGATTTTCAATGATATTCACCTTAATAGATTTAAAAGTAGAAATCAATTGATTAATACATGGGAGGGAACTGTAACAGACGTTGATGGAAAAAGTATTTTTGCAAAACTATATGATACGTCCGATGGTACTTTTGATGAATTTGAATTTGAATTTAATGACCTGAAAGATAGTGACCAAAACATGGTCAAAGAAGGCGCATTATTCTTTCTATATTTAGGATATTATACAGATAACAGAGGAACAAAAATGAAATCGTCAAATATTGAGTTTCGGCGTTTTCCTACCAATTTAGATGAGGACGATATTAATGAAAAACTTGATGCAATTGATGCCCTAAACTTTGATGACCTTTGGGAATAAACACCGACCACACGATACCACCTAGCCCTACTCAATTTGAATTTTCACTACTCGGACGAGGAAGTGCATATGGCGAGTCTATAGTACTGCATCTCGGAGATAATAAGTGGGGCATTATAGATACTTGCCTTAACCCTAAAACCAAAATCCCTATTGCTTTAGAATACTTAAACGGAATTGACCATTAATTGGGCAAAATGCTCAATGACCTCATTAGAGGTCGAATATTGGTAACAATCTAATAAAAATCTATGCCCGGTGAGCCTTTAGGTTCACAATATTGAGTACCTAAAGGCACTCTGTACGGTTTTTTAACATAAAAAGCTACCAATATTTTGCACCTAACGGTGCTGCCCAATTAATGGTCAATTCCGTACTTAAATGACATATCAGTTCCTTTCAACAATGTTGTATTTATCATTAGTACTCATTGGCATCAAGACCACGTAACAGGTATAGCTTCACTTGTAGAACAATGCAAAAAAGCAGAAATCTATCTATCTGCGGCATTGAATTGTGCAGAATACAAATGCTTCATTGGATTTAATGGCGATATTCCCTCGCAGTTCAACCCTGCAAGGGCTTTTAAAAAATTAATTGATTACATCAAAAAATCAAATCGCCGGTTAAAAACTGTAGTACAGGACAAAGTACTTTTCAGAGGACAAATAGCTGGGAAAGACTTAATACTAACCGCACTTTCTCCCAATGATGCTACCATAAATTACTTTCAACAAACCCAACTCAAAGAGCTCTACAACATCACAGGAGGAATAGAAAAATCTATCACCAAACCAGAACCCAATTTACAATCAATCGTTTCTTTGCTCACCATTGAAGATTTTGGGGTGTTGTTTGGTGCTGATTTAGAACTGACAAAAGATGCTGAATTGGGATGGCAGGGCGTACTGCAAAGTAAAATGATAAGTCAAAAAGCAAGCATTTTTAAAGTACCTCATCATGGCTCAGAGAATGGATTTGACAAAGATATTTGGAATAGATTACTGACATCAAATCCAAATCTCGGCATTACGCCCATAAAGACAGGACGAACAATACTACCTAACCCAACAATGATAAATGAACTCCTCAACTACGCTTCAAATTCTCACATAACCACTAATCCATATACAGACGATGCGCCCAAACACAGTCATGATGTTCGCAGAGCTATAAAGAGTACAAAATTGAATATCAAAAAATTATCCTATAAACTTGGTCATATTCGTTTTAGAAAGGATTTTAGTGCTTGTACGCTGTTGTCATGCGAATTATTTGGTACAGCATCCCATCTTTCTGAATTAGTTGTTGTTTAATTTCAAAATCTAATACGGATCCACATTCACATTCACTCGCACGCTCGACATGCCTTTTCGCCCCGACAAGTCTACTTGAATTTCGCGTATCCATGCCTTCGTTTTATCAATGACTTCTTTTTTTCGTTCCAATTTAATCAGAATATTCATCACATAATACGAGCGCACACGCGACACGCCCGGTTCGGACGGGCCCAACACTCTACTGCCCAGTTTTTTCTGTAACTCTTTTGCAAAAAAATCAGCCGCTTCATCTACGATATGTTTCTTTTTATGTTTTAATTGCAAACCAATCAAACGATAAAAAGGCGGATATTTAAACTTACGGCGTTCGATTTCCTCGCGTTCAAAAAACGGTTTGAAATCACCGTGAAACACTTCCGTCAACACAGGGTGCGACGTATTCATCGCCTGAATGACGACCTTGCCTTGCTTCTGCTTGCGCCCTGCCCTACCGCTCACTTGGGTCATCAATTGAAACGCCCGTTCGGTTGCTCGGAAATCAGGAAAATACAAGAGCGAATCTGCGCTCATCACGCCCACAAGTCCCACATTATCAAAGTCTAAGCCCTTCGTAACCATCTGCGTACCCACAAGTACATCAATCCGTCTATCCTCAAATTGTGCGATGATGCGTTGGTGGGCATTCTTACCTTTTACCGTGTCCCAATCCATTCGCGCTACGCGTATTTCGGGCAAAAATATCTGCAATTCATCCTCTATTTTTTCCGTGCCAAAACCTTGAATCAAAAAATCATGATTGCCACAAGCCGGACAGTCAGGCGGCTGTTTAGTATGATAACCGCAGAGGTGACAACGCATTTCATTAGAATATTTATGATACGTAAGCGAAATATCGCAATGAATACATTCGGCTGTCCAACCGCAGGTTTCACAGCGCAAAATGGGTGCGTAGCCGCGGCGGTTTTGGAACAAAATGACCTGCTCTTTTCGCTCCAATGCACCCTTAATTTCATCCAACAAAACACTCGTAAAATGCGATTGCATTGTTCTCTTCTTGGTTTCACTCGCCACATCTGCCACTACAATTTCGGGCATCTTCAAGCTGCCAAATCGTTTGGTCATTTCCACCAAACCATACTTTCCGATTTGCGTATTTACGTAACTTTCGAGCGAAGGCGTAGCTGTACCGAGCAGTACTTTTGCAGCATGTTTGTGCGCCAAATAAATCGCTGTATCGCGTGCATTGTAGCGCGGCGCAGGGTCATGTTGTTTGAACGAAGGGTCATGTTCTTCGTCGATAATAATGAGATCGAGTTTTCTAAATGGCAAAAATAAAGCAGAACGCGCGCCAACGATAATCGGCTTGCCGACGAGTGCTTCGTGCCAGATTTCGACGCGTTCATTATTATTGAGCCGCGAATGATAGACCGCAACATCATTGCCAAATACTTTTTGTAATCGACTGATTATCTGTGTAGTAAGCGCGATTTCAGGCAACAAGTAAAGTACTTGTTTATTTTCTTTTAAGGCTTCAAAAATCAAATCAATATAAACGCGAGTCTTGCCGCTACCCGTCACACCATGTAGGAGTACAGTATTTTTTTCTTCAAAATTTGCTTGTATTTCGATGAGTGCCTTCACTTGTTGCCCCGACAAGTCGAATGCACCGACCAGCTCATCTTCGTAAGGCGTGAGGCGGCTGACTTCCCTTTTATATACCTCCAAAATCCCCTTTTTCTCCAACTCTTTTATGTGATTTTTTTTGATGCCGCTGTATTCGCAGAGTTGATTGGGTGTGATGTAAGGCGAGTCGAGCGGTTCGCGGTTCAATTGAATGTAAGCGAGCAGGGCTTCTTGTTGTTTGATAGCGCGAGTACCGATTTTTTCAAACGCAGATTTTAAGGTTTCCGGGTCGCTGCGGTAGGGTTCTTCAAGGCGAATATAGGTGGCTTCTTTTGCTTTAAATTTCGTTTTTAGCTCTTCTTTCAGCAGAATAACACGTTTGTATAATAAAGAATTGATTAGCGGATGAACCGTTTTCTTGCCCAATATTTTTTGGACATCTTCGATGCTCAATTCTTCCTGAATACTCAATGCTTCTGCAATAAGGTATTCATTATCAGTCAATTCTGAAAAATCATCTTTAAAAATTGGACTCAATAAAACCCGTGTTTCACTTGCCAATTTTAATCCGGCAGGAAGGGCGGCGTTCATCACTTCGCCCGTAGTGCAGCAATAATAATCGGACATCCATTCCCATAATGCCATTTGCGTTTCGGTGGCTATGGGTGCGGCATCCAAGACAGAAATAATGGGTTTGGCTTCGTAATCAGGACGCACCTCACGTATACGCCGCACGAGCGCAGAATAGACACGCGTTTTACCAAATTGCACTTCTACACGCACGCCTGCTTTCACCCGTTCTGCAAATTCGGCAGGTACCGCATAGCTGTATAGTTTGGGCAGTGCCAAGGGCAAAATCACATCTATGTAAGCAGCTATTTCCTGTTCTTTAAACATAAGTTGATTATAAGTTCTCTAAGTGGGAATTGGGGAATTGGGGAACATAATTCATTGTTTATTAAAAAAATAATAATTTCAATTCATAGTAAATAATTGATAATGAGAAATTTACCTAATTACCTGATGTCCAAAATTCAGTTTAGTGAACTTGTCATTTTTTTGCTACAAAAATATTATTTTTTTGCTTAAAAACACATTTAATTCGGAAAAGAAATATTGGGCGGTGTTCGAGGAAAATAGGGTGTAGTCGGCAGACGAAGTTTTCTATGAAAATTGGTGGTTTGAATGCTCAAATATGTGTTATTTACGACCGGATTCGTCTGGCGACAGTAGATTTTTTCATTACCCTACTTTTGTCGAATACCACCAAATACTGAGCCTAAGTACATTGTTTAATAAATTTCTTTACGTTTTTGAGTATTTCTTTTAAAACGACTCTTCCCCAAAAAACTCCTTATCCCGAAAGCATTCGGGACGCTCATTTTTGGGTCGATTCATTTCAAAATAAACGTCAAAAACGATAAGAAATTTAATAAACAATGTACTAAGTAAATCTTCTTGTTGAAAGAATGTTCATTTCTTAACCAAAAAAATAAAAAGCTCCCACATACTACTTCTGCTGCTCCGTTTATTCACAGCAATCTTGGGTAATTAGAATGCCAATTTTTGAACAATTCAAAATCGCAAGTGTATTGTATTTTCTGTTAATAGACTATGCAAGCATTTTCAATAATTTCAAATAAAAATTTTCATTACTTAATTAATTAATTAATAATTAAACAAATTCTTCCCATATGATGAAATCAGACAAAAGAATTGCGAATTATTTATCCGTAATCCTAATGATATTTGCGTTGAGTACGCAATTATCAGCACAGTCAGGTGCTTGTGATACGGATTACACGCTCAATTTTTCAGACCCCGGAAACGAATGGCATGTCAATGATGTATCAGGCTCTTATACCGTAGGAGCACAAACTTTTGGTATTGCCATTGACGATGCTGACCACATTCTGGAAAGCACCAACGAATCAAACGAGGGCTTGGAAGTTCGTATTGACCCGCACGACAGAAATGATGTATTGACAATTACATATACTTTGTCTGAAACGGCGAATAGTGTGTCATTTCCAATTATTGATTTGGACAAAAAATCCGGTGGTTCGAGCCAACAGGAGCAGGTTTGTGTGTTTGGTTATTTGGGCAATAATCCGATAGCAATTATGCCTATGATTATTTCTTTGGACGGTGCTGTTGCTATTAACGGCAATTGTGCAACTGCAACGACCAACTCAACAACTTCCGGGCAAGATGAAAGCGTACTTGTCGAATTCAATGAGTGTATTGACCGCGTAGTAATAGAATACGGCAGCGGACCAATGGCACCACACTATCCCACCTCATCAAGAATATACATAGGGCAGGGGAGTGGCTTCACCTCAAATGTTTGTGATACCTGCGATGAAAATTGTACTTCCGAAAATGTGTTGGATTTTACAGAATCGGGACAAAACTGGATAGATGCTACAATTGCAGGTGTCTATACCGTTGGTACACAGACTTATACGATTAACTTGGTGGACGACGATGGTATTTTAGCAACCAATGCAGAAGACGGTCCGTTTTCAACGGAATCTCATGAAGGTATCAAAATCGGTATCAATCCGCACAGTAGCGATGATGAAGTGATAGCTTGTTATGCACTTTCAGAGGTCTCCAATAAAGTATTTTTTAAAATACGTGATTTGGATAAAAAAATGAACGGGTCTAACCAACAAGAGCAAGTCTGTGTATATGGTACTTTGGGCGACGACGCAACGATTATCTCTCCTAACCTGACTTCGTATGATGGCAGCGTAATGATTAGTCAGACCGCAGATGGCATCGCTTGTGCCACGGCTACCACCAATTCCGCAACTTCTCATCAAGAGGAAAGTGTCTTAGTGGAGTTTGATGAATGTGTTGATAAAATATTCATCGTATATGGCAGCGGACCAATGGCTCCTGACAATCCTACTTACTCTTCAATTTATATTGGTGAAGAATTTGGTTTTTATACAGGTGTGTGCGGCGAAGGCTGTACCGCAACCTGTGATGCCGATGCAGGAACATTAACACTGAATGGCGATGATGCTGTGTGTATTACAGATGGTAGTGAAGTATCTGCTTCTCCGAATGGCGATGCGGTTATTCCATTCGGTTATCAGGTAGCATATGTATTGACGCAGGGTAGTGATTTGCTTATTGTAGATGCGGGTATTGATCCTTCATTTAATATTCCTGAATCAGGAGAATATACGATTCATACTTTGGTCTATGACCCAAGTACACTGAATTTAAACGTTATTGAATTAGGCGTAACAACAGGTATTGAGGTGAATAGCTTGCTGATACAAGGCGGCGGTGATATTTGTGCTGCATTAGATGTGGCAGGCGCACATTTTACGGCAGAAGTACTCAATACCGGCACATTGACTCCCGTAAACTCAAATATCTGCTTCGATAGTAGTAATAATATACTCACTGCTGTACCTGATGGCGGAGCAGTCATTCCGGCTGATTATGAGTTAATTTATGTCTTGACATCAGGTAATGGCTTGGTGATTCAGGATGTAAGTGCTACGCCTGAATTTATGGTAAGTGGTACAGGTATTTATACCATTCATACTTTAATTTATGATTCTGCTACATTGGATTTGGGTGATATTGAATTGGGAGTAACGACAGGTGTTGACGTAAATTCAATGCTTGCACAAGGCGGCGGCGAGGTATGCGGCGCATTGGATGTGGCAGGTGCGAGTTTCACAATTGACAATCCGGATGCCGGCAGTATTGCGCCGGATATTACGGGAGTTATTTGTACGAACGGTGGATTAAACGTTCCATTAGTCGGAAATCCTGACGGAACTGCTATCGTGCCTCCGGGCTATCAGTTGATTTATGTGTTGACATCGGGCGAGAACTTAGTGGTTCAGGGAGTAAATGCTGTTCTACCGCAATTTACCGTTAGTGTTGATGATCAGGGTAATGGCAATGGTATTTACACTATTCACACATTAGTATTTAATCCTGCCACCTTAGATTTAACTGGTGTGACTACTGGTGTTGAGGTGAATGATCTACTTATACAAGGCGGTGGCGATGTATGCGGCGCATTGGACGTCCCGGGGGCGCGTTTTGAATTGACAACTTGTCCATTAGCAATCGATAACGATCTGGATGATGATGGTATTTCAAATATTCAGGAAGGAAATGGTATAGATCCAAGTATGGATATGGACAACGACGGTATTCCTAACTACGAAGATCCTGATTTTCCCGGTTTTGAAGACATTAATGGTGACGGTATCAATGACAGATTCGATAAAGACCTTGATGGTATCGCAGATATATTTGATTTGGATAGTGATAATGACGGTATCGCAGATATTATAGAAGCAGGCGGAACGGATGAAAACGGCGATGGTCTGGTAGATAATTTTATAGATGCTGATAATGATGGATGGACAGATATTTATGATACTGATGATGACACTACCCCTGAATTGAATGATGGAACAGGTACTGCCTTACCTCATAGCGACGACGATGGTGACGGCTTGCCCAATTCAATTGATTTGGATAGCGACAGCGACGGTGTCGCAGACATCGTAGAAGCAGGCGGAACGGATTCCAATGGAGATGGTTTTATTGACGATACTGCTGATGCAGACGGAGATGGCTATGCTGATATCGTAGATACTGACAATAACAACATTGAAGGCCCGAATGATGGTGGTACAGCCCTCCCAAGTCCCGATTCCGACGGTGACGGGCGTATAGATATAATCGATTTGGATAGTGATAATGATGGTGTGGCAGACATCTCAGAAGCCGGTGGTGTGGATGCCGACGGAGATGGGCGGTTAGATATTATTCTCGATGCCGACGGCGATGGTCTGGCTAATTTGGTAGATACAGACAATAATAATATCGAAGGTGCCAATGATGGCGGTACAGCTCTCCCAAGCAGAGACTCAGACCGCGATGGTTTGCTTGATGCAGTTGATTTGGATAGCGATAATGATGGCGTAGCAGACATCGTAGAAGCAGGTGGAATGGATGCTAACGGCGACGGCTATATTGACAATACCGCCGATGTAGATGGTGACGGCTATGCCGACATGGTAGATACCGACAATAACAATATCATAGGCTCAAATGATGGTGGCACGACACTCCCAAGTCCTGATTCGGATAATGATGGAATTATAGATGCACTTGATTTGGATAGTGATAATGACGGTCTTTCTGACCTCTTCGAAGCAGGAGGGAAAGACCTTGACGCTAATGGACAACTAGACGCTCTCCTCGATACAGACGGCGACGGGCTAGCTGATTTGGTAGATACAGACAATAATAATATTGAAGGACCTGGCGACGGCGGTACAGCACTCCCGAATGCTGATTTGGATGGCGACGGTGTTGTCAATCGTATTGACCTTGATAGTGATAATGACGGTCTTTCTGACTTGAGTGAAAGCATCAGCGACCTTGCTATTATTGCAACAATTGACCCCGATGGTAATGGTACAGTTAGCGGAATGGATATGGACAAAGATGGTATCATTGACGGTATGTTTGATGATGCTCTGGATATTTTTGGTGGTTCGCTGACCATTGCTATGGATACAGACGATGATTTAGTCCCAAATCATCTTGATATTGATTCTGATGGCGACAATATTATTGATATTGCAGAAGGGCAACCGACCTTTGGTTACTTCGTCCCGATTGAAGGCGCAAATGCCGATATAGATGGAGATGGTATCAACGACGCTTTCGACAATAATGTTGGAATCAGAGGTGGTTTCCTTGTCACTGCTATAGATACCGACAGCGACGGTACGCCGGATTATCTGGATTTAAACTCGGATAATGACGCTGAGCCCGACTTTATAGAGGGTTTTGATTATGATGGCGACGGCGAAGAAGAAGCCCCGAACGCCGGAATGACCGGAGACCCGGATTTTGATGGACTGGATGGGGAATACGATTTGGTAACCGATGTATTTGACCCGACGAATAATGAGTATTATGCAGATCAACTGGCAAATGTAGACGGTGGTTCACCTGAAGTTGATTTTCGCTCTGCTTTCGGCATCAATCTCATCGTAAACCTATCCGGTGCTATGGTTGACCCATTTGATGGAAATATTTACGCTGCCGAGATGCGTTCTACATTGAAAAGCAGAAGACTGCTACCCGGACAAAATTTAATAGGACTCGGTACACCCACTCCTGCCGGACAGCCTTACAACACCGAACCCTGGAACTATACAGGCACAGAAGGCGCAGGTTGGACGGATGCACAATATGACCAAATCGCAGCACTCTACGGGCGTCAGGTCGTTGATTGGGTACTTGTTTCTTTCAGAAGAACGTTCATGACAAATAGCCTTGTAGAGCGACATGCAGGCTTGGTACTCGAAGATGGAAGGGTGGTCTTTCCGCGAATTATTGACTTATCAGGTGAGCAGGAACTCTATATCGTTGTAGAACATAGAAACCACATGGCAGCGATGACACCCGAACCGGTCACGGTCAATATGAATGGTCGTATTTTCTATGACTTCACACTTGCTGACAGCTATGTCGGACCAAACCCCGACAACCCGCTTGGGGCAGGTCAATTGGAGGTACTTCCCGGTGTATTTGCTATGTATAATAGTGATGGAGAACAGGTTTTAGATGCAAGTCAAGCCTTCAATCCGAGTTATAATATCACAGGGGCAGACAAAACCGTTTGGCAATCACAAAATGGTGTATTCAACTTATACCAAGCTGCTGATTACAACATGAACGGTGATACAAATGGTGCAGATTTGATTCCGTTTGAGATATTTAACGGTACATTCTCTGTGGTGCCGAGATAAACGTAACACAGACATTCTTGTCTGTAATCCATCCGTTTTTCTATAAAAAAATCTCCTTGCATCAATGATGCGAGGAGATTTTTTTTTATTGTAACGTTCTACGTCCGCTAAAAGATGATAGGGTAGCATTACATTTGTAGCACTACCGATGATAGTTAAACAAAAAACTCCCAACGCTCATAAAACGTTGGGAATTTTTTATTGTAGAAATGTTGTATCTGTAAATTTTAACGCTCACGCGCAATCCCGTCATACCGGACATTTATCATGCCCTTTAATTCCTTGCGTGCAAAGAAAATCCGGCTTTTTACCGTTCCTAATGGAAGTTCCAATTCATCTGCAATTTCCTGATACTTAAAACCTTCATAGTGCATCTGAAACGGCACTCGCGTACTATCGTCGAGCCCACCAACCATACCTTCCAATTCGTCCAACATGATATTGGAATACGCACCATTTCTGACCGTATTTTTACCTGAATTGATATAATACTGATTGTCAGTCGTATCAATAATTGTATTCGCTTTCATACGTCTGCGATAATCATTGATAAAGATATTCTTCATAATCGTAAACAACCAAGCTTTGAGATTAGTGCCCGGACTAAATTTCTCTCTGTTCTTAATTGCACGATAAGCCGTTTCTTGGTACAAATCCCTTGCTGCTTCAGAATCTTTTGTCAGATTGTATGCAAAGGAGTGGAGAATAGCTGATAGCTGATTAAGTTTGTTGTCAAATTCAAGTGTCGTCATAACATTTAGTAGTTTTGTTTAACCAAAGGTATTAAAAAGTTAAACAAAATGCAAGGTTTTGTCTAACTTTTTTAATTATTTTAGCTTATAAGGTTAAACAAAATACTTATTATTGGTTACTTTTTCAATGTAAACATTTAGTAATCAATTACTTAGAGTTTATTTACTTTATTTGACTAACTATTCATAGTTCAATATTTTTTGAAAGTTTATTGTTTTATAGACCTTTAACCCTTTTTAAAGTACAGAAAAAATTAGTATAAATGATGAATCAATCATGTTTCCTTATCTTTATCAAAAAAGAATACCTGAACTATTGATTTAATTTAATAAATTTCATATATTGCAGTTGATAATTTTTTTTCTAATTAATAAAAATAAATTCTGAAATATCCTCGCACCATTTTTCAAGGAATTTGTCTCAAAATTCCCACTAATTAGAATGTAATGTGAATTATGGGAGAATCTAAAATCCTCCTTACAAAAAGGATACTCTCCTATATTTTTTTTCCTAACCACATTACTCATTCTCCATCTATTAACCATTAAACTTAGTTCTCATGCCAAAGAAAATCGATATTCAAATTAAAGAATCCAAAGCAAAGCTCGCAGAGTTGCTTAAAGATGAATGGGACAAAAAAAGATCCCATCGTATAGAAATGCTCTATCTGATCAAATCCGGTGAAGAAAACTATAAGCGCAACCTCGCTGATAGGCTCGGATACAGTCGTACTACCATCGATGAATGGCTCAAACGATACGAAGAAGGCGGTATGAAAAGCCTCCTGAGTATCTCTAAAAGTCCCGGCGCACCGACCAAATTCCCGAAAAATGTAAGACAAGGCTTACTCAAAAAACTTAATTCTAAGCACTCATTCAGAACTTATGTGGATATCCAACGCTATCTGAAAGATAAGTACGACTTAGAATTGCCGTATAGCACTGTACACGATTATGTACGCTATCAACTGAATTTTGACTTAAAAGCCAATGTCAAACAAGTAGCAGCCGGTAGTCGTTAAAAAATCTTACCATTACGACTTTCAAGAAAGAAGAAAAACAGCCTGTCGTCCGGATTCACTCCGGATGGCGGGCTTCCTGTGTTCAAAAACTAGCCACAAACAGAGTGCACTCTACCATTTACGATATTTGGTTGTTAAATGGTACAAGTTTGTGTTCCTACATACTCTTAAATTGGCGTGATTAGTTAATTAGTTATTATTCAGCACACTATAGAATTAATTCCACTTTGGCATTTTATCTTTTATACTGTCCAAGTGGGTTTTAACCCCTTGTCATTCACACAGGCAATGGGCTAAAACCGCATTGGAAACTAAAATGCCAAAGTAGAACCAATCACCAATCAACTAATTACTAACCCCAACTTAAAATAGGCTGCTTAAAGGCAGCCTTTTTCATTTTTTTATCAACATACTTCAAGACAGTCAATAAAAACCTTAGTTTTGCGGGAAGCAATGCGATAATGCTTAAATGCGTTAATACAATCAATACCCTGAACTATCGGGACATTTATTATTAACACATTACTATCAATGTCTTCGCCAAATTGAAAATTGAGAATCCCGTCATTCGTCGGGACAAGTTGTATAATTGATAATTAATTTTAATTAATAATTTGTAATAAAAATAATTTCAGACATTTACAAAATAAAAAATAAATTAATTATTAACTCTCAATTATCAATTTTTCATTTGGCGAACATATTGTACTATCATTGACGTATTAAAACCATTCACTCATTCACAATTCGCTCATTCACTCGTTCATAAATGGGAAAAAACACAAATAAAGAACTCATTGAGCTATTTAATACCTCACCTCAAAAAGCGGTGGAGGTATTATTTGATAAGTATCATTCAGATTTATGCAAGGTAGTATTTCGGATACTCAAAGATGAGTCTTTGGCAGAGGATATTGTGCAGGATGTGTTTTATGAACTCTGGAAAAAACGCGACAGGCTCGGTGTCAATACCTCTTTCCGTGCCTATCTCAAGCGGGCTTCTATCAACAAATCCCTTAATTATATCCGCGACAACAAGATAAAATTTGACGGCGACGAGCAGTACGCCTACATCGAAAGCAAAGAAAATCTCCAGAAAAATATAGAAGGCAAGAACCTCCGCGAAATCGTTGACCGAGAGATAGACAAACTGCCCCCTAAATGCCGGGCGGCATTTATACTTAGTCGTTTTGAGGATATGTCGTACAAAGAAATTGCAGCAGAAATGAACATCTCTGTAAAAACTGTCGAAAAACATATCTCTAAAGCCCTTAAGATTCTTAACAAAACCTTACGACCTTATTTATAAATCCCAAGCACCAAATTCCAAAATCCAAATAATGAAGTTTTTATTTTGGAATTTGTTATTTGGAATTTGGAATTTTCAAAAGATAGGGGAAAAGTCTAACTTGTGTGTCATAGATACAAAAGTTCGGTTGAGCATCCAAGCATTACTATGGACTATCGACTATCAACTATGGACTAAATATGAAAGAACAAGATAAATACCTCATTCTTATTCACAAACGCTTGACCAAACAACTGTCTTCCGAGGAAGCACAGGAGTTGGACACATGGCTTGCATCTGACGCCGAACATCGTACACTCTACGAAGATACAGCGAAATCATGGGAGCAAAGCATACAGTACAAAGCTGATTATCAGCCCGATACAGCGAGTGAATGGAATAAGTTGAATGAGAAAATAGATACCGGAAAAGTCGTACGTATGCCTGCACGAAGACGCTGGATAGCAATGGCTGCGGCTGTATTATTATTGGCAGGTGGCGCATTTTGGTGGCTGAATAATATGGCGGCTACACCCGAAAATTGGGTCGAAATTCAAACGAATGACGCTGGGCAAGAAGTTACTTTACCTGACGGCAGTAGTATTTCTTTGAATAAAAATACCACATTTGCCTATCGTGAAAATTTCGCTGACCACGCAGAGCGTATCGTCAAAATGACGGGCGAGGCATTCTTCGACGTGACTAAAAATACCAAGCCGTTTATCATCCAAACCAATCATGCGGATGTGCGTGTATTAGGTACAAGTTTTAATGTAAAATCTGATATAGACGATACGCAAGTCACCGTACAAAGTGGTAAAGTACAAGTCACCGACAAGGCAAAAACACAAAAAACCATCCTGCAAAAAGGTCAAAAAGCGATTGCCGACAAATCCGGCAAACTACAAAAATCGACTCCGAAAACACTCAACGACCTTGCATGGAAAACTCGCCAACTGGACTTCAATGCTACACCTCTGAAAGATGTGGTGAGTGATTTAGAGGATTACTTTAAAGTGAAAATAGACGCTACTAAATTGAAATCAAATTGCTTGCACACCGGAGACGTTATTGAGGAAGATAAGATAGAGGATGTATTGGAAAACCTAAAACGTCTTCACCAAATCAATGTAAGCAAAACCGCAAAAGGCTACACCCTTAGCGGAGGTAAATGCTAAACATACGTTTTGATTCAACATAAATTTACGCCCGTAGGATTCGCATCTTACGGGCTTTTTTTATCGTAACGTGAGCTTCCAGCTCGCCACGCTATAGACGAAACCGTAGAGAAAATTCATGAATTTTCTCTACGGGTCATAATGGAATTTTGGGTGGACTCTCCTTTAGGAGTCGGAGGTGCGCGAGAGCGGATTAGCGTTTAGAAATCGCCAATAAGCCCAAAAACGTCAACACCCCATTCAAAATCAACAACTCAAACCCAAACGTATAACC